>JAEEGG010019077.1_pt1 | contig 13879 bp, 13 predicted proteins | sample 9134161 | NCBI WGS metagenome assembly JAEEGG01 (sample SAMN16246543, study PRJNA631951) | gut metagenome | biome: gut microbiome; feature: rumen; material: CR-attached | host: Bos | place: Iran: Karaj | collected 2018-10 | reverse complement strand
CCCCGCCAAGGACGATACGCAAGAAGATTAAAACAGCAATGTGCGAAGGGTAGTAATTACATCGCTCCTGTGCGGAGCGTTTTCGCTTGTGGCGGGGCCGCTTGCCGGTACCGCCCATGCCGTGGGGCTCGCGGGTGTTTTCGACGCGGGCTGGTCCACAGCCTACTACCCGCAGGATTCCATCACGCACATGCACCAGCGCCTGCACGCGCTCGGGATGGACGAGGTCGTGTTGCAGTATGCCGCGGTCGAGGCGACGCACTTGTACTACCCCTCGCAACTGGACTTTTTGCAGAACACGCAGTACAAGAACAACGAACTTTTCCCCAAAAGCATCGAGGCGGCAAAGGCTACCGGAACCAGGGTCTGGCTCGGGCTCTACTACAATGGCGACAACTGGTACACGCCACCGACCGCCGAGCAGCTTGATACTTTGTCTGCACGCAACCTGAAAGTGCTTGAAGAAATTTACGCGCTATACGGGAGCGAGACCGTAGTCGCGGGCGTGTACATTCCGCAAGAGATCGCGCGCTACTACTGGGACGGCCTGCGCGATGATGCAACTCCGGAAATGCTTACGAAGCACTTCTTGAAACCGGTCACCGAAGCCGCACAGGCTATGGGCTGGAAGGTGATGGCGGCCCCATTCTACAACCAGAACCTGGAAACTCCCGAGAAACTGCAAACGTTTTTCGAGAAACTTTTTGCCGCAGGATTCAAGCCCGACGTAATTGCCGTGCAGGATGGCGTAGGCGCGAGCGACGCGGGCAAGCACCATGCTGAAACCGCGACCGTAGGCAACTACGAGCGGGCGGTTGCAAACGCCTGCAAACAATACGGTATCGATTTCTGGGTAGATATGGAACTGTTCCGCACCGACGATTCACACGCGCTTGCCGACAGCGCAAGAATCTCGGCGCAGCTCGATACCGCATACGCTGCGGGGGCAGCGAAGGTCATCGGCTATGACTTGGCCGTGCTCGGGAACGCGGGCCTCGACTCGCTCGAGAAGTGGAATCTGGAATCCAGCGTGGAGCCGACAACCGCAATTGTGGTCCCTCGCGAGACGCACAGCGAAACCATGCCACTCCTAAAGGGCGACGCACGCGTGTTCGACATGCAGGGCCGCTACCTCGGCACCGACGAAAAGAAAATAAGCCCCGCCGTCAGGACCGTGAAGAAGCGGTAAAGTTTAGAATTCAGAAAAATACATATTTAGAGAATTATAACGCTAAAAAGTGCTTATAACGCTCTAAATCTTATATTTTTTAGCACATTTAGAGAATTATAGCACATAAAATGTACTATAGCAAAAAAATGTCTAACGTAACAAATCGGAATAAATCAGGTAAGATTCTTCCACTTGAAGAAAAGCGCCTTCAGTTTCTGGAGGTAGAACTTGCTTTCTTCTACATCTATAAAGAACGTGGTGATGCACACCACAAGGTGCGCACTGAAAACTATGCCCACAATAGCGTTGGCAACGTGATACGCGCCAAACATGTTTGTACGGACAAATTCAATGTGAGTCCACAGGAGCCAGAGAATCGAACATACCGCAAAGGCCTTCAGGACCAGCGTGTTATTCTTGGCAAGGGCAACAACGCCCGCCGCAATCGAAGCCGCAGTCATGATTACGACAGGCACGGAATGGTCGTACCCGATATGCACCAAGAAGCCAAACCCGTCTACCAAAAAGACTACGGCACAGAACCGGAGCAGGCTCAGGTTCACGCGGGTCCCTTCCGGAGTCTTCATGTTCCCCATAAACAACGAAACGAAATAGACTACCATAAACATATTTATAAAGTGGTCGGCCAGCCTTTGCAGCAGGAACCCGATACCCGGTGAAAATTGAAGGCCCAAATACACGCGCGCGAAGTTTATACCGCCAACAATATTCACTATTATCATGATTGCGGAAAAGACCCTCAGGAGTTTCGCACTCTTTTTTGCGAACACGATTATCCCCACGAGAATAATGGCGACACTTGCAAGAATCATCGGAGCAATATCCGTAAAGGACTCGCCCTCGTCCCCCATAGCAACCTGCAACAAGAGCCTCACGAGCCTATTTAACTCGTGCACGGCAATCAGGATGCCGAAGACTCTAAGCAAGGTAGGATTCATAAGTATTACAAGTGCGGGCGTTCTGCTGCCATCCCGTATTCCTGGACATCATCGCCCGGCACAAAGTACAGTTGATTGCTGGGTCTAGCATCAAAATCATCCATATTATCCGTCCACATTTCGCATTGGCTGATAACAGTCTTTAGGGCGTCTTCTTGACCTTCGGGCGGATACTTGTATTTCTTGAGCAGACGTTTGATGAGCCTACGCATATTGGCGCGGGCGCTTTCTTTGCGTTGCCAATCAATTGTCCTGTTTTTGCGAAGTAGTTCCGTTAATTCGCGGGTCATGGCGACTAACTGGTCGTTGCTATAGAAGTCTTTTGCGGCTTCAGGCTTGGTGAGCGCATCGTAGAAAGCGACTTCTTCTTTTGTCAAGCCGAGTTTTTCGCCAGAGAATGCGGCTTCCTTAATCTGCTGCGCCAAATTGAGCATTTCCTGAATGACCTGCTCATTGGTTAGCATTCCATTCAAGTAACGATTCATCGCATTTTGGAACAATTCAGAGAACTTTTGCGCATTCACCACATTCGTGCGAGAATAAACCTTGACCTGTTCCGCAATAAGCTTTTTCAAGATTTCAACAGCGATGTTCTTCTGCTTCATCTTGGCAACGTCTTCAAGGAACTTTGAATCAAACAAAGAGAACTTTTCACCGACATCGCTGAACAAGTTCAGAACACCATCAGATTTGATGCTCTGCTTCAAGAGTTCATTGATACGCTCGTTGACTTCCTTAAGGCTGAACTTTTTATCGCCACGGCCATAGAGGAATCGCATGATTTGCACACGGACTGCTTCAAAGAAGTTGGCTTCGGCCTGCATATTCTTCGGCACAATCGAAGAGCACAGCGAAAGCGATTGACGCAACATCAATCCTTCCTTGATGAAGGATTTTTTCTGTTCTTCGCGGCACGGGTCCAGAATAAAGTTCAGCGCATCGGTAATGCACATGCCGATTTGCAAAGCGGAACTCGTAAAGAATTTGGAATTATCAAATCCATGGAACAGGCTACGACAAATTTCCAGCTTTTCTTGGAACTTGGGGAATGCCTCCTTGGCAATATCCATATCGCCGTAGCGTTTCCTGTCGCGAACGGTATAGTCGTTCATCGCACGTTTGAGTGCACTTGCAATTCCGATGTAATCAACAACGAGGCCGCCTTCCTTGTCCTGATAAACACGGTTCACGCGAGCAATAGCTTGCATCAAGTTGTGGCTTTCCATCGGCTTGAAAACATACATTGTAGCAAGCGACGGAACATCAAATCCTGTAAGCCACATATCTACGACAATCACAATCTTCAATGGACTTGCATTATCCTTGAAGCGAACAGCAAGTTCTTGGCGATGCGTCTTGTTGCCAATAATCGGCCGCCATTCTTCCGGGTCCTTGTTGCTTTCCGTCATGACAACAGCAACTTTCGCATCCTCACCAGAACCAGCCCAATCAGGGTGCAATGTCAGAATGCGTTCGTAAATTTTCATTGCGATGGTGCGAGAATACGCAACAATCATCGCCTTGCCCGTATAAAGATGAGCGCGATGTTCTTCGTAATGTTCAAGGATATCATCAACCAACGAAGCAATCGTCTTGTCATTCCCAAGAACGCTTTCTAGCTGGCCCAAATCGCGTTTACTCTTTTCAATAACTTCCGGGTCTGCATTACCGGCGAGCAAATCGTATTCATCGTCAATTTGCTTGAGAACCTTATCATCTAACTTGAGTTTGACAACACGGCTTTCGTAATAGACGGGTCGAGTCGCACCGTCTTCGACAGCCTGCGTCATATCGTAAATGTCGATATAGTTGCCGAATACTTCAGTAGTGTTGCGATCTTCGCGGCTGATGGGCGTTCCCGTAAATCCAATAAAACTCGCGTGCGGGAGGCTGTCGCGGATAATGCGAGCCGTTCCTTTGACCCTATGCGCAATTAAATTGCCCTGGTCATCTTTCGATGTCTTGATTTTTTCGGTCAAGCCATACTGCCCACGGTGGGCTTCGTCCGCAATCACGATAATATTGCGGCGGTCAGAAAGCGGTTCGTTCGATTCTTCGAACTTCTGCATCGTCGTAAAGATGATGCCGTTTGCCTTGCGCCCGTTCAGCAACGATTTCAAATGCTCTCGCGATTCCGCTTGAACAGGAACCTGTCGCAGAAAATCCTTGCAATTGGCAAATTGCGTATAAAGCTGATTGTCAAGGTCGTTGCGGTCGGTAATCACCACAATCGTCGGACTTTCAATAGTCGATTGCAGCAAGTGCGCATAAAACACCATGCTGAGCGACTTGCCCGAACCTTGCGTATGCCAGAAAACACCGATTTTTCCATCGCCCTGCACGGCCTGTTCCGTACGGACAATCGCCTTGCGAACGGCAAAATACTGATGATACCCCGCTAGAATCTTATAACTTTTCAACCCTTCGTTGTTAAAACAAATAAAATTCTTGATGATATCCAGCAGGCGTTCTTTATGGAAAATTCCTTCGAAGAAAGTCGTGAAATCGGCAAGCGCAGTCGTTTCTTTGTTGCCGTCTTTCGTCTTCCATTCCATAAAGCGGTCATCACCGCTCGTAATCGTGCCCGCCTTAGATACAAGCTGATCCGACATCACGCAAATGCAGTTGTAAATGAACAGGCTCGGAACCTCTTGCATATAATTGCGAATCTGCAAGTAAGCTTCGCTGGCATCGGTTTCCTCACGGCTGGGCGACTTCAGTTCAAACAGGCAAATCGGCAGCCCGTTCAAAAACAGCAAAACATCGGGCCGCTTGTTGGACTTTTCGATAAATGTCCACTGGTTTGCAAAAATGAAGGAATTGTTCTCGACGTTTTTGTAATCGACCAGGTAAATAATATCGGCTTTAGTTTCGCCATTCTTTGAGTACGTGACCTCGACGCCGTTCTGGATATAATCCATGAACAAGGCGTTCTGTTTTACAAGGTCATTATTTTCAAAATGACGAATCTTGTTCAACGCTTCTGCAATGGCATGCGAATCCGCCTTTGGATTGATTCGGCAAATTGCTTCTTCCAGCACCGGCTCATAAAGCGGGTCGCGAAAATCCCTCTCTACATCGGGCCCATAGCAATAATCCCAGCCCAGGGTATCCCTGAACAGCTCAATGAGGCATTGCTCGTATGCATTCTCGTCGTAGAAAGACATTGACTAAATTCCTTTACAAGAAATTTAATCAAAAAAGGGGAAAGAAGCTTAATTTTGTGTTTCTGAAAGGCTTTTTTCAATGGATTCTAGGAGTTTATAGACCCCCGTAGAGGGATTTTTGCCATCAGTCAGCGATTTTGCCCTTTGGATTGCATTAGAACGGTTGCTCCAGAGCAGATTCTTTTGAGTGGCACTCAATTCACCCTTTCGGTAGTGATTCCATTCGCTAGCAGAATTTTGCAATGCCTTGATGCATTCTTCAGAACCGAGACTTGCCTTCTGGTCGTGAGAATGCAAAAGGAACCACAACTCAACGCAGGGATTGGAACAAATCATCGTTCCGTCGCATTTGTCCAACTTGACGTTTACTTCAGGAACATCGCGATCGTACATCAAGAACGCTTGAATACGGTCTGTCGGCGACACTTTCTCTTTCCTTATTTCGCGACAAACAAGTGCATTCGAAATAGATTGCCCCTCGCAGATAGGCACAATCCTAATCGGAGATCTATAGCGTTGACGCAATTCCTGAATGTAGCACTCTTCCGTCGGCCCCTCGCAAAAAACGAGAAATGCCTGCTTCATCTTTTTAGGGGCTCTTTCTTCTCTAGCTCTCGGCATAATTACCCCTCTGCAAGCATTCTTTTCAGGCTTTCGACAGTAGATGTGACGATGGGAATCGCGTCGAAACGTCCCTGCCTATATGCCTTCTCGGCGTCCATATTTTCCCTAAAGTCCTTGTAATCGTACAGCGATTGGACCTCGGTAGCACCAGTTTCGTTCTTGGTCACAAACACAATCTGGTCTTTCCTGAACCGATTCATATTGATCAGGCTCAAATTGTGCGACGAAAACAAAAGCTGCGACTGCGACGATGCGTGAATCAAGTCAAGCAAAAACTCAGAAATACTGGCATGCAGGCTCGTGTCGAATTCATCCAGCATAACAGACTTCTTGTTTTTCACGACATCAATCATGCGCAAGAGAATACTGAACAATCTTTTTGTACCGCCAGATTCTTCGTCCATATCAAAAGGAACGTCCGGAGCGATTTTATGGTAAGTCAAAAACCTCACCATTTCCTGATTCACGACACGAGTTGGCATCCCGAATGGGTTTCCTGGGTTAGGTATGGGAACCGGAATCGTTTCAATCTTCTTGGCCACATCGCAAATGTCGCTGTCACACTGTTGCAGAGCAGCAAGAATTAGCGCTTTATTCGTATCAAAATACGATTCGATATTCATGTCGTGTAGCGGAATCAACCCGAGCATAAAAGTCGACAAGAAATAACGGTAAAGTTTTTGCGCCAACTCGCGGTTCATGGAACTGGCTCGGCTCAAAAAGAGGTTCTTGTCGCTAGTATTCAGGGCGACGTCATTTGGCCTTGCCAAAACGCTTTCAGCAAATTTGTATTCGGAGCCTTCTCTTTCAAAAACACGGGCACGACGGTCATTGGGGTAATGGAATAGGCTTTCGGAAATAACTTTGGACTGCAACAACGAAAAAGAGTATTCGTATTCCACGTCGTCGCAAATGAAATCTATCAAAAAATTACTCGGCTTGTTTTTATAGTCGTCAAACTTGAACGGGGCGTAATTGAAAACGGAATTCTCGTTATGCTGGTGCGATTCGAGAACCATGCGGCAGCAGAAATTTATTGCCTTCAAGATGTTCGACTTTCCGGACGCGTTTGCGCCGAAAAGGCCTATCGATTTGAGGAGCTTTAAGCCGTTCCATTCAATAACATTGTCGGCCAATTTCTTGGAAAGGGCCGTTTTTGTGTTCCCAGCCCTAAAATCGATACAAATCCGGTCCCTTATGGAGAAAAAGTTCTCTAATTCGATTTTAACCAGCATTAGACCCCCGTTTTTGTAGAATTTCTACAAAAATACAATATAAAACCGAAAAAAACAAGAGGTAGAGGCAAAATTAGGCAAATTTAAGCCGAAAATGGACAAATTTGGATAATTTTAAACGAAAATAAAGATTTTTTCCAGCAAAAACACCGAAAACATTATTTAGTCGAATCATCAACTTCTATCATGAATTGCCACGGATTTTCTTTCTATCCCGCCTCAAATTCGTCTATTTTAAAGGCATCACTGTAGGACATTTGCCATCCCATAAACGCTTGCTAATCTTTATTTGCAAGTCAGATATGCCAGCCTTTTTCATTATTTCATAACAAAAAGTATCATTATTGTAATTGCTCAAATTGTCAACTTTATATATGTTGTAATTTAGCTGTAAAGGTTTACAATGTTCCATTTTCCGTTCTATTGTTATCTGTAGTTGTTGCTTATCCTCTGTACTACATTTTTGGAGAAAGAAGAGGCCTACCCCGCTAAACAATACGGGAATAATAAAATAAAGAGAACGAATTGCTAAATCTTTTAACTTTGAGCGCTTGTATTGCCCATTCTCAACATATTGATGGATCCAATCAAATTCTAAAAAATGTCTACGCGAAGCTTTATCTGGCAACCCAAAGATACTGGTATTTTCCATAACGAGTGACAATATATCATAATGATCAAGAAGTCGTGATTCGCTAATTTGTCCTGCGTCTTCATAAACACCTAATTCCCAATAATCTATTCCCATCTTCAATCGTTCAGATTTTGCAGGGTGTATTGACGCCACAATAAAACCATTTTCAAGCCGTTGGTATCTTAAAATGGCTCCACTTTCACGAACAATTACTGGATGAGGTTTTACTTGCCCTGTTGCATCTGTTAATTTTATAAAACTCCGGTATGGAAACGTTCCCCAAAAAATATCTAGAATATCATCATTTTCTTCATTTCCACTAAATATAGTAAATGGGTGGAGCCATTTACTTTTTTTCCCCTTTAAGACTTTTTCAGCAAGTTTCTGCAAATCTTTAAAATGTTGGTATTTATTCTTTAAATTTTCCATTTTTTTCCTATGTTTTTTATAAAATAGTTTTTTTATTTAAGAAATTTTATTTTGTACACAAATTGTAAGATAAACAGGAATTTAGAGGAACAAGCCCAAGCAATCTTCAAAAGTTGGTTCATAGATTTTGAGCCGTTCGGCGGAGAAATGCCGAGCGATTGGGAAAAAACAAATATCTACAGCATTGCAAACATTATTTATGGAGCTCCATTCTCTTCTAAGTTATTTAATACGGAAAAAAATGGTAAACCTATTTATCGTATTAGAGATTTAAAAGACCAACATTCGAATGTCTATACTCCTGAAAATATAGAAGATGCATATTTAATCCAACCTAAAGACATTGTTGTCGGAATGGATGGCGAATTTAGACCATACCTATGGGGAGGAGAACCAGGTTGGTTAAATCAACGTGTATGTGTTTTTGAAAATAAAAGACCTAAAGGGAAAGCTTTCTTGTATTTTACGATAAAGCCATTATTAGATAAAGTCGAAAAAACCCAAGTTGCAACAACGGTTATTCATATTGGGAAAAAGGATTTTGACAAATTTGAGATTTTATTGCCTTCAAATGATGTTTTAGATAAGTTTGATGAATTGACGAGTCCGATTATTGACCAAATTGTATCAAAACGTCTTGAAAACAAGCGTCTGGCAAATCTTCGCGATAGTTTGCTTCCTAGACTTATGTCCAGTGAATTAGGCTGCTAAATTCCTGTTTATGGTGCTATCATTTGGGTTTTCTTTAACAAAGGATGGCTCTATGGTGCAAAATCTTATTTCGCAGGTGGTGTTGGCGATGCAGCCGCACTTGGACAATGTGCAGGCAAAGTTGCTTCAGGATGCGTTGGGGGCGGCGCTGGAGCGGTTTGAGGTGCGGGCAAAGTCCGAGGTTCGGGAATTTGCGGATGACGACCGCTTGATTGATGCGTTCTTGGCAGCGAAGCAGACGGAGGGGTGTTCGCCGAAGACGTTGAAGTATTACAGTACGACGATTCTTATCGCGAAGGCGAGTATCGGGAAATGCATCAAGGATATCCAGACGGACGACTTGCGGAATTACTTGACGAGTTATCAGCAGGGCAAGAATTTGAGCAAAGTGACGGTGGACAATGTTCGGCGGATTCTTTCGAGTTTTTTCAGTTGGCTTGAAGACGAGAATTACATTTTGAAGAGTCCTGTGCGACGAATTCACAAGATCAAGACGACGATTTGCATTAAGGAGACTTATTCTGACGAGTCGTTGGAGCAGATGCGTGACGGGAGTCCACAACTGCGGGATGTCGCAATGATTGACATGTTCTCTTCGACGGGGGTTCGTGTTGGTGAAATGGTCTTGCTGAATCGGGACGATATTGATTTCGAAAATCGGGAATGCATTGTTCTGGGTAAGGGCGACAAGGAACGGATTGTGTATTTTGACGCACGAACCAAGATTCATTTGCAGGAATATCTGAACAGTCGGAAGGACGAAAATCCGGCGCTGTTCGTGTCGCTAAAATCGCCGCACCGGCGGCTTTCTATCAACGGAATCGAGAGCCGATTGCGGAAATTGGGGCGAAAGCTCAAGATTCATCGGGTGCATCCGCATAAATTCAGGCGAACCATGGCAACGATGGCGATTGACAAGGGCATGCCTATCGAGCAATTACAGCGATTATTGGGCCACCGACGCATCGATACGACGTTGCAATATGCGATGGTCAAGCAAAACAATGTTAAATTTGCTCATAGGAAATATATCGGGTAATAAAAATGAGTAATCAAATAGTCCCCTTGTCGAGTCTTTCTGTTAATGGAAAGGGAACTTATGGAATTGCGGCTTCGGCAGTTCCTTATGCAAAAGATAAATACACCTATTTACGAATTACTGACATCAACGATGATGGTACGTTGAATATAGATGATTTGAAGTCTGTTGATGACCCCGATGCGTGTAATTATGTTCTCCAGCCAAATGATATTGTTTTTGCTCGAACAGGAGCAAGTACAGGCCGAAATTATTTTTATGATGGCAGTGACGGAACGTTTGTTTATGCCGGATTCCTTATAAAATTCAGCATTGACCCGAATAAGGTTAATCCCCTTTATGTCAAGTATTTTTGTCAGTCACAGAAATATCGTGATTGGATTTATTCCTTTAATACTGGAAGTACAAGAGGCAATATTAACGAGCGAACGTTAGCTCAAATGCCTATTGAGTTGCCTAGCCGTCGACAGCAAGATTTACTTGTTGAAAATCTTTCAAAAATTGACGCAAAGATTAAGTTGAATAATCAGATAAACAGGAATTTATACTCCTAATTCCAATTCTCTGGACATCAATTTTGGAAGTAAGGAATCTCGTAATAGAGAAAGTTGACGATTCTGTTTGCAGTTCTTTAAAATCTGCTCAAACATTGGTTTTGCGATATTGCCAAATTCTTTAACCTTTGGATTATTTAAATCGTATATCCAGATAGCATTCACGTCATTTTGGTTTATTCCTGGAATTGCTGCTTTACCGCCATTATTGGCCAGCCAACTGACTACATGATCCATTTGGAAATAGAAGTAAGCAAAAATATTTAATCCTTTATCTCCAAAATCTAACTTGAAAACATGCTCGTTGATATAGCATTCTTCATATGGAAAACCTTCTCCAAACATTGAAAAATGCGGTATAAACGTTCCCGGTTTTCCACCATCTTTATAAAGAAGAAGCTCATAACCATTAATCTTGCCTTTTCCCAAAGATTCAGCAAATTCTCGTGGTATGAATTTATTTGATGAAAAATCGAAAACACCTAGTTGTTTGACATTTTCTGCTCCGATGCTAGGAATTCCTTCGCTAACTGCGCCTCCTTTAGGCCTGCGTCCTGTTTCGAGAGAGTGCGGAATTCCATCTATTTGAACCATTTTTAGTGATTTGGGTATTTTTAGTTCAACTGGAGAATCTACAAATTCGTTTTCGCCAAATGGTTCGAAATCCACAAACCAGTTTTTGAAGATTGCTTGAGCCTGCTCCTCTAAATTCCTGTTTATCGCATTGTTGAGTTCGATTTTGTCATCAAGGGATGATAGGATTTTAACTATTTCTTTTTGCTTTGCAACAGGCGGTATGCTGATAGTCAATTTTTGAAAAGTTGATGTCGGTCGTGCTAAAGAAGGAACGCCCACTTGAGAGGCGTTAGACAATAATTTGTGCTGACCTAATCTTGAATGAAAATAGTAAACCAGGTATTCAGGAATTACTTTTTCATTGCATCGCACTCTAAACTGACTTTGCGAAATGACGTATCGACTGTATTTGGAATTCTGCGGAATATAAACAATTTGCCCCAATGTGCCACGATGTGTAATCACAATATCGCCACGATAGGCGTTCGCTTTTCCTAAAGATGTAGCTTTCTCTTCTGTAACATAGTTGAAGGAGTCTTCGTTTAATCGAAAGCCAACAAGATTACTTCCGTTGAGAACAGGCACTCCGGAATCCGTGAAACATTCAACTTTAATATTCGATCCGAATGGCCCCATAGAAATTTCTTCTATGAGTTCAGACATCTCGTATTCTTTCCATTCCGAATTGCTCATATCGTGTCTCCTATAAGCAATTACAGTTTAAATCCAAGACTTTCCAGATTCTTCTTGATTTGTTTTTCGAGGTCGTGACTTTTCGCGAACATTTCGGAGAGTTCACCGGTGAGGCGGGTCATTTTCTGCTCGAAGGGTTCGTCGTCTTGCACGGTGTCTTCGATGCCGACGTAGCGGCCCGGAGTGAGGATGTAGTCCTGCTTGGCGATGTCTGCGGTTTCAACTACGGCGCAGAAGCCTTTTTCGTCCTGGAGTTTGCCTTTCTGGAATTTTTCGAAAGTGCTCGCGAGGCGTTCGATGTCTTGTTCGCTGAGGTCGCGGTGCTTGCGGTCCACCATGTGGCCCATGTTGCGGGCGTCAATGAAGAGAGTCTTGCCTTTCTGCTTTTTGCCTCGGCTTATAAACCAGAGCGTGACGGGGATGGTGACGCTGTAGAAGAGCTGGGTGGGCATGGCGACTATGCCTTCGACGAGGTCCGCTTCGATGATGCGTTTGCGGATTTCGCCTTCGCCGCCGGTTTGGGTGCTGAGTGCGCCGTTCGCAAGGACGAGTCCAATTTTTCCGCCGGGTGCGAGGTGATAGATCATGTGTTCGATCCATGCGAAGTTCGCGTTGCCTGCAGGCGGGAGGCCGTATTGCCAGCGCGGGTCTTCTTGCAGTTGTTCCTGACCCCAGTTCTTGAGGTTGAAGGGCGGGTTCGCCATGATGAAGTCAAAGCGTTCGTTCGCGTGCAGGTCGTGGAAGAACGTGTCTTCGTGGTGTTCGCCGAAGTTCGCATCGATGCCGCGGATGGCCATGTTCATTTTCGCCATTTTCCAGGTGTCGGCGTTGGCCTCTTGTCCGTAAACGCTTACGTTGTTGCGGTTGCCGCTGTGGTCTTGAATGAACTTGATGCTCTGCACGAACATGCCGCCGGAACCGCAGCAGGGGTCATAGACGCGCTTGCCTTCGCTCGGCTTGAGGATTTCGACGATGGTTTTCACAACGCTTGCGGGGGTATAGAATTCGCCGCCCTTGACGCCTTCGTAGCTTGCGAATTGCGCGATGCAGTATTCGTAGGTGCGGCCGAGTAAATCCTTGCTTGCCTCGGTGTCGCTCATGTCCATGTTGCTGAACACATCTACCACATTGCCGAGTACGCGCTTGTCAAGATCCGTATGCGCATAGTTTCTGGGAAGCACGCCTTTGAGAGACTTGTTGCTTTTTTCAACGGCTTCCATCGCCTGATCGAGAACCAGTCCGATTTCAGGAGTGTGGGCGGCTTTCGCGATTTCGGACCAGCGGGCGTTTTGCGGAACAAAGAAGATGTTTTCGCTCACGTATTCGTCGAGATCTTCTTCGAAGCCTTCGCCTTCGGCGACGAGCTCGTTGTAGCGTTTTTCGAATGCGGCCGAAATGTAGCGCAAGAAGATGAGCCCGGTGAAAATTTTGCGGTAGTCCGCTGCGGGGATGTGCCCCCAGAGTTCGCAAGCGGCGTTCCAGATTTGCTGTTCAAAGCCGAGAGTCGCCGAGGATTGCGACGATTTTGCCGATTTCGAGATACGTGCCATAAATACCTTTTTTATTCAGGTAGAATATAGGTCCTAAATTTTAATGCTCGTGTTTCCCTGTCGGGCTATAGCTGCAGCCGGAGCCATAACTAGTCGAGCCGCAATAGGCGCACTTGTCGTTACCATGGCCATGCTTGTGCCTGCCGGTAGGACTGTAACTGCACGAGCCATAACTGGACGAGCCGCAGTAGATGCAACTGGAAGAGTCCGCGATATGGACATGCTTGCCGGTGGGGCTGTAGGAGCAACCGCTCCCGTGGCTAGATGAACCGCAAAAACGACAATGTGACATGGTTAGTACCTCCGATTGTAATATATATAAAAAACACCCCCGGCCGTGATAGTCGGGGGCGGTTTAATGCGGGTCTGGATCCTTCGCGGCTTCGCCGCTCAGGATGACACCATAAGCATGTCACCCAGGATGACGTTCGCGATGCGGGTTATTTCACGAACGCGCCGTAGATGGCCTTGATGGCCTTCTCGGTATCGGCTTCGTCAACACCGGTGATGATGTTGATCTGCGAAGAACCCTGGTCG
>JAEEGG010019074.1_pt1 | contig 13882 bp, 12 predicted proteins | sample 9134161 | NCBI WGS metagenome assembly JAEEGG01 (sample SAMN16246543, study PRJNA631951) | gut metagenome | biome: gut microbiome; feature: rumen; material: CR-attached | host: Bos | place: Iran: Karaj | collected 2018-10 | reverse complement strand
AGCCGCGCGGAGCGTGCGCCCTCGCGCGGAGGCAAGCATATATGGGGAGCATGTCGCCGGGGGCGGCCGGAGCCTCCCTTGGCCATGCATGGCGGCGCTATCCCTGTCTGGCGCCTTCCGGCTTCTCCGGATTGGCCGAGGCCTCTTCGGCGCTCAGCAGCGCCCTGCCGTCCGTGGCTTCGGCGAGGGCGCGGGCAAAGGCCTCGGCATCGGAGCGGGCGACCTCGAGTTCGAGCGCGACCTTCTCGCCGTAGGTTTCGCCGGGGGGGCTTGCGGCATACTGGGCAGCCAGGCGCTTCACCCGGTCGAGCTGGGCATAGTCGGCCTCGACGCGCAGGCGGACGGTCTCGACCTTCTCGACGGCAGGCAGGCTTTCGAGGCACTGCAGAACGCAGTCCTGGTAGGCCCTGACCAGGCCGCCCGTGCCGAGCTTGATCCCCCCGAACCAGCGCGTCACCACGCAGGCCACGTCGCCTATGCCGCTGTGCAGGAGCACCTGCAGCATGGGTCTGCCTGCAGTGCCGTGGGGCTCGCCGTCGTCGCTGGCGCCGATGCGGGCCGTGGAGCCGGGCGGTCCCGCCACATAGGCCCAGCAGTTGTGCGTGGCGTCCGCATGCTTCTGCGACACGGCCTCGATGAAGGCCTTGGCTTCGGCTGGCGAAGCTGCGCGAACCGCGTGCGCGAGAAAGCGGCTCCGCTTGACGAGGAGCGTTGTCTCGTGGCAGTCGGGCCAGACGGGTCGGGGGATGGGATAGCGGTCGTCCATGGCTCAAGCTTGTAAGCCGCGCCGAAGAGCGAGGCAAGGGAGCCTGCCGCCATCTCGCCATTCGGCAGCCCTGGCTATGGCGACTTTCTCCAACCCCCTGGCGACGCTGCCGCAAACTCGTTGCCGAATCGCGGCCAGGACCTTTACAATGGGCTAGGTTTGCTATAAATAGGAATTATTCCGAATAGGAGCCTCGGCGCCCAGCGCCGCTGGCAATCTTCAACACCAAGGAGTCCCGTATGAGCAAGACCGTTGACAATCTCATGGAAGCCTTTGCCGGCGAGTCCCAGGCCAACCGCAAATACACCGCCTACGCCCAGCAGGCCGACAAGGAAGGCCTTGGCCAGGTGGCCAAGCTCTTCCGCGCGGCGGCCCACGCCGAGACCATCCATGCCCTGGCCCACTTCCGCCATGCCGGCAAGGTCGGCAAGACTGCGGAGAACCTCCAGGATGCCATCGGCGGCGAGACCCACGAGTTCACCGAGATGTACCCCCAGATGATCAAGGACGCCGAGGCCGAAGGCAATGCCAAGATGGCCAAGTGGCTCGACCAGGTGAGCCAGGTCGAGGCCTGCCATGCCAGCCTCTACAAGAAGGCCGCCGAAAACGCCAAGGCCTTCGAGGGCGACTACTACCTCTGCCCCGTCTGCGGCTACACCCATGAAGGCCCCATGGAGGCCGGCGCCTCCTGTCCGGTCTGCGGCTGCAAGGGCGACAAGTTCTTCACCGTCGGCTAAGCGCTCAAGTTCGCCTTTTCTTCCGGGCGGCCGGACGGCTTTCCCCCTTCGGGGAAGCCCGGCCGCCCGGTTCTTTTTGCGCCCCCGTGGGCATAGCTCCGCACGGCTTTCGCCAGATGGCGCCGCGGGGGGCGCAGAGCCTGGGCCCGTTGCAATCGAAGGGGAAAAAAGGCACAGTGCCGGGTGTCTTCGATATGGGAGGGAGACGTTCATGCGTGCATTTCTCAGCGGAATCATCTGCGCTTTGATGCTCTCGGCGGGCTGCGGCTGCAGCATGGGTGCCGGCGCGGTCCAGGCAGCTCCGGCCGATCCGGCCAGCCAGCATAGCCAGCCTGGCCCCAGGGACGCCCAGGGGGCTCCTGACGGCGACGCCAAGGACGGCGCCAAGGTCCAGCGGGGCGACAAGAAGCCCATCCCGCCTGCCCTCGGCAAGTTTGAGGCCCTGCGCCGCTTCGGCCAGGTGCTCGACATCGTCGAGCATTCCTACGTCAAGGACGTGGGTCAGCAGGATCTGGTCAACGGCGCCATCAAGGGCATGCTTCAGGGGCTCGACCCCCACTCCACGTTCATGAACGCGGAGGAGTACAAGGAGATGCAGGAGACCACCTCGGGCGAGTTCTTCGGCATAGGCATTGAAATTTCCATGGAGAACGGCCAGGTGACGGTCGTCACCCCCATCGAGGACACGCCCGCCTTCAAGGCCGGCATGCAGACCGGCGACGTCATCCTTGCCATCGACGGCCAGTCCACCCAGGAACTCTCCCTGCAGGAAGTCGTTTCCCGCATCCGCGGGCCCAAGGGCACCGCCGTCGAGCTGACCGTCCTCCACGCCAGAGAGAAGAAGCCGGTGACCATGCGCATCGTGCGCGATGCCATCCCGCTGATCAGCGTCAAGAGCAAGCGCCTCGAAGACGGCTACTACTGGATCCGCCTCACGCGCTTCTCCGAGAAGACCACGGACGAGCTCAAGGACGCCCTCGCCAAGGCCGGCCGCGAAAGCAAGGCCGCAGGCGGCATCAAGGGCATCGTGCTTGACTTGCGCAGCAACCCCGGCGGCCTCCTCAACCAGGCCGTGGGCGTCTCCGACGCCTTCCTTTCCGAGGGCACCATCGTCTCCATCAAGGGCCGCAGCCGCGTGGCTGCCCGCACCTACACGGCCAAGCCCCAGGATACCGACGTGCACGTCCCCATGGTCGTGCTCGTCAACGCCGGCTCCGCCTCGGCCTCGGAAATCGTGGCCGGCGCCCTGCGCGACCAGAAGCGCGCCGTCATCGTGGGCGAACGCTCCTTCGGCAAGGGCTCGGTGCAGAACATCATCCCCCTGGCCGACGGCTCGGGCCTCAAGCTGACCGTGGCCCTCTACTACACGCCCAATGGCAGCTCCATCCAGGCCGAAGGCATCGTGCCCGACATCGAGGTGCCCTTCGAGCCCCAGGACAAGGACGCCGACGATTCCGGCTTCATGGTGCGCGAGCGCGACTTGAGCCGCCACATCGAAAACCGGGGCGGCCGCGATGCCAAGGAAGCGAAGGACGCCAAGGACGCGAGGGATGCCGCGGAAGGTTCCAAGGACGCCAGGGACGCGACCAAGGAATCCGGCAAGGATGCTGCCAAGGACGCCAAGGAGAAGAAGGGCAAGGACGAGGAGTCCCAGAAGATTGCCCGCCAGCTGAAGCAGGACAACCAGCTGCGCATGGCGCTCCAGATCGTCAAGGGCCTGCCCCGCATGCAGAGCATCAGGAATTAGCGTCGCCGCCGGCCTGGCCGGACGCAGGATGCGCCGCCGGGGCATGGACGGCGGAAAGGTCAATCTCGAAGAGGGCCCGGAAGTGCAGGCTTCCGGGCCCTCTTGCTGTGCCGGCCCTTGTGGACGATGGGGGGCTTGGCTTCCCAGTGCAGCGTCCCCTTGCAGCAGCCGAAGCGCAGGAGGCGCAGGCGGCGAAATGCTCGAGACCTGCATGTCGCATTCGCTTGCGCTGCCGGACTCGGCAGCTTGCGCTTGAAGCGATGAGCCCGTAGGGTGCTGGCAAAACGATGAAGGCGCGCCCGACGCCCTCACGTCCTCGCGTCTTGGACGCCAGCAGACGCTGGCGGGGCCAGCGCGCTCACGTGGCGTTGCTGCAGCCCGGCTTGCGGCCAGCCGGTGCCAGGTCAAGGCAGAGGAAGCGGACGGCGCGCGCCAAGGAGGCAGACATGACTCTCAGCATAGGCTGCATAGGCTGCGGCAACATGGGCGGCGCCATTCTGGGCGGGCTTGCCCAGTCGGGCAAAGATATCAAGCTCTACGGCCACACGCGCACCATGTCCCGTCTGGACGCCCTGGAAGCCAAGGGCGTGGTCAAGGTGGCCAGCGCGGAGGACATGCCCTCCCGCTGCCGCTATCTGGTGCTTGCCGTGAAGCCCTACCAGGCCAAGGACGTGCTCGCCCAGATCAGGGACAAGCTCTCTGCCGGCAACGTGCTTGTCTCCATCTGCGCAGGCCTTGGCATCGCCACCCTCAAGGAGGCTTCTGGCGGCCGCTGCCCGGTCGTGCGCTGCATGCCCAACACCCCTGCCGTCGTCGGCGAGGGCGTCTTTGCCTTCAGCTTCGAGGATCCGTCCCTCGCCCCGGAACAGCGGGGGGAGATCCTTTCTGCCTTTGCCACTCTTGGCCACTGCGTGGAAGTGCCCGAAGCGCGCTTCACGGCCTTCACCTCCCTGATCGGCGCAGGCCCAGCCTATCTCTTTGACTTGATGGAAGGCATGGTCCAGGCCGGCGTTGCCCTCGGCTTCCAGCACAGGGACTGCCGCGCCATGGTCGCCCAGCTCTTTGCCGGCTGCGGACGCATGGCTCTCCAGCGCCCCGACGTCCACCTCATGCAGCTCAGAGACGACGTCTGCTCGCCTGCCGGCACCACCATAGCCGGCGTCAACCGCATGGATGCGGATGGCCTGGCCGGCAAGCTTGCCCAGGCGGTCTTTGCAGCCAACGACCGGGGACGGGAGATGGAAGGCTAAGACCTGTTCGCAGGATCTTGACGATTTCTGGGCGCAGGCCAGGAGAGACAGCTGAGGGAAGCTGCACCGGCATCGGTCCTAACGTCGCATCACGTCCCTGGCGGACGTCGGGCCGGCCTGCTCGGGCGCTAGTCCTCGGACGCTTCGGGCTTGCCCGTGTAGACGTAGCGCAGGGCGGGTCCCCGGCCCTGGGTTTCCAGCAGGCCCTGGCGCACCAGGGTCTGGAGGTCGTACTGGGCCGTGCGCATGGAGACCCCGCCGGCAAGCTCCTGGTATTCCTTGCGGGTCAGAGAACCCCGGCGGGCGATTTCAGGCAGCAGGCTCTTCATGCGCCGCTCCTGCAGGGAGTCGCCGGCATTGTGAGGCGGCGCTTCGGACGCTGCGCTGCGCTGGCTAGCCTGGCCGTCTGGTCGCCTGCCTGTCTGGCCGTAGGCCTGATCGCGAGTCTGGCTTTCCGTTTGGCGCTCTGCCTGCCCGTGGCCGTTCTCGGCATGGCTCCCCGCATGGCTTCCGGCATCCGTACCGGCCTTGGACGGAGCGGCTTGCAAGTCGCCTGCGATGGCCTGCGCCTGTGCTGAGCTGTCCTCCTCCGCCAAGGCGGACGCGCCCTTGGATGCTGCGCTGGATGCCGTGCTGAACGTCTCGCTGGACGTCTCGTTCTGGGCCGCGCCATGGCTCGCGTCAGGCCAGGCGCAGGCATCGGGGGCGTCCTGGCGTGCGCCCTCCGGCGAATGCATGCCGTCAGCTTCCTTGCCAGGCTCGCGGGAGCCCGGATGCTGGCCGGCGTGCCGTGATTTCTGCGGATGCGGGACGCCTGATCGACTGTCGGATCGGGCGCTGTCGGTGCGCACGCCGTCGGGACGTCCGTTGTCCGGCGCCGTCTGCAGGTCGCGCTGGAGGATGATCCCGCCCTCGCAGAAGGTAAGGGTGCGGAAGATGCAGTTTCTCAGCTCCCTGACGTTTCCTGGCCAGTGGTAGTGCATGAGCTGGCTCAAGGCTCCTCGGCTGATGTCGGGCAGGGGGCCCGTGAGGCCGGCCCGGGCCATGCCTTCCTTCATGAAGGCCGAGACCATGAGCGGGATGTCGGCCTTGTGCTGGCGCAGGGGCGGGGTGCGGATGGTGATGACTGCAAGGCGGAAGAAGAGGTCCTCGCGGAAGTTGCCAAGGTGCACTTCCTCGCGCAGGTCGGCGTTGGTGGCGGCCACAACGCGGGTGTTGAACTTGATGAACTCGTCGCTGCCAAGGGGCGAGATGGCGCGGTCGGAGAGGGCGCGAAGCAGGGCCTGCTGGACGCGCAGGGAGGCCGTGCCTATCTCGTCGAGCATGAGCGTTCCGCCCTCGGCTGCCAGGAAGGCGCCCTTACGGGCCTGCTTGGCCTCGGTGTAGGCTCCCTTGACGTGGCCGAAGAGCGTGTCCATGAGCAGGCCTTCGTCCAATGCTCCGCAGTTGATGGTGATGAAGGGCCCGTCCTTGAGCCTGGACTGCTCGTGGATGGCCCGGCTCACCAGCTCCTTGCCCGTGCCGGTCTCGCCGACGACGAGCACGTCCTCGGTGACCTTGGCCGCCTGGGCGATGTCGCGCTTGAGCTCGGCAATTTCGAGGCTCGTGCCGACGATGCCGTCGGCCGGCAGGACCACGTCGCGGGGGAAGTTCTTGACAGGCTCGAGCTGGAGCCTGGCGTTGGCCAGAGAGTCTGCCATGTCGCGGTCCTGCTCGAGGAAGTGCAGGCGGTCGAGGAGGACGTTGGCCGTGCGGCGAAGCGAAGCCACCTCCCGAGGCTCCTCGGCCTGGGGCAGCTGGTCGACGACGCTCTTGCCGGCCTCTTCCCGAAGCTGGCTTTCGAGGCGCTCCAGAGGCTTGGCGATGCCCCTGGCCATGGCCCAGAGCAGGGCCGTCACGGCAAGCAGGGTGGCCGCGAAGACGGCCGCATAGATAAGGGTGAGTATGGTGCCCTTGCGCGTTGTCGTGAAGGTCGAGTCGAGCACGGCAACGCCGCCGACCACGTCGACGGGGCCGCCGGCGTAGGTCTGGTAGGTCACGGGCGCGTAGCTCACGGTCTCCACGGGCAGCGACCCGTCACCCCAGCTGCTCCCGAGCCAGCTCGAGAACTGGCCGTTCTTGCCATGCTGGATATCGTTCATCATGCCCCAGTAGCTGTAGTTCTCGGAGCCGGGGCGGAAGGCGCCGGAAAAGCCGGCCCTGCCGAAGTCGCCGTGGAAGCCCACGCGCACGGCGTCGAGCCGGAGGGGCTTGCCGGCATCGGCCTGGCTTTCGTTCTGGAATATCATCCAGCCTTCGGTGTCGATGTAGACGGCGCGCAGCTCCTCCGCCCCAGCCATGAGCTCGGCGTCGTGCCCCGTGGCGAGGAAGCTCGTGAAGGCTCCGCGCAGGGCCTCGAGGTCGATGGAGAGGGTGAGGATGCCGGCAAAGGCGCCGTCCCGGCCGAAGACCTGGGTGGAGAAGCGGATGACGTGCAGGGCCAGCTGGCTCTGCATGCCCGAGGCCGTGCGCATCATGGGGTAGACCACCTCGGTGGGCGGGGAGATGAGCACCTGGTCGGGCCGCTGCATGTGGCCCGGCGTTCTGAAGGGCGAGCCGGGGATGTCCTGCATCTGCTCGGGGTTGAGGGTGATGATCTCGCCGTTGTGGTTGAGCAGGAGGTAGGCGTTTTTGCGTGATGCGTCCATGAAGGCCAGCTCGCGGTAGCGGTTGTCGCGCATCTTGGTGCGGAACTGCATGCGCTGGGCCATGTCCGACTTCTCCATGGAGCCGGCGGCCAGCACCAGCAGCTGGTTGCGCGCTTCGGCGAGCATCTGTCCCAGGGCGTAGCCTAGGGAATGGGCCTGGATGCGCGAATTGCGCGCAGTGGCATCGTTGATGATGGTGTCCACGGTCTTGCGCGTTCCGAGGAAGACGGCCAGGAGCGCGAACGCTACCACGGTGACGGCAAGCAGGACGGTGCGGGAGACAAGCCCGCAGCGCGCGAAGTAGCTGGAGGAGGGCAGGCGCGGAACGCGCATCGGCTTTGCGCTTTGCGGCATGGAACAAACCTCGCAAGGTGGTCTTTTTGCGTGCAGAAAGCACTACACAAATTTTGCGAGCTTGGCAAATGCTTCGGGAAATCGCGCGGTTGAGAACGCGCAGAGCTGCGCGATCAGTCTTTGGCACGCTCCTTGCTATAAAAGCGCATGTTTGCGAACAAGCAAAGGAACGTTCTCACAACCCATTAATTGTTCGTTTAAGGAGAGTGTTATGAGGAAGTTGAGAAACCTTTGGGTATGGCTGGTAGGCGTCTACGCCATGATGCTGTGCTTCATGCCGACCGTTGCCATGGCGAAGAAAGCTCTTCGCAACGTCGTTATCGTCGCTGATACTCGCAGGCTTGACGGTCTCATGTTGTGGTGGGCGCAGATGTACAACGATAGCCATCTGTACTTCATGATTCTGACGATCATCATCATCCCGATCACGGGCTGCATCTTCGGCGTGCTCGCCGACGTCGTCATGAACCACATCGGCATCGACCTTAAGCACCGCAAGGCTGCTGAGTAGTCAGGGAGGATAGTATGGACTGGTTATATGTTCTGATGCCCATCTCCGGGTGCACGATTTTCTGGCCCGGTCTTATCATTCTCGGCCTTGGCGTCGGCATCATCGGCGGCTTCTTCGGCATGGGCGGCGCCTGGATGGTTACCCCCGGCCTCAACATCCTCGGCTTCCCCATGGCCTTCGCCATCGGCACCGACGTGGCCCACATGGCCGGTAAATCGCTGATTTCCACCATGCGCCACGGCAAGTTCGGCAACGTCGACTACAAGCTCGGCCTGACCATGCTCGTCGGTACCGTCATCGGCATGGAAATCGGCGCCCAGATCGTCATGCTCCTCGAGCGTCTCGGCAACGTCGACAAGGTCGTGCGCTGGCTCTACGTCGTCCTGCTCATCTGCCTCGCCTGGATGGTCTTCCATGACATCGCTGTCCGCAAGCGCAAGGAGCGCGAGGCCCAGGCCCGCGGCGAAGTGCTTGACGAGAAGGCCACCGGCATCGACTGGGCTTCCAAGCTGCACGCCATCAAGATTCCCCCCATGGTCCACTTCCACCAGGCCGGCATCTACTGCTCCGCTTGGCTCCCGATCTTCGTCTCCTTTGCCACTGGCGTTCTCGCCGGCATCCTGGGCATCGGCGGCGGCCTGATCCGCATGCCCTGCCTCGTCTACCTCATCGGCTGCCCGACCCACATCGCCGTCGGCACCGACCTCTTTGAGGTTGCCATCTCCGGCCTGTACGGCGCCGCCACCTACACCCTGAAGGGCCGCACCGAGCTCGTGGCCGCCCTCATCATGCTCATCGGCGCCGCCATCGGCGCGCAGATTGGCGCCGTCGCCACCAAGTACATCCGCGGCTACGGCATCCGCGCCGCCTTCGGCGCAGCCGTCATCGGCTGCCTCTGCTCCGTCGTCCTCAAGCTCATCCAGCCCTACTTCCCCGCCTACGCCAAGATCATCAACAACGTGGCCACCGTCGTCGTCCTCGGCTTCGTTATCTCCATCTCCGGCTACATCTTCGTTAAGATGATCCAGGGCGCCGCGCAGGAAATCGCTGAGAACAAGCGCCAAAGGGCCAACTAAGCAACAGGATCACAAGGAGAACGCAATGAAAAAGTTACTTCTGCTCGGCGCCATGTGCCTCAGCCTCTCCGCCTGCGACTTCGGCGAGGTCGACCAGGGCCGCTGCGTTGCCTACGACGCCTCCGCCGGCACCTTCACCATGGTTCAGGACAAGAACCACGACCAGCTCAATCCCGACTACACCGGCGGCGTGATGACCTACACCATGCCCGCCGATCCGGCTGAAGCCGGTCCCGAGCCCAAGGCTGGCGGCCGCGTGAAGTTCGACGTCGACAAGAAGCAGGTCATCCTCTTCGTGAACGGCGAACTGAAGACCGTGGACATCGAGTTCACCGACATCCAGAACGACATCGCAGCCCACAACCCCAAGCTCTTTGAAGACTCCGCGATGAAGACTCCCCGCAAGTTCCCTGTCATCGACAGGGACAACGGCACCATCACCGAGTACTCCAAGCGCCTGCGCAAGCTCCTCACCTTCAAGGTTCCGGCCGAGTACATGAACCTGCCCGCCGAGACCTGGGAAGCCGGCGACGAAGTGCGCATCTACTATAAGCCCAACGCCAAGCACCAGGCGCTGCGCTTCATGAACATCACCCAGACCAACATCTTCAAGAAGTAGGCATCTTCGCCTGCCCTGCCCCCTGCCGGCGCCATGACCGGCAGGGGGCAGGCGCGTGTTCTGTACATGGCGCCCAAGCGACAAGGAGACCTGGAAACATGACCGCGAACGCCTACAGCCGCAAGCTCTGGACACTGGCTGTCAAAGTCGGCGCCAACGTGATGACGCTGGCTGCCGTGTTCGTGGCCATGTACCAGTCCTCCCTGCATCCTGCCGAATCACTCTACGTCTTCTGCCTCTGGTTCTTCGGCATCGGCATCTGCACCTGGGTGCTCGCCCGCATGCTGCTTCGCCGCATCAGGGTGCGCTACGCCGACAGCGACGAGGGGCTCGTCCGCCTTCCAGGCGCCCGCCGCGAAAGCCTGGTGCGCTGGAAGGTCTGCGGGCAGACGCCCGTGCTGGAGCGCTGCACAAGCCAGCGCTAGGCAAGAAATTTCCCTGGATCCCGGTCTGGTTTCCCCTCTTTTTCCCAGGCCGGTCCCTCCTCCTTGAGATGCCGGCCGGCTGTTCCTCCCGCCGGCATCTTGGCTTTTTTTTCCGCTTCCGCCCCCACCTTCAACCTCCGCGGGTGCTGCCATGTCCGGCTCTTCCCTCATCTCCCCCCTTGCCGAAAGCGCGGCCTGGCTTTCCTTCCGCGGCGTGCGCGCCAGCCAGCGCAAGGCGGGCCTTCTCGCCTGCTGCCTGCTCGTCATCGGCCTTGCCGTGCTCGTCGACGGGCTTGTCTCCCAGATGCGCGGAGGCGGCAGCTTCCGCATCGAGATGCTGGCAGGCACCGCCGAGCCCGTCTCCGGCCCCCAGGCGAGCCTGCGCGCCACGGAGAAGGACATGGAGGCCTTTCCCATTCCGCAGGATGCGCCTCTGAACTTCGAGTTCGACGGCTTCTTCTCCAGCTACTGGTTCGGCACCGGCATGTGGCGCGGCCGCATCCGCGCCTTCGAGTACGCGGAAAGCGGCGTCTACGGCATGGCGGTCGGCATCCGGGGCACGCCCGCGGCATCCCACCAGACCTACACCGTGGTGGTGGCGCGCTCGGAGGAGGAGCTCAACGCCATGAGCCTTTCCTTCGTGCGCAGGTTGACTGGCTGGAACCCCTTCTACATCGCCATTGCCCTCGTGGCCGCAGGCCTCGCGGCCAGCGTTGCCGCCTTCATCCTCGGCAAGCGCGCCGACGGCCTCGTGCGGTCCCTGGGCCTGGCAGAGATATTCCGCACCGCTGACGAAGGCGACTTCCTGCGCATCTTCATGGTGACGGGCCTGCGCGAGGCTGCAGGAAAGAATTTCGTGGCCTGGGACGCCAATCTCGGCCGCCTCGGCAAGGTGCTCAACGACGGCACGCGCGCCGGCGTCACGGAATGCCTCTTCGTCAAGGACGCAGGCCGGCTGCCCAAGAAGGGGGACTTCGTGGCCGTCTGGGAGCCTGTGGGCCGCAGCGGCGAGTCGCCTGACATTTCGCCTGATGCCGCCCCTGACGTCGCCCCTGATGCCGCCCCTGATGCCGCCCAAGGCCCTGGCCATGCAGAGCAGCCTGAAAGGCCGCAAGCGTCTGGCCGGGAGCAGTAGCCGTCCGCAGGCCCGCCCCGCCCGCCAAGACAGGCTCCATGGCAGGTCCCAAGGCTGGCCTCAAGGCTGGAAAGCCACCTGCACGGGACCTGGCACCGGCCGGTCAGGCCTGTTTTCCAGGCTTTGCGCAAGCCCTTGCCAAGCGGGCTGGAACGTGCTTTCCTTTGACTTTAGGGCTCGGCGCAAAGCCGGCCTTGGAGGTTTTGTATGGAAGCACATGACAAGAATGTGGCCGGCAATGCGCCCGAGCGCACGGCGCCCTGCCCCTGCGGCAGCGGGAAAAGCTACGGGGAGTGCTGCGCTCCCTGCCTCGAGGACGGCGCCTGGCCGGACGAGCCCGAAGCCCTTATGCGCGTCCGCTACACGGCCTATGCGTGCGGGCGCTACGACTTTCTCGTGGCATCGACGCTCCCTGAGGCGCGCCTGCCTGAACTGACGGCGGAAAAGCTTGCGGAATCCACCGAGGGCGTCGAGTGGCTGCGCCTCCACGTGGCAGGTGCTGGCCCCAAGGAGCGCATGGAGGGCAGAGACTGCGAGACCGTTGACTACTGGGCTTTCTACCGCTACGGCGAGAGCGTCATGCAGATGGGCGAGCGCGCCGGCTTTGCCAGGGGCGAGGACGGCAGGCTCTACTACGTCAGCGGCGTGGAGCTGCGCCATGCACCCTTCCAGCGCGAAGCCCCCAAGGTGGGACGCAACGATCCCTGCCCCTGCGGCAGCGGCAAGAAGTACAAGAAGTGCTGCGGCAAGGGCAAGGCCTAGCATGGCTTCCCGCAGGGCGTCTTCAGGCCTTGCGCAGGCTCAGGCGCATCCCCAGCCTTCGTCCCTGCTGGCCTTCGTGCAGGGCCCCTTGCGCGACGTCAGGACCTTTTGCCTTGACTGCCTTGGCGTGAGCGGCGGCCAAGCCAGCAAAGCCGACGTCGGCAAGGTCGACGCCAGCGAGGTCGAAGCCTGCGAGGACCGTTCCTGCCCGCTCCACGGCATGCGCCTCAAGGCCCTGCATGCCCCTGCCGACAGGCCGGCGCCGCGCGCGGACCTGCATCTTCTGCTGCGCGCCTGCCGCAGGCAGTGTCTGCAGTGCGCAGGCGATCCTGCAGCCGTCAGAAGCTGCGATGCCAAAGGCGCCTGCGCCCTCTGGGAGTGGCGCTTTGGGGTCTTCCCCCAGACCTATGCCTCGGTGAAGCGGCGCTTTGCCGGTCGTCTTGCAGCAACGCCGGACGGCCCGTCCCCTGACGCTCCCGCTGTCTGCGCGCCACGCCAGGACGCAAGCGCACTGCTTCCGAGGAAACCTCTGCCTCCCCGGAAGGCCCCCTGCCTGAGCGCTCCAGCCAGGCGGCAAGCTGGCAGGGATCTGCTGAGGCTCTGCGGGCTGAAATAGCGCATCCCTTGAGATTCACCTTTTCGCTCCTCCCTCTTTCCACCGTTCACCCCACCCAGCAGCCAGGAGGTTTATCCATGGCGTATCTTGAATGGTCCAGGGCCTTTACCGGCCGCGTGCGCCGCGATCATCTCGGCGCCCACATGTCGCGCGCCCCCGAGCTGGCGGCAAGGCTTGCCTCCGAACTCGACCAGGGCCTCCTTCCCTTTCTCAAAATGGGCTACGTCGAGCCCCTGCGCCGGGATCTTCCCGAACTCATCGAAAAGTCCCGCGCCTGCCGGCACATGCTCGTGCTCGGCATCGGCGGCTCCGCCCTCGGCGCCCGCGCCATGCAGCGCGCCTTTGCCCCGGGCCAGGACATGCCCGGCCACGACGGCAAGTGCCTCTGGATTGCCGACAACGTCTGCCCCTTCCAGCTCGAGGAGTGGCTCAAGCGCCTTGATCCCAAGGACACCATGGTCGTCACCATCAGCAAGTCGGGCGGCACCATCGAGACCATCTCCCAGTACTTCATCGTCAAGGACTGGCTGCAGAAGGCTCTGGGCGAGGCCTGGAGCCAGCACATGATGGTCGTGACGGACCTCGTCAAGGGCTTCCTGCGCGAGGAGGCCAAAGCCTTCGGCCTGCCCTCCCTCGAGGTGCCGGACAACCTCGGCGGCCGCTACTCGGCGCTCTCCGCCGTCGGCCTCCTGCCGGCAGGCTTCCTCGGCATAGACTGGGAGGCCCTGCTTGACGGCGCAGCCTGGCTTGCCAGGCCGCTGGCCCAGGATCCGGCGAGCATAGTCCGCCACCCCTCCTTCCACCTCGCCTGCTGGGCCAGGAGCCTCGAGGAATACGGCTACGCCGACCTCATCTTCTTCTGCTACGAGCCGCTCTTCGCCACCTACGGCCCCTGGTTCGGCCAGCTCTGGGCCGAGAGCCTCGGCAAGGACGGCCTCGGCACCATGCCCGTGCCCGCCACCGGCGTGACCGACCAGCACTCCGTCAACCAGATGTTCCTCGACGGCCAGCGCAACAAGGCCTGCCTCTTCGTGACCGGCAAGTCGCCGACCGAAGGCCCGGCCTTCCCTGCAGGCCTTCCCGAAGGCTGGAAATTCCTCGAAGGCAAGCACTTCGGCGCCCTGCTCAAGGCCGAGGCCGAGGGCACCCGCATGGCCCTGTGCCGCCACGAGACTCCGCTCGTGCACATCGCTCTCG
>JAEEGG010019072.1_pt1 | contig 13882 bp, 9 predicted proteins | sample 9134161 | NCBI WGS metagenome assembly JAEEGG01 (sample SAMN16246543, study PRJNA631951) | gut metagenome | biome: gut microbiome; feature: rumen; material: CR-attached | host: Bos | place: Iran: Karaj | collected 2018-10 | reverse complement strand
TGGGCGAACTCCACCTTGACGTTTATATCGAACGTATGCGCCGTGAATACAAGTGCGACGTGACGACTGGTGCTCCGCAGGTTGCTTACCGCGAAACCATCACCCGCCCGGCCAAGTTCGACTACACCCACAAGAAGCAGACCGGTGGTTCTGGTCAGTACGCTAAGGTTGTCGGTGAAATGCGTCCGATGGCTGTCGAAGGCGACCAGGAAAAGGTCTACAACTTCGTCAACTCCGTCGTCGGTGGCCGTATTCCGAAGGAATACATCCCGTCTTGCGATAAGGGTTTCCAGAGCTGCATGGAAGCAGGTTCCCTCATCGGCTTCCCGGTTGTCGGTATCGAAATGGAAGTCCAGGATGGTGCATTCCACCCGGTCGACTCCTCTGATATGGCGTTCCAGGTTGCTGCCCGTATGGCCTTCCGCGAAGCTTTCGCTAAGGCTGGCGCTCAGATCCTCGAACCGATCATGAAGGTCGAAATCCAGACCCCGACCGAATTCCAGGGCGGTGTCGTGGGTAACGTTTCCCAGCGTCGTGGTAGCATCGTTGGTACTTCCGAAGAACTCGGCATGACCACGATTACTGCTGAAGTTCCGCTTTCCGAAATGTTCGGTTATGCTACGGACCTCCGTTCCATGACCCAGGGTAAGGCAGAATTCACGATGGAATTCTGCAAGTACCTCCCGGTTCCGAAGAACATCCAGGAAGAACTCATCAAGAAGTACGGCGACAAGGTCAAGGCTAGAGCCTAACACGACCGCTCGGGGCTAAAAGCAGATTAAAAAACTCCTTCGGCCCCTCGCTCTCGCTAAAAAGCTCCCGGTTAATACCGGGGGCTTTTTTATCGCTCACGAATACGACCGGAACGGCTAGACTTAAGTAAGAAATTACTTCACTGCCGTTCCTCTCGCAAGAAACCCTCGGTTAATACCGAGGGCTTCTTTTTGCTCACGACCAACCCCTAGAACTTCTCGAAAGTTTAAAAGGCCTGCAACGGAAGTTGCAGGTCTTTTTGTTTGGGGTTAACACACACACAGTAATTCGTATAAAAGAAGAGTCCCGCAATGCTCTCACGGGACTCTCTTATAAACGTAACACTAGTAAGTTCTACTCCGCGATTCGATTCGGCTTCCCGTCTCAGAACCAGAATTTACTTGTGCCACAAGAATAATATAGCACACGAATTACGAGTGCGAACAAAATTTTGCATACTCTTTTAATCCCGCGCGGAACATTCCAAATTGGACTAACTATTAAGTTTCGCTTCTTTCCAGAGCTTTTGCAGGCCCTCCAGGCCCACATCCTTGATTTCCTTGCCCTGTTCCTTGACGCGGCGTTCCACTTCGCGGAAGCGCTTTTCGAACTTGTTATTTGCGCGTTGCAGTGCGATGTTGGCGTTGAATCCGCAATGACGAGCGACATTCACGAGACTGAACATGATGTCGCCGAATTCATCTTCCAGGCGGTCCACGTTCGCATTTTCGGGAGAAATCTTTTCCATCTCGGCACGGAATTCCGCAAATTCCTCTTGAGCCTTATCGAACACGGGAGCAGCCTCGCCCCAATCAAAACCGACTTTTGCCACGCGACGGATAATATCTTGCGAGCGTGCGAGCGTGGGCATGCTCTTGCTGACTTTGTCCATAATAGACTCGCCCGCATGCTTTAAGTTGTTCTTCTCCTGCGCCTTGATGCGTTCCCAACGACGGCTTACGTCATTTGCCGTATCCACTTTAGCATCACCAAACACATGCGGATGCCTGCGCACCATCTTTTCGCACAAGCCCTGAATCACGTCTTCAATCGTAAAGTCGCCCTGTTCCTTGCACACCTGCGAATGGAAAATCACCTGGAACAGCACATCGCCGAGTTCCTCGCACATGTGCTCCTTGTCGCCATCCTGTGCGGCATCAATAAACTCACAGCTTTCTTCAACCAAATAGGGCAACAGCGAATGCGTGGTCTGCTGGCGGTCCCATGGACAGCCATTTTCCGAACGCAGACGAGCCATAATATCAACGAGATCCTTAAACGTGTATTTCATGAGCGCAAAGATAGAAAGTAAACGCGCCCCCTTGTTTTCCCGTAACAAATTCAGTAAATTAGTTACTGCTTTATTAGATTCTTACCTATATCGTTTCTTAGATCCTTTAATTTTATTCTCTCAAAAAAACAGCCCCAAGATACATTCGGGGCAACAATAGTATGGAAACGAAACTCTCTCCCGAAAATTATCCACTCGCATTGGGAGCATCCAAGTATAGCCCCAAACAGCTATTTTGCATAGGCACACTCCCCTCCACCGATAAAATCGGCATCGCCATGGTCGGTACGCGCCGCCCGTCCGCATCGGCCGAAGAACTCTGTAGGCGACTCGTCGGGTCGCTCAAACCCACAAATGCCGTGGTCATTTCGGGGCTTGCACAGGGCATAGACAGCTTTTGCCACCGAGCAGCCCTTGATGCAGGCATACCCACAATAGCCGTCCTAGCGCAAGGTCTAGGCACCAAAATTGAAGGAGAAAGAGGAATACTCGCCAAACACATTCTTGACGCAGGAGGCGCCCTTTTAAGCGAATACGAAGGTGATACGCCAGCCTACAAAGGGAACTTCATTGCACGGAACCGCATCATCAGCGGACTTAGCCAATCAACGCTCGTGGTCCAGAGCCGTAAAAAAGGAGGCGCTCTCCTCACCGCTCAATTCTGCCTAGACGAAGAGAAACAGCTCCTCGCCTGCCCTGGGAACTTTGACTGCGAACTCTACAGCGGCACAAACTCGCTCCTTGACAGCGGACACGCCAAGGCCGTCTTTATTCCCGAAAGTCTACGGGCCGTCGCCGGGATTCCGCTCCTCGAAGGGGCTAAAATGGAGCAATTGACCACGTATGGGGTACAACTTTCGGACGGGGCTCAAAAAATCTTTGAGAAGTTTAACGGATTCCGCAAAACATTTTCGGAACTTCAGCAAGAATTTGACTTTAAGCCACCAGAACTTTTAGCTATATTGACGGAGCTAGAAATATCAGGTCTAGTCACGTCAAAGGACAACTTCCAATTCTATTTTAACGGAGCTTGATCAGTTGCACTTACGATATCTCATTGTAATTGCCACCATCATCGCATTTGCGTTCATGGTGTTCCATCTGCTATTCGGAAAGGACAGCTTTCCGGAGCAGCGTAGAATTGCAAGAGAAATCGAACTGTACCAAGCCGAAATAGACTCGTTAAATAAAGTCATCGAAGAACGCGACAAGCTGATCCAAAAGCTAAAGACCGACTCCCTCTACAAAGAAGAAATACTGCGCACCCGCTACGGCATGAGCCGCGAAGGCGAAAAAGCGTTTCAGCTGGTGAAGTAGCGGCGTTGCCGCTACTTAGACGAAAGAACGCTCGCTAACTCGCTTTAGACGAAAGAAGAGAGTACTAGTTAGGCACCATTGGTGCAGTATAATAAAATCTTTCGTCTTTGTACAAGTACCAAATGCTAGGCTCAGTTATAGGTCTGCAAGCAGCCCTACAACATTCGCCTTACGCATTTGTCGTCTGTAGGACTAAAAGTCCGTTCTCTCGTCTAAACCTACGCCATCTTGCTTGCATCGGTGTTGGTGCATTCGACCTTTCCGGCGAAGAAGCTATAGGCTGCAGGCACAATGAAGAGCGTCATGAACGTTGCAAACGTGAGACCGCCAACAATGGCAACACCCATTGCAATGCGGCTCGGGGTGCCGGTCAGGATGAGCGGCACCGCACCCAATACCGTCGAAAGGCTCGTCATGAGGATTGGGCGGAAGCGGCGTTCCGCCGCCATCCGAGCCGCCTCAAGCTTGCTGCAGCCCGTATTCTCGGCAATCTGGTTTGCAAATTCCACAATCAAGATACCATTCTTCGTCACAAGAGCAATCAAAAGAATCAAAGCAATTTCGCTAAAGATGTTGAGCGTCTGGCCCGTGATAAACAAGCTCACCAAAGCACCAGAGAGCGCAAGCGGCACCGTAAAGAAAATCACAAACGGCGCGCGGAAGCTTTCGAACTGTCCCGCGAGCACCAAGAACACAAGCGCAAGAGCAAGCAAGAACACCACGTAAAGTCCCGAAGAGCTTTCTTCGAATTCCTTGGACGAACCGCTTAAGGTCGTGCTCACGCTCGGGTAATCCTTCAGCAACTTCTTTGCAATGCGGCGCATTTCTTCGACGCCATCGCCAATCGTCTTGCCCGGCACAAGGCCCGCCTGGATAGTCGCAGCGCTAAAGCGGTTGTAACGCGGGAGTGACGGAGAAGCGGACTGTTCCTTGTACGTAATAAAGTTGTCCAAGCTCACCAGCTCGCCCTTGCCGTTCTTGACCGTGAGCATCGAGAGGTTTTCTGGCGAATCACGATACTGGTAACCGACAGCACCAATGATATCGTACTGACGGCCGTCCTTATAGTAATCGCCATAAGTCTGGTCACTAATCGCAAGCTGCACCGCCTGTGCAATATCGTTCACCGACACACCTTCTTCGTTAGCCTTGTCGCGCAAAATTCCAATGTGGAGTTCCGGCTTCGTGAAGCGCAAGTTGCTGTTCACAACGCTAAACACAGGGCTCTTGCTAGCCGCTTCTTCAAATTTCGGAACAAGGTCACGCAGCACCTCGATGTTCGGAGCCTGCAACACAAACTGCACCGGGAGGCCACCGCGCTGCGTACTGATGCTCTGCGGTTCAAACACCATCACGCGCAAATCCGGATATTCGTTACCAAGCACCTGGATTGCTCTAGCTATCTCACTCTGCGGACGGCGAGCTTTCTTATTGTCGTTCAAGAACAAACGCATTCTCGAGTTGCCCGCATTCCAAGCACCCGCCTGAAATTCCGAATATTCGTTCGTATCGAGAATAGAAATCACCTCGTCAGCAAACTCATCCGCCATGCGTTTAGTTCTTGCAAGGTTCACGCCTTCGGGCATGCTCATGTTCACCATCACTGCGTTCGAGTCTTCGGTTGGAGCCATTTCGCTACTCATGTTATTGAAGCAGTAGTAAGCTCCAAATAAAAGTGCTGCCACAATCGGGAACAACAGCAAGCGCCACTTGAGGAATCCGCCCAGCAAGCGGGAATACAAAGTGTTCAATCCATCAAAGAACGGTTCAGTCCACTTATAAAAGGCACCTTTTTTCTGGCGCTTCAAGAATTTAGAACAAAGCATTGGAGATAGCGTCAAAGCGCAAAGCGTTGAGAGGAATACTGTTCCAATCATCACCGCCACAAATTCACGAAACAAAAGGCCAGTCGTACCGCCCAATGCAAGCACCGGGATGAACACCGCCATCAACACAACAGACGTTGCAATCACCGCAAAAAAGATTTCATTTGTTCCTGCAATTGCCGCCTGCTTCGGCGTCATGCCACTTTCAATCTTGTGGTAAATATTTTCCACAATCACAATGGCATCGTCCACGACAAGGCCAATCGCGAGGACCATCGCCAAAAGCGTAAGCACGTTGATACTGAACCCGCAAAGGTAAAGCACAAAGAAGCTACCAATCACAGATACAGGCACCACGACCATCGGGATAAACGTTGTACGGCCTTCGCGAAGGAACGCAAAGATAATTGCAATCACGAGGATAAACGCAATAAAGATGGTTTCCACCACTTCCTTGATGGAAGCGCGAATGTTGATTGAGGTATCGCGACCGTAAAGCAGTTCCACACCTTCCGGGATTTCACGGCGGATATCTTCGACGCGCTTGTAGAATTCGTTTGCAATTTCAACGTGGTTACTGCCCGGCTGCGCCATGAGCGCAAGCGTAATGGAATTTTTGCCGTTACGTCTAAAACCGGTACGCGTATCCTTCGGTTCGTAATGGATATCTGCGACATCAGAAATGCGAATTACAGTTCCATCTTCAGCCGTTCTTACCGCAATGTTGCCAAAGGACTTTGGATCGAGAACTCGACCAAGCGTACGAATAGAAAGCGTCGTTTCTGAACCTTCAATAGAGCCGGACGGGAGTTCCAAGTTACCTTGTTTCAAAGCAGCAGCCATCTGCGCACCCGAGACGCCAAGCGCCTGCATACGCACCGGGTCAATCCACAAACGCACGACCGGGCGTTTTTCACCCCATATCGCCACTTCCGAAACGCCGTTAATCGTCTGCAAGCGTTCCTTCACGTGGTTGTTCGCGATTTCCGAAACTTCCATCGGGTCAAACTTGTCGCTCACAAGGCTCACCATCAAAATCGGGTCGCTGTCGCTATCGGACTTGTAGACCGTCGGTTCATCAACATCGTCCGGCAAGCGGCGACGCACACGGCTCACGCGGTCGCGAATTTCGTTTGCAGCCGCTTCCAAGTCCATGCCCGTTTCAAATTCAATGCTGATGTAAGAGAATCCATCGCGGCTCGTAGACGTCAAAGCCTTGATACCAGACGCACTGTTGATGGACGCTTCCAAGATTTCAGTAACTTCCGCTTCAACCACGGCAGCGTTTGCACCCGGGTAAGAAGTACGCACCTGAATCAAGGGATAGTCAACGTTCGGGTATTCACGAATGCCGAGAGAGCTGAGCCCAAAAAAACCGAGCAACAGGATGACAAGCGCCATCACAGTCATGAGGACTGGGCGACGGACGGAGAGCTGGCTTACGCTCATTACTCTACCTCGTAATTGATCGAATGGCGGAGTCCCTTAATCTTGACATCAACACCTGGGCGAAGGCTCACAATGCCTGAAACAATCACCGTATCACCCACATCAAGGCCCGAAAGCACCTGCACAGACATCGGCGTGCGGAGCCCCGTCGTGATATGCTTGATCTTAGCCTTGCCTCCCTGGCTCACAAACACGTAAGCGCCTTCCCTGTCAAGAATCATCGCTTCGGACGGAATCGTAAAACTCTGCACGTTGCTAGCTTCCATGGCGACATTCACACTTACAAAGCTACCCGCAATGAGTTCGCCTTTAGCATTATCAACATCGACCATCACACGACGAGTGCGGCTGCTTTCAGAAATCACGGCATCGAGCGCAGAGACAACGCCGAACTTTTCAACGTTGCGTTCAGAGTCCTTGAGAGCAATCTTGTCGCCCACCTTGATGACAGACGCATAGCGCTGCGGGAGCGAGAACTTTGCCTTGAGGCGATCCACTTCGCTGAGTTCCGCAATCGGCGTGCCGGAGTTGAGCCAGGCGCCCACGGACACATCAACAAAACCAAGCTTGCCACTAAACGGCGCACGGACTTCGGTCTTTGCAAGTTGAGCCTGGATAAGTTCTACGCTTGCCTGAGCGGACTTGAGAGAAGCTTCTGCCGATTCCAAATCCTGCTTGGTCGCACCGTTCTTTTCAAAGAGGCTGCGAACGCGTTGTTCCTTCTGCTCGGCAAGCATCTTGTTCGACTGCGCCTGCTTGAGCTGCGCACGGAGTTCAGAATCGTCAATCTTTGCGAGGAGAGTCCCCTTCTTGACAATAGCCCCGTCTTTTGCCTTGAGGCTTACCAAACGGCCGGAGGTCGCCGCCGAAAGCGATACGCTGTTCTTCGGCACGAGAGTCGCCATCGTCTGGAAGTTCTTGCCCTGCTGCCCAAGCTCTGCCACATAACCTTCGACATTCAGCACTCTCTGAGCGCCACCCTTTTTGCCGCCATTGCCTTTGCCTGCAGGAGCGCCCTTGGCGGAATCATCTTTACTACCACAAGCCACAAGAAGGATAGAAGAAAGAGCTATTAGAAGAAGGTGTTTCATATTTTAGTTAGAAGTAGACGGTAGGAAGTAAGATGTTGGAGGTTATTTGATTTCATTCCGTCATTCTGACACCGAAGGTGAAAGAATCCAGAGCATTTTTATTTCGTGGATTTAGATGCGTGATACAGTTAAAAAGTTGCATAAAAAAGAGATTTCCACATTCTTCGACTATACTCAAGACAGACTCCAGCGAGGAAGACATTCTTACTCGTAATTTCACATTGTTCAGCACCGAAGGTGCGTCCTCTCGTCTTTCGTCTCTCGTCTTTCGTCTAAGTTAAAACTTCACATTCATGAAAAGTGCAGCACCATCATCATAGAATTCCGGTTCAAACTGAACTCGGCTAGAGAACGACTTGTTCGAGGTCGCACGGTAGATGCGCCAGGAATCAAGCATGGAAACCACACGGTTCAAAATCAGCGCGCCCACAGAAACCTGGAACACAATGCGACTTATACGGTAATGACGCATGCGGCTCTTGAATTCCTCGATATGTTCCGTAGTTTCCGGATTGTCGGAGCTCCCCCAATCCCACTGGACTTCGTTCGAAAATTCTTCATCCACCTTCTTGCCCGAGCGGATCATCGCCTGGTTGTAATCCTCGTTCATATCCGGCGAAGAATTCTGCCCGAACACGCCCGAACGGCTGCGATAAGAGCCCACCGTATTCAGCAAGGAAACGTTCTTTTTGCCAGTAAACCCAGCATGGCGAACCGCATAATTGTGAGCCGACGTCACATAGCGGTCCCCAACCACGTAGGAACCCACAGTAACGACCCACAGACCAAGGTCTGTCCACAGAAACGGGCGTACCATTTTTTTTTCATTCAAGTAGAGTTCGCCCATGCCCGGCAAAAGAGCCGAAGCGCCAACAGCCAAGAATACGTTCTTGTCGCTATTCTTGTAAACGTTTTCATTGACACTCACCACAATCTGCGAGAAAGCGGCGACTGACGCAAGCAGTATGGCAAGAATAATGCGCATTAGAATCCCCAGTTAGCACGAACGGTCCAGCCAAAGGAATCCTTAAACGAGACACCACTATCAAAATGCAGGCGATCGTACCAGGAAACATCTTCTTCGTAGAGAACCTTGTTGTGGGCATTGGCAGTAAGTGCGGCGTCCACAGCCGAAACGATATGGTTCAAGATGAGACCACCGATAAACAAAGCCTGCATGTCGGCGTAATCGTTTGCATCACGGCGCATGGAACGATACTTGTTCAAATGTTCGGATTCGCCCAGCGGGACGGTCTCGTAATCTTCTTCATCAAGGTGAAGGTTGTCAATCGAGACTTCCGTAGCGTCATCCCAACCACGGACGTAAACACCTTCAGAAATCAACTGGAACAGTTCGGATTCATTGTTGATGGAATGCCTAAGGCCCTTCATTTCATCACCCAAGGACTTGTTCTTGTCATTGAAGTTATTACGATGGGTCAAGTCGTCATCGTACAACGAGCTTTCCTGATAGCACTTGCCATAGGTCGCATCGCCATAAATCGCTTCGCAGAACGACTTACGCGTACCCATGTAGCGGTTGATGAACGTCGTTGAGTAGACGTTTCCGCCCATGTTATGGTAAAGATCGTACATGGCAGATTCGTAACGGCCAATCGAGTAATGTTCCTTGGCGAACTTCTTGTACTTATCCACCTGCTGGTTATACTTGTAAACGGAGAAGTAACCCCAAGCGCTCCACATGAGCACTTCCAAAGCCATATAGACACCGCCACGAACATACGTTGCCGTCGTACCGCCTACGTACATCTGACCTGCACCCGGCACCAAAAGCGAGAGGAACAAAGCCTTGCGCGGATTCTTGTAACGGCCCTTCATTTCGTCAATGCCATGCACCTTGGAAACCTTGACCGGACCGAGAAGGTCACGACGGCTCATACTGTTAGAAGACTCGGCTACAGAACTGCTGCTCACGTTTGTGAGGCCAGCGACAGCCGATTGCGCAATGGAATCAGCCTTCCTCGAGGAATCGGCACGAGCACGTACCCTTTCGGCTTCGGCAATGGCCTCTTCGCGCATCAAGGAATCGCGAGCTGCAGAATCCAAAACGGAGGTATCAACAATCGCCACAGCAGGAGCAGCCTCCACAGAAGAGCTAGACTCAACCGGAGCAACCGATGAAGAACTGAGTACTGCAGAACTTGCCGGGATTTCAACAACCACAGACGAAGAACTCAATACAACAGACGAGCTCGAAAGCGGTGTTGCAGACGAACTGGACTCAGCCTTGCTACTAGACGATTTTGCCTTAGACTTTTTAGAAGCGGAACTCGCAGGAGCCTTAGCGGCAGAACTAGCCGGAGCAACCACAGCAGAGCTCGCAGGAGCGGCCGGAGCTTTTGCCTCGGGTGTCGCCGGCGTTGCCGGAGCGGCAGCTTCTTCTTCAAATTCAGCGAAAAGGTCTCTCACTTGGCCAAAAGAAAGCTGGGCGAGAGATAGACCTAAAAACAAGGGTAAAAGAGCAAACTTGCGCATATAACCTTAAAATAGCAAAAAATGTTGTCAAAACAAAAAGCCCCGGACACAAATCCGAGGCTTTCTTCATAAAAATTTAAGATTGCTGTTTATTTGACGAGAATCTTCTGCACCGAGGAGCCAATGCGCACCATGTAAACGCCTGCTCTCGGAACCGGGATTTCAAAATTGGAGGCTTCCACAGCGCCCTTGCGAATCACACGGCCCTGCAAGTCAAGCACAGCAAAGCGCTTGCCCACCGTAGATCCATTCACCTGAATGCGGCGATTCATGGAAGAAATACCAAATGCCTTACGTCCCTTAACGGCGGCAATTGATATTTCCTCATCCGTAATCTTGAACGTTCCGTCAATCGATACGACGAAATTGACATTTTCGAAGTTCGGCGAGATATTGACAAAGTCCGAAGCGACAAGGCCCATGGGGTAAACGCCAAGTTCCGTTGCAGTCATTGAAGAATCACCCTTGTAAGAAACAAATTCCTTCTTATAAGCAAATTCTTCAGGCAACCAGGGTTCACCCGGAATGCGCATCGGGCTTACATCAAAGCTCTTGAGGGCTGTAACTTCATTTCCGTCATCATACTTTGCAATTATGTTGTCACCATAAATGGCAACGGTAATTCTCTGCGTGCAAGGCTTAATCGTAAAGTGACCCTGTCTGATTTTCACAATGTAGTTCGGATTGTCAAAATTTTCGACAAACACACCCGAAATGCTATAGGTTTCATCATCAAGGAGAACGTCTTCACCCTGCTGACGCTTCATATAAAGTTCCGGCAATTCGTCACCATCAAGCAATCCCGAGACCGTATAGGTGTACTTTTCCGGATCGGCTTCGCTATAGAACTTAGACGTGTCGTTCACAGTCACCGTCACAATCTTCTGCTTCACGGTAAGCGAGTTCGTTTCGTACTTGGTCACTTCATAGTTCGTGTTCGTCGGGCTCTTCTTGTCGAAGGTGAGTTCGTAGTCGCCGGCTGCAAGAAGGCCAGTCTTGTTAAGAGACACGTGGATGTTATCAAGTTCATCACCTTCAAGAAGTCTATCAACAGACCATGTAAATTCAGTCGGAGTTTCATCGCCATACGTAATGGTATCAGCATTAGCAGAGACAACCAAGGCTCTCGGATTGACAACCAGGACACCGTCTGCAATATTGAACGTCACATTGGGATAGTTCACCGAAGTGTTCTTGAAGTCTGCGGCAGAAATTCCCATATAATACTTGCCAGCATTCGTGCCTGCGACAGCAGATTCACCGCTATATTCAACATACTTGAGGGAGTACGCTTCGCTATTGGAAGAAATATCATAACCCTTCACAGAATGTTCCTTGCCATCATATTCAACGGTATCGACATGTCCCGTAATCGTGACCACGATCTTGTCATCATTTGCAGTAATCGTCAATTGACCATCTTTTGTACTGACGATGTAGTTCGGGTTTGATTCATCATCAACCGTAGCCGTAATGGCGTAGTCACCGGCATCTTCACCAGGTTCGCGCTTCAGAGCGACACCCTTCAGTTCATCCTTGACGCCATCAAAAGAAGCAATACCGCTGACCGTGTATGTCAGTTCAGGATCCTTTTCGCCATACTTCTTGGTAATGTTATCGACAACCAAGGTAACGGCCTTTTGATTAATCGTCAGAGTACCCGGCTTGACAGTCAACGTATAGTTGGGGTTCGCACCTTCTGCAAATTCAACACTGACCTTGTAAGTGCCAACATTTTCACCCTTGGCACGAGCAATCGTCGGAGATGCAAGCGTTTCACTTGCGGTCACAAGGCCTTCGGCTTCATATGTAAATTTCGGGTCCTTTTCGCCGTAAGTCTTTTCGGCGTTGTTCATAGTCACCGTAGCGGCCTTCGGCGTAACAGTAAGTGTACCACTCTTCGTCGTCACCTTATAGTTGGGATTAGAAGCAGCCTTCACCGAAGCCGTAACAGCATATTCGCCGACATTTTCAAGGCCCGTCGAAACACACTTGGCGCAACTAATCGTAACATCCTTCAGCTTATCCGAGCCAAGAAGTCCTGTTGCCTTGTAGGTAAATGCAGGCGTTGCATCGCCATAAATCTTTTCTACATCATCGACAACAACATTTACCGGTGCAGGCTGAATAACAAATGTACCAGGAACAGTTTCCACATAATAATCATCTGTTTCCATATTTTCAACAGTTACAGAGATTAAATAGCCGTCGGCAGTAACATCTTCGCCCTTAGGTCTAGACAAGACAATATCACCCAACTTAGTATAATCGGACTTTTCGATATTACCGTGAATCGTGTATTCAAACTGTTCCGGGTCGTCTTCACCATAAACCTTAGCCGTACTTGTAACCACCACTGTAACCTTGGTCTTGGTGATGGTAAACTCGCCCGACGTGAAAGAGAAATCATAGTTTGGGAACTTCTTTTTCAGGCCGTCATAAATACCATCCGCCAAAGTAATCGGATAAGTATAGACTTCCTCACCGGCATTTCTTGTGAGTTCAATAAATTCTTCCAATCCTGCCTGCAAATTCGCAAGTTCTTTCGCATTGACGTTTTTTACTTCAGCCAACTTCCACGTAAATACCGGATCTTTAGTCCCCTTTTCCTTTTCGGCATTATCGATCAAGATTTTGATGGGCTTTTGTTCGATATCAAATTTCTTTTCAATGGGGTCTGTATTCCCCTTCACAGTCACATAAACGGTTCCCGCATTGGCGCCCGCATTTATGTTTTCTCCATACGTTACGGAAAAATCGGTAAGTTCAACATCGTCACACATCACTCTTGTAACGGTCGGCTTAATCTGGTTTCCACTAAAAATGCCCAAACTCGGAGTTATCGCAACAGTGCATGTACTAGCGGCAAATGCACCCGAAAACGCCGTCGAAACGGCAAGAGCGAACATCGCAATCTTTTTGATCATAAACCACTCTCTTTTTTAATTAACCATACCCAATTAATCAAACCCAAGTAAAAATATATTTTTTTGCTTACAATTTCAACTATGCAAACCGTTAAAACGTTGTAAAAAGGCACTACAAAGGCTTAATACAACAGAAAAACCGCCCCCGATTGGGAGCGGTCCGTAAGATTTTCAGTGGAACTGAAGAGAATTACTTCTCTGCGACCACCCAAACCTTGACTTGTGCTTCAACGTCGCTGAAGACCTTGACAGTCACGGTGTAAACACCGAGCTGCTTGATCGGTTCAGCAAGGTCGATCTGAGCACGGGAAACCTTGACACCAGCCTTGGTGATTGCTTCAGCGATGTCACCTGCGGTCACAGAACCGTAGAGACGTTCGCCTTCAACAACGCGGCGTTCGAGGTTGACAGAAACCTGTGCGAGCTTTGCAGCAACATCGCCGGCGGCAGCGAGTTCCTTCTGGAACTGAGCTTCAACAGCAGCGCGGTTGTTTTCGATTTCAAGCTTGGCTTCCTTAGTTGCGCGAACAGCGAGCTTACGCGGGAAGAGGTAGTTACGTGCGAAACCGTCCTTAACCTTCACGACGTCGAGCATCTTGCCCAAGTGGGGGACGTTAGCCTTAAGAATAATTTCCATAGTCTAGTTCCTCCTATTAGCGCATGCTGTCCGAAACGAACGGGAGAATAGCCATCTGACGGGCACGCTTGATAGCTTCGTTCAGCATACGCTGA
>JAEEGG010019070.1_pt1 | contig 13883 bp, 11 predicted proteins | sample 9134161 | NCBI WGS metagenome assembly JAEEGG01 (sample SAMN16246543, study PRJNA631951) | gut metagenome | biome: gut microbiome; feature: rumen; material: CR-attached | host: Bos | place: Iran: Karaj | collected 2018-10 | reverse complement strand
TCATTCAAGAAGCAAATGTCTGAACAGGCGAATGAGTCCATGGAATAGCAATCGGTGGCGGGTTTGCGATGCCTTTGCCTGACAGCATAACTTAGACACATAAATTGCAGTTTTGCTCAGTAAAGATTAGTATGATATAATTTAAAAAAATATATAATAATTCTGTAGGAAAGAGTTATAGATATATAATAATTGGGGTAAATAGTAATGATAAACTGGTTGGGTAACTATAACTATGATTATGTCCTGGCTTCCATACCGATTCAGCTAATTCTCCTTATTCTTTACTGTTTGCGGCGCAATCTTCCTATCCGTTCCAGCTACAGCTTTCTGTGGGTTATGATTGCCAACCTGGCAATGACGGCTTTCGACGTGGCAGCATGTGAAATGAACGCTGTGTGGGAAACATATCCGCTATGGGCCATATATGGAATAAACGAGATATATTTTATCGCCTTTATCGTAAGGGGCTGGGCCCTGTTTGAATATACGGTGGAAGAATGCCATGGATATGCTGACCTGGGTAAATGGCTGACTAAGTTTTCTATTGTCCCCGCATTGATAACTACGGCTCTTGTGCTTTCCACACCATGGACACACAGTATTTTCCGGATTGATCCCGGAGTGGGTTATGTCAGTTCCAAATTGTATAATACTATTTATGTCTGCACCTGGCTTTATATTTCCATGTCTGTACTGTGTGTGCTTCTTCGTTGGAAGAAAATTGACAGGCGTCTGAAAACCAGTACGCTGGTGTTTAATCTTATTCTTGGAGTGGGTCTGCTAATCCGGAAATTATTCATGAATACGCTGGTTACCAGTTATTTCAGTATTCTTGCTATCCTTATCATCTATCTTACGGCACAGAATCCTGATTTGTATCGGGATAAGAAGACGCATCTTTTTAACGGGGACGCATTTAATCGGATCGGGGCGGACTGCATCCTTAAAGGAATTCCTTTCCATTGTATTGTGGTTACTATCAACAACTATGAACCTGTCAAGCTTTTGTACGGTTATCAGCTGATGAAAAGCTTCATGGAGGAATACGGGCAATGGCTGATCAGTCATTTTCCTCACTATTACGTATTCTATTTAAAAAACGGTGACTTTTTACTGTTGCAAAAAAATCATCGCTTTGAAGATTATAAAGAGCGTATCCTTCGTACGATGAAAGAACATTTTTCCCGGGCGTGGAGGTCAGAAAATTCGGACGTACAGCTTTCTGTTTCCTCACTGGTACTGCCATATGACCTGCTGCCTGCGGATATGACAAAAGTGCATGATTTTATCGTTCATACTTTTAATTACGCGTATGTGGAAAACCGAAAAGGTAATTACGTAGTTTCCCAAGATATTTGTGATAAATATTACAGGGAAGGCGAAGTAGAGAAGGCTTTGGGCAGAGCGCTAAAGCAAAACCGCATTGAAGCCTGGTTCCAGCCAATCTATTCTGTTGAGAAAGATGCCGTGATAGGCGCAGAAGCGTTAGCAAGGCTGAAGGATCCTGATTTAGGATATATTCCGCCGGATGAATTCATTCGTGTGTCTGAGCGGACCGGCGAGATTATGGAAGTAGGACGTCAGGTTTTTGAAAGAGTATGTGAATTACTATCAACAGGGGAGCCGGGACGTCTTGGTATACAAAAAATCAATGTTAATCTGTCTCCGGCACAATGCATGAATGATCAGCTTGCTTTTGAGCTTTCGGCTGTTGCGGACAAGTACGGTGTTTCATTGGCCAGCATCAATTTTGAAATTACCGAAACTTCGTTTATTGATTCTCAGCTGATCCAGAAGCAGATGCTGCAACTGCAAGAAAAGGGCGCTACGTTTTCTTTAGATGATTTTGGTACCGGCACATCGAATCTGATTCGGCTTATGAAGCTTCCCATTCGAGCCGTCAAATTGGATATCTATATGGTCAATACTTTTTTCAAAGGTGAATCCAACATCCTTCCGAGCCTGGTGAAAATGTTCCGCGAGGCGGGCATGCAGGTGGTGGCGGAAGGGGTGGAAACGCGTGAGATGAAAGAGGCGTTGGCGGACATGGGCTGTGATTATGAACAAGGATATTATTTTTCCAGACCGTTGCCGCCAAAAGAGTTCATCGCTTTTTTAGCGAATTATTCAGCTTCAGGGAAAAACGGAAATTAAAAGTGCTTTTTTCATAATGCGTTTTGACAAAGGGACTGACCTGCATGTAATAGATACTAATCAAAAGAATAAGTTAAATTCCAATTTTTTCACAGTAACCTATTCGACAGTCGTGGAGCTTCAACATCCACGGCTGTTTTGTTTTAGTATGACAAATTTCAGTTTTGCTCAGTAAAGATGAGTATGATATAATTAAAAAAATATTTCCAACAGTGTCAATTTTGTTGAACCTGTTTTGTATATATAATAAAAGGAATTTAAATTTTATTTATAAGGAGGATTTTATTATGCCAATTAACAAAAACGAAATCACAAAAGAAATGATTGAAAAAGCGATGCAGTGCAAAACTGCGGAGGATCTGATGGCGCTGGCAAAAGAGGAAGGCGTTGCCATCACCGAAGAAGAAGCAAAAGTGTATCTGGCAGAACTGGCCGATATGGAACTTGACGGAGAAACGTTGGCAAAGGTGGCCGGCGGCAAGGACCACAACGTCAAGGACGTTATGTATGCCCCGCACAATCTTTAAGCCCTGTTGATTTGTGACATGCTGTATTGTGTTATATAATCAGCGAAAATGGAATATCGTATAACCGGAAAATTCCAATTTTGCACAGTAACCTATTCGACAGTCGTGGAAGTTTAACGAACTTTCGCGGCTGTTTTTTTGTAAGGAAAATTGCAGTTTTACTCAGCAACGATGAGTATGATATAATTAAAAAAATATTTCAATCAATGTCAATTTTGCTGAACCCGTTTTGTATATATAAATAAAAGATAGTTACTATTTTATAAAGGGGGACCCTATTATGCCGATTAACAAAAATGAAATCACAAAAGAAATGTTGGGAAAAGCCTTGCAGTGTGAAACTGTAGAAGATTTACTTGCGTTAGCTAAGGCTGAAGGTATTGAACTGACCATAGAAGAAGCTGAAGCGTACCTTGATGAGTTATCAGAATGTGAACTGAAAGACGGTGACCTCAAACATATTGCCGGCGGAAAAATAGTTGCGGTTGGTAATTGTAGTGAGCGACCATCATTTTATATTGAAAGCTATTGAAACAATCTGTGGACTTAGTTTGAATTGACAAATCCCAATTCACATTAATACTACTGTCAATTAATGGAAATTTGCGAAATAGAATAAATATCAGGACATAAAAAAACAAAGGATGCTGAACGAATATTGCTCAGCATCCTTTTGCTTTTGGGTAATCAAACAATTGCGGGTGATTACTAAAAATGGTAATATTTAAGAGAACAGAAGTTGTGAAATATGATCAGTACGATAGTCCGGTTCAGAGAGATTGAACAGATTGTGTCAATATTAAAAAAAATAAAATTATGAAATGAGGGTTACAACGTGATACGTACAAAAGTAATGACAGTCTTCTTACTTGCTGCGATGGCAATACAGGGCGCTGCGTTTGCCGAAAAGCCTTCCGGCTCTGTGGCAAAAGGGTACGCATTGCAGCCGGGCGACTGCATCGGGGTTCTGTCCCCCGGGTTTTCGGAGGATACAAAGAAATTGGAAAAAGCGGTGCGGGCACTGAAAAAAATGGGATTCCGGCTCAAGTTTGGTAATTCCTACGGCGGAACCCACGGTTATTTTGCAGGTACGGATTCCACACGAGCATCGGACATCAACCGCTTTTTTGAAGATGAAGAAGTGAAAGCCATCCTCTGTACCCGAGGCGGATATGGATCGGCGCGATTGCTGGACAAGCTGAATTATGATGCGATTGCCCGTCATCCGAAGCAGTTGATCGGGTACAGCGATGTCACTGCGCTTCATATTGCGTTGGGGGAACGAAGCCATGTGGCGACCGTTCATGGTCCTATGCTGGTCTCTTTCCGTAAAGGGTTTCGTGAGACGGATTATAATGCGTCCCATTTTATCAAAGGTCTGAAAGGCGAGCTGTATCCCGGTGATATCCCCATGCCGGAGGGAAAACGGCTGGAAACGGTGATTCCGGGAACGGCAGAAGGCGCGATTATTGGCGGAAACCTGACAGTGATTACCTCTCTTTTGGGAACACCGTATGAGATGAAAGGCGACGGCGCGCTGCTCCTGATTGAAGACGTGGACGAATCCACGTACCGTGTGGATCGGATGCTGAACCAGCTTTGGCAGAACGGGTTGCTGCAGCGGGTGAACGGGATTCTGATAGGGGATTTTACCGGCGCCGACGATGACTGGGAAGAAGGTGATTTCCGTCTGGATGAAGTGTTGCTTCATTATGCGCGTCTTTCCGGCAAACCGGTTCTGAAAGGCGTACCGGCCGGGCACAAAGATAATAATTTATATATTCCGCTGGGGGTACGTGCGGTAATGCGCGCGAACCCGGACGGAACGGCCAGCCTCCGCATTATGGAAGACCCGGTGTTGCATCCGGGTAAATAAATCGTAGTAAGGAGGTCGTTGCTTTGAAACATAAAAAATGGGCGGTTCTGCTAATGGCGCTGGCCTTAACCTGTCCCTTATCCGTTTTTGCAGAAAAGGATGGAGGCGCTGTTCCTGCTGCAGCCGCTGTTTCTTCAAACAAAATCAGCTTTATCGCCCGGTCCGCATTGAGAAAGACGCTGGATGAAATGACAGAGAAGCCGGATGTCTATCAGGTGCCCGGGTTGGGGGTGATTCTCTACAAGGATGGCCGGGAAGTGTACTCCCACTTTTCCGGAAGCCGCTATCTTGACGAAAGTACCGGGAAAAAGCTGCCTGTGACCAGGGACACGCGGTTCCGCATCGCATCCGTTTCCAAACAGTTTACTGTTTTTACCCTCATGCAGCTGGCAGAAAAGGGAAAGCTGAATCTCAAAGATGACGTGAGCAAGTATTTGGGATTCACTCTCCGAAATCCTGCTTATCCGGATGTCCCCATCACGTTGGAGATGCTGGCCAGCCACACGTCATCCATTCGCAATGCTGGCGGTTATAGTGCTTTGCCCCAAGAAACTCTAAAAGAGTTCTTCCGTCCGGGGGGACGCTATTGGGAAGATGGCGCTCATTTTGCTCCGTATGGACAGGCGCCCGGGGAATATTTTTGCTACAGTGATTTGAACTATGGTGTGTTAGGGACGGTCATTGAGGTGGTTACGGGAAAACGCTTTGACCGTTATCAGCAAAAACATATTCTTAAGGAGCTGGATACTTCGGCAAGCTATGTTCCTGCCAATTTCAGCCGGAAACAGCGGGAAAAGCTGGGCGTTATTTACCGGCGTTTGAACGCACAGGGGAAAATTGATGAAAAAGCTCCCTGGAAAAGCACGATAGACGATTACAGTCATGGCGCGCCGAAAAAGGAGACATATTTTTTTGATGGAAAATTCCATAGCATGAAAGGATATAAGCCGGGACGCAATGCTACGTTCTTTTCGCCTCAGGGCGGGCTCAGGATTTCCTGCGAGGAGCTGGGCCATACGCTGGAGATGCTGATGAATGACGGAAGGTTCCGGGGCAGAAAGATCCTCTCCCCGGAAAGCGTAGCGGAGATTTTGCGCCCGCATTGGAAGTATGATCCGGCTAAGAAAAACGGGGATACCTATTTTGGCACCATGCTCTCATACGGTCTGGGAGAATATCAGGTTTACGGTAACAGTACGGGACGGGTCTGCCGGGATTATGAAATTGATTTGGTAGGACACACTGGCGAGGCCTACGGTCTGCTTTCCGGAATATTCTTCCGTCCCGGCACAAAGGATGGCTTTGTGTATGTCATTAACGGATTGCCGTTGGAATTGGACGAGGATCCCAGAACTGCCGGGCAGTTCAGTGGCTGTTACCTTTGGGAAGAGCGGATCATGGACGCCATTTGCAAGGCGCTGTGGGGGCGAACCGGTAATAATTGAAATGTTTGAACAGCCGTGACATTATGCACTACAGACCAGTGAGAGGGAGCGATATAAATATGAAATGCCAAAAACTGGTGGCAGCGATTGTTTTATCCGGAATAGTAGCGATAAACCAGGCATATGCTGCCACGCCAGACAAGGAGGCATCCGTTCTCCGGCCGACGAAAGCAGTCGCATCTGCCGCTTATAAAAAAAGCAGGACAGACTATCTGCTATTGGTAAATAAAACCCATAAGCTTCCGGATGACTATGAAGCCAAACTTGATCTGGTAACAGTAAAAAACTGTTTCGGTAAAGAGTTTCAGGTGGAACGGGAAACCTATGCCCATTTTACGGAACTGCAGGCGGACCTGTTGAAGGAGGGCATCCGGATCGAGCTTGAGTCCACCTATCGGAGTGTAGCCCGCCAAAAAGAGCTGACGGAAGAGCTGCGGTTGTCCGAGGGCGAAGACTATGTGAATAATTATGTTGCCGTACCCGGCTATTCCGAACATCATACGGGGCTTGCGCTGGATGTAACAATTGTCAAAAACGGCAAAACGACGGATGATTATTACGGGACAACGGAAACGCCTTATCAAATCATGCACCGCTACCTTGCCAATCACGGTTTTATTCTGCGCTATCCACCGGGAAAGACTACCATTACAGGTTACACCTATGAATCGTGGCATTGCCGCTATGTGGGTAAAGACGCCGCACAAAAAATCTTCCGGCAAAATTTGACGCTGGAGGAATACCTGTCTGACCCTGCAGCCCAATCGCTGAAAGGTCCGCTTGGCTCTGCCAAATACTGGATAAAGCGCAACCGGGCAGGCAAACAAAGTGCGAAGATTATCCGTGAGGCTTTCGGCTATCTGGGACAGATTTGCGACAAGGGGGAGTTCGCCGGAGAAAGCGGCTCAGCACGATTCATTAAGAGGGTCAGTAAACAATGCGGCATAAAGCTGCCGTTAACACCGGACGATCCTGCTATAATTCCACTGACACGGCAAAGCCGGCAGGAAAAACTGGCGTTTCTGAAAAATCTGGCTCCCGGATCGGTTTTGTACACGGAAAAACACGCCATGCTTTATCTTGGAATGGACGAATCCAAAAAGCCCTGTGTAATTCATGTATCCGATACCCGCTGGTTCCCCATGGAGGGCGAAGGACCGGAAGGGGATAATACTACGGCGCTTCAATATTACACACGTCGGATTGTGGCCGAGAATCTCTATTTTTATGACACGCCGGACAGACAGGCCATCGACAGCCTGACCGGCGTCTTTCCGATAAACCGTAGATAACTGCAGTTGCTTTTATAGGTAACGCCAGTATTCTTTTTACTGCTTGCAGGAAAAGTTCTGCTGACGTGCAATGACTGCAGGTTAAACTAAAAAATATGGGGGTAAAAGCATGTTAAGGAAACTCTCTTTTTTATTGGCAGCAGCATTATTACTTATGGTAAATGTCTGTTTTGCCACAGGCAACGGGGAAAAGCAAAAACTCCATGAGGAACTTACCCAAATGATAGGCGATACCGGAACAAAGGTACCGGGCATGGGTGTGATTGTCTACAAGGACGGCAAGGAAGTGTTCAGCGATTTCCTGGGGTCGGCGATTGTGGACAGCAAAAATCCGCAGAATAATCGTCCCTTTACGAGACAAAGCCGTTTCCGGGTGGCATCTGTATCCAAGATGTTTACGGTCTTTACGCTTATGCAACTGCAGGAGCAGGGCAAGCTGGACTTAGATGCGGACGTAAGTCAGTATCTGGGCTTCCGCCTCAGAAATCCCAATTATCCGGAGAAGCCGATTACGGTGAGAATGCTGGCTTCCCATACTTCATCCCTGCGTGACGGCAAGGTCTACAGCATACCGCCGCAGGTGAGCATACAGGAGTTCTTTAAGCCAGAGGGAAAGTTTTACGAGAATGGGGATCATTTTGCACCGAAGGGCGAAGAACCGGGCAAATATTTTGCCTACTGCAATTTGAATTACGGTGTTCTGGGCACTATTATCGAGAAAATAACAGGGGAGAGGTTCGACAAATACCAAAAGAAGCACATCTTACGCCAGCTTGATATCAAGGCGGACTATTTGCCCGGCAATTTCCGAAAGAAAGAGTTTGCAAAACTTGGCGCGGTCTACCAGAAAAAGGATGCTTCCGGGAAATGGGACGAGAACGGCCCATGGAGGGCTACCCAGGACGGATATCCGGAGGGACAGCCCAAGAAAGATACCATTGCCCTGCAGAACCCCTATCAGGAGGATTATCAGGATACCTACAGCCTGAAGGGCTATGTTCCCGGCACCAACGCAACCGTGTTTTCCCCAGCGGGCGGACTTAGAATCTCCTGCGAAGAGCTTTCCCATGCCCTTTCTATGCTGGCAGAAAACGGCACATACCGGGGCAAGAGGGTTTTGTCTCCCAAATCGGTTCAGGCAATGATGAGCAGGGTATGGGTCTATGACAAGGCGGCAAAGAACGGCAAGACTTACGGAGGAACCATTCTTTCCTATGGCCTGGGGCTGTATCAGATGGACGGCAACAGCACAGCCCGTTTTTGCAAGGACAGGGAAATTGACCTGGTCGGGCATACCGGTGAAGCTTTCGGCTTGCTGTCTATGCTCTGCCTGCGCCCCAATACCAAAGACGGGTTCCTATACATTATGAACGGTGAAGCCGTGGAGGAAGATGAGGATGAACGGAGCTCCGGCATATTCAGTAACAATTACATCTGGGAAGAAAGATTAGGTGATGCCATTTGCCGACACACGCTTAATAAATAACGGATGAGAGACTTTCAACGCAGGATCTCTTTGGATAACAGTCGTTTTTTCCGACAGCCGTGGATTTTATTTCTGCGGCTGTTTTGTTATAATAGTAAAAATGATTACCATGCGGCAATTTAAACGTTTCCCGGGGATTGATTATGGATACTGACAATGTAAAATACAAAAGAACGGGATTTGTCCTGAACAAAAAATACATACATTTTATGATTCCTGCGATGCTGTCTGCAGTGGGAGTTTCCCTGAGCGAATTTGCGGACAGCATGATCGTTTCTCATTTGCTCAGTTCGGATGCTTTCGCCATCATCAATCTCGCAACGCCGGTCGTTTTTGCGGTCTCATTGATCTACACAGTGACAGGAGTCGGCGGATCGCTTTTGTTTGCGGAATATTTGGGACAGAAGGATAAGAAACAGGCCGATCAGTATTTTACGGCGTCGACCGTCTTGTCTTTGCTTTTGGGGATACTGCTGTTTGCGTTGCTGGCGGTTTTTCATTCTGTCCTTGGGGGGCTTTTCGGCTGTCCCGAAGAATTGATGACGCAATTTAACGCCTATACACGCGTGCTGCGTTTTTTTGTTCCCGTGGGCATCCTTCTGATGCACGTCACCTATTTCCTTCCGGTTGTAGGAAAGCCGTTCCTTTCCATGGGGCTTGTCGTCTCGGCAAATGTATTGAATATTATTTTGGATGTCGTCTTTATTCGCGGATTCGGCATGGGCTGTGAAGGCGCGGCATTGGCTACGCTTGTTTCGTATATTGTTGTCGTTGTTGCCATGATCTTCATCTGGCGCTTCGGAAGAATCTCTTTAACGTTATGCCGGGTGCAGAAAACACAGCAGATTGTAAAGGACACCGTGAAAAAAGGCCTGCCTTCCGGGAGTGTGCAGGCGGGTTACCTGATTACGACTGTATTCTGCAATCATTTCATGAATCAGGCATTCGGCTTGAACGGTGTGGTGGCAATGTCCCTGTTTGCCCAGCTGGATTCCGTTATCTCGATTGCGCTGACGGGGCTTGTTGACAATAACGCCTCGTTTGCCGCTATGCTTAAGGGCGAAGGAGACTATTACGGGATTCGCAGTCTGACTAAGCGCGTCACGTTTACGATCGTGCTTGTTTGTTCTGTTTTATCCATTGGTTTTGCCGCGTTTTACCACAACGTTGCTGCCGTATTCAACATTCATGATCCGCATGTGCTGGAACTGATTGGCGAACTGATCCGTATATACGTCCTATATTATCCTCTCCGCTGTGTTCTTCTTGTGCTCCGGGACATCTACAACACTTTGGACAGAAGCCTGTATGCCACAGCGCTCGGCGTATTGGATAAAGTGATTTCGATTCCCGTTGTGGGGGGTGTCCTGTATCTTTGGTTCGGCGGGTACGGACTGATTGCTTCGTTTCCGGTAAGCATGATTCTGATTCTGGGCCTTATCGCCGTGATAAATCGCCGGATTGTAAAAAAATCAAACGGAAGATATTCGCCCGTGCTACTTTTGGATGAGGAGTATCAGATGAAGACGCTCTGCAGTTATTCCGCAACATCTTTGCAAAATGTGGCGGAAATCGGGCAGTGGATAAGCCAAAAACTTGCCGGCGCTTCTTTGGATCCGCAAATTGCCGGTAAACTATGTCTTGCTGTCGAGGAAATGGGCATATACATCATTGACTGGTGCGGGGCCGATACCGCCGTCGATTTTCTTGTCAGTACAAACGGGAGCGATTATATCCTTACATGCAGAAGTTCGGGAGAACCCTTTTGTCCCATCAGGATCGGTGACAGCGAGCTGTCGCTGAATGAATTGCTGTTAGTCAGATTGTTCAAAATAAAATATGAGTACATTTTCGGCTTGAATTCAGTAAGTCTTACGATAGGAGCCCCCAAAACATGAGAAACAAGATTGTAGTCGCCGAACCGATGTCTACCGCTTTCAACTTCCTGGAAGACATAAGGCAAAGAGGGTATGAACCGGTCATACTCGAATCGTATATCCCCGAAGGATATGCCAGAAGGCTGATGGACGAGGAACGAAAAATCAAGTATGCAAGGATAGATTACCCGATTATGCTCATAAAAGAAAATCCCGATTACGCAGCAACGTTGCGGGATGTACAAGCCCTTGACCCCCTGCTTGTGCTTGTGGGAGGCGAGGAGGGCGTTATCATTGGTACCCGCCTTGCAAACGATTTGGGAATGACCGGGAACCCGGTTTCGAATATCCCGAATATGACCCGGAAAAGCGTCATGCACCGGACCCTGAAAGATGCCGGGCTGCGGTATATACAAGGCCGGGAAGTGTCCTCCCGGGAAGACTGTCTTTCCTTTCTTGAAGAAACGGGCCTGGAAGACCTTATCCTGAAGCATGATCACGGCGTTGCCTCTGTCGGTGTTCACCGGATTCGCAGCAAAGAGGAACTGTTGGCAGCGTTCCGGCAGGAGTTGACGGCCGAGAATATGTTCGGCGAAGCAGAAAACCGGCTGCTCTTGCAGGAGTATGTGGCCGGCGAAGAGTATGTCGTGAATACAGTCAGCCGGAACGGCGTACCGGCTCTGACATCTGTGTTCCGGTATCTTAAAAAGCTAACCCCTTCGGGCCGCATCATATACAGAGGCCTGGAAGCGGTCATGGAACTCGGCCGGAAAGAGGCGCAACTTGTTGCATACGCATTTCAGACGGTGAAGGCCCTTGGAATCACGGACGGCCCCGTACATGGCGAGTATATCGTCGATGAGAAAGGACCTGTTCTCGTTGAAGCCAACTGCCGCGTGATGGGAGGGAGCACTCCGTCCGGATTTCTTGACAAAGTGTTTGGATATCATGAAACCGGCGTAGTTCTTGATTGTATGCTTGACAGCGATTTCCACAGGGATTTTCTGCAAAAACCGTATCACCCGCTGCGAAAAGGATACGTAAAGGATTTTTATTCCGACAGAGACAAAGCCATTACTTCATCGGGCATTGTTCCAATCCTTCGCAATATGGAAAGTTTTTACGATGGCTGGGTGGAGAGCGCAGAGAAAACAGACCGTATCCCCGAAACCATCGATCTTGAAACAGAGACAGGCTGTATATACCTTGTTCACGATGACCCGGAAACGACAAATAGAGAGTTTTCGCTTCTTATGCTCATAGAGGAAAAATATCCGGACTTATTGTATTCGAACACATCCCTTTTTATTCCGCCCGAAGACAGCGCGGAGCTTACGCCGGAAATCATGGACATCCTGAAGCGTGATACAGAAACGCTGATTTCCGATATTATTTCATTCTATAAAAATGGTTCCGAAGGAAATCCGATTGTCCCCGAAAAACTGCTAAACGCCAATCCGTATAACCGTGAGATTATGGATATACTGAAAAATATAAGCGGGGTTTGACCGGATCAGCAAAGATGCCAAATAGCGAACTGCTAGCTTAATCCTAAACCGAAAAATTCCAGTTTTACTCAGTAAAGATGAGTATGATATAATTAGAAAAATATTTCCATCAATGTCAATTTTGCTGAACCTGTTTTGTATATATAATAAATGGTATTAAAAACATAATGTCATTAAGTTAAACTAAATTCCCGTTTTTCTTTACAATGATGAGCATGATGTAATTAAAATATTTAATATTAAGGAGGACTTTATTATGCCGATTAACAAAAATGAACTGACAAAAGAACAGATTGCCAAAGCAATGGCTTGCGAGACTGCCGAGGAACTGATGGAGCTGGCAAAAACCATAGGCGTAGAGCTGACGAAAGAAGAAGCCGAGGCGTACATGGTGGAGATGGAAGATGTGGAACTTGACAGTGATGCGCTGAAACAGGTAGCGGGTGGTTTGTGCTACAGTGTTGGCTTGGGAGCTGACCAACGTTGTAATAGGGGTGGTGGCATAGCTGGTGCATGATAAAGAGGTTTTTAGATGGAAGAGGTGCAAAAATGTCAATTAACAAAAATGAGTTAACGAAAGAACAGATTGCCAAAGCAATGGCTTGCGAGACTGTCGAAGAATTGATGGAGTTAGCCAAAGCCGAGGGTGTTGAACTTACCAAAGAAGAAGCCAATGCTTACCTTGATGAGTTATCAGAGTGTGAACTGAAAGACGGTGACCTCAAACATGTTGCGGGCGGAAAGAAATCGGGTGGTGATAATAGTGAACCTGCAGAGTCCCCCTATTAACAATTCTATGGTAAATCTCAATTTAGCTTAACTTAATGACATTGCAATTTACCCTAATCCATTCCGTTGCAATAAAAAATATTACAACCCTGCTGTGTGCAGCAGGGTTTTCTTTTTTTCACACCGCTTCTTCATCCAAACCGATGAACTTCGTGCAGTCACTTTTGAAGAACAAATCAATTTTTCCGGTGGGGCCGTTGCGATGCTTGGCGATGATCAGCTCCGTGGGGTGGAGCGCTTCCTTCCATGTGTTCTTGTAATAATCCTCCCGATACAAAAACATTACGACGTGCGCGTCCTGTTCCAGCGAGCCGCTTTCCCGCAGGTCGCTGAGCATGGGGCGCTTCTCCTGCCGGTTCTCCACGCTGCGGCTCAACTGGCTGAGGGCCAGCACCGGCACGTTCAGCTCCCGGGCCAGCGCCTTCAGGCCCCGGCTGATAGCCGAAACCTCGTGCTGACGATTTTCAAAGCCGCCATGCTGCGTGGCGCCCCGCATCAGCTGCAGGTAGTCGATGACGATCAGATCCAGTCCGCCCTCGGTCTTCAGCTTCCGGGCTTTGGAACGTAATTCCTGCAGTGTCAGGCCGGGCGTGTCGTCAATGAACACGCTGGCGCCGGCCAGTTTGTCCGAAGCGGTCCATAACCGATCCAGCACTTCCATCTCCTGTGCATCCGCTTCGGGCTGCGCCGGGGCATACGACGCATGGGGGAGATGGGAACACCATTCTCCCGCGCCCGCATCCGCACCTGCCGTCCATCCATCAGCGCCCGCATCCGCACCTGCCGTCCACGTTTCCTCCTGCGCCGGGGCAAACGATGCGTGGGATTGATGAGGACATAATTCTTCCTCGCCCACTTCCGCCTCGGTGCGAATCATGCGCTTCACCAGCTGGTTGCGGCTCATCTCCAAACTGAACAGCACCACC
>JAEEGG010019069.1_pt1 | contig 13884 bp, 12 predicted proteins | sample 9134161 | NCBI WGS metagenome assembly JAEEGG01 (sample SAMN16246543, study PRJNA631951) | gut metagenome | biome: gut microbiome; feature: rumen; material: CR-attached | host: Bos | place: Iran: Karaj | collected 2018-10 | reverse complement strand
TCCGCAGAGGTGGGACTGCGGGATTAACAAATCTTCAATTCTTTATTTAGTAAGCAACATCGTGCAGTTCATGCCTTGTTTGCACATAGAATGGTGAATGGAAATGGGTTTCGACCCGGTACGAGACCGGGTCTGGAAGGTTCATTTCTGATCGTTTATCATTATGATATGGTATCCGAACTCTGTCTTGACAGGCCCGACTATCTGTCCCTTCTGTCCCTCGAAGCAGGCCTTCTCGAACTCGGGGACCATCTCGCCCTTGCCGAACCATCCGAGGTTGCCGCCCTTGGACTTGCTGGGGCATTTGGAGAACCTCTTGGCGAGGTTCGCGAAGTCCTCTCCCTTGGAGAGGCGGATCATGATGCCCTCCGCATCCCTTGCGTTCGATACCAGTATGTGCGAAGCGTTCACTGATTTGACCATGGTACCTCGATATCCTCCTCATATATCATGGCGACGGGATGACCCTGACCAGCTCCTTGTCGGCGAACCCTGCGATCCACCAGACAGGCCTCATGGCTGAGGCGCAGTTGGCGCCGTGGGAGCATACCGCGAAGTACCTGACATTCTTGAACGATGCCTCGGCCAGACGGACGAAGTCGCCCTGGCCGTGGTCCATGAGGAAGTCCCTGACGGTCTCGTCGGTCAAGGGGGTCTTCATGAGGTCGTTCTTCGTTGCCACCACAGCGAAGGGTATGTCGCTGACCTCCAGCGGGTTGCTGTGCCTTATGGTGGTGAACATGTAGTGGAAGCTGTCGAACACCTCCTCAGGTGTCTCCCTCCTGGCGTCCATTGCGAGGGGGAGGGGGTCGAATGTGAACACTATCCCGTTGGTGTAGTTGTAGTACTCCTGGAAGAGGACCTTGTCCACATTGGGCTGGAACTCCGTTCCGGAGATGTCGTTGAAGACGATCTCTCTGTCCTGGAGGGTCATGGATTTGAGGAATACCACCTGGGATTCCAGCTCTCCGGCGATGGTCTTCGGGGCGAAGTCTTTTGCCGCGAGGGCATCCCTGGACAGTCCGTCCGAGGGGCTGTCGACGGTGACGTCGACGATCCTGGCCATCTGCGTAAGTGTCTCAACGGATGCGAGCATCAGCGCTGTCTTGCCGGTACCTACTCCTCCTACGAGGGAGATGGTTATGGGAAGGGCTTCCCTGGTGTCGATCTGCTTCCCGCAGTGGGGGCACAGGGTGGTGAGGTTGGACCTCCTTCCGCTCTGGCATGGGATGTCGTGGCCCTTGTTGCAGGTGTGGTACTTGTATCCGTACCTGTTGGGTACAGGGTAATCGAGGATGAGTCCGCATCTGCATTTGACCTTGGGCCTCTCGAAGTTGCGCTTGCAGTGGGGGCAGACTCCGAAGTCGGTGTGCTCGGAGTATTCCCTTGCCTCCCTCTTGGCGCAGGACCTGATCCTGAGACCGACGATTCCGCGGGCTATCGCGAACACGGGGATCAGGGTGATTGAGATGATGATCGCCCAGGGGTAGTACAGGAATAAGAGTAGCAGGGGAATGATGACGAGGGGCTTCTTCCTCTTCCAGGCGCCGACGATGAGCCCCCAGGGCAGGAGCAGGCTCCTGGAGAACGCTTTGGGCCTGTGGGTCCAGAGGTACTCGGCGGGGTTGTTGTCGTCGCCGGTGACGTCCCATGAGGGTTTCGCAATGAATCCTCCGAGCGCGAGGAGGAATCCGGCCATCATGAGTGCTATCTCCAGGCTGTTGGACAGCTGGGCGTTGAGGTTCAGGTAGCCCACCAGGCTGTCCAGCATCGTACCGTACAGGCTCTTGTCCATGCCGAGCCCGTGCATGAATTCCGTCAGGTCGTATCCAAGCGCATCCGCGTTGGGGAAGAAGAGGTACAGATGTATCGTGGTGAGATCCGCGATATCCCCTTTGGGCAGGGTGTAGTTCATCGTGGTGAAAAGACACATCCCTGCATAGGCGAGTGCTAAAATCGAGACAATCGCGTAGATCGTCTTGTTCATCCCATTCATGCGTAACCGTATGTGGGTATCGTTTATATAGGGTGGTTTTCGCACCCGATATGTAGAGGATATCAGTCGGAGGGCCTCTCCACCGAGCCGTCGGCACGGTGGAGCTCCCTGCCCATTTCAATGGGGTTGGTGACGTCCATCAGGCCCCAGGGCCACTCCTGGAACTCCTTGATCCTGATCTCGTCCATCCCGGCCCTGACCTCATCCAGGTCCTTGAGGATGACTGGGCCGAAGGCGGCCTGCTTCTCGCCGATGGGCTTCCCTTCGAGGATCCAGAACTCGGATTCCTCCGGACCGTTTGTGATCTCGAGGGATGTCTTCCTCTTCATCTTGAACCTGTGGTTAGGTCCGACCTTGGTTCCATCCATGTCGGCCTCCTTTCCGGAGGTGTAGTAGACGTTCCTGTCGATGCCCTCTGCGAGGGCATCCAACATGAACGAAGATCCAGGTTCCATCTCGATCTTCAGAATCCTGACACTGTTCTCGGAGGATGCGTACGATCCCGGGTTGGGTGAGTATGTTTTCTTGCCATCGAACTCCCCGCAGTAAAGGGTCACTGTAGTCCCATCCTTCTCGAACACCGGGACGTCCTCCGCCCAGACGTTGTTGACATGGTTCTCCCCGTTCTTCCTGTCGAGGGGGAGGTTGATCATTATCTGCGTGATGTGCACCGGGTTCTCGTTCTCCTGGTCGATCAGAGGGTACATCTCGCAGTGCTCGTACCTGCTTGACGCCAATGTCCACTGCACATCGCCGTTCCCGTACCTGCCGTAGTTCTTCTCCGTGTCGAAATGGTCCACGAAGCCTTTCTCGGCGATCGTGATGGTCTCGTATCCCCAGTGCGCATGCATGGGGAATCCCGGCACCACCCTGCCGTGGTACATCCTGAAACCGAACCTCTCCTGGTAGTCCCTCCCCAGGTTCCTTCCCCTGATGAGGTCGATGGGAGGCGCCATCTGTGAGTTGCCCTTGGGGTACGTGTCGTGGTGGTGGGAGACGAACGTGAACGGGTCGTCGCCGGACCAATGGATGTTGATGTCGACGATCTTCTGCACCGTCTTCGGTCTCTTGGCTAGTAGGAACATCATACCATCCATTCAGGAGGTTGCATAAAGAAGGTGCTGTCCATCGCTCGGAAGCGTTGCGAGGGTCTGCCGTCGCTGTTGATCCTGTCGGAGCCCATCTTCGAGTCGATCTCGTCGAGTATGGCGAATAGGCTCTCCCTGCTCACGGTGCCCGTGGCAAGTCTAAGTCTGTACTCGCGGCAGCGGTGGCAGCCGGATACGAACTTGGGGGCGATGCTGCGGAGCTTGCGGATGGCCGCATCCGCCCCTTTCTCCTGGATGAGCATGTCGGTTAGCTGCTTGCACCACTCGATCTGCTGGGAGACGGTCGGGCTCTCCAGCTTCCTTCCGGAGCGGAAGTACTCGTCGATCTGTGTGACCAGGAAGGGGTCCCCGACTCCTCCCCTGGCCACCATGACCCCTGTCGCATTGGTCGATGCCATCGCGGCGATGGCATCATCGAGTGTGTAGATGTTACCGGAGACGATCAGAGGGACCGACAGGGAATCCTGCAGCCCTTGAATGATAGCATAATCGGGGTATCCGCTGTAGCCCTGGTCCTTGGTGCGGGCGTGGATCGTTACAGCATCCACCTCCGCGGCCTCCAGCTCGCGGATGACCTCCATGAAGTTCATGTGATTCCTGTCGTTGCCGAGACGGATCTTCGCCGTCACAGGAAGGCCGGTGGCCTTCTTGGTGTCCTTGACTATCTTACCGCAGAGGACAGGGTCCTTCATAAGGACGCATCCGGCACCGCTGCGCTGAATCTTGTGGACCGGACAGCCCATGTTGACATCGATCATGTCGATGTTGCTGTTACGGTCAATCGCTATCCTTGCGGCCCCGGCGATGTCCTCGGCGGCATGTCCGAACAGCTGCAGAGCGGTCGGATAGTTCCTGTCGAACTCCAGGTACTCGTCCGTCCTGGAGCCGGAGTTCAGTATTCCAACGGCGGACGTCATCTCGGTGACCGATAGCCCGACACCGAACGGCTTCATGAAGTCCCTGTAGCTGCTGGACGTGTACCCGGACATAGGCCCGAGGACCACCGGGCCGTCGATGTTCACATCGCCTATCTTCCACATCGTATCGGTTTCTGCTGAAACGGGTGAAACCGGAGCAGGGGATCACTTCGATGCCCTCCTTCTCCCACAGGTCGCAGATCAGGTTGACGCCGATGGAGTCGGAGGCCATGTGGCCCGAGATGATCAGATTGATGCCTGCCTTCTGCGCCGTCTCGTAATGGTCGTCGGGGTAGTGCATGGCGATGATCGTCTTCACACCTGCATCGGCTAGGGCCTCGTATGTCTCCTTGGAGAACGACGTACCGCCGTTCATCTTGACCATGATCTTCCCACACTCGTCCTCGGGCCTTCCCAGCAGGATGATGGGCGGGCTGTTGCACCTGGCGGCCACCCTGGCCTCGGGTTCCTTCATCAGGGAATCTATGATGTCCTGGAGTGTGCTGGGATCGTCCTCCTTCATCTTCCTGACCATGAACTCTTCCACCATGTTGTCGGCGGGAGCGTGGATGTTGAACAGAGGGATGTCCAGCATCCTGGCGGCATCGGCCGCCTGGTTGTAGTTGTATCCCTGCATCCCGCGGAGGACCTTCTCCATCCTCTCCTTGACAAGTTCATAGGCCTTCTCCTCGGGCACGCCCATGCTGGAGAACATGGCGGTCATCTGCATCATGACCTCCGGGAAGCATGTCTTGGAGGTGCCGAGCGGATGGTGCGCTATGACCGCATCGATCCTCTGGCCCTTCTCCCTGAGCCTGTCCGCCAGGAGGACCTCGGCGGATGTGATGTCGATTCCCCACATCATGCGCTCCGCATCCAGCTCCTTCGCCTACTCGGCGCCCACCGAGAACCTTGAATCGGCGTACGGGTTCCACAGGCGCTCCTCGTCGTAGAGCTCCTTCAGATCCTCCGGGAGGGAGTCGTAGACGGCCCTGGCATCGTCCAGTATCCTCTCCACCTCGGATCCGGGGCGGAGGTCCCTGGCCATGCCGGCCTCGATACCCATCCTGTACGCATCGTAGATCTTCATGGGACGTCCATCGGGCATGGTCCGTTTAAAGTTTATTCGGGATATTCGGCCACCCCCGGCGATAGCTTTTAAGGATGATACGACTGGTGACATCAGAGGCTGCCGGTTTGGACCAGATAATAATCCACGTCGATATGGATGCGTTCTATGCATCGGTGGAGATCCGCGACGATCCGTCGCTGAAGGGCAAGCCGGTCATAATAGGTGCGATGCCCCATGAGAGGGGTGTGGTGGCCACATGCAGCTACGAGGCCAGGGAGTTCGGTGTCCATTCTGCGATGAACGTGAAGGAGGCGTACCGCCTGTGCCCACAGGGGGTGTTCATGCATCCCCATTTCGAGAAGTACAAGTTCGTTTCAGGGCAGCTCCATGCGATATGGGATTCCTACTGCGACGCCTCCGAAGGCGTCGCCTTGGACGAGGCCTATCTGGATGTCACCAGGTCCGCGGGGACCTTCGACAGGGCGGCGGAGATCGCGAGGACGATAAAGGAGCGTACCCTGAACGAACTGGGCCTGACGTGCTCGGTAGGAGTGGCGTATTCGAAGGCCGCCGCCAAGACCGCCAGTGAGGAGATGAAGCCCAACGGGTACTTCGAGATCCGCACCCAGCAGGATTACATCGATCTGATCATCGACAGGGACGTCAGCGTCATCCCGTCGGTCGGCAAGAAGACCACCGAGAAGCTGCACGAGATGGATATCATGACGGTCCGCGACCTGCTGGACAGGCAGGAGGAGGTGATCGAGCTCCTCGGGAGCCACGGCACGATGTGCGTGCAGCTGGCCAGCGGGATAGACGTCAGGCAGGTCGTCCCATATAGGCCGGAGGATGCCAAGTCCATAAGCAGGGAGATAACCTTCCAGGAGGACGTGTTCGATTACGGCCTCCTGAGCGATGTGCTGTTCCTCCTCGCCATGTCGGTTGAGGACCGTGCGAGGCGCCACGGCCTGCACGGTTCGGGAGTGGTGCTGAAGATCACTTACTCGAACATGAGGAGCATAACGCGTTCCAGGAACACAGCATCCTGTCAGAGCGCCACGGCGATACACAGGGAGGCCGTGAGCATGCTGATGGCGCTGAACAGGCGTCCGGTCAGGCTGATAGGCGTTGGTGTTTACAATCTATCCCAAGGATCGGTGAGGCAGATGACGCTGGACGACCTCTTCGACCTGCAGATCGGGGGCGGCAGTAGGGATGTGAGGGATGAGCTGAGGAGGCTGCGCGGGATCTACAACTACGATTTCGAGGCCAATCTCGACGACATCCTTCACAAGGAGGTCATGCACAGGGTGACAGAGCATATGAGGGTCCAGAGGATGATATCGATGTCCTCGGCGCCCTGACGGTCTTGAACCTGTTTGCTCCTTCCCTGTCTTTTCTACTTAGTAATGAGCATAGTCCCTTTTGATATCGGACATGCGGAATTCGGTGAGATCGAAAACGGAGCAGGCTTTCTCGAATGACATCCGCATCTTCGACATCAGGCCATCGATAGCTATGACGATTGTTCTTACCTTGCCCATGTAGTAAGCATCCAACATCGTCTCCTCATCCAAATTGCTCATGCTATCGACAAACGATTTGTCCGTATGGATATTATATCATTTCGCCAGCCTGTCGGACCTGGTGTGGGGATCGGAGTCTGCTCGTAATCTACAAACACATGTGATGATGTTGCATTCCGGCAGGAAGTTTATCTACTAGCTGTTGCTCATTTTCAGATGCTAATGGATTGGAACTGTGTTCACGAGAGATTTGGCTGCGTTAGGATCTAAAAGAAGGTTGTAATGTGAGTGCTAGTGGAAGTAAAGATCGCGTTTTCCCATACACCGGCAATATCGCAGATTTCGTCGAATTGAACATCTTTGTGAAAAGGAAACTGGGGAATATGTGCTTCGTCTCATCGGTCCCGAAGGACAAAGATGCTTTTGTGGGTGTCGGCATCATCCTTGAAGAGATCGCAAAGGACGATCTGACTGTGAGGTGAGAATCCGCATGCATGACTATCCCGATGTCTTCAAGGCTATTATTCCGAAGGGGACTTGGGATTACAACTGGTCTTTCCCAGCAGAAAGGACGTCCATGAGATGTTCATGAAGAAACTCGACCAGAGGGCTTTGAGTTTGGAGAATAACTGATAATAGTCATAGGTTTGAGATATCATTCACGGGACGTTCTAGGCAGAGTTGGACAGGCCCTGGTGGAAGAGAGGCGTCACAGCGATAGGGGAGCCATATGGGTCGATGTCCCGGAGCAGTGGGTGGATTTGTCGTAGGGATTACTGGGAGAACGTAGTGAGATTGGCCTCTGAGAGGCACTGCGAGTTCACCGCAGAGGATCTGATTGGGATGGAGGGGCCGAGGAAGTTCTTCAGGTTCCGAACTTACTCGTTGATTTAGCAAGACCCTTCCGTGTTCGCAAAGCCCATCCGATAGCGTTTGATTATTTTGTGATTGAAATTTGCGTTCAAATCAAGTGTAACAATCATGTAGTATATTGTCGCGGAATGATAAGGCATTAGAATCTAACGTTTCATTCTCGGAATCTTTCATCCATTCTAATACTCTGTCCCGAATGAACTGTATGGCCAAACCACGCTCTCCATTTGAGGAAATAAGGGGCCTACGGTGGGAGTTTGGTGGGGCCAACGATAGTAAAAGGCCCCCGGGTCCATCGATTAGGGTGATGGGATCCGGATGTATGGGCTGAGGATTTTCGACATCTCCTTCCAGACCTTGGGAGGTTACCCGGTTCAGAGGCCGAGTAGCTATACAAAAAAGGAGAAATTTGAATGAATGCAAAAACGACAAAGTTTTTGGCAGTGCTCGCAGTGCTCGCTGTGGCCTTTGCCGGTGTCGCTGTTCTCGTTCAGGAGCAGTCGAGCGACGCCGCCGCAGGCGAAGCGGTCACCAAGGACACATATGACAATGCTATTGAAGCCAAAGTGTTCACGAGCATCAAACTCGAGGATGTAGCGGATGTGAAGTCCGTCGTCCTCTACCAGAACAAGGTTGGAACGACACCCGCGACAACCATCGAGGCAGGCATGGCGTACTTCTTCGCAGCCGATGCGACCGGTGCCAACAAGGTGTCAATGCCCACCGACCTCACACTCGACAAGCCCGTCATGTTCTTCATCCTCGACGGAGTCACCGTTGAGGTGAACCCTGGCAAACTGGCAGATGGTGCCTACGCGATGATACAGGCGGTCTGCGTCAAGGAATACGACGCAGAGGCAGGAATCATCGTTCCCGCAGAGCAGAAGTATTACGACAACAAGGCCGACCCGGCCGTCAACACGCTCTTCAGCGCCGTAGGATACGCTTACAACGCAGACGGCGAAGCCATACCCGCTCTGATCTACGATGCAGCCGACAGGATCTGGACGTACAACAACGATGGTACTGGAGCGGATGCTAAAGCTTGCAAAGGATTCAAGATCATCGCCGACATGACCTACGACAGGAACTTCATTCTTGCCAGCCTTGACGGAGTCGCAGACCTCTACTCCGACGCCGTGATTTCCAAGGAGATCAAAACCGCAAACATGATGAAGGAAATCACCGTCACCCTGGTGGATTTCACCGGAACACTCGTCTATGGAACCAACACGATAACATTGAACGGTTTCACCGGAGAGGTGAAGTCTGTTGAGAAGATTATCACTCCGAAGGGCGTATTTGCCGGTCTGGAGATAGTGAGCTGCGAAGCAGGAACGGTCGATGGAACCGCAGCAGGAGGACTCTTCGTCCTGGACGCTGGAGTATCCCTTGCCTTCGAAGAGAACGCGACCCTCGGAGGAGCGTTCGGATACGTCGACGAGTACAACGATATGCACTTCGCCGAGGGTACCGTGCCGATGACTGTCGGAATGGACGGTCTGACGATCTACGCCGGAAACTACCTGCTCGGATTCAACGGTACGCTGGTCCTCACCGCCGCAGAGGATCTGACCTTCGCCGGAAACGTCACCATCTCTGGAATGATCTACACAGAGGGTAAGGCACTTAGCATTAAGAAGTATAACGCAGAGGCTACTGCTACAGTCCCCGCCGCGGTCGACACGGCCGATGTGAAGTTCGCCGGACTCCAGGTCGTCGGCGACGGAGCCGTCACCTTGGATGCGAGCGTTCTCGTCATCAAAGACACCAGCTTCTACGTCAAAGGCGGTCTTAACGTGAATTATATTCTGAAGATCGCCGATGGAGCGGTCGTCAAGGCCGAGGGCGCTTTCAACATGAAAGCTGGCGCGACAGCCGGTTCGAATGCTATTTGGAATTCCGGACAGTTCATTGTGTCTGGATATAGTGAAGACGCAACAGCCGGAATAAGCGAAGATAAGTTCGTCCGTGTTTACATGAACAGTGTGGATGATTACGGAGACTTCTACCAGGGTTCCATCAAGTATCCCCGTTCCGACTACCTCCCGCGCGCATACGGAGCATACATCGACGTCACAGGAAAATGTTCCGTCAACCTCACAGCAAAGAACATTACTGTCGAGAACAACCTCTACAGGGACTGGACCATGATCCTGGCGACCGACAACACCACGATCCCTCTGACCGTGGACTACCCGAACCAGTACCGTTCAACGGTCTCGCTCGATGCAAAGGACTATGCCAGCGTCGAGTCCACTGCGAAATCCGCTACATTCAGGGGTGTCGCATGGAACTCTGCGGACGATGCATGGATTTACGTCACCGCACCCGAGGTCTACAAGGTCATCCTTGCTGAAGCGTTGGCCGATGACCCCATCGTAACAAATTATTTCGAGGGATACGTTCCTGCGGATGGTAAGGTCTGGACCGATGGACTCACCGTCAAGGACCAGAACGGAAGGGTCATCCCGATTGCAGACGATGGAACGATCCAGGTCGTATTCGGCTACGTGTACACCATCGAGGGAGCCACCTCCACCAGCAACTACAAGTTCATGTCGCCCAACGGCGACCTCGAGGACCTGACCAAGGTCAGCAAGACCAAGGGAACGTTCACGATGATCAGGAACAACGTCAGCAAGATCAATTTAGATGATGATACTCCAGATGAAGGATTGGTCGAGGCACCCGTCGTCCTGTACATCACCGAGGGATTCGCGACCACTCTGACCGTGTACCTCGAAGACGATGATAAGAACTACTCCGTCGGAGACGTCTTCATGTACTACGCCGTGGCGGACGAGAAGGGCAAGGCCATCGGAGACGGAACCCCCGTCGTCCTCCAGCTCGATGACAACAACAACAAGGTCGGAATCATCAGGGGAATCTACAGCAACGACGCCATCCTCTTCAAGTCCGAGTTCGTCAAGTTCTACAAGTCGACCGCTATCGGAGAGAACTCGAAGAAGATCGTCTTCCCCGAGCAAGAGGAAGTAGTCGATCCAACCACTGGAGATCCTTATAATCCACCGGTTTACGCAAATGTGGACGAAGATCTCTATTCCGAGAAGTGGTCTGCTGAATTCACGTTCGAGCAGCCCGATACAGGAAAGACCTCTGTAAGCGCATCCTTCACTCTCAAGTGCCAGCTGAACACCGTTAGTGTCACCTTCATATTCGGTCAGGATCCGGCCAATCCTCTCGATGCCAACCAGAAGATCATCGTCAACTTCACCGACTACTGCTCCAAGTCGAAGCACACGGAGACAGTCACTACGAAGCTGAGCGATACTACAGGCACTGGTGTCCAGAACTCCGGTCAGTTCACGATCACCATGACCGTCGGAGAGGTCTACGAAGTCACCTGGACCGAGATTGACGGATATCTCAGCACGATGACCTACGATGACAACACAGTTACACCTGCAAAAGATGACGCGACCTACGTCATGGGCACAGCCGTGACCGTAGATGGTTATGTAGATAGTGATAACGTCACCCACACCCGTGTCTACACTCTCAACGAAGAGAAGCTGATATACATCACCATCGAGAACCAGACCGATGCCGATCTCAAGGTCACCATCGGAGCGTTCTCCGCTGAGATCGCGAAGAAGAAGTCCAACGACAAGGTAATCGTCAACCAGGAGGACAACACCCTGGTCCTTTCCAAGAAAGGATACACCGTCGAGGGATGGGACTTCACCATTTCTTACGTAACGGGTCACACCCCTGCCGAGACTAAGACCGTCTACGTCTCTGGTCCTCAGACCACAGAGACCTACAGAACTTACAACGAAGCCACCGATGGTAAAAATGTGACTCAGCAGTCCAACATCGTGAAGATCACCATCACCAAAGCCTCAATGGAGAAGACCAGGTACTTCGTGAACGTCCTCGCAGACGACCACGGAGCCATCGACCCCTTCGACCAGACCGGATACATGGGAGAGGAGAGGAAGGCATACGTCACCACCCAGTACGGATACAACGTCGTCGACGTGATCTACCAGTACCAGGAGGTAGACGACCCCGAGATCGTAGAAGGACACGCCACCAAGGGAACCACTCCCGAGGGACAGGAAGTCTGGACCTACACCATGCCCGCATCCAACGTCCTCCTGAAGCCCATCATCGAGAAGGAGACCCGCGACCTGTCGTTCGTCGACCAGAACGGAGAGCTCCTCGCACCCGTGGAGAAGGTCGCACCCAGGACCGAGGTATTCATGCCCGTTCCCTGCTGGCCCCTCTCCGAGATCATCGATGTAACCACTGAGGCCGAGATCGACTTCGTCTACGACGAGGAGACCGGATACATCACCTTCGTCATGCCCGACGAGGACGTCGTCTTCGTCGTCACCTGCGAGGAGATCGACTACTCCAAGAACGTCCTTGTCACCATCGGACAGAGGGGAGCGGCAATCGCCCTCGTCATCACCGCGCTCGATGGAAAGATGATCGCATCCGGATCCATAACCATGTACGTCAACTACACCTACGAGGAGGACGGAGAGGTCTGGACCGACGCTGTCGAGGTCGCTGTCGAATACGAGAGCGACGGACACTCCCACGGAGTCATCCTCGACGAGACCTTCATCGAGGAGCTCGGAGAGTACTACGACGGAGCATTCGCCGTCACCGGATCCTTCGAGTTCGGATACGCCGCCGGAGAAATGAGCAAGACCGTCTACACTCCCGTGCTGGGGGCATGAACAGATGAACGCGAAGAAACTGACAATGGCAGTGGCATCCCTGATGGTGCTCGCCGCAGCATTCGTGCTGGTCGTTCCTTCGGAGTCCGATGCCGCTGAAGAGTTCCAGATCACAGAAGCGTACTTCCAGGACTATCCGACATATGTCGCAGTCAAGGTCTTCTTCAACCAGCCTGCCACAGAGGGCGGAACATTCGCCCTCTATTACGGCGACGAGCTCGTGAAGAAGCTGGAGATCCGCCCCGGGCAGTCTGACATCAAGGTCAAGCTCGGAGACGTGATCCCCAGAGGAGAGTACACAGCGTACATCACGACCCCCAACGGAGACGATTCTACAACCATCCTCTACCCCACACCCGTCGAGCACACCATCAGCGTGCTCGCATCGCCTGTAGATGGCGGACAGATCACAGCAGACAAGACCGCCGCATACTACGGAGACATCGTGACCCTCACCATCGTCCCCGCCGAGGGATACAAGCTCACGAAGCTGACCCTCAACGGACAGGCCATCCAGGGGTCCACCTTCGAGATGCCCAACAACGATGTCATGATCGTCGCCATGTTCGAACCCGCAATCGTCTACTGCGATGTGACCTTCGTCGTATCCTCCGACCTCGAGCCCGTGACTGTCAAGGCTGTCTCGGGAGAGATACTCCAGGACGTCCCCCCGGCCCCCGAGCTCATCGGAGTCCAGTTCGCCGGATGGTTCTGCGAGGGAGCCGACGAGGCATTCGACTTCGCGACCACACCTGTCACAGAGAACCTGACTGTCTATGCGCACTACGGACCCGAGGCACCCTCGACCGAGCAGACGACCAAGTTCGTCGCCAGCATCGCCGTCGAGGAGGACGCCTGCAAGCTCGTCACCACCGCATATGACGGAAACGTCATCGGCAAGGGAACGGCCGCCATCGACGTCTACATGATGTGGGATGGAAACTACGTCTTCGTCGACCAGGTTGAGTTCGCCATCGACGGCAAGGACGTCTACAGCGTAGACGACATCACAGAAGCGATCCTCACGATCGCGACCGAGCCCGGACAGTACGCTGTCATGTCCACCATCACGCTGGACAGCGGCGCGTCCGCTATCACCAACTTTGCATTGTTCGAGATCGAAGCACAGGCCTGAGGTTGGAAGATGAACACTAAAGCAATAGCACTATTCGCAGTCCTCGCCGTCGCTCTGACGGGCGGATTCGCCATCGTCGGCGCAGATGCCGCCGACGGTGACGACTTCACCGCAGAGTATACGACGGACGGACTGGTCTATGGTGTCAGCGCCACCTTCGATGTCGCGCTCGATCCGAGAATCCAGTGGGTCGGAAGCATATACGACGGCGATACACCGGTAAAGGTGAACCGCAACATGGCCGTCAACGGCAACGTGCTCACCACGATGTGGCTCAGAAGCGCTCTCGAGGCAGGGGACTACACGCTGGTCATCTTCGACAACCCGAAGACCGTCGAGTACACCGGCACCTTCACGGTCCACGAGGACCCTGTCGTCACGTTCTACGTCGACGACGAGCCCTTCGGAGAGCCTGTGACCGTCAAGTACGGTGAGACCCTGACATCCGTGCCCGAGGCACCCGTCAAGGAAGGATTCACCTTCGTCGCATGGGTCACCGAGGACGGAGCGGAGTTCGACTTCGCCACAGCGATCTACGAGA
>JAEEGG010019065.1_pt1 | contig 13885 bp, 12 predicted proteins | sample 9134161 | NCBI WGS metagenome assembly JAEEGG01 (sample SAMN16246543, study PRJNA631951) | gut metagenome | biome: gut microbiome; feature: rumen; material: CR-attached | host: Bos | place: Iran: Karaj | collected 2018-10 | reverse complement strand
GGCCCAGATGTCGCCGCGCACACCGTGTTCGGGTGCGTACAGGGCCACCAGGTTAACGTTTTCCGCTAGTATGTCGATGGTGGAGCGGAGCTGGCGGTCGACTCCGCTGGGGTTCGTGAGCAGGCCCACGCGCTTGCCCTTCAGCCCCTCGAAACCGCGGTCCCTCAGGACCTCGATTCCCGGCTTGACCTGGGCGTGCGCAGCGACCGACGCTACAAGCGCCGCTGCACAAAGAACGTTACCAAGAAGGTTGCGAAACAGCATATCATTACGAGTATGAAGAATCCTACATAGCCGAGGGCTTGCTGCAGATATCCTGCCACAAGGCCCGGAAGCATCATGGAAAGTGCCATAAAGGCCGTGCAGATGGCATAATGCGAAGTCTTGAGCGGGCCATGCGAAAAATGCATCATATACAGCATATACGCAGAGAATCCGAATCCGTAGCCGAACTGGTCGAACACGACGCAGGCGCCCACCACCCAGAGGCTCTGAGGCTGGGCTATGCTCATGAAGAGATATACCGCGCAGGGAAGGGCAAGGGACAATGCCATCGGCCACAGGCACTTGCGAAGGCCGTAGCGGGCTGCGGCGAGACCGCCCAGGATGCCTCCCGCAAGCAGCGCCACGACACCGAAGGTGCCGAACACCACGCCGTACATATCCGTGCTGAATCCAAGTCCGCCGAGTTCCGCTGGGTCGCGGAAGAACGGGAACAGCATCTTGACGGAAAACGCCTCCGGGAGACGGTACAGCAGCATGAAGGCAATGGCCAGCCATACCCCCTTCTTGCGGAAGAATGAAGCGAATGCATCACCGAAACCGCGGAAGATGCCGCCTACGGTCTGCTCGGCGGCCGGGGCATCATCCGAGGGGCGCGGCAGCACGAAAAGGTGATAGACCGAGAACAGGGCAAGGATGGCGGCGCTGACGACCATGGTGACCGACCAGGCGGCGGGAATGTTGCCCATACGCTTCTCAAGAAGGCCAGCCATGACGACCAGGACGCCCTGGCCGAACACGGATGCAATGCGGTAGAAGGTGCTCCTGATGCCCACGAAAGCCGACTGGCGCTTCTCATCGAGCGCGAGCATATAAAAGCCGTCGGCGGCTATGTCGTGCGTTGCCGAGGCAAACGCCGCTACGATAAAAAGTATGAGCGTCAGGGTGAATGTACTCAGGCGGACCGCCGCGGCGACAAGACCGATGGCGGCGAGCATGACGAACTGCATCACCAGTATCCACCAGCGCTTGCTGCGCACCAGGTCCACGAAGGGACTCCACAGCGGTTTGACCACCCACGGGATGCTTATGAGGCTCGTGAGAAGCGCGAGGGTGCCGTTGTCCATTCCCATATCCTTGAACATCACGAGGGATATGGTGTTGACGATGAAGTACGGAAGGCCCTCGACGAAGTAGAGGGTTGGAATCCATAGCCAGGGGCTCTTCTTACTGACGGGTGATGCTTGCTCCAAGGTAATAATGTTTGAGTATTTCCGTATAATCCTTGCCGCGGGAGGCCATTACCGCCGCGCCTATCTGACACAGACCCACTCCGTGTCCCCAGCCCTTGCCGCGCAGGATGAAGGTATCGCCTTCGACGCTGACGGTGAAGCAGGAGCTCTTGAGGTGCGAGGTGCTCAGCGCCCTTCGTATTGCAAGTTCCTTGCCGATGACGCGGGAGTCCTTCGAGCCGTTGATCCTGAGGTACTTGATGCGTCCGGAGAGACCGCGTTCGACGGGTTCCAGGGACTGTACCGTACCGAAATCGATCCCGGTACGTTCACGCACGAGGGCGGAGAGTTCTTCCCTGCCGTAGCGCTGCTCCCAGTCGTGGAAATCGGCGGTCTCCTGGTCGTAGTCGGTGAGGACCTTGGAGAGCACCTCGGGGTCGTGGCAGTCGCACCAGGGGTCCTCGACGCTCTGCAGATACGGGTAGTCTCGGTCTTCCCAGCAGGTGCTGAACAGTTCCGTGCGACCGCCGCAGCATTTGGAGAAACGGGTGTCGCAGATGCGTCCGCCGTAGGTCAGGACCTGGCCCCAGGTCTGGTCGATGGCCCTTCGGACATTCTCCCCTATCGCGGTGGCGAGGCCCTGGTAGCGCTGGCAGTGGTCGTCGGCGCAGACGTCGTACCTTTCGTGGGGGATGGCGGACTCGGCCTGGGAAGGATTGGCCCTGTCATTCATTCTGGCCAGCACCCAGCTGCGGGAAATGACGGCGTGCGCCTTGAGGAACTCGAGCGGGGCGTCGGCGCGCATCTCGGAGGAGATTACGCTAAGCAGGTAGTCCTCCAGGCCGATGCGGTTGATGGCGGTGACGGTGTCGCCTTCGGCTATGAACTTCAGGGAGCCGGCGAATTTCTGGTCCTGGTTGCGCTGCCAGTGGAAGTCGATGCCTATGGGGACGTCTTTCAGGATGAATGACGGCTCTGCGAAAAGGGTGGACGGCGTGACGGAGTCGAAATAGAGTTCGTCGTACAGGGCGCCGTTGTAATTGATGCGGCCGCTTTCGGCGGTGACGTACTGCGGGCCGGCGCCGTCGGAGATTATTTCGAATTCAATCCGCTTTGCGCTGACTATCCCGACCTCCAGCTGCGGCTGCTTCCTGGTGAGGCGGGAGTCTATCATACGTTCGTCTTCTTCGCTTACGCTGACTTCCTCGAGGATTTCCTCCAGCTGGCGGGCGGTCGCCTTGTTGAAATCTTCTTCGCACGGGGCGACGAAGACTCCGGCCATTTCCGCGGCGCCGGGACCTATCGTGAGGTGGTCGGGGCCGTCGGTGTAATAATGGTGGGAACGCAGTTCAGTGCGGAGGACGGCCATGACGCGGTACTCGCGAGATGCCGGGTTGAACCAGGCGTACAGGTTGAACCGGGGCTCCAGGCCCTTGTCCATCACGGGACAGCAGTCGAGGAACTGGTAGAAAAGTTTGGCCAGCGACTTGGTGGTGACGGCCTTTATGCAATAGACGCCGCGGGTGAAGCGGTGGAAGTGGTACAGGGTGGCGTCCTTGACGCTGGAGAGCGGGTCTCCGGGGGCGTCGAGGAACTCGTCGACGGCAGTTTCCAGGGGCAGGACGCCGCGGGGAACGGCCTGGAAATGGAGATGGTCGGGGGCGGAGGCTCCGCTCATAGGGCCATTGTAGAAGACCGTGAAATCCTGGTACATCCTGGTGAAGAGCAGCATATCCGGGAAATGATGCCAGATGGTCTGGGGGATATGCTGGTCGCGAACTATCACTAGGTGGTTGCGGAATATGGGGAAGGGATTCACCTGCACATTGTAGTTGCGGTGTTTCTTGCCCTCGTATTTGACGTGGAACTGCTCCTTGGGGCGCTTGTCCGCGCAGAGGAAGCAGGGCCTCGCGGCGATGGAACGTTCGTCTATCTCGGCGGTGGAAGATGCTATGCGGCAGGGGTTGAGCTGCACGCTGACGGTGAGCCCGCCTATCTTGAAATAACGGTACCGGGCAGTCTTGAGCGAACGGAAATTCGCCGCAGCCATAGGCCAGACCGAAAGCTGATCCTTTATGAATTTATGAATGTCGGCCATACTATAAAAGGGTATAGAGCCTATCCTTTATCCTGTAGTATTCCTGTTCGAACTGGGGAGTGAAGATTTCCTTCCCCATAGCATCCTCTATCTCGCGCACCGTCCACCAGCGGCCCTCGTCCACCTCATCGTTGTCGGGCTCTATCTCCCTGTCCGTCACGGTGGCGAACACGTTCACCATCTCGGATTCCACGGGCGAGTTCCATATATAGCTTTCCAGCAGGGTGGGATTGAAATCCACGAATCCCAGTTCCTCCCCCGCCTCGCGGAAAAGGGCCTCGATGAGGCTCTCGCCGTAGGTTACGTGACCGCCCACAGCAGTGTCCCATCTACCGGGAAGAAGGTCCTTGGTCATAGAGCGCTTCTGCAGGTAGAGATTGTCGTAAGGGTCGATGATATGCAGATGCACCACCGGATGCAGCAGGTCGGGACGGCCGTGGCATACCTTTCTGGTGCTGCGGCCTATGACCAGGCCGGATGGTTCTATGATGGGCAAGATTTCGGCGTTCCCCCTGGCGGATCTGACCGCCATCAAGGGTGCTGGTTCTGCAGGATAGAGGAGTTCGGCCATTGCGCTACTGATAATTGATGATCCGGAGTTCCTCTGGTGTGTAGAGTATGGAGTCTATGAAGTCGGGGGCGGCCTGGGCCAGGACCACGAAGGTGGCCAGGGCGACGGCTGCTACTGCGGCTATTACAAGGATGGTGACCAGCGTGACTTTAAGCCACTTTGGGAAATGCCGTTCGCGCTTCACCTTTACAGGCGCCGGCGCTTCAGGTTCTGCAGGAGTTTCAGGCTCAGCAGCAGTTTCAGGCTCTGCAGGTTCGACCAGAGGCGTTTCGGGCATTTCTATCGGGGCTGCATCCTCCTCCGGGGCCAGCTCGGCCGGTGCCGGGCCTTCCACCAGGCTCACCAGTTCCTCGACCTTCGACTGCACCTCCTCCTTGGTCTCGATGTGATTCTTGAGCGATACCGCCGGCAAACCGAAACCGTCCGGGAAGATGTCCAGTTCCTCGTCGGTTATGAAGAAGAAATTGTTCTGACGGGTGGAGCGGAGGCGGCCGAGACCCGGGAAAACCACGAGTTTCTTTTCCAGAAGTTCCTTCTTGGCCTCTTCCAGGAAATGCTGCAGTATAGCTTTTGCCTGATCGTAGTCGATGCCGTTGCTTTCGCTGTAAAGAGACACCAGGGAATCGTCCTCGGAACGGCTGGGAATGAAAGTCACCCGCCTGTAAGGAGGGTTGATGGTATATCCTTTATCGGAGAAACTTGCGGGCACCATTTCGGCCATAAAGGCCCCTAGCCCCGGAAGGCCGACCTCCTCGTGGTCCAGCAGCAGCTGGCCTATCATCTTAGACAGCAAGGATATGTCCATATAACACCTTTCTCTTTACAAGATTACAAATATACGCAAAAAACGACTATCAAAAAAATGTAAAAAATTTTTGCACTCTAAACTTTTTGTACTACCTTTGCAGTCCACAAATTCCTCCTTAGCTCAGTTGGTTAGAGCACCTGACTGTTAATCAGGGGGTCCTGGGTTCAAGTCCCGAGGGGGAGCAAAAAAGGATGACCGGCAACGGCCATCCTTTTTTCTGTATGTCAGCAAGGCTATTTGCCCTTGGGGACGAATATGAAAAAGCAACTGTCCAGTTCGGCCTGGCCTGCAGCGTCAAGCCCGGGATTGCCGAGCTTGGCGAGGTTGAAAGCCCTGTAGTTCCAGCTTGCCCACCAGGTATCGTTCACTTCGACCAACTGAGTGGTAGTATTGCCGGGACGGGACGATGAGTTGTTCTTGGAAGTAAGCGAGACCCACCCCTCGGGGCGATACTGGAAGCCGGACTTGAGCACGATCAGCGAACCGTTGGGGATCTCGGACTTGATGAACATCTGCGTAGCGGCGAACTGGTTCAGGTTCGAGGCCGTGCTACCGGTAGCGGCAGATATGACCGTAGATTTCTCGGTGGAATTCCAGTAGGCATTATGCGCTATCTGAAGTGTGACGGCGGAATAATTGGTCGGATCATAACCGTAACTCCGCATTATCTCTTCGGGAGTATTGCCACCGCCTCCTCCAGTACCCGGGTAAGATGACTGCGTGACAGCATAAGGGGTCGAGTAGGCAGACTCCACCGCCTCTTTGATGGCAGAGATGAGCTTGTCGGTATAGGTATAGGAAGACGGCTTGTAGCTAACGTCGGCTATGCTCTTGCCCGTTATCTGCCTGGCCCACATCAGACCGGTGAGCAGACGGCCCACATCGTAGGACATATGATATCCGTCGCGGGTGAGGTTGTCGCCATAGAAACTGGTGCGCATATTCTGCACGGCCGTGCCGCAAGGGATGACGAACGACACCTCGTCGTGAGCCAGCACCTTGGTCTTGACACAGTTCACTATAGCGTTGTACATAGTCATCTGGTCCTTGCCATATTTGGAGAACTCGCTGTGCGTGGAATTGCCCTGGTAGGCCCAGGTCATATGCCACATCAGCCTGGCATCCGGGCAATAGGCCTTGACCTTTTCGATTATGGTAGATAGATAAGGCTCGTAAGTGTCCGGCATTCCGGAAGATCCGCTGGCCTGCTGCATGCTCACGAAATCCCAATCCCTCTCGCGCAGGGCGGCATTGGCGGCAAAGTCTTTCTTGCTGGACCAGCTGCCGCTGTTGTTCGTGCGGTACTCGTATGCACTCGAATAGTTGTTAAGATTGCCGGCGTGGGTCTGCAGGGTGCATCCCCCTATATATAGGTTACCCAGGAAGATATCCTTGTACCCCAGGTCCCGGAGTATCTGGTAGAGGTATTCCATCGCATCCCAGGAGAAGCTGTTGCCTATGGCCAGGATGTAAAGGGAATAGACGGATTTCTGCTTGATGACGAAAGATGCCTTCTTGCTGGAAACGGGCGTGGATATGGTCACCGTGCCGGTGCGCGAGCCGCTGGTTTCGTTGGAGGAAACCACGAAATCGTAGCCCTCGGCGCTGCGCGTGGCGCTCACCCAGGAAGGAGCCTCTATGCTGAGCTCCATATTCGTATTCACCGCGACGGAGAAACTCTCGCCGCCCGAGGGGGCTTTGCGGTCGTGGACGTCCGCTTCGAATATGTCGGGAATGCTCCCATCCTGCGACACGCTCACGGCCCCGGATGCGGATCCGGTGCTTATGGTCAGAGTGGCCTGTCTCCCCTCGGAAGAAGTATTGGCGCTGGCGCGGAGTATGGCCTCGCAGCGTCCAGCCCCTCCAGACGCGGGAGTCAGGCTGATCCAATCCGCCGAAACTGAAGAAGTCCAATTGCCGGAAGAGGAGAAGGTAATGGTGACACTCTCTCCCTTGGCCGCCATCGAATAGCTCTCAGCCGAGGAGAAGACTATGGAATCCTCAACCTTCCCGGCAGGTTCCTGCCCCTTTCCGCAGGCCGCAGCCAGGAACAAGGACAGAAAGCAGAAAAGTCTTTTCATCATATATGGTTATCTGGTTCCGAATGCAAAAATACAGTGGCTGGTATAAGTCTCCCCGGGCTTCACCAGGGCCGAAGGCCACTGGGGCTTGTTGGGAGAATCCGGGAATTTCTGGGTCTCGAGGCAGATGGCGTGGCGGAAACCGTAGCGGACACCGCCCTTGCCGGTGACCTTGCCGTCCAGGAAATTGCCGGAATAGATCTGTATGCCGGGTTCGTCGGTAAAGACCTGCAGCACTATGCCGCTCTCGGGGCAGTACAGTTCGGCTGCGGGGACGCTTTCATCCCCCGCGGTATCCAGCACCCAGTTATGGTCGTAGCCGCGGCCGTTGTGCAACTGCTCGTAATCGGCATCGATATCCTGCCCAATAAGCTTGGCCTTGCGGAAATCCATAGGAGTACCTTCGACCGGGAGTATCTCGCCGGTGGTCATGAAAGTGGCATCGACGGGAGTGAAGGCTGAGGCGTTCACATAAAGGGAGTCGTCGCAGACCGAATGCTCGGCTGGATTACCGGAGAGGTTGAAATAGGCGTGGTTGGTCATATTTATGAAGGTAGGAGCATCCGTGACAGCCTCGTAGCTGATGTCGAGGGCATTGGAATCCGTGACCGTGAAGGTGACGTAAGCCTTCACGTTCCCCGGGAAATGCTGGTCGCCGTCCGGAGAGATGCGCTCGAGCTTGATTCTGTCCGCACTCTGCTCCACGACATTGTAGAACTGGTACTGCCAACCCCTACGGCCTCCGTGCAGGCAATGCCCGAAGTTGTTGCGGGGGAGCTGGTATTCCTTGCCGTCGATGGTGAACCTGCCGTCCTTGATGCGGTTGGCATAGCGGCCTATCGAAGCTCCGAAATCGGTCTTGTTGCGGCAAGGATAGTAGTCCTTCAGGTCATCGAAACCCAGGACCACGTCGCGAAGCACGCCGTCCCTGTCCGGAACCACGAGCGAGACTATGCGTCCGCCATAGTTGGTAATGCTGACTTCCATCCCGGAACCATTTCCGATGGTGTAGAGTTCAGGGGCCTGACGATTGCAAGCCACCGAGGCGGCCAGGACGGCCACGAGGGCGATAATGCTCTTTTTCATATTACTTGACTCTTAGTTTTTTTCCTATTTTCAATGTGGTCGAAGGTGTGATGCCATTGAGCTTGCAGATGGCATTCACCGTGGTGTTGTACTTGACTGCCAGACGGCTGAGATTGTCGCCGGCCTTGATTGTGTGGTAACGGGCCGCGGCCATTTCCTTGGCGATGCGCTCCGCTTCGGCGCGTTCCTCCTCCTCGGTCTTGTAGATTTCCTCTTCCTCCTCCTCGGATTCAGGATAATACTTCGAAGTAGGGGTGAGATACTTGCGCTTGAGCACGAAATAGCCGTGGCGCAGCACTCCCGTCTCGAAATCTATCAGCCACTGAGGGTCGAAGGCATAGCCGTCGTAGCGGGTTTCGAAATGCAGATGGGGGCCTGATGAACGGCCTGTGGAGCCTCCCAGTCCAATGACATCCCCGGCACTGACATAATCCCCTGCGGAGACCCTCCTTTCGGCAAGGTGGGCATAGGTTGTTTCCAACCCGGAAGCGTGGCGTATGATTACCACGTTGCCGTAGCCGCGGTTGTACATCGAGCATCGCACCTTCCCGTCGAAGGCGGCATAGACCGGCGTCCTCATAGGCAGGGGGAGATCCACGCCCATATGATTGCGGCGTCTGCGCCATCCGAAGGGAGAGAATACCTTTATCTGCCGGGGACAGCAGAAACGCGAGCTGGAATCTGCAAGGCAGAGGGTGATACGGAAGGGAAGGTCCTGGAGCGGAGTCCTGAACGGGTTCAGTTCGTTCTCTTTCCAGTTCCTTCGGAATACGCTGCTGTCGGCAAGGAAACGCAAGTCCTTGACATAATGCCAGGTGCCGTCGTTCAGCAGGACGATCTTGATTACGGGATCGGAAGTATCCAGGGTGTCGTGGGCGAGGGGCTTGTCCCCGGGAATAATCGACTTTACGGGTCTTCGGACCTCGCGGGGGATAAGTTTCTCGGCCTCCCTTATGCTCATACGCGGCTCCTGCGCCCCCGCCAGGACGGGCAGGAACGCCAGGATCGCAGTCAGAATGCTGATTTTTCTCATCCGCCTATGCCCTCTTCCCTCCGAACTGCCCCTCGATGATAGCGGCTGCTTCTGCAATTTTCTTTTCCAGTACTTCGTCCGTGGTAGCTTCGCAGATGAAGCGGAGATAGGGTTCTGTGTTGGAAGGACGGATGTTGAACCACCAGTCGGGGAACTCCAGACGGTATCCGTCGAAATCCATCACGACACTAGGCTTTTCGGCGGATTCGAAATGGGCCTTGACCGCTTCCATAGCGCCGGCCTTGTCTTCCACGCGGAAATTGACCTCGCCGGAATTCTTGTACTTGGTAAGCTCGTCTATCTGCTGGCTGAAGCTCTTTCCGGCACGCTTGAGAGCGGATACTATCCGCAGCACGATTATGCTGGCGAGCATACCGCTGTCGGAATAGAAGAAATCCTTGAAATAATAGTGGCCTGCCAGCTCGCCGCCCCAGAGGCCGTCGATCTCGCGGAGCTTGGGAGCCGCGAAGGCACGGCCCACACGCCAGGTGTGGACTTCGGCACCGTACTGCTGCAGATACTCTCCCACGGCCTTGGAAGAACGGATTTCCTGGAGGACGCGGGGATTCTTCTCTCCCCTTTCGTCGCAGAAGTACTTGGCCATCATCGCGATGATGAGGTCGGGGGCCACGAAACGGGCCTTGTCATCGACGAACATCACGCGGTCGGCATCGCCGTCGTAGATAACTCCGAGGTCGGCGCCGCACTTGGCGACCAGGTCCTTCAGAGGCTGCACGTTCTTAGGTATGAGCGGATTGGGCTCGTGGTTGGGGAAGCGGCCGTCGATGGTGTCGAAGAGCCACTCGGCATCCTCGTCCTTATATATCTCCTTGGCGAAGAGATTGGCCATGCCGTTGGACAGGTCGAAAGCAATCTTGAGATTGCTAAAATCCCCTTTGTACTGCTTCAGGAACTTGATATAGTCCGGTTTGATGTCGATTTCGGTCACCTTGCCGAGCTTGGCCGCCTTGGGCGTGGGGCGTCCTTCCTCTATCCAGGCCTTTATCTGCCCCAGTCCGGTGTCGAGTCCCACGGGAAGTGCGTTCTCGCGGGAAACCTTCATTCCGTTGTATTCGGCGGGGTTGTGGGACGCGGTGATCTGCACCGAGGCCTTATAGCCGTACTTGGCGGTGCCGAAGTACACGAGCGGGGTGCTGCTGAGGCCGATATCATCGACATCCGCACCTGCGTCGGTGATGCCTTTGATAAGGTAATCGTGCACCTCAGGAGAGGATACGCGGCAGTCGCGGCCTACCAGGACTTTGTCGGTCCCGAGCAGGGAAGGAAGGAAATAGCCTACCTTGTAGGCGGTATCTTTATCGAAATCCACATTGTAGATTCCTCTGATGTCATATGCGTGAAATGCTCCCATAGTATTAGTGTTTAACTTACAAATATACAAATTTAATAGTTTTGCACTATTTTTGCAGACCTTGGAAAAAAACGATAATATGAAACAATCATTCAAGTTCTTTATAGGCCTTGCGCTTATCGCCGCCGGCGTGCTCTGGATACTGAACATCCTCGGCGTGCTCTGTTTCGAGTTCTCCACCAGAGGATGGTGGACCCTGTTCATCATCATTCCCTGCCTTTGCGCACTCTTCTCGGACAACGACAAAGTCGGCCCCTGCATCGGCTTGGGCATAGGCGTACTGCTGCTGCTCGCAGCACGCGACATCATCGACTGGAGCATGATGTGGCAGATGGCCCTTGCGGTCATAGTGATAGGACTCGGTGTCCAGTTGCTTTTCATCAACAATTGCAACAGCGGCTGCTGCCACAAATCGAAAGTCTATGACTATAAGACCATATCCCGCGAAGGCAAGGACATACGCAGCGTCACTTCCAGCTTCGGAAAGCAGTACCTGTCTTTCTCCGGCGAGAAGTTCGACGGTGCCGAGGTGGATTCTTCCTTCGGAGCCCTCACCCTCGACCTCAGGGGTGCCATCGTCGAAGGCGAGACCTTCATCGACCTCAACGTCAGTTTCAGCGGAGTCACGATCATAGTGCCTGACGGAATGGCCGTCAAGGTTGCCGTCACCAGCGGATTCGGAGGAGTTTCGGACAACCGCCGCCTCAGGGTACAGGAAGGCAGCCCCGTCGTAATCCTCACCGGCTCGGTGGGATTCGGAGGAGTGGAAATCAAGAACTGATATTAACGGATTTTGGATTTATATCTCGTCGGGACCCTTCCTGACGAGATTTTTTGTAGTTTCTTGACTACAAGCTTCTTGCGTATAGGCGCCACGAGGTCGGTGAAAAGCACTCCGTCGAGGTGGCTGAACTCGTGCTGCACCATACGGGCCGCGAAGTTGTCGAACTCCTCGACCTTCTTTTCGAAGTTCTCGTCATAGTACGCGACCTTTATCTTCTTGGGGCGGACCACGTCGCAATACACGCCGGGGATGCTGAGGCAGCCTTCGTTGTAGGTGCTTTTCTCTTCGCTTTCCTCAAGTATCTCGGGATTGATGAATGTACGCTTGAAGCCTTTCAGATAATCATAGATGTCGGACATCACGTCGCCGTCCACGACCACCACGCGGGTGCTCTCCCCTATCTGCGGAGCCGCAAGGCCGCAGCCTTCGCTGTCGGCGAGGGTATCCCAGAGGTCGGCAACCAGCTGCTTTATTTCTTCTTTCTTTTCAAGTTCGGCCGGGGCCGCCTTCTCGCGGAGCACGCCTGAACCGTACAGGTAAATAGGTCTGATCATTTCTTCTTGTCCAAATAACTCTGCAGGATGATTGCCGCGCTGATCTTGTCGACCGACTCCTTCTTGCGGCGCTCGCTCTTCTTCATTCCGCCGTCTATCATAGCCCTGTGGGCAAGCACGGAGGTGAAGCGCTCATCCTCCAGGCTCACGGGTATGGAAGGGAAGTGTTTGGCGAGCTGCCTGAGGAACACGTCCACGTCGGAGGCCGCCTCGGAAGGTCTCCCGTCCAAATTGACCGGATAGCCGACCACGAAACGAACTACCCTCTCGGAAGTAGTCAATTTTTGAAGATATTCTATTATCTTTGCAGATACTACGGTTTCGAGCGGAGATGCGAATATTCCGAGCGGGTCGCTCATTGCGACGCCCACTCTGGCGCGTCCGTAATCAATACCGATCATCCTGTCCATCAGGGTGCAAATTTACGAATAATATGGGAAAAAGAAATTTTGCGGATTGGAATAAGCTCTACAGACTGTCCCTGGTGGAAGACCGTACCCATCAGCGGATAAGGTTCTGGAGGTTCTCCAGGATAGGAGGCGTGGGGATAGCAGTCACGGCTATCATCCTTGTGTCGCTTCTCGCCTGGTCCGTCATTTCCTTCACTCCCCTCCGCACCACCATTCCCGGTTATCCTGACGACCATTTCAAGCGTGGGGCCATTGCCAACGCGCTCAAGATAGATTCCCTCGAAAACGAGATGACCCGCTGGGCCATCTATGCAGGGAACCTCAGCCGCATACTTGCAGGCGAAGAGAGTCTCAAGGCCGACAGCCTGCTGAGCGGGAACACGAGGGAGTATCTGCGCAAACTCAGCGATGCCGAAATCATACGCGGGGATTCCCTGCTCCGCACGACCGTCAGCAATACCGAGCAGTTCAGCATTTCCGACCGAAAACGGGAACTCCCCCTCGAAGGGCAGCACTTCTTCTCCCCTCTGAAGGGGACCATCTCCCAGCCCTTCGATGCCGTGCTGCATCCCGCAGTGGACATCACCGCCCCCGCCGGGGCAGTCGTGAGCGCGGTCCTGGACGGAACCGTCATATTCGCGGATTGGACTGATGCCTCTGGATATTCCCTGGCGATACAGCACGAAAGCGGAATCATCTCCTTCTACAAACATAACCAGAAACTATTGCGCAAAGTCGGTGACAAAGTGAGCGCCGGCACCCCCGTGGCCCTGGTGGGAAGCACCGGAGGCCTTACTTCCGGGGACCATCTGCGCTTCGAACTTTGGTATCAGGGCGAGAGCGTCGACCCCGCCAGATACTGCAAATTCTAACATCTCCCGAGAGTGAAAAGAAAGATAGCAATACTCGGTTCCACCGGATCCATAGGCACCCAGACCCTGGACATAGTCCGGCAGCACAGGGACCTTTTCGAAGTGGAACTCATCTCTGCCCTCAACAGCGTGGACCTGCTTGCGGAACAAGCCAGGGAATTCGACGTCAACAACGTGGTAATCTGCAACGAGAATCGCTATCAGGAACTCTCCGAAGCCCTTTCCGGAACCGACAGCAAGGTGTTCGCAGGCATAGACAGCCTGTGCTCGCTCGCAGCGGCGGAGGACGTGGACATAGTCGTAGGTGCGATGGTCGGATTCAGCGGCCTGCGCCCTACCCTTGCCGCCCTGGAAGCCGGGAAGATAGTAGCCCTCGCGAACAAGGAAACCCTGGTCGCGGCCGGCAGCATAGTCACCCGCACTATGCGCGAGCATTCGGCAGTGATACTTCCCGTGGATTCCGAGCACTCGGCCATATTCCAGTGCCTGCTCGGCGCCCAAGGGAATGCAGTGGAGAAGATACATCTCACCGCATCCGGAGGCCCTTTCCGCACCTGGTCAAAGGAGAAGATTGCGGCCGCCACGGCAGCCCAGGCCCTCAAGCACCCCAACTGGAACATGGGCGCGAAGGTCACTATAGATTCCTCCACGATGATGAACAAGGGTTTCGAGGTGATGGAGGCCCGCTGGCTCTTCAACGTGCCGGCCGAACGCATCCACGTGGTGGTGCATCCCGAATCCATCATACATTCCATGGTGGAA
>JAEEGG010019064.1_pt1 | contig 13885 bp, 12 predicted proteins | sample 9134161 | NCBI WGS metagenome assembly JAEEGG01 (sample SAMN16246543, study PRJNA631951) | gut metagenome | biome: gut microbiome; feature: rumen; material: CR-attached | host: Bos | place: Iran: Karaj | collected 2018-10 | reverse complement strand
CCGCCAGCCCCTGCGCACGGACAGGCTGCCCGCAGGCCTGCTCCAGGCCCGCCTCGAGCGGCTCTTCGCCCTGGCCCGCAGCTTCCAGGCTGGCCCCGTCGAGAGCTTCCGCATGGGCCGCTGGGACTGCAAGGCAGCCCTCTTTCCCCTCCTTGCCGAGCTTGGCGTCAGGGCCGACAGCTCCGTCTGCCCCCTGCGCGCCTTCAAGGGCGGCGCGGACCACTTTCTGGCGCCCCACACGCCCTACTGGCCCCTCGGCAGCAAGGTGCCCTTCCTGGAGGCGCCGGTCACGCAGATCCCGCTGCTGCCGGCGCTGGCCAAGGCCTGGCACGCCCTTGGACGGGGGCGGTCCTGGCTCGACGCCTTCCATTTCGCAGGAGCCCTGAGCGCCAATCCCTTCTGGCACGCCCCCCTCGCCATGCGGGCCTGCGCGCGCCTTCTGCGCTTGCGCAAGGGCCCCGTGCTCAGCCTTTTCTGGCATTCCACGGAAACGGCGGCCGGCCGCTCTCCGCAGGTGCCGGACCAGGCAAGCGTGGACAGGAAGCTTGCCGTCATCGCCTCCTTCCTCGCCTGGCTGAAGGACGCCATGCCCGTCGAGGGCGCGACGCTTGGCCAGATCTTCCGCGAGGCCTGGGACGACGAGGCCATGCAGGGGCGCCTCTACCCCGAGCGCCGGGAACTGCCCGGCCAGGGCGACTGGTAGCTGGCATGGGTCCCGTAGGGCGCAGATCTCAGCCTCCGCGCGAGCTGCTGGAGCGGGCGTGGTACAAGCGGGGGACAGGCGCCTTCGTGCTCAAGAGCCAGGTGCGGCTTGTCCAGGAAAGCCTCGCGCCCTGGCCGCGCCGGGGCAGCACCCTGCTCGAGATCAACTGCGCCGCCGGCCGCCTTCAGGAGCTGCTCTGGGAGCATGGCTTCGACGTCACGGGCTGCGATCCCTCCCCCGTCCTGCGCGGCCTCTTCAAGGCAAGCCTGGACCAGCGCTTCGCCTGCCATGCCGCCCATGCGGATCTTCTGCCCTGGGGCGACGGCGAGTTCGACTGGGCGCTGCTCCACCTCGACGCCAGGGAGAACGTGGAGCGCCTCGGCACCTGCCTCAAGGAGGCAAGGCGCGTGGCGCGGCGCGGCTTTGCCGTCTGCTTCTGGAATGCCTTCGCACCCGGCGCCAGGACCCTTGCGGCCTCCAGGCTGCGCATCCCGCTGGCAAGCCCTCTTGCCGTCTACCGCGCCCTGCGCGCCCTCGGCGAAGGCCGCATTGCCATGCGCAGCATGCTGGCAGGCCCCGCCTGCTCCTGGAAGCTCTGCGCCAGGGCCTCGGGCAGGGCCGGCCTTGCCGCACGAGCGGCCCTTGCCCTCAACCAGCCAATCCCGCTCTGCTTCGGCGCCCTTGCCGTCATGCGCCTGGATCTGGGGCCGCTCGTTCCGCTCACGCCCCGCCCCCTGCTTGTGCGCAGGCTCAGGCTCAGCGGGGCGACCCTTGCCGGCGCGGCCCAGGGCGAGGCCAGCGCCAGATCCAATTTGTCTGTTGATATTGCACCCAAGATACGTCAAACTAGGCTTTGACGCATTGCACAGCGCCTCTCGGCCCCGTCCCCAGCCATCCCGAACTCTGGCGGGGAAGAACGCGAGGCCCAGCGCGGGTTCCTGTCCCAGCGCGGGCATGAGCGCCAACATTGCCTTTAAGCCAGTGCCCAAGGAGGCATACATGCCGCAACTCAGCCGATCCATCCATCTGTCGCTCCACATCCACAAGGATCCCGACGCCATGGCCGAACGCGCCGCCCACATCATCGCGGGCGCCTGCGACGAGGCCATCTCCGAACGCGGCGAATTCAAGATCGCCATCTCCGGCGGCAAAACGCCCATCCCGCTTTTCCGCCTCCTTTCCCGCAAGGACTGGGTCGGCGCCCTGCCGTGGGACAAAATCTCCGTCTTCTGGGCTGACGAACGCTGCGTTGGACCCGACCATCCCCTGAGCAACTACGGCGTTGCCCGCCGCGAGCTGCTCAGCTACGTGCCCTGCACCAAGTTCTTCCGCATGCGCGGCGACGAAGATCCCGTCCAGTCCGCCCTGCTCTACGAGCAGCTTCTGCGCAAGGAATTCCACCTCAAGGACGGCGAAGTCCCCCGCTTCGACATGATTCTCCTCGGCATGGGCGAAGACGGCCACACTGCCTCCCTCTTCCCCCGCTCCCCCGCGCTTGCGGTCCGCAACAGGCTCGTCATCGACCAGTACGTGCCCGTTCAGAAGATCGACCGCCTGACCATGACCCTGCCGGTGTTCAACAACGCCCGCTGCTGCATGTTCATGGTCACGGGCAGCGAGAAGCACGACGTTTTGGCCCGCGCCCTCAACCTGCTCGACAAGCCCGAGCTGCCCGCCCAGCTGGTGCACCCGGCCATAGGCGACCTCATCTGGGTCGTCGACGAGGCCGCTGCCACGGGCGAAAAGCAGTAGCCGGCCGCACCAGAGAAATATGCAAGAATCCCCGGGGCCTTGGGAGCAGGGCTCCGGGGATTTCGCCTTTCCAGCCCCCTGTTCCCGGCGCACGCCAGCGCCCTCGCCGCCTCGCTGCCCTCTCCGCCCTCATAGCCCATGAATCATTGGAACTTCTTCTGCGCAACCTTCGGCTGCAAAGTCAATCAGTACGAGACCCAGGCCCTGCGCGAGGCCTGGACCCGCGCCGGCGGCATCGAAACCGGCGATGCGTCCACGGCGGACGTCCTGCTCGTCAACAGCTGCGCCATCACGGCCCGGGGCGAGCGCGACGCCAGAAACGCCCTGGTGCGCCTGCGCCGGGAAGCCCCTGGGGCCCTGCTCGTGCTCACGGGCTGCGCGGCCAGGCTCGTGGCGGACTTCGTGCCCCGAAGGGGCGCCCCTAGACCCGAAGCGGATCTCATCGTCCCGCCCGAACGCAAGGAGGAGCTCGCCAAGCCCGCCTTCGCGGACTGGCTGGCACGGCGGCTTGACGCACGGACCAAGGGCGGGGCGCTTCCGGAAAGCCCCTTTGCCGGGCATCCCGGCCCCCTGCCGCGGATGGCGCCGGGCGAGCGCAGCTATCCCGCCCTCGCCGTGGCGGGCTACCGCAGGACCCGTCCCGTGCTCAAGGTCCAGGAGGGCTGCACCCACAGGTGCACCTACTGCATCGTGCCCTCGGCCCGGGGCGGCGTGGCCAGCCGCGATCCCCGGGAGGCCGTCCTGGAGGCCTCCCGCCTGCTGGAGCGGCACGGCGAAATCATGATTTCCGGCATCAACCTCGGCCAGTACGGCAGGGACCGTCCGGAATACGGCGACTTCTGGGACCTGCTCGCGCGCATCGACGGCGAGCTCGCGCCGCGCTTCGCCGGCAGGGCAAGGCTGCGCATCAGCTCCCTCGAGCCCTCGCAGCTGGACGGCCGAGGCCTCGGTGCGCTGAAGGCCTCCGCCCTCGTGGCGCCCCACCTGCACATCTCCCTCCAGCACGCCAGCCAGCGCATCCTCAAGCGCATGGGCCGCGGCCACTACACGGCCGGCGCCATGCTGGAGGCCGCCGGCCAGCTGGCCGAGTGCTGGCCCGGCATGGGGCTCGGCTGCGACGTCATCCTGGGCTTTCCCGGCGAAACGCCCGCCGACGTGGACGAACTCTGCCGCTTCCTCGAAGGCGCGCCCGTGACCTACGCCCACGTCTTCCCCTACTCGCGCCGTCCAGGAACGCCGGCAGCCTCCTTTCCGGACCAGATCGCCAGGCAGGAGAAGCTCGCGCGCGCCAAGGCCGTGCGGGAAGTTGTCCGCGCCAAGGCCAGAGCCTTCTGGGAGCAGGAGATGCTGCGCCCTTCCCTGAAGCTTGTGCCCGACATGTCCGAGGAGGCCTGGCCCGCGCCGGAAGGCCTCGTCCACGCCGTCGACGAGCGCTACGCCCCCTGCTGGCTCAGGGCGGACGACTTGCCGGCCAGCGGGCAGGCCCGCTTCATAGAGGCCCGTCCCCTGCGGCTGCTGGACTGCGGCCTGCTGGCTGAGCCGGTGCGCGTCTGAAATCCGCCGGGACCGTGTTGCCCGAAGAGCGCAAAGGCCTTATCTACTGTGCCAGCGATGCCCCGTGCAGGCACAAGCCCCGCCTGCCGCATGCCGTGCCAGGCATCGTGCCAGACATCTTGCCAGGAGTTTTGCCCCATGCCTCTCTACGACTTTGAATGCAAAGCCTGCGGCCGCCGCTTCGAGGAGCTCGTCTTCGACGGCGACGCCAACCCGCCCTGCCCCGTCTGCGGGTGCACGGACGTCTACCAGCTTCCCGCCTCGCCGAGCCCCAAGCCGACCAACCCCTTTCCCTACAAGGTCGGTCCCGTGAACCAGGCCTTCGTCAACAACGTGAAGCGCATCCAGTCGGGCCAGGGACCCAGCTGCGGCGGCCAGTGCGGAACCGGTGCCTGCCCGCACGCGCAGGCGGCCTCCGACGACTAGCCGGCCTTGTGCCGCAAGCCGTCCTGCGCCTCCGCCCCGTCAGGGCAGCGGAGGCGCGGCCCTTTCCGGGGAGTCCTCCTTCCGGGCCCGGAAGGTAAGGACGGCAATCTCCGTCGGCACGAAGAAGCGTGCTGAAAAGCCGGCCCACTGGGCGCAGCCGGAGCTGACGTAGAGAGCAAGCCCTCCCACGCGGTAGAGCCCCCGCACGAAGCCGCCGTTCGGGCCGGCGACGAGCGGGCCGGCAAAGAAGAGCTGGCCGCCGTGGGTATGTCCCGAAAGCTGGACGGCCACGCCGAGCCTGGCGGCCTTTCTGGCCGCCTTCGGCCTGTGGCTGAGCAGGATGGCGGGCATGTCCCGGGGGACGCCGGCAAGGGCCTTTGCCGGATCCGGCTTGGGGTCGCCGCCCCGGGCAGCCGTCGAATCGGGGATGCCGGCGAGGGCAAAGCGCCCGCCGGGCCCCTCGAGCACGACGCTTTCGTTGCAGAGCCAGCGTATGCCGGAGGGCACAGCCTGCCGGAGTGCCGGCCAGTCCCTGTTGTACTCGTGGTTGCCCGTCACGGCAAAGACGCCGAGGGGCGCCTTGAGGGCCGAGAGGCCTGCCAGGTCCTCCGCTCTGCGGGAGACCGGACCGTCGGCCAGATCGCCCGTGAGGACAATGAGGTCGGGCTTTTCCTCCATGACGCGATCCGTCACGCTCTCCAGCCAGCCTTCGCGCGTCATGGCGGAGAGATGGAGGTCTGAGAGCTGGACCACCTTGAGGCCGTCCAGGGCCGCATGGCTCCCTGCAAGCTCCACCTCCACCCTGTGCACTTCCGGGACGGCGCAGCCCCTGTCCACGCAGACTACGGCAAGGAAGACGGCAACGAAGAGCAGGACGATGTCGAGCTGTCCCGAGAGGCGCCGGAAGCCGGAGAAAAGGCCCTGCTCCCGCAGGCAGGCCGTGTCCGGCCGGTCAAAGCGCGCGCCGGCGGGAGCGTCGTCGCCGGCCCGGGCTTCGCGGGCTGCTCCAAGACGCCTTGCGAGGGCTGCCAGCAGGAGGCCGGCGTCCCGGACAAGGGAAAGCGCGAAGAAGAAGATCAGGCAGGTGCAGAGGATGGCGAGCAGGACGAAGACGAAGGCCGGCGCCTCGGGAAAGACGGTGCCGTCCAGAAGCCAGCCCTGGAAGAATCGCCTTGCGGCCGGAAGGAAGGCTGCCAGGGCGAAAAGGACCTTGGCCAGGGGATGGATGCGCGCAGGCAGGATGGTGCGCAGCAGGACGTAGCAGAAGGCCGCGAGGGGCACGAAGTAGAAGCGCATGCCGTAAGAGCCTCCGGCTCGGGACGGTCGGGGGAACGGGCGCTGCCACGCCAGGGCAGGGCCGGCGCGCCCCGCCGGAACGGAGCGCGCCGGATGGATGGCAGAACTGGCGCTAGCCGAGGCTGGCGACGACTTCGATCTCCACCAGCGCGCCCTTGGGCAGGCTGGCGACGCCGACGCAGGAGCGGGCCGGGAAGGGCTCGGCAAAGTAGCTGGCGTAGATTTCGTTGACCTTCGGGAAGTCGTTCATGTCGGTGATGAAGACCGTGGTCTTCACGACGCTGGACGGCTCGACGCCGGCTTCCTTCAGCAGGGCCATGACGTTCTCGCACACGCGTTTGGTCTGCGCTTCAATGCCGCCCTCGACGATGGCGCCGGTGGCGGGATCGATGGCAATCTGGCCGGAGCAGAAGAGCAGGCCCTGGCTTTTGATGCCCTGGCTGTAGGGACCGATGGCCGCAGGCGCGGCCTTGGTGGAAATGACGGAATTGGGCATGGCGGACTCCCTCGTGGTGGCTGCGGAAGGCTTGCTGCCCTCCGGTAGAGGCGCGGGGCTGACGGCCCCGGAACAGGTGCCGTACGCCATCGCCGCAGGACGGCCGTCCCGGCGGCAAAGGCACGGCGATGCGTGAAAACTAAGCCCTTCCCTGGCGAATGGCAAATGGGCCGAGGCCCGCTTCCTCGCCCAGTCGCAAGGCCAAGGCCATGACCTTGCGGCAGAGGCGCGATCCTGAAGAAGCGCCCCGGAGCCGGCCATGCAGCGTCAGCTGCGCGCCTGGCTGGGGATGCACCGCCATGCGCCTTCCTCCAGCCAAGGGCTCCGCATCTCTGGACAAGGCCTCCTTCATCCTTAATCTATGAAGGCGCCGAGCTGCGTCCGCACAGGGACAGCTTCCCTGCTCCGGCAGGCTCAGGGCCAGGCCGGTCCGGCGTACCCGCAGCCCTTGGCCCAGCCTGTCCCCGCAAGGGCTGGCAGGCTTGCCCTTCGTTGACACCGCAAACGGCGCAAGGCTATTATTCGCGCGCTTTTTCGCCGCTTTCCCTACGCGAAGCGACCCCACGGAGGCCCCGACTTGAACCAGTTCTCCCGCAACATGCTCCTTTGGGCAGTCATCATCCTCGGCATGGTGCTGCTCTTCAACATATTCCAGCAGCCCCAGCAGCAGGGACGCCAGAGCGTCTCCTACAGCGAGCTCATGAACAGCGTGGACGCCGGCGCCGTGTCGTCCGTGACCATCCAGGGCAGCGAGATCGCGGCCCTCATGGCCGACGGCCGGCGCGTGCACACCTACGCGCCCCGCGACGACAAGATGGTCTCCCGCCTGCTCGAGAAGAAGGTGGAGATCAAGGCCGAGCCCGCCGACAACCAGCCCTGGTACATGACCCTGCTCGTCAGCTGGTTCCCCATGCTTCTGCTCATCGGCGTGTGGGTCTTCTTCATGCGCCAGATGCAGGGAGGCGCCGGCGGCAAGGCCCTGAGCTTCGGCCGCTCCCGGGCCAAGCTGCTCGACCAGAACGACAAGAAGCGGGTCACCTTCGCCGACGTGGCCGGCGTGGACGAGGCCAAGGAGGAGCTCTCCGAAGTCGTGGAGTTCCTCTCCAACCCCAAGAAGTTCACCCGCCTCGGCGGCCGCATTCCCAAGGGCGTCCTGCTCGTCGGCCCCCCAGGCACCGGCAAGACCCTCATGGCGCGCGCCGTGGCCGGCGAGGCCGGCGTGCCCTTCTTCTCCATCTCGGGCTCCGACTTCGTCGAAATGTTCGTCGGCGTCGGCGCCTCGCGCGTGCGCGACCTCTTCGAACAGGGCAAGAAGAACGCCCCCTGCATCATTTTCATCGACGAAATCGACGCCGTGGGCCGCAAGCGCGGCGCAGGCCTCGGCGGCGGCCACGACGAGCGCGAGCAGACGCTCAACCAGCTCCTTGTGGAGATGGACGGCTTCGAGAGCAACGAGGGCGTCATCCTCATCTCCGCCACCAACCGTCCCGACGTGCTCGACCCGGCCCTGCTGCGCCCAGGCCGCTTCGACCGCCAGGTCACGGTCTCCACGCCCGACAAGCCCGGACGCCGCCAGATACTCCAGGTGCACACCAAGAAGACGCCGCTCGGCGCGGACGTCGATCTGGAGACGCTCGCCCGCTCCACGCCCGGCTTCTCCGGCGCAGAGCTCGAAAACCTCGTCAACGAGGCCGCGCTCCAGGCCGCAAAGCAGAACAAGACCGAGCTCAACATGGCGGACTTCGAGTTCGCCAAGGACAAGATCTTCATGGGCCGCGAGCGCAGGAGCCTCATCCTCTCGGACGAGGAGAAGCGCATCACGGCCTACCATGAGGGCGGCCACGCCCTGGCGGCCAAGCTCCTGCCGGGTTCCGATCCCGTGCACAAGGTGAGCATCATCCCCAGGGGCCGCGCCCTCGGCATCACCATGCAGCTGCCCGGCGAAGACCGCCACGGCTATTCCAAGAGCTTCCTGCTCAACAACCTGGTCATCCTGCTGGGCGGCCGCGTCGCCGAAGAGATCATCTTCAAGGACGTCACCACCGGCGCCTCCAACGACATCGAGCGCGTCACCAAGACGGCGCGCAAGATGGTCTGCGAATGGGGCATGAGCGAAGCCATCGGCACGCTCGCCATAGGCGAGCAGGGCGAGGAGGTCTTCATCGGCCGCGAGTGGGTGCAGAACAAGAACTTCAGCGAGGACACGGCGCGCCTGGTCGACGCCGAGGTGAAGCGCATCGTCGAGGACGCCCGCTCCCGCTGCACGAAGCTGCTCAGCGACAACATCGAGGCCCTGCACCGCATCGCCGAAGCCCTTATCGAACGCGAAACCATCAGCGGCGACGACCTGAACCTGCTCATCGAAGGCAAGCCCCTGCCGGCCGCCGAGCCTTCCAGGCCGGCGGGCCAGCCCGGCCAATCCGGCAAGCCTAGCCAGCCCGGCAAACCCGGCGCTTCCGACTTCTCCTTCGAAGTGCAGGGCGAAGTGCAGGACGAGGCCAGGGACGCGGCAGGCAACGGAGACGATGCAAAGCCGCAAGGTCCCCAAGGTCCCCGGAGCTAAGGAGGGGGGCATGGCGGAACGCGTGCAGCGCCCCGTCTGGACGGGGCGCACGGGTCCTCTTGCCAGCCGTCTCTGCGCCGGCGTCATGGGCATCGTCAACCTGACGCCCGACTCCTTCTTCGACGGCGGAAGGCACGACAGTCCCGAGGCAGGCCTCGCCTACGCCAGGCGCCTTGTGCAGGACGGCGCGGACATGCTCGATCTGGGGGGCGAATCCTCCAGGCCCGGCGCCAGGCCCGTGACCGCGGCCGAAGAGGCGGCCAGGGTGCTGCCCGTGCTCAAGGCCCTCAAGGCAGCCCCCAATCCGCCCGCCGTCTCGGTGGACACCTGCCGCGCCTCGACGGCGGTCCTGGCCCTCGAGGCTGGCTGCGACGTGATCAACGACATCTCCGCCCAGTCCTTCGATCCCGGACTCACCGACGTTTTGGTGCAGTACAGGCCCGGCTACGTGCTCATGCACTGCCAGGGCACGCCGGCGACCATGCAGGACCACCCCCGCTACGCCGATCCGGCGGCCGAAGTGGCCAGCTTCTTCGAGCGGGAGCTCTCCCGCCTCGTCAGGGCCGGCTTTCCCGAGGAGAACGTGATCCTCGATCCCGGCATAGGCTTCGGCAAGAAGGCCGTCCACAACCTGGCCCTGATCCGGCATCCCGAGGCCTGGGCTCATCTGGGCCGGCCCTCGCTCATGGGGCTTTCCATGAAGTCGCTTTTCAAAGACCTTCTGGGGCTGGAGACGGCCAGGCGGGGCACGGCCACGCAGGTCGCCACAGCCCTGGCCCTGGTCCAGGGCTACGCCTGGCACAGGGTGCACGACGTCCAGGCGACGTCGCAAACCATCGCGCTCTTCCAGGCGCTTTCCGAGGCCTAAGGAACTCTCCATGGACAGGCGTCCCCCACTTCTTCCAGGCGCAAGGCGGCGCACAGCATGATTGAACACATCGTGGTGGACTGGCGGGATCTGCTCGACATCGGCATTGTCAGCTTTCTCCTCTACCAGGTCATCCAGCTCCTGCGCGGCTCAAGGGCCCTTGCCGTGGTCTCGGGCCTCGGCATCCTCACCTTCCTCTACTTCCTCAGCCGGGCCCTGGGACTCTACACCCTGCAGTGGCTGCTGGACCACATCTTCACCTCCCTCTTCCTCGTCATCGTTGTCATCTTCCAGGAAGACATACGCCGGGCCCTCGGCGAGATGGGCACCAAGCACCTCTTCCAGCACAAGGCCCTCAGGGCCTCCAGCGTGGAGGACGTGGCCTCGGCCTGCGAGGAGATGTCCAAGGCGCGCATCGGCGCCCTCATCGTGGTGGAGCGCGGCATGCACCTGGACGACATGATACGCCGCGAGGGCGTGCGCCTGGACGCCAGGCTCTCGCGCCAGCTGCTGCGCAACATCTTCCACCCCAAGGCGCCCCTGCACGACGGCGCCGTGATCATCAGCCGCGGGCGCATCGCCGCGGCCGCCTGCATCCTTCCCCTGGCCGAGGCCAAGGGGCAGAACTTCGGCACCCGCCACAGGGCGGCCCTCGGCATCACCCTGGAAACGGACGCCGTTGCCATCGTGGTCAGCGAGGAGCGCGGCGAAATCTCCATTGCGACCAACGGCGTCCTTTCGCGCAATCTCGATGCCGGCAGGCTAAGGACGGTGCTCAATGACGTCCTTTAAGAAACTCTTCGGCCCCCACGCGGTCTCCCTGCTCATCGCCGTCCTGGCAGCCACGTTCATGTGGTACATGGTCTGCGTGCGCGACCGCATCGAGGCCCAGTACGAAGTCTTCGTGGACTACCACGGAGTCTCCCCGAAGCTCGTGATCACCGAGGGCCTCGTCAGCAAGCTCACCATACGCCTGCGCGGGCCGGAGACGCTCCTGCGATCCCTAGGCAAGCGCCACCTCACCCAGCAGGTGGATCTCTCCAAGGTCAAGAAGGGCGTGACCGTGGTTCCGCTCACGCCGGAGGAGATGCACGGGGATCTGCGGGCCTTCGACATCATCGACATCCAGCCTGCCCGCATCGTGGTCAAGGCCGACAACCTGGCGGAGCGCAGCGTCACGGTCAAGCCCGTTGTCTCCTCGCCCCTCAGGACCGGCGCCCTCACGGTGGGGGACGTGAGCATTTCGCCCTCGTCGGTCACCATCAAGGGGCCGGAGAGCATCGTCTCGGACATGTCCAGCATCAAGCTCTTCATCCTGCTCGACCCCAAGGCGGCCGGCACCACGCTGAACCAGTCGATGAACCTCGACACGCCGAACCTTGTCACCGCGACGCCCTCGGCCGTGCGGGTGCAGTACACCATGACGAGCGGCCGCACTGCGGTCGCAAGGCGCCTGCGGGTCGCCATCGGCGCCAACAAGCCCGAGGCCTTTCTCGTCGAGCCCGCGGAGCTGGACGTGGCCGTGGAGGTGCCGGATGCCCTGGCCAAGAGCTCGAGCTATCTGGCCAAGATAGCCGTCTCGGCCATCCCGCCGGAGCTTGCGCCCGGCGAAAGCGCCAGGGTCCGGCTCCACTACCGCCTGCCGGAAGGCATGACGCTTTTGCCGCCCCTGACGGAGGAGGTGACCGTCACCCGCAGGGGAGGCTCCAAGCCCGGCAGGAGCGCGAGGCAGGAGAAGCAGGAGAAGCAGGAAAAGCAGGACGGCGAGGCGGATCTCGACGGCGAGGCCGGCCTCTTCAACTAGCCGGCGCCAGGCAGGGCGCGTTCGCCGGCATGCAGGCAGGACAGATTCAGGCAGGACCATTTCCAGCAGGTAGATTTCCAGCAGGACGATTTCTAGCAAGCGCTTCAGCGGCGCTTGGATGCGAACGCAAGGAGGCACAGCATGGCTCAACGCTTATTCGGCACGGACGGACTGCGGGGACGGGCCAACACCTATCCCATGACCGCCGAAATTGCCCTCAGGCTCGGCATTGCGGCCGGCGTCTACTTCCGCCGCGCTCCCAACTGCCAGCACAAGGTCGTCATCGGCAAGGACACGCGCCTTTCCGGCTACACCTTCGAGTCGGCGCTCACCGCGGGCCTATGCGCCTCCGGCATGCACGTCATCATGACGGGTCCCCTGCCCACCCCCGCCATCTCCTTCCTGACCCGCAGCATGCGCGCCGACTTCGGCGTGGTCATCTCCGCCTCTCACAACCCCTATGCCGACAACGGCATCAAGTTCTTCGACGCCGAGGGCTTCAAGCTGCCCGACGAGAAGGAGGACGCCATCTCCGCCATGGTGCTCGACCAGGACTTCCACTGGCCCTACCCCGACTCCTCCAAGATAGGCCGGGCCACCAAGATCGACGACGCCGGCGGCCGCTACATCGTCTACACCAAGGGCTGCTTCCCGGCAGGCCGCACCCTGACGGGCCTGCGCATCGTCGTGGACTGCGCCAACGGCGCCAGCTACAAGGTGGCCCCCCTGGCGCTGGAGGAGCTCGGCGCCGAGGTGGTGCGCATCGGCACCGAGCCCAACGGCATCAACATCAACGACCACTGCGGCGCGCTCTATCCCGAAACCATGTCCGCCAAGGTCAAGGAGGTCCGCGCGGATCTGGGCATAGCCCTGGACGGCGACGCCGACCGCCTGATCATGGCCGACGAGCACGGCCACATCCTGGACGGCGACCAGCTCATGGCCATGTGCGCCCAGCACCTCATGGAGCACGAGGCCCTGCCCGGCAACGCCGTGGTGGCCACGGCCATGAGCAACCTCGCGCTCGAGCTCTTCATGAAGGAGCGCGGCGGACGCCTGCTGCGCAGCAAGGTCGGCGACCGCTACGTCATGGAGATGATGCGCCGCGAGGGCGTCATGTTCGGCGGCGAGCAGTCGGGGCACCTCATCTTCCGCCAGTTCTCCACCACCGGCGACGGTCTGCTGGCTGCGCTGCAGGTGCTCCACATCATGCGCGAGAAGGAGCGCCCCCTCTCGGAGATCTCGGGCCTGCTCACCCTCTTCCCCCAGAAGCTCGTCAACGTGCACGTGGAGAAGAAGCTGCCCTTCGAGGAGCGCCCCGCCATAGGCGAGGCCGTGCGCAAGGTCGAGGAGGCCCTCGCCGGCCGCGGCCGCGTGCTTCTGCGCTACTCCGGCACCGAATCCCTGTGCCGCGTCATGGTGGAGGCCGAGGACGAGGTCAAGGTCGAGCAGTACGCCCAGGAGCTTGCCGGCGTCGTGCAGAAGGAGCTCGCCCGCTAGGCCGCAAGCTGCCGGACCTGCCTCCGCCACGCAGATCCGGCATCCGGCCAGCCCGGCCACCTAAGATCTGTTCAAGCGCGCCGTTTCGGGCTATGCTGGACAAGTCCGGCGGCCCTTCGGCCCGCCGCCCCCGGCGCAAGCCAGTCAACATACGGAGGCATCGCCATGAAGCCCATTCGCAAAGTCGTCATCCCCGTCGCCGGATGGGGCACCCGCTCCCTCCCCGCCACCAAGAACGTCCCCAAGGAGATGCTCCCCGTCTTCAACAAGCCGGTCATCCAGCACGTGGTCGAAGAGGCCAGGGCTGCCGGCATCACGGACGTGGTCTTTGTCACCAACCGCGACAAGAGCGTCATCGAGGACTACTTCGACCACAACCTGCAGCTCGAGGGCATACTCGAGCGTGCCGGCAAGTACGACCTGCTCCACACCATCCAGCGCGTGGCCGAAGAGGTCAACGTCATCGCCGTGCGCCAGAAGGAGCAGAAGGGCCTCGGCCACGCCATTCTCTGCGCGCGCCAGATCATAGGCAACGATCCCTTCGCCATCATGGTGGGCGACGACCTCATCTTCTCCGGCGTGCCCGGCATACGCCAGCTCGCCGACGTGGCCCTCGCCGAGGACAAGTCCGTCGTGGGCGTCATGGAAGTGCCCGAAGAGAACGTCTCCCGCTACGGCATCGTCGACGGCGAGGAGACCGCTCCCGGCGTCTACAAGCTGCGCGGCCTCGTGGAGAAGCCCAAGAAGGAAGACGCCCCCTCGAGGCTGGCCATCGTCGGCCGCTACGTGCTGTCGGCGGACATCTTCAACTACCTCGAGAAGACCGCGCCCGGCGTGGGCGGCGAGATCCAGCTCACCGACGCCATGGCCGCCATGTGCCAGGACACGGGCATGATGGCCGTGAAGATCGCGGGCAAGCGCTT
>JAEEGG010019063.1_pt1 | contig 13885 bp, 23 predicted proteins | sample 9134161 | NCBI WGS metagenome assembly JAEEGG01 (sample SAMN16246543, study PRJNA631951) | gut metagenome | biome: gut microbiome; feature: rumen; material: CR-attached | host: Bos | place: Iran: Karaj | collected 2018-10 | reverse complement strand
TCTGCCAGATGTCGGTATTATACTTTCCGTTGAGCGTAGCATAGAATCCTGCATGGACGGCCTCCTGATTGGCCATCTCAATGAAGGTCTCCGAGACCTCTTCGGGATAGCCTTGCTCCTTTGCCATACGTGCCAGGGCATAGTAAGTCATCACTCCTGCGGCTTCAGCCTTGGCGGCTCCGTCGCATAATTTCTCAAAATCTGTTCCTTTTGTAAGTCCGTAAATCATATTGTATTGTTTTATTTATTGCTTTCTGAATTTATTCCGTAGTCGTTTATAGCCTTCAACGCCCAGGATCGTCAGTCCTCCATACTGGCAGGTCTTGGCCAGTCCAAAGAGCACAGCCCAAAGCACGCCCTTTGCTGTTGTACTGATGGGCAGCAACATCTGGGCAAAGGACAGGATATAGAAGGGTATGCAGCATATCAGGACGATGACACCAGTCCTGAATGAAAAGGATTGCAACCACTCTTTGATCTTCATGCCCATTCGAAGTTGTCCTTTCCTGCACCGACCTCGAAATGATACTTCGCGATGCCGAGATCCATCTGTGTAAAGCCAATCAGTGAGAAGCTCCTTTTGGCGATTACCTGGGCAGACTTGCTGTCTTTGGCGGGTATATATTCAAAGAAGAACCAGGTGTTCACCGTAGTAGCCGATACGCTCATCGAGGTCTTCTGCCTTTTGGCCAGCCATGACCAGATAGCTGGTCACGTTGGAGAACTTTCCGTACTTGGCCAGCTTGCCCTGGAAGGCTTTCGGCTCATTCTTGACCAACTGGATATGCAGATGTCCCTGACGGTTCTGCTCTTCAATCTCCCTTTCCAGCACCTTGACAATATCTTCTGTCAACGGCTGTGCTTTGTATGCCCTCACGCTATGACGGGCTTTGATTGCTTCTTCTAAAGTCATGCTATTTCTTCGTGTTGTTACAGAGTTTCTTGCAATACTTCCAACCTCCTGTTGACCAAAGGGCGAGGAAGATGAGTACCGGCTGGAAGAACAGTCGGATGAGACGAGCTTGGCCTGTGTTGAGACCGAAGGCATCGATATGGTTCACATACTGTTTGATGTTGCCCGGGAAGATGAGCACATAGAAGAGTGCGAGCAGCATTTCTTTAATGTGTCAATGATTGAGTCTAGTTCACTGGCCAGATGTGTATAGTCATCCATCTGGAGCGGACAGGCCTTCAGTGTTTCACCCATGCCTGCAGGGATGAGCTTGTAGGCCTCTTCTTCCATATCGCGGCCTTTCTTTGTGAGACTGACTATCTGCTGACGCTTGTCCTGTTCACCCTTCTTGCGAGTGGCAATGCCCAGCTTTTCCATACGCTGAAGCAGGGGCGTAACGGTGTTTGTTTCGAGCAGCAGACGATGAGCAATGTCGTTCACAGGTTGGGAATCCTGCTCCCACAGCACCATCAGAACGAGGTACTGCGGATAGGTGATGCCCAGTTCCGTGAGCATCGGTGTGTAGGCCTGCGTGATAAGTCTTGCTGCCGTATAGAGACGGAAGCAAATCTGGTTGTCGAGTCGCAATTCTTCGTGCATAGCTCCGTATCTTATTATTATAACATGGCTTCCACGTCCTTCTCGAAGTCCTTGGGTTCCGTGGTAGGTGCAAAACGCTTGATGGTCTCACCGTCCTTTGAAATCAGGAACTTGGTGAAGTTCCACTTGATGTCACTGTCCTTCTCCACGCTCTTGCTGATGGCCTTGAAGAGCGTCTTGGCGGCCTTTGCCTTCAGACCGTGGTACTCCTCGGTGGGAGCCTGAGTTTTCAGATATTCGAAGATAGGCTGTGCATCGGGGCCGTTGACATCACCCTTCTTCATAATCTGAAATGTAACACCGTAGTTCAGTTGGCAGAACTCCTCAATCTTTGCATCGCCCTCAGGATCCTGCTCCTTGAACTGGTTGCAAGGGAAGCCGATGATGACGAGTCCCTTTTCCTTATACTTCTGGTTCAGTTCCTCCAGTCCTGCAAACTGAGGGGTGAATCCACACTTGCTGGCCGTGTTCACAATCAGCAATACTTTACCCTGAAACTGCGAGAAATCAATCTCCTTACCTTTGCTCGTAAGAGCCTTGAAATCATAAATCTTTGCCATATCTTTTATCTGTTTATATCGTTCACGATACAAAGGTAAGAAGAATATTTTATGTCGCAAGCGATTTATTGAAAACTTTAAGAGAGTTTAACGATATATCGTCTGCGATATTTCCTTCGTGTAATCTTTAGCAGATGGATGCTACCAATGAATACAGGTAGCTGCCAAAGCTGATGAGTGCCCATATCATCACTGCTATGAGTAATAGTAGGACAATGAGGATGATGGCTGACTGCCAAGCTCGTTGGTTTACTTGCTTGATGATGGTTTCATCACCGTCAACAAAGCCCTGAATCATTGCCATATTCTTTGCGTTGGCACGATGGAAGATGTCGATAACGTCACCGACGAAGAAGGGAATCATGCCCAAGAGTACATCACGCAGGGCATTATTGAGGACGGCCAGCGTCAAGGGAATACTCTTGATAACCCTTGATGAGAAATAGACGAACGGCACGACACAAAGTAACACAATGGTATCGCCCCAGCCAGGGATGATGCCAATGAGTGCATCCAGATAGTATCGGTCCATGTAGCGCGTCAGATTCCTCATCGTCTGATAGACTTTGTCGTCCATCAGACGTTTGCGCTGCAGCTTGCGTTTCTCGTCCTTGTTCACGGGCTATACAACCTCTTTGCCGAAAGGTGACAGGGCTAGCTTTGCCAGCCGGAAGTGCATCTTTCCAAACGGGATGCCGATGATAGTGATGCAGAATATGAGGCCGTAGAAGATGTGGGTGAGCCATATCCAGATGCCGCCAACGAAGAACCACAGCACATTCATGAAGATGCTCAGACAGCCTGGTTGAGATGGCTTCCATTTCACTTTCGTACCGAACGGCCAGATGGCCAGCATACCCAGTTTCAGACTCTGCAAACCAAAGGGGATGCCGATGATGGTTATCATCAGTATCAGTCCTGCGATGAAATACTCCAAGGCTATGTGCAAGCCTCCGAATACGACCCAGATGATGTTTCCTAACGTCTTCATTGATCTGATTTAGATGACTACAGCCGTTCCACTGGTGGCAACCATCAGCATAGAGCCATTGGCTCCGATGGTCTCATAGTCGATGTCGATGCCTACGATGGCATTCTTGCGTCCCGTTGGTAGCAAGCGAGCAGAGCTCGAGCGGGCTCCAAGAGCCTGTGCACGTTGCATCATCTCCTGCATGGAAGTGTCTTTAGCTTCGGCGAGAACTTTTTCATAACTGGCTGAGCGCCCGCCTACGATGTCGCGTATGCCTGCCATGAAATCTCTGAACACGTTGGCACCAATAATGGTTTCACCTGTCACCACACCCTTATATTCGCGGATGGTGTGACCTTCAATCTGTGGGGTGGTTGATAGTATCATAATCATTTTCTTTTATTTGTTTTTGTCTGTTAGACGTAAAAAAAAAGAATGAAAGGGTGCAGTTGATAATCTCCATGATGGGTTACTTCATACGATAATTTATGTACGATTGCCATGCCTCAGTGATGTCCTTCGCACCGACCTCAGAAAAAAAAGTTGCCTGGCTGTCATCCTTGAAAGGCGACCAGTTACCGCAGATGGTTCCTTCATAGGCTATGACGGGCTGGAAGATACCGCTGTTGTTGTGGGCGTGATGCCGGTGCTCAGGAGGGAGCACAATGTCTCTGGACTTATAGCCAATGAGGTATTCGTCGTAGGGAGGAACCAGCAGAAACTTACCTTTGCGGAAGCCGCGTGTGCGGCAATTGTCGGTCAGATAGAAATCTCTGCCCTTCCACTTCTCCACGTGGATGGAGTCGCCCAAGAGTGCAATCCCCTTGCGACAGTCGCTGACGTTCAAGCCTGACCACCAGACAAAATCCTCCAGCGTAGCAGGCTGACGGCTCTGAAAGTACTTGCGGGTGAAGCGCATCAAGGCTTCGTCATGGTCCATCTTTGCTGTCGGTTTTACCTTAATGGCAGTAAGCGCGTAGGTGGCTTTCATTGGCAAGAGATCGCCACTGCAGAGCGTGCCTGTAAATTCTGCCATACGGATATGATATGACAACCGATGGTCATCCATACGCAGGCCTTTCGCTACCAATGTACCTACAAAGTCTTCTTTCGTCGCACTCCCTAAGTCGGCAGCGGTTTGGGCGAGAATATCGCGGACTCGATAGAGTTCGTCGTCAGGGATTGAGATTTTGTTGCTGCTCATCCAGCCCTTGGTGACGGCGATAGACTTCGGTGCACATAGGTCAATCATCATCCAATAGTCCTCGGCACTCACCAGTTGCCACGTGCCACGCATCAAGTGCAGACGGATAATCCTGCCTTCGTCAAAGGCTTTCTTGAATGCCTTGTGTGACGGCTTGCGCGTCCGCATCGCCACAGCCCACCGCATCATACGGTACTCCTGCCCCTGCATGGCACCCATGTAGCTGACCACCTCGGCAGGGTCACTGTACTGAGGTGCTGCCAATTGCTGGCTGAGAAGTCGGATGGCAACGGGATTCATGTCGTTTTATTCTATCTTTCAGAGGGCAAAGATACGAAAAATCCTCCATATCGCTTTGATCTGGAGGAAGTTTTTAAGGAATATTCTGTTTATGCTATCTTTTCGGCCATGCGTTTACCTGCGTCGTAGGCTTTCTGCAAGTCCTGCTCCCAATGGGTGTCACGATACTGCCGCTTGGCACTCTCTGAGAATCCTGCCAGTTCGAAGCGGTCGTAGTTCTTCACTTGATAGGTGTTGTAGGCATTGATATGTTCTGGCTCGCTGAGGGCATTGGTTATGCAGTATTCCATCGGACCGTAGCCCTGACTATTGTTCTTGTCAGGCAGTCCGTTCATGGTTTCCATCAGTACTACCGGCATCCTCTTGGGAGCCGTCAAACTGTAGTCGTTGTACGAAAGCCACGGGAAAGCCAAACGCTCCAGGAAGGCTTGCATCTGACCTGTAATCTGACCGAAATATATCGGTGAACCCAATACCAAGCCATCGGCTTGGGCTATCTCTTCCAAAAATGGAGTCAGCGCATCCTTGAACTTGCAGACGTTCGAAGCCTTGCCTTTTATCTTGCAAGCCATACAAGACATGCAGCCCTTGTAATCGAGGTCATACAAACGCACTGTCTTTACTTCAATTTCACTACTTACAGACGTTGCGCCTTCTGCAAATTTCTGCAGCAAAGCACGGAAAGAAATGGAAGAAAAGCAAGCGTGGCAGGAAGCCGAAGAGACTGAACACCCGCTTTGAGCCGTCCAGGCTTGAAAACGGAGAAACACTTGTAGAGGCTTTGACACGATGCAGCAAGCAACTCTCCATGAGCAGGGAGAAATGGAGCGCAACGCAAGAAAAACGGGCGAAAATCCTGTTCAAGCTCTATCCAAAGCTTGAAGAAGCATACAACCTGGTCAGTTCTCTCAGAGCTATATTCCGCAACACGAAACTTAACAAGGATACCGCAAAGCAGAAGTTCGGCGAATGGTATGGGAAAGTGGCTGCGTGTACACTGCGTGAAATCAAGTCTGTGCGTGACACCATCAAGTTCTATGAGGATGAGATCCTGAACTACTTTGCCGGAAGAAAGACAAACGCTTCTGCCGAGTCGCTCAACTCAAAAATCAAATTTTTCCGGTCAATGGTGAAGGGAGTCAAAGACATACCATTCTTTATGTTTCGTTTGGCAACAGTTTTGGGTTAGCGCATGCGCCCCTCTCCACAGGGTTTGTCGGGTGCGCCGATAATGGACAATGGATAATGGATAATTGTTGGTACGACCTCCAGGGCCGCCGCCTCCAGAGCCAGCCCACGAAGAAGGGACTGTATATCCACAACGGTCGCAAGGTCGCGATTAAGTGAGAATAAAGCAGAGCTCGCTCATGCTTTATCGAACGTTTGGAGCAGCGAGAGCCATCAAGCTTGCTTGAATGGCCGAGTCGTGACAAACGAAGACGGAGTCAACGTGAGCCATGCTGCTCACAGTACTCATGGCCTTCGCAGGAGCACAGACGGCGGGGGCGCAGGATGAACAAACTCTGTGCAAAATCACATTTGACATCAGAGGCGAAGGCACGGTCGAGTTCGATGATGGCCCCGTCACGAACGGCCAGATCATAGGTTGCACGACTGAGCGTGGCTACAAATTGATCATCACGCCCGCGTCCATGCTGGGCATCGTCTGCAGGTTGACAAAGACTGACAAAGCCCTGCCGGGTGATGAAAGAGGGTAGGGTGGTGGACTGGTGTCAGGGGTCGATGCGCAGGCATAGCATGGTCAGGTCGTCGTTGGGTTCTGCGCCGTTGCGATGTTTCTCTACCTCTACACGCAGCGTCTCTATCACCTGACGGGAAGTGGTGAACTGGGTGCGGCGCAGCGTCTCCAACATACGTTCTTCGCCAAACTGCTGCATGTCGGCATCTTCGGCCTCCGTCAGCCCGTCGGTATAGACAAACAGCGGACGCCCCTTGATGCATGCTATCTCCTCCTCGATGAACACCAGCTCGGGCCATAGCCCCACCGGTGCATTGGGATTGATTTCCAAGATAGTGCCACCAGCTGCATCGCCGCCCAGCACGGGGGGATTGTGGCCGGCATTGCAGAACACCAGCCGACCCGTCGACAGGTTGAGCAGGCCGATGAACATGGTGACGAACAAGCCGTGGGTGGCTTTCTCGTCGGTCATCTCGGCATTGATGCACTGGGCTATCTGGGCTGGCTGTTTCTCCTGTGTGGCCAGCGAGTGGAAGAGGCGTGTGGTCTGAGCCATCACCAGCGAGGCAGGCACTCCCTTGCCCGAGACGTCGCCCACGCAGAAATAGAGACTGTCGCCCAGCAGGACATAGTCGTAGAGGTCGCCGCCCACCTCCTTGGCAGGCTGCATGGAGGCATAGAGGTCGATGCCCGGTCGGTCGGGGAACACGCTGGGCACCATCGACATCTGTATGTCACGGGCTATGATGAGCTCGCTCTCGATGCGCTCCTTGGCTGCCGTGGTCTTGCGCAGCTGGTCGTAGGCTGTCTGCAGCTCGTTGAAGGTGGACTGTAGGCGTCGTTGTGCCCTGCGACGGTTGATGATGTAGAAGATGAAGAATGCGGTGACCAGCAGCGACACGGCTATGGTGGCTATCAGCCGCTGGCGCGACAGGTTGACCTGCTGATGGGCTATCTCGCGCTCCATCTGCTGGGTGTCGTAGACGATGGCCAGCTCGGCGGCATCGCTCAGCTTGGCATGTTCAATGGCCGTGTCGAGCAACTCGAAGGCCTGTGTGGCCACCGCCAGTGCTGAGTCCTTGCGGCCAGCCTTGAGGTTGGCAAGGTATTTCCTGGAGAGGAAGCCCTGAATGTTGTCGAGCGAATAGTCTATGCCCCACTCGTTCAGTACGCTGTCGAGGTCGCGGTAGTTGTCGGCAGCCTCGGCATAGCGGTTGGCGGCTATCAGGTAGCCTGTCGCATCGATGCGCCCATAGCTGCTCTGCCCATAGTCGGTGGTCTCGTAGGCGCTGTAGGCTGCCGCCGCCGCGTCGGTATGCCCCAGGGCCTGCAGGGCTGACGCATATTGCAGGTTAAGGCGTGTCTTGACATGATCGGCAAAGGCCTCGCTGGCTCCCGGCTTGGCGATGTAGGGTGCTAGCAGGCTGTCGGCACGGTTGGTCCAGATGAGCACCTCGTCGTAGCACTTGGCATGCAGATAGCCCAGGGCGGTGTTGAAGGCGTCGACGATGGCATGGCGCAGACCATCGGCGGTGCTGTCGGCCTCGGCCATCTGCATGTATTTCTTGAAAGCCAGGTCGTAGCTCAGGGCGGCATCGTCGTGCCTGCCCAGGTTGAGCTGGCATTGGCCTATGGACTCGTGGAGGATGGCATATACAAGGTCGAGGGGGCTGTCGGTCTCCTCCATCCTTGTGACGGCAGGCAGGGCAATGCGCAGGGCCCCTTCATAGTTGTGCTTGTTCACCAGCAGGTTGGACAGCGATGCAGCCGACTGGTAGTAGAAGTAGACGTCCTCGGGCTTCAGGTTCTGGACGATCATGTTTTTCTGCCAGCACCATTCGGTGGTTCGCAGCTGATGGTCCTTGCTATAGGCCATGCCGCGATAGTAGTTGGCCGCTATTTCCGACAATGCACCAGCCTGCTCAAGGCTGTCGACGACGAAGAGGGTGCGCTGGTGGTCTTCACCATCCAGCAAGTCGATGACCTGTTGGCAGGCCTTGCTGCTCTCAGGGTCCTCCGCCGATGCGCTACCGCCACCCTCGTGCACCAGCTCATAGTGGCTCTTGTCGTTTCCACATGAAAACAACAGCAGCAGAGCGGAGAGCTGCCAAAAGTGTATCGGTCTTATCATGGCATTCCTTCTTATGATGTTGCAAAGGTACGAAAAAAATGGAAACGACCAAGGCGTCTGCCAAAGAAATCATCGTCGAAATGTAAAAAGTAGCTAATTTGGGCTGTTATCGACAGTTCACAAACACTCATCTTATATAAGTCAATTAATGGTGTGAAAACCAGTTTTTCTGAAGCGTTTTAGATAAATACTTGCTTTTATTTCGTAATTTTGGAGCCGGTTTACACAGATTAGATTTAACAAGATGACAGAAGAAAGAAGTAATGAATATCGCCACGTGCTGCCTCTCCAGATACGTTTCAACGACGTTGACAAGTTTGGGCACGTGAACAACACGGTCTATTTCCAATTCTATGATACAGCAAAGACCGACTATTTCGCCACCGTCTGCAAGGGTGTTGACTGGGAGCGACTAGCCATTGTTGTGGTAAAGATTGAGGCTGAGTTTATGGCTCAGATTAAGGGCAACGACCATATTGCTGGCCGCACCCGTATCATCAAGATAGGCAACAAGAGTTTTCATCTGGAGCAGGATGTTATCGATACCGACACGCAGGAAGTGAAAAGCCGCTGCCTCTCTGTGATGGTGCTCTACGATCTGGAGCATCATCAGACCATTCCACTCTCAGACGAATGGCGCAAGGCTATCTGCGATTATGAAGGACTGGAATAGTCCTCGTACATGGGCTGTACTACTTCCATACCGAATGGTGATTTCAACAATCGTCAGGAAAACCTGGCGTTGGAAGTGTAATACATACGCTCGTAGCCTGACAACAAAAGGGAGGCCAAGGCGAAGCAGCCACCGACGAGGCAGACTCCAGTCCATCCTGACATGCTCCAGCCAAGGCCAGAGATAAATGTGCCAAGACTGGCACCAATGAAGAATGTAGTCATAAAGATAGTGTTCACACGGTTCGTAGCCTCGGGCAACTGTTGCAGACAGCCGCTCTGGTTGGCCACCTGCAGGCATTGCGCACCGATGTCGGCAAGGATGATGGCAGCGATAAGACCTGCGTAGCTGTAGCCAAACTGCCACGCTATAAACCATGCGATGAGCTGACAGCAACCGCCGATGACGGACATACGGAGGATGCCCACTCGTGGGACGTATTTCCCGACTCCGCTGGCAGCAACGGCTCCGATGATGCCGCATAGCCCAAACATGCCGACCACATCGCTGCCTACACAGAACGGTTCACCGGCCAGATGGAATGCCATGCACGACCAGATGGACATCATACAGGCAACGCTCATGGCCGGCCGGATGGAATAAAGCCGAATGCGGGGGTTAGACATGAAGATTTTGCCAACAGTACGCATCAGTTGACGGTATGTCCCATGAAACGAAAGGCTGGCCTGTGGCATCATCCGCTGGGTGACGATGAGACCTATAAGCATCAGCCCGGCCACGATGAAGAACATCATTCGCCATCCCCACCATTCGCCAACATAGCCGCTGAGGGCACGGGCAGAGACGATACCTATCAAAAGACCCGAAGCCACATAGCCCATGTTGCGGGTCTTGTTTTCTGGCCATGAATATAGTGTGGCCATCGGTATGAACAGCTGCGGCATGATAGACGAGAGTCCTAATGCCAGTGAGCCTCCCCACAGGAGCCAGACGTTATCAGAACAGCCAATTGTCACTGCCGAAACTGCCGCCACCGACATGCCCAACACCACAATGCGCCGCACGGAGACCATGTCGGCCAAGGGAACAATGAACAGCAGCCCCAGTGCATAGCCTGTCTGTGTAATAACCGTAATCAGATTGGCTTCGACTTGCGTGATGCCCGTCTCACGGCAAATCATATCCAGCAGTGGCTGGTTGTAGTATAGGTTGGCCACTGTAACCCCAGCCATCACTGCCATCATCAGCAGGATGCGCCGGGGTATACCGTTGTCGGGGGTGAGTCGGAGCATCTGTTCTTCTTAAATCTTCTCCATCTCGCTTGCCACGTGGGCTTCACAATCTCTCATGGCATCGAGCGTCTTTTGCAGCACCTCGTCTAGCGGCCAGTCAAGCATCTCCGCTCCTTGTTCAATGACCTCGCGGGAGCAGCCAGCGGCAAAGCCCTTCGACTTGTACTTCTTCTTGAGAGATTTCAGCTCCATGTCCTGGACGCTTTTCGATGGGCGCATCAGTGCTGCAGCCCCTATCAGTCCCGTCAGTTCGTCAGTAGCGAAGAGCACCTTCTCCATCAGGTGTTCGGGCTTTACATCTACGTGCAAGCCGTAAGCGTGGCTGCAGATGGCATGAATCATTTCCTCGCTGACGCCCCTTTCGCGCAGCAGTTCGGGGGCCTTGATGCAATGCTCCTCGGGGTACAGCTCAAAGTCGATGTCGTGCAGTAGTCCGACCATCCCCCAGAAATCCACTTCGTCGGCAAAGCCCAGTTGCAGGGCATACCAGCGCATCACGCCTTCCACTGTCAGCGCATGCTGCAGGTGGAACGAGTCTTTGTTATACTTTCTCAGCAGCTCCCAGGCTGCCTCTCTTGTAATCCGACACTCCATTATCTCTGTGCTTTTTAGAATTTAACCTTCGATATCAACTCCGCTATCTCCTTTCTGGCCTCCTTTCCTTCTGGGCAAGGCCAGAGCGGATAGACGTGGCCCATCTTCTTCTTCACGTGCAAACTGACATCGACACCTGCGGCCATCATCTTATCATAGGTCTTCACAATTTCCGTATAAAACACCTCCCACGTGCCCGTAAAGAGGTCGGTGGGTGGCAGTCCCTGCATGTCGCCATAGAGAGGAGACACCATCGGGTCGTGTGGATCAAGTTCTCCGGCCCAGTCGGCTCCTACGTGCCGCAGCACCTCGTTGTTGAGAAACGTATCGTACTCCTGTAGCGCGTCATCGCCACCCGTCACGTCGACCCAGGGCGAGATGAGTATCAGACGGCCGGCCTGGTCCAAGGAGTCTGTCTTGAGTATCTGCTGTGCCAAGGCAAGTGAAAAGCCGCCTCCTGCCGAATCACCCATGATGGCGATACGCTTTGCAGGAAAACGCCCCCGCAGTTGGCAATATAGCTGCATCATCAAGGGGAAAGCATCCTTGACGGTATAGCGGAAGAGCAGCGGATAGTTGGGAATCACCATGCCGCAGCCTGTCCTCACTGCCCACTCAGCCATCGCACTCCAATGTGGTGATGAGAAGTTGTTGACATAGGCTCCACCATGGATGTAAAGCACGATGGGCTTGGAATCATCTTCGGCGGCACACTCGAAGACTTGCATATGCTCGACCCTGTACTGAGTCACTTCCCGGGGAAATACCAGGCCGTCGGGAATCTCCACCGTACTCTTGTCGGTCACGTCGGTCTTGCCCTTCTCATAGTCTTCCATTGTAGTCTGAGGCAACATATGCGCAACGATATAGGCCTGTGGCGAGCGTCCGTCGATAAGCCAGAATCCCAGGCCGAGTACAATAACTGCAACGATGAGCCCCAAAACTGTAAGAAACAGTCTCCTGAGAATTTTCTTTGTCTTCATTTCAATATTTACAGGTAAGTTACAGTTTCCTCAATTGGCTTACGGCTGTTGTGGTTGGCCAGCGGCCCTGCGCCTTCTGCTGCATAACCGAGGGCGAGACAGGTCAGAATCTCTTCGTTCGCAGGCAACTGGAAAGCTTCTGCCATCTTGTCGGGGTCGAAGAAGTTCACCCAGCAGCTGTCCACCCCCACACTCTTTGCACAGAGCATCATGTGGGTGGTCACGATGGTAGCATCCTCAATGCCTGAATCGTACTTCTGGCCGGGATAAGTAAAAACGTTGTTCTTGTCGAAGGCCACGATGAGCATCGTGGGCGCACCGTAGCGGCAAGGTGTGAGTGCATCAACTTTGGCGAGTCCTTCTGCCGACTGCACCACATAGACGTGTTGCTCCTGCAAGTTCTTTGCCGTAGGTGCCAAGCGTCCTGCCTCCAGGATGCTGTCGAGTTGTTCTTTACTAATCTGACGCGAGTCAAAACTCTTGCAGGAATACCTGCTTCTTGCTAATTCAATGAAATCCATAATCGTGTTGGTTTTTATGTTGTTAAACTATTATTTCTTTTGAAGTAGGCGACGATTGAACGACTGCAAAATTACGAAAAATCCCCGACGTTCTGCAGAATATCGGGGAAGTTTTTTGATTATTTAGGAGATTCGGCTACAGCCCCTAACCTTCTCGTGTCAGGAAAGCATCAATGATTATCATATTCAATCAAAATAGTTTCCTCCAAATCCACAATACGGTGACTGCCCCTGCTACACAGAACACAAAGTTAGTAATGTAGCCTTTGCCCATCAGTTCTATGTTGAGCAAATGGCTGATGAATGTTCCGGCATAACTGCCTATGACGCCAATGAAAAGATTCATACAACATCCTTTGCCTTCACCGCTCATGATGCGGTTGGCAATGTAGCCGATGAATATACCTGTGAGGATTGGCCAAGCCGTGAAATCCGCAATGTGTCGTAACATCTCTCTACTATTTGGCATTCATCTCAACCCAAATCTTTCTCCATCCGATAGCAGGTAAAAGTCTCTCCAACTATTTTCTGCGAGTAGTCGAGCATATAGCCCATCGTCTCGTAGAAATGGATTTTATTGTCGCGGCTCTCCAGCACAGATGTACGGAAGCCCAGTTCCTTTGCCCACTTCTCTGCTTCGCGCACGACAAGCGTTCCAAGTCCCTGGTGTCGATACTCCGGCAGAACGACAATCCTTCCAAGCATCACCCGTTCATCGTCAATAGCATACAGACGACAAGTTGCCACTGGCAGGTAGTTGTCGACAACGACGATATACTTGGTTTCTGGCGTGTCATGCTCGTCAAACTCAGCATATAGCGTAATCTGGTGCTTCCGCGCCATTGCCTGGATGCGCACATAATAGGCTCCGGCCTGCTCTGCCGTCTTTGTCGCTCTTATTATTTCCATTGTGTCTGTCAGATTCTTTCTCGGATAATCTCTTTGTCGAAGATGACGACGTTCATCCGCTCCACTTCAATCCGCTCCCAGACGTGTTCTACCACGTAGGGCTCGTTCGCCAGGTATTCGTCAAGCTGCTCGCGGTTCTCGAACTCCATGACAAGCAGAGAGCCTATCATTTTTCCATCCTCGTCGAGCATTCCTCCAGCACAGAGGACGTGCTCTTTCATTTTCTCCATGCCTTCAAAGTGCAGGGGGCGTACCTCCATCCTCTTGTCCAGCATCCCTTCGCCGTCGTAGGCTGTAATTACAAATTGCATTCTTGTTGTCTTTTGATTAATAATAATGATTTATTTTTCCAACGTTTCCACCACCTCTTCCAACAGGATGATGATGGGCAGGTGCTGCGGACAGGCATCTTCGCACTGCCCGCACTGAATACAAGCCGAAGCCAATGTGCCGCCAGGGCGCCAGCGGTATTCGTTGCGTGCCTCGGTGAGATTGTCGTACATCTTATAGACATTCATCACGGCGAAGATTTCGGG
>JAEEGG010019058.1_pt1 | contig 13889 bp, 13 predicted proteins | sample 9134161 | NCBI WGS metagenome assembly JAEEGG01 (sample SAMN16246543, study PRJNA631951) | gut metagenome | biome: gut microbiome; feature: rumen; material: CR-attached | host: Bos | place: Iran: Karaj | collected 2018-10 | reverse complement strand
CAAGGCGTTTCGCCTGTCGTTCCCATCACCAGTACATAGTCGACTCCGCCATCTACAACATTCGACAGCAAACGAGCAAAAGCCACATAGTCAACATTTCCATTAATATCGAATGGCGTAACCAATGCCACGCCCGTTCCAAAAAACTTGCTATTCATATCTTATCGCTTCCAAATAATGAATTATCTGCTTTACTAGTTCTGAAATGTTTGAATTTTCCTCATCTAGACTTACCATAACATCAAGCAAATCGGCATTATTTTCATTGTATAGTCCAACCTTAAATCCTGCCTTCGACTTTAGTTTTATATAATTAAGAGGAGTCTTGTCTTCCATGTCTAGACAAATAAGAATATCGAAGTCGGCATTGCAAAATTCAGCAACAACCTCCTCACGCGGAAAGCCAAGCCAGTCTAGTTCCTTGTTACAGAAAAACGAAAAGTCGAGTGGCTGCAAATGAAAGTTTGACAATTCTTTGTTATCGACAAAACCAAGAGCCTTGACAAATGGAATCCGTTTCTGCAAATCGAAGAGTAACTTACGCGCCACTTCAAACTGAGCTTCATCGGTAGCTTCATGCAAAATGCCAATCTTTTCTGCCGACTCCAAGCCACAAGCGCGAACACACCGAGGCTCAGCACCCCGAGCCTTCAACAACTTGCGCCTTGCAAGACCCGACTTTATTCCTTCAAACATAGGCACAAAGATACAAATTTATTTTGGATTTACGATTGACGATTTTAGATTGACATGACAGAAGATGCAAAAGGTTACGAAGTACGATTACAATTGTAGATTTTGAATAATCTCGGCACAAAATCGAAATATCAACCTTTAGCTCAGCGAAGTTAAATTATCGAGCCATTGATTCCTCGAATTTTCTTACCTTTGCAAACCCAAAATCGTTAGTCTTGGATAACAACAACTACATAGAGTTTGTGTCCGACAAAATTTTCGCAGAGATTTCGGACATTGCGGCAAAGGAAAATGTAAACGTCTTTGTCATTGGTGGTTATGTCCGCGACCGATTGCTTATGCGCCGAAACAAGAAAGACATTGACATCGTTGTTGATGGAGATGGGGTTGACTTTGCCCGCAAACTTGCCAAGCATTTGAAAGTAAAAAAGGTAAGCATTTTCAAGACATACGGAACTGCTATGTTTGTCTACAACGACACAGAACTGGAATTTGTTGGAGCACGCAAAGAATCATACAATTTCGACAGCCGAAACCCTATTGTTGAGCGAGGGAGCATCGAGGACGACCAAAAACGCCGTGACTTTACCATAAACGCATTGGCAATAAGCCTTAACAAGCACAATTTCGGAGAACTTATCGATCCATTTAATGGCTTGGACGACCTTTACTTCCGCACCATCAGAACTCCGCTCGAACCATCGATAACATTTTCCGATGACCCTTTGCGTATGCTTCGTGCAATCCGCTTCGCCTCACAACTTGATTTCCAGATTCATCCCGAATGCCTTTCTGCAATCCATGACAATCGCGAACGAATAAAAATAATCACACAGGAACGGATTCATACCGAACTTAACAAGATTCTCGAGAGCAAGAAACCATCCATTGGACTAAAATTATTGTTCGATACCGGCCTGCTCGAAATTATCTTCCCCGAGTTGTACCAACTTTCAGGAGTTACTGTCCAAGATGGACTTGGACATAAGGACATTTTCCTGCATACTATCCAAGTGGTTGACAATGTGGCAGAAAAAAGCAACGACCTTTGGCTACGCTGGGCTGCATTGCTTCACGACATTGGCAAACTGAAAACCAAGCGTTTTGTTGAAGGTACCGGCTGGACATTCTACTCACACAATACCGTTGGCGCCAATATGGTTCCGAAAATCTTCACCCGCATGCATTTACCTCTCAACGAAAAAATGAAGTTTGTGCAGAAGATGGTCGATTTGCACATGCGCCCGATAGCATTGGTTGAAGAAATAGTCACCGACTCGGCAATCCGTAGGCTTATTGTTGATGCAGGAGATGACATTGATGCCCTTATGACACTCTGCGAATCGGACATTACCTCGCGCAACGAGAAAAAGGTGGCTCTGTTCATTGAAAATTTCAAGCTTGTGCGCCAGAAGATTGTCGAGGTCGAGGAACGCGATTCGCTTCGCAATTTCCAGCCGCCGATTTCTGGCGAGGAAATAATGAAATACTTTGGCATCGAACCATCTCGGATTGTCGGCGAAATCAAAAACGCCGTACGCGAAGCCATTCTTGATGGCATCGTCCCCAACGACTACGAAAAAGCCCACGAGTTCATGGTTCAGAAAGGCGAAGAACTAGGACTGAAAAAATCGGCAGCCACCACAAAGTGACCGCCGAAACATGATTCTCATCAATTATTATCCGGTTTGCAAAACAATATTCGGTCTGCTACTACTTCGTAAGATTGGCACTCCACACCATTTCGGTCAGTATAGCTGTTTTGTTTTAGACATCCGTCAACCACTACTTCATAGCCCTTTGCTATTTTTGTCTTCACCATGTCGGCAAGACTGCCCCAAGCAACAACATTATGCCACTGAGTTTCCTTGACGACCTTGTCGTTATGCTTAGAAAATTCGGATGTGGCAACTGAAATTCTTGCCAACTTCGTTCCGCTTGGAAATTCATAAAATTTTGGATCACCGCCAAGATTTCCAATCAATTGTACTCTGTTTCGTAAATTCATAACTATAGATTTTAATAATTAACACTCGGTATCATCTGCATTATGCACTCCCTTTTTCTCACTAATTATTTCTTCGGCAACAACCTCGGTAATATACCGCCTGACTTTATTCTGGTCATCGTAGCTACGACTTGCCAGTTTTCCCATAACAACAACACGCGAACCTTTCGTGCATTTTTCTGCCACCAAATCGGCATTTGCATTCCATGCAACCACATTGTGCCACTCGGTTTTTGCGACTTGCTTGCCATTTTCAAAATAATTTTCGGTTGTAGCCAATGAGAATCTTGCTACTTTACCATTCTTTGTCTCTGTTACCTTCGGGTCGGTTCCAAGATTACCGACCAATCTTACAAAATTTCTTGTATCCATTTTCTTTAAATTTTTGTCAGTTAATAATTTATTACTACTTTTGCATCGTGTTTCGCTTTGGCACCAAGATCGCGCCACTCGTTTCGGGAAGCCGGCATTTGTCTCGGAATGATGCGTGGAAGCCTCCTCTGCTGGGGGACCAGACAGGCTGAGTGAAACATTTTTTATTTATACCTATTTGAATAAAACGATTTGAAAATATTCCCATTCTTGACCACCTTTACTGCAATCGTAAATTTTATCTTACCTAGATACTTTTCCATACTATAAACAATATGATTCTCATCAGATTCCATACTACCATTGCGCACTACATCCATCAAATTTAAGATCTCCAATGCGGTAACGCTACCACGATTTGTCTTGTAATGTTTGAGTAAAACATGTTGTGTACCTTCATTTTCATCATCAGATGGAAACATTATTGTAACAGAATCGCCATTACCGTCCGTAGTGCAGATACGTTTCAGTTTTCCTTTGGTCCGGCAAAAAGTTTCGAAAACCCTATTTTGCTCCTCGGTTAGTTCCCTGTCGCCAACCTCCGCTCGAAACTGCGCTATTCTATCGTCAATGAGTGCCATAATCCCAAGGATAAGCTTTATTCAGTCTTTTCCTTTAACGACGATTCGCAAATAACCTCATTAGCGACCACTTCCGTTATATACCGCTTAATATTGTTCGCATCCTCGTAACTACGCGAAGTCAACCTGCCAACGATGGTAACATGCGTTCCCTTCGTGCATCGCTCCGACACCTTGTCGGCATTTGCTCCCCACACAACAATGTTGTGCCACTCTGTACGACTTGCAGGCTTGCCGTTTTCAAAATAATTCTCGGAAGTTGCCAGTGAAAACCTTGCAACCTTTCCATTTCTTGTCTCGTTTACCTTCGGATCAGCGCCCATATTGCCGACCAACATTACAAAATTTCTAATTTCCATGTCTTTAAATTTTTGTCAATTAATAATTTATTACTACTTTTGCATCGCCTTTGAGATTTGGCACCACCCCCGCTAACGCGGTGCGGACCCTTACATTGGGAGGAAACGGCCGGTCTTTCAAGGCTTTTTTATTCTCTATTTGAATAGAAACTTTTTAGCTCTGCTATACCTTTATCTTCAACAAACTTCAATACCGTACTAATCTTTACTCCATCAAAATCTGTTTCTATACGATACACGACATAACCATTACTAACATAATGTTCTCCACTTTCCACGACTTCGTATAGGGTTAGTATTTCCCAAGCTGTTACCCAATGAATGATAGTTCCAAAATGGTTGATAAGAATATGTTGCGAACCTGTTTTTATTTTATTTGAATAAATTTTTATTCGTACATTTCTTCCGTCCTTATCGGTAACATTCAGAAAAGTTGCAGCACCATTCTTTTTCGTGAACGCATTGAAAATTTTCTTTTGTTCCTCGGTTAGTTCCCAGTCGCCAACCTCAGCACGGAACTGCGCTATCCTATCGTCGATGAGTGTCATAATTCAAACACCAGAATTTATGCAATATTCTTCTCTACCTTTGCATCCGCACGTTTCAACCTCCTTATCATTATGCTGTCGGCAACAATCTCCGAAACCTTGCGCTCACGGCCTTCGCGGTCGGTAAACTTGGTGCTTACCACACTACCTATTACAATAACCTCACTGCCCGTGGAAACTTCGCGGTCCTGCAGGACTTCTGCAATGCGGTTCCAAGCTGTAACGCTGTGCCACTGTGTGTCACGCACATATTTACCTTCTTTTTTATAAACATCGGTAGTTGCGAGCGAGAAGCGTGCGAGTTTCCTACCATTTCCAAATTCCCTGATCTGCGGTTCCGAACCCAGATTTCCAATCAGCTGTACGCGATTTCTTAAATTCATAATCGTAAAATTTTAAACGTTAAACATTTTGTTCGGACTTCGTTCTGAAATCCGACGCAAAAGTCGGGCGATTCGGAAATACGAGTCGGTTTTTAAGCGTTTACTTTCGTTTATTAGTCGTTTCTTGTCGTTTATACACGGATATAATACTATGTTTCAACACAATACACAAAAGACATATTTTTTCATAATGCACAAAAAAAGGTGACGCAAATGCCACCCTTTCGCAAATCGAAATATTTTACATCTTACTTCACGATAGTCAAAGCCTTCCTTACGCCTGCCAAAGTCGGTTCGCCAGAGATTTCGCTTCCTACAGCGCCCTTCATCCACGCCTGCGGGGTTATTGAGCCTTGCAAGAGCATTCTCGTGAGTTCCTCCGAGAACGGCTTGTCGGCCATATAAGTTTCTATCTGGTAGTCGATAAGATGTCCTACTGGATAATTTGCCAGGTAAAGCGGAGAATCAATCATGTGCGAGTAAATTGCAAGTATCGGCGAATCCTTCACGCCGAAAACAGGTGCGTAATACTTGTTCCATACATCCTTAGCGATGGAAACCACTGCATCGCGAAGTTCCTGAGCATTAGCATCCTGATTTTCGTACATCCAGCGCCAAGTGTATAAGTCAACAAGCGAAACACCCATAATCTCGTATGCCGACCAGCAGTTTTCCAATGCAGCCATTGCTTCCTTTTCCTCCGAAGCGTCGCCCTTTGCCTGTCCGAGCAACTTCAGGTCGCGACCTTGGAACATAAATGCAACTGCCTCGGTAAATGCGGTGTTAGGAATGCCTTTCAGCATATAGTAGTCGATATCGTAAAGGGTTATGGTCTGCTCGACGCAATGTCCAAGTTCGTGAACTGCAATGTTGTAACCCTTGTAGTCCATACCGCTTTTTGCAATCCTTGTACGCAGATGAGCCACATCGCCCTTCATCTCGCTGCCCCATGCGTGACCAGCACCACGAGCAGGGTCAACACTGATTTTTGCAGCGATAGAGTTTGCCTTTTCGCGTGACCAGCCCAAATCGTTAAGTATTCGCGGAATATCGCGGCCAAATGCCGATGGGTTCGGATAACGCTGACGGGTAATGCGGTCAAGTTCAGCCTCGTTCATGTCGTTGCGGGCGGTAAAACCATTGTACCAGATGTCGTATGGCTGCAACGGACGACCAAGACGCTTTGAAACCAACTGACCGACCTGTGCAATTTCGGGTGCAGAAATAAAGTCGATGAACAACTTTTCCACTTCATCCTGCGTAAGCTCCATTGTCTCGTCGAAAGCCCTTTCGATGTAAGTCGGATAAACCGAATTGAACTTGTCCATTGCCGACAAAGCCTTGAAATTGTACAGAATATGTTCGTAGCGGGTAAACGGTTCGGCAGGACTTGAAACCTCTGCCCCGTCCTTGTAAAGCTTGTTGGTGCGCGGATTCCACTGGTACTTGTCCGAGTTGATTACATCCTGTGGAATATCCTGGTTTACAATATGCAACATCACATCATAAATCATCTGCTGCTTTTCGAGTCCGTGCTCCGAATCGGAATAGTCGGACTTAAGTTCGTCGCGCAGATTCCAGTGGCTTATCAGCTTCATATCCTTGGGGAACAAGGTATTGCCGCTGTTATCTACGAGATTTCCCATATAAATGTTGTAGCTCGAAATGTAGTTGTCGGCGTTGGTCATTGCGACATTGGCAGCCTGCTCGTATTCGGCCGGTATGCGCGATGTAAACTTGTCGCCCAGACGAGCATACGCCCAATCCTGACGCGTCCACTTGTCGCAGAGGGCATTCTTCTCTGCAAGCGAGTACGACGGGAAGTTAAGCACGATGTAAAAAGCCATCTTGTTGGCAAACAAATCGTCGGCAATATGCGCCGTGGTTGAATATGCGCCCATAGCCTCATCGACGAAATCAACTTCGCCCATATCCAGGTGCAAAGGTTCCATAAGCTTTATGGTCATCGTGTTGCCGTAACCGTAAAGGATTTCAAGGTCACGCTCGATTTTCTTGTAGGTCTCGAAGCGCTTTGCCGAATCGAGCACAAAATTTGTCATACAGAAATCGTAGAAGTCGTCGAGCGAACCATCCTGCTCCTGCCACAATGCGGCGACCTGCGATACGCCCTTCTCTATGCGGTCCGACTCCTGTCCGTTGCAGAACTCCTTCAAGCTGCGGACTGTGCGCTCAATGTCGTTCTGTGGAATCCTAAATTCGGCGACCACTGCGCCATTATCCTTGCTTGAATCCTTGCACGAAACAAATGCAACCATAGCCAAAACGATTAATGGGAAAAGAATCTTTTTCATATAAACAAATTTTAATCAATTGTTATTTTCCGTGTTTATTTCATCAATATATGACTGAATGTTGTTTTTTAGAATTACCAAATCGTTTTCAATCACAGACACTACCTCATTTTTATCTACCATATTATATCCGTGAACAATGAAATTACGCATTGCTATTATTTCTCGCCATGGTGTTAAAGGGTGTTCATCACGGAAATCTGCCGTCAACATATTGGCAGCTTCTCCAATAATTACCAAATGATACACAATGGCATAATAGCACATCTTATCTTCAATAATTTGCGCAGATGTTTTATTTCCAACAAATTCGAAAATATTGTTGATGCTTTCAATTATATGTTCAAGTCGTCCTTTGTCTTTAGCAGGTTCTCTCATAAATAAGAATTTTATCCTTTTCGGCGGTTTCCTGAGCAAAAGGCATTAGCGTTCCTTCTGTAATCAAATCGACCTTTTTGCCTAAAATATCCTCCAAATCCAATGCAATTTTAATGTGTTTCAGCAGACTTATGCTTTTACCGCCATCCTTATCGAAAACAACCAAGATGTCAACATCGCTGTCGGCTGTTTCCTCGCCACGGGCATACGAGCCAAACAACCATGCCTTCTGTACTGGCTGGGTAGCAAAATAACTGCTTATCGTGTTCTTTAATTGCGCATCCATATTAGGATTTTTTTGCAAAAATAAGAATAATAAGGAAATCAACAAAACATAAAAAAGAACGAAATATCTATTCTTCCAACTATGTCAATTTCTAATTTAAACTAAAATTTCCTCTGCATATCTTCCAACGACAAACCTGCCACGCTAATACTATTTTTGTCAAATATGTGACACAAAAGAACTTAGTTCTCTCATAATTTTATGGCGGTAAATTTTATGGCTATAACATTTGGCTGACAAAGAAAAAAAAAGACGGCATTGCGCCGTCTTTGATTGTATAGATTCCACTTATCACTAAATGATTACGGATGTTATGAGGTTTCGCTATTTGATGCGCATTGAAAATGCTGACATTTGGGCGTGTCGGATTGGAACCTTTAGCTCACTGATATAAGGCAGTAAATCCTACAGAACAGAATATATATATATTTTGTGGGATATAGTTATGAAGGGGGAAGAAAGAAAAACGCCTTACCAACACTTGGATCGGTAAGGCATTTTATTATACTGTTCCATCATGATTTTCAATCAAAACCCATCCTCCATCATTAGGTTCGTATATTCCGCCACGATAATGATGTTTACTGTTCTGATTTAACCAATTTATTCTTTCTGTTAAAGCTTTCAGTTTGTCACGAGTATCTTGAGATTGCTTTACACTTGTTATTCCTGCCTTTGTGTCATAAATACCAATATCGCCGTTTGCATAAAGCACTATCCAGTCTGGATTGAATGTCTTGTTTTCTTTTTCAGTAGTATTGTAATATGCAATGCCAAGTGCATCTTTCCCACTATCGGCATTTTTCATCCAATGTTCTACATCACTATCCCCTTCAAGAAAACGAATAAAACTAGTTTCATTGTCATGTCCTTTATATTCTTTGCGTAAATAAAAAGGTTGCTGAAAACTTTTTGACGACGGAGTAAATATCTCGTGTTCTTCGTCAAAAGCCATCGTTGTTTTAATTTTGAATGGTTGTCCCGACCTCAATGCATCTTCTTCACGTTCTTTTATAAACTTATCTAAAATTGGTTGGTAATCTTCTATTGCTTTTGCTATAGCCTTACGAAAAAGGCTGTTCGCTTCTTTCTGACAGTCATATACAAATATACGACGCCATGTGTCTGCATTTTGTATAAACGAAACTGATAATTGATTAAACCATTGTCGTAATGCTTGACTCAAGATGGACCAACTTCGTGCCACATTGCCACCTCTAATTTGTTTTAATAGGTCATAACAACAATTATTGAACATCAAACTTATGTCGTTAGTGGAGATGTTTACGCTGAATTCAGAACCTTCTTCATTTTCCCCTGCAAAACGCCAAACTTTATCTTTCATAATCTGCCATTGCGGAGAAACATTAAGTTCAAGTCCAAAACTTTCCAAACAATCTTTGTCATCGTTGTAAACAGTAGATTTTCCTTTCGTTCCAAAATACTGATGCATCGACGAGAAGAAACTGTTTTGAAAATCTGAAGATTTTCCAAGGTCGCCATAATTGGCACGAGAAACATATTGTGTTGTTAATGCTTCATCTAACACCAATTCAGCTTCTCGTTTTCCAATCTGAGTTTCTACAGCTATTTGTGTAATCTCTTCTATTGCTTTTTCTTGTTCTTCGGTTAGTTTTTGTTCGGTCGGAGAGTCTAACTTCATTTGTTCAGACACAACATCCTTGATTCTCTTAGCTATTGTTTTTACTTTTTGTTGGGTTGCCAGTTCTTTTTCTTTTTGCTGAATAGTGGTTTCTCCCATATCTTCTCCGAAATCTAACGCCAACGACGTCCCTTCTACTTTTTCTGGCTTAGAAATTTCTTCTTTCCATACGGCTGCTACTTTACTCGTTAAATCGTCAATCGTTGATTTGTCGTTTAAAATAGTCTTCTCTCCTTCATCATCTGTCGAAGATAAAATATCTGTTACTTCTGTTGTAAGCGTTGTTACAATTGCTTTCTTTTTGATATTTTCATCAAGTTGAGTTTTATTTAATTTGGGTTTATTTGGCGTTTGAGTGCTCAAATTATTCACTATCTCATTTGTTTTATAGGTAGTGTAAAGATAGCCTCGACGAAGTATGGGAAAATCCGTTAGTTCATTTCCATTAATAGGCAGACGTTTGATACGACCAAGTGTCTGTGTACTAAACACTGGCGATTGTATTTCTCGAAACATTACTAGAATGTGTGCCCTTGGGCAATCCCAGCCTGTACCTGCCGCACACTTGAATATCAAGTAGTCAATAGGACTATCGTCTTCTTCAAGTCGCCACTCGGACTTTTTCTCTTTGTCGGCGAGCCATGTGGCTATCTTGTTTTCTGGAATGCCGTATTGTGTTTTCAATATGCGACGTGTGAAAGCCTCTTTGTTTTCTTCGCCATTTGCAATCTTTTCGTTTTCATCATTGGGTAGTTGGATCAAAACCAAAGGATTGATTTCCTTTCCAGCACGAGCCCATTCAAGTGCTATTTGCTGACGTTTTTGAATTGCCAATGAAAGCATTGTGTTATCTATATCGCCACCTTCAAAACGTTTTAGGTCTTCCTCCGTTTGGCAGACAATTTCTTCCTTTATCAACCCTTCAGCCACCACGTCAGCCTCTTCAACTTTTACTATTGCCGCTTTGCCGTCAAAACATTCTGCTTTGTAGGCTTGTTCGGCATTTTGGTCTTTGAATGGTGTCGCTGATACTTTCAATATTAGTTTTGGATTTATCAGATCAATAATTTCTTGTGACAGTTCTGTACCGACATTGCTGTGGCTTTCATCTACCACCATTATTACTTTGCGACCTGCTTTTTCGGTATTCTCGGTCAAATCTTCAAAATAGAATCCCGACTCTTTTTGTTGTGCCACATCATTTGGCCTACGAAGTAGCAACCGGTCTTTACCTTTCTTTTGTGCCAATTTCTGCCAGTTGGCAAAAAGCACTTCATTTTGGCGTAGTCCGTTGATGCAATCGTCGAAAGAACTCAATGTGTTACGCAAATTCGGTGTGAAATATTGCTCGAATTTTTTCTTGCTTTGCATGGCAAGTTCGTTGTTCATAGTTATCCAAAAATATGCAACATCACCAAGGTTGACATCTTCTGGTGTTACATCTTGCAACGAGTCTATTAAGGCGCAAGTCATAAATGTTTTTCCACTGCCAGTGGGCGAGTGCAGAATTATTTGTGTCCGTTCGTCTTTAAGCCAAAGCGTGTTTATTGCTTTGCGTAACTCTGCAATGGCTTTTTGCTGAAATTTTAATGGTTTTATATTCATATCTTAAGCGTTCAATTGTTTGTAAATCTCAATAATTGGTTGCGGAATCGCATGAAGGTTGATGCGAGTAAGCTTGTTAAATTCGTTCTCAAAAACATCCACATTGCCGATGCAATAAATGTAGGCAGCCACATTCACCAACCTGCTGCTGTTGCGTAACGACTCAATTTTTTGTGCATATTCTGCAAAGTGCTCCAAGTTGCCTGTAAAGTAAATGGCGGTGTATTGGTTAGCATTTTGGAAGATTTGGTAGCTGTCGGTAGTCTCTATTTCATCAAGCGTATTTTCTGCAATGGCTATTAAGTTTCCCGCTTTGTGCGCAAGGGCAACCTTATCCTCATCGGTGGAAGTTGCTGCGGCATTGCTGCCAACAAAGGCTGTCTTATAGTATCTAAGCGAGTTGCCAAGACCTTCCACCTGCTCGCCTTTGGCGTTGGTGTAGCCTTGCATAACATTTTCACATCTCTTGTAAGTGACATCTACAATTCTTTCAAATCCAGCTATAAAAACATCTGACGCACCATGCTTTGCAACTTTCTTTCCTTTTTTTATTTCATAAGTTTTATCTGGAGACTGAATTAAGATAAATTGTCGATTACCATTGTCCTTGTTTAAGTCGATAATGCTATGTCCTGTTGAGCCGCTTCCTGCAAAAAAATCTAATATTACAAAGGATTTTTTATTCGTGAATATTTCCAATATCTGTTGGATAAACTTAATCGGTTTTTTCCCACCTCCAAATGGTACGCCACCTTCAGTTCCAACTTCATTAAATTCAGATTCAAAGTCAAAGAAATTTGGATATGGTATTTCTCTTATGTCTTGTCTATTTAAAGGAGAACCTTGAAAATATGATCCATTGGCTTGTTTCTTATCTTTTCTTGAAATAAAATAACGATATCCTAAGCCATCATCTCCCATATTTGGAACTTTATACAAAACATTAAACTCATTTTTTTTATCTTCCAAATACGCCATGTGAAAACGTCCCGAACTATTACCTGTTTTTATTGATCCTCGAATATTAATTTTCTTTAAATTGTCAAAACTTTCTTCAAATTCTTCAATTTTATATTCGCCCTCATGAAAAACACATACTTCTTTTTCTCCTAAAATTATTGTTGAAGGATTACTTATAAGTTCTGTGATTTTATATTTATAATCTGTTGGTTTAGAATTGTCTTTACTCCTTTTTTGAATAGAAAAATCAGAACTTCTTTGGTACATTAGCAATTGTTCGGTTGTCTCATGAATAGGTTTATCACCCTTTAATATTCTATCATCATGTCTAACCTTTATTGTAAAACTTGTAACATAGTTTTCCGAAAGGAATATTTTATCACACAACAATTTTAATTGAGAGTATTCATCCTCATTAATTGATATAAATATTACTCCATCTCTTTTCAAAAGTCTTTTTGCAAGTTCTAATCTTTTGCTCATAAATGACAACCAATAACTATGACGCAAAGGATGATCTTTAGGAACGGGGGTTCCATTAGGGAACTCTTTCAGTATTCTTTTGTCTTTATATGCAAAACCATCACTTCCTGTGTTGTAAGGCGGATCTATATAAATTACATCTATTTTGCCTTTGTGTGTGTAGTTCAAGCATTGAAGGGCATGGTAGTTGTCGCCCTCAATCAAAATATGCGTTGGTTTGCCATCATCATTTTTAATCGCAAGTTCTTTAACTTCTTCAAGAATGGGGATTTTGTTCTCTGCTTCCTTTTCAAAGGCTTCTGGCACATCTATCCAGCGTAAGCCATACTCGTCTTTGCGGTCTATTATGCTGTTGTTTAGCGAACGAACTTGCGCCTCCAGTTCTTTGATACGTTCAAGCAGTTGTTCTTTGGTTTTGTCTTCCATCGGCAGTTTGCTATTTAAAGCGTGTTGCCAAAGTCCTTCTTACCACCTACGACATAAAGAACGGGCGAAACTGCCCGAACTGTGGTCGTAGGAAACCAGAAGGAACGACAAGAAACGCCCGCCTATGACGGTCGTTTGCACTTGATCATTATTCCTTCTTTCGTTTTGAAATTTCCTACGTTTCAGTTCGTTGGAACAAATAGCAAACGCTATGATTAATAATATATTAATTAAATCTCTTTACTTCATTTTATACTTATAATTCTTGTAATTTTTTTGCAAATATCTTTTTATTTCAGTTTCACAATGCAATGATACACATTATTTCCCATTTGGCAAAATTGCATTTTCGAAAAGGTTCTAAGGTCGTTGCTAATAATGACACTCTCAACGGTTTATTTGAAATTATTTATAGGTAAAAAAAATCCGCAACCCAAGCCCCTGCCTGAATTGCGGAAATATGTGATATATGTGCGAATTACCTATTAATACAACGAATTTATCAAACCGTAACCTTCATTTCGGGATATTACATTTTCTTTCGTAAAACTAATTTCGCTCCATTCTGGAATAAAGTCATTGTATTCTTTTTCGGATTAAATTCAAATTTTGCACCTAACTGGTCGCACTTAAATTTGTCCTTGTCAACTGCCTCAAACGAAAAAGCATCATCTCCAATCTGCCCAATCAATGTGTTTCCTTCTTTTGTGACAATAAAATCCAAACCTATTTTCTTGGAAACATACACGCCTAAATAAATGTCCAAATCCTCCGAAGCCACATTATAGAATTCTGGCATTTCGTAAGGTTTGCCGTAAACTGCGCTTAA
>JAEEGG010019054.1_pt1 | contig 13891 bp, 6 predicted proteins | sample 9134161 | NCBI WGS metagenome assembly JAEEGG01 (sample SAMN16246543, study PRJNA631951) | gut metagenome | biome: gut microbiome; feature: rumen; material: CR-attached | host: Bos | place: Iran: Karaj | collected 2018-10 | reverse complement strand
TTATCAAGAGTCTGTTTTCCGGCAATGCCGCGGAAACGCAGGAGCATCTCAGCAGTCTTTTGGCCAAATATGTATCCATCAGAGACTTTGCCACTAACGCTCCGAAGGAAAACTACTACCACGGTTTTATAAACGGTCTGTTGGTTAACGGAGTCTCTCTGATTAAAGAACAGAAGTCAAACTTTGAATCCGGGGAGGGCTATATAGATCTGATCATAAAATCAGCCGGTAATAAACGGATTATTGTCATCTTAGAACTGAAGCAGACTGAGGATGAAAACCGCGATACGGTGCTTATAGCCAGAGCGGCCATAGATCAGGTTCTCGATAAAAAATATGCCGATCCTTATCTGGAGAGATATGATATCGACGGGGTTTTTGCTTACGGCATCTGCTTTTGCAAAAAGAGCTGCTCTGTTGCAGCGCGAACTTTGAAGCAGCCGTATCAGGTTTAAAGCGTTTACTTCCGGGAGCGGACAGGTTTTCTCATATATATGGTTTTAAGGAGGCAAAGCCTTATGATATAAGGCTTTAAAATGATAAAAGGCATGTACTTCTGTATAATGAAATTGTCCGAAATCAAAAACAGGAAGTAGCATGCCCAATTCATTATCGCACAATTCTGCCCGTAAGAAGAAAAATAAGATTAAGAATCATCAGAGAAGATCTTAAAATGGAAAAATTAAGCTGAAACGAATTCTTTTATTAAGATATTAAGAAATACAAATATTAATTTTTCTAAAATAGTGCATAAAATATAACAATCAAGAAACTTTAACAGGTATCTACGCTCTGGCTGATGAGATTTTAAAACTAGCGAAAATTACTGGTTTTATTAAAAGAGATGTTGGTTTTGACCCTGTAATTTTCATTGAATCAATATTGGAGACTCTTGCAATTCCAAGTGTTAAATCAATAAATCTCATAAGGAAGTAACTGATACCTTAAAGAAGATCTTGAACCTCTTATACGAAAATGATGATTTTCGAAAATGATGATTTTGTTGTTAAAGATCGCCAATCGCGAAAAAAGAGTTTGGAATTTAGGACGTTCAGGTCTGTGCTGGATGATATGCGACAAACCTTTGAAGAATCAGTGATTCAAGACAACATTGCGGCTTAAAACCATGTATATGAATTTTTACGGTGATAAACACACGGAGCATTTCTTTCTTGTTCGTGACAGGTTCAATGACGGCCGGAAAACCCCCGCAAATATGCCGTATTTGATTGCAAGGTGCGTAAAAGGCGCTGTGCGGTATGGCGGTAACGGAAAATTCAATCAGTCTCCGGACAGGCGCCAACATGGCACCAATCCTGAAACTTTAAGGAAAAACGTCCTGGCCGTTTCCGGCCTCCTTAAGGGAAGAACCAGTTTTTCAGCCCTTGACTGCCATGATGCGCTCGCTATGGCACGTCCCGGTGATTTGGTGTACCTGGATCCGCCGTATCAGGGCGTTACGAATGCGAGAGATAACCGTTATTTTTCCGGGGTGCCGTTTCATGAATTCGCGGAAGCATTGCAGGCGCTGAATGACAGGCGGGCAGACTATCTCATTAGCTATGACGGAACTTCAGGCTGCAAGGAATACGGCGAGAACCTGCCGGAAAGCCTGGGGTGCCAAAAAATCATGCTGAATGCGGGGTTTTCAAGTCAGGCAGCTCTTTTGGGCAAAAAATCCGTCACCTTTGAAGCTCTTTACATCAGTAACTCTCTTGCGCCGCGGATCCCCATTCAATAGCCTGGCGGCAGGTTCTTCTTCGCCGTTTCCGGAAAATGTTCTGAAAATTCCGGGAACGGCAGCGTTTTTCAGGTTGCGATCCGGTAGAATCGTGGCAGGGCTTTTCCGGATGAAGAGCCGCCTTTCGAGAACACGAGGACACAGCCATGAAAATGATTAAGAACATGCTGACCCTGGGGGTCGCTCTTTTAGCCTGCGGCGGAGCCTGGGCGGAATCAGAAGAGACAGAAAATACCAATGCCAGGGTGGATGCAAAGTATCAGGCAGAGGATCTCTGGAATTATCCCGAAGCCTTCTACGGCCGGCATTTCACAGCCAAAAACGGCGCCGGAGAGGCCTATCGCTTTATGGCTAACTATACCGGCCTTCCGGAAAACTACGCCGACCCGGATGTGATTATCACAGGCCGGGTGAAGGATTATCTCAAGTGTTCATCCATGGATTTCAAGTCCTCCAGGGGCGAGGATGAAATTTATGAGGGCGATTCCTTCAAAAACTGCAAAACTCCTTCCGGGAAGGTGTTTAACGGCAGCGTTTCCTGCACCGGCGGCTTTTACTGGGTTACCCTTTACACCGCTGATGTTCCTGAGGCCGATGCGGAAGCCCTGGAGAACTATGACACCGACTTCATGATGACTCTGGCGGCTCAGGACGCTCCTTCCATGGAAATGCCGGGAGAACATCTCCCCGGAAACCTGCCCAGGGGCTATGTTCTTTTCCCCACCTTTGTTTATCCTCTCAAGGATGTCTATTCCTATGTGGCTAAAACCTACATAAATCCGGCCACGGGCAGGATTTTCAGCTACCAGATCATGCCTGAAAAGAATCTTGAGGGCTACGACATCAAGGAAAGCCTTAAAGAATTCTGCGGCAAGGACTATAAGCAGACTACGGAAAAGGACGGCAGATTTGAGGTTTCGAACTGTATGTCCCGGCAGTGGGCAAAGCCGATTAAGGTTACCGGCGTTGTCATGAAAAAGAAGGCGGCCGGCGGTCTTGTGGTAACAGATTTTTACAGCGAAGGCATGCCAAAGGACGAGGCTGAGTTTTTTGCCAATGAACTGGGGGACAGGGTAAAGAACCTGAAGCCTGAGGATTTTGAGATGTAGGAAGATCGGGGCAGGAAGAGCTCCGAACCCCGCCGTCATAAAGCTCCCGGACAACTGCCCGGGGGCCGGCCTCCGGGAGCGCATTCTCAGAGTACATCTGTCAGCATACCAGCGAAACCGGATATGGCGCATCATCTGATGCGGGTACTGATGCTGACCTGAACTATGGAACTTTCCATTAAAAATACAGGGAGAAAAATCCATGAATAACTGGTCGCATGTCCGGGATGTGCTAAAAAACATCGGGACCAGAAGCATTATTGCCTCCCTGATGGTATTTTTGCTCACGGTGGCGGTAACCTTCGCCGGCGGAATACATCTCTATAATTTCACCAAGGAAAGCATTGTGCTTCAGGGAGAGGTGAATGCCCAGCAGTCTGCCATGTCCTTTGACCGCTATCTTCTGGTGCGCAAGAATACCGTTCTTCTGGCGGGCAATGCTGTCAACAATATGCTGGCGGAGGATCGCCCCGAGAGCGATATTCTGGAATATATCACCAACGAAACCCAAAGCATAAAGGCTTCTATTGATAAGGATTATACCGGTCTTTACGGGTGGGTGCGGAACCAGTACCTGGACGGAGGCGGCTGGATTCCGGATGAGGACTTTGTTCCCACGGAGCGTCCCTGGTATACGGAAACCATGGCTGATGACAGTGAAATCACCTTTGTCACCCCGTATGTGGATGCTCAGACTCATAATGTAATGATGACATTGGCAGTTCGGCTGAAGGACGGGGCCAGTATACTGGCCTTGGACATCTCTTTGGAGCAGATTCAGCAAATCACCGAGGAGATTGCCCGGCAGACCAGGGACAGCTACTGCTTTGTGCTCAATAATGATGGCAAGGTTATTGCGCATTCCGATCCCGGAGAACTGGGCAAGAATTATCTCAGGGAGAGCGGGACTCTCGGTTCATCCGTGGTTCAGACTCTGTACCAGGAAGGAGATCATCAGTTTGAGATAGATTTCGGCGGACAGCAGTACATCGTTTATGCCGAAAAACTTGAAGGCGGCTGGTACTGCGCCTCCTTGGTGAATACAGCAGAGTTCTACAGACCGCTGAAGATCATTCTGGCTCTCCTGCTGATACTGACACTTCTGGAAGCCTTTGTATTTATCGCCGTGTTTTACCACCTGAGCTCCAAAAACCTGGCCATTTCCATTCAGAATGTTCAGCTGGCCGCCCTTGGTGATATGTACATGTCTATTCAGGATATAGACCTCCGTAACGACAGCATTCGCACCATTCACAGAGACCATGATGACGAAGGAAGTCATGACATTCGTTTAAGTCAGCATGGCGCCGGAAGCGCGCTCCGTGAGATTTGTGACAAACAGGTAGACGACTCCTGCAAGGAAATCATGAGTTCCTTTGCCGATATTGCCACTATTTCCCAGCGTCTTCATAATACCAGCACCGTGGCCGCGGAATATCTGAATGACCAGAATATCTGGTGCCGGGCCCGTTTTCTGGCCGCCGCCAGAAATGCGGAAGGAGAGGCGGTGCGGGTGATGTGGCTCATTGAGTCCATTGATGAAGAAAAGAAGAACCGAGACCGGCTGAAATCGCTCTCGGAGACTGACCCTATGACCGGGGTGCGGAGCAAGCACGCCTACCTGATGAAGGAAAAGGAGCTTAATCAGGAAATCGAGTCAGACTCCGCCGGGGAATTCGCTGTGGCCGTGTGCGATGTGAACGGGCTTAAAAAGATCAATGACACCTATGGCCACAAGGCAGGTGACGACTACATCAAGGAAGCCTGCATGATGGTGTGCGATATCTTTCAGCACAGTCCGGTATATCGCGTGGGCGGCGATGAGTTCACCGTAATCATGACCGGCCGGGACTACTCCATCAGAAAGGAGCTTTTAACCATGCTCCACGGCAGGTCTCTGGATCATATCACTGCCGGCGGCGCCGTGATTTCCGGAGGCATGTCTGATTTCCGCCCCGGAGAAGACAAGAGCGCGCATGATGTATTCCAGCGCGCTGATGAACTTATGTATGAGGAGAAAAAACTTCTCAAGAGACACGGGGCGGTTACCCGGGACGGCGAATCTGAAGCGGCTCCGGAAGGCGGGGCAAATACGCCTGAGTCCATTGTTAAGGTGAAGCGCCGGGTACTCATTGCTGACGATGAGCAGGTTAACAGGGAACGGCTAAGCGCCGGGCTGGGCAATGGCTATGATCTCGTATTTGCCTTTGATGGCTATGAAGCTCTGGAGCAGATCCGCGCCCACAAGGACGATTTGGCTTTGATCCTGCTTGACCTTCTGATGCCCCGGCTTAGCGGCATCGAAGTGCTCAAGGCCATGAAAAACGATGAGGAGATCCGGGATATTCCCGTTATCGTGATGACTGATGACCCGGCTGCCGAGCTGGAGTGTCTCCATCTTGGCGTTATGGATTTTGTTTCCAAGCCCTATCCGCAATGGGAGATTGTCCGGGCGCGGGTCAACAGGTGCATTGAACTCGCCGAAGACCGCGATATGGTGCGTTCCACCGAAAGAGACAAGCACACCAGTCTGTTCAATATTGACTACTTTTTCCGGTACGTGAAGCTGTTTGACCAGAACGACTGGGAGGCTTCCATGGATGCGGTGGCAGTGCTGGTGCGCAACTACCGCGAGATCTGCGAACACCACGGCGCCTCCTGCGGCAGCAAGGTTATCCGGAGCATCGGCGAACGCCTGAGAACCATTGCCCGGGAATTCGGCGGTGTTGGGAGCCGGCAGGAAGAAGATACCTTCCTGATGTACTGCCCGCATCGGGAGGACTATCAGGAGCTTTTGAGCCGTCTGTCAGCTAACCTTGCCGCAGATGAGTTATCCACAGCAAAGCCGGAACTCAGCATGGGCGTTTATGCTCTTGTGGATAAGAAGCTGGATATTGAACTCAGGTTTGAAAAAGCCAAGGAAAAAGCCAAAGCTGAGGCAGGGCAGGGCTGAGCCGGGCGCATCCGGGGATGCGGTTTAAACTGATCCCGAAAATGCATGCGGAGCATCAGAAGTCGAAGGAAGTAAAAAGCAGGGCACCTAAGTCGTGCCGTAAATGCTATGATTATGCTGTCTTCAATGCGAAGAAGTCGGAAGCGATCTTATCCAGCTGCGCGGAAATTACCCGGAAGTCTACGTTCAAATCCAGCGTCTTGGCGCCAATCAGGTTATTGCCGATTTCCACCATTCCGTCTGGTGTAACTTCTTCATCGGTCTTAGCGTACAACAGCAAGCCGCCGACATTGCCAGTATGCTTTGTATCCAGATTCTTCACGTAGGAGTATATCTGGTACATATTCCCGGAGTGAAGCGAATATTTGTCAAACTGCTGCTGCAGCGTTTTCCCGTAATACTTCGCATCGATGATAAGAACACGCTCATCCAGCCGCAGTGTGATGTCTGTCTGCATTGCAGGGAGAAATCGTATCAGCGACGCACTGACGTCTCCGGTAATATCCCATTTGACCTGTGCGGCTTTGACCTCCGTGAGGTAGGTATGATGCTCTCTGTAGTATTCGAGAACAAACTTCTCGTACAGACGGGACATATGCTCGTCTGAGAAGGATGTCACTCTATAATCGCCGGAATCGGTGGTTTGAAGCATTCCATTCAGTACAAAGTAGCAGATGTTCATCAATAGCTCGTAGTTCCGGTTGTTGCGCTGATAGTGCAGCCGTCCCCACTGAATGGATGATGGTTCCAGTACATCAATGCCGTCGAAGAAGACCAGCACTTTTTTCAGTGCCACCTTCCGTTCAGGGGCTGTGCCTTTCGCACGCACAAGATATTGCGCTGCGGTCTTCAGTATCTGATTGTAGGTGTTGTTCTCGGAAAGCTCGTCAAATATGCAGTCTAGCTTCGTTTTTCGCTGAATGCGGTTTTTGATGGTTCCGGGCATATCTAACTTCCCACGCATTACCGACAAGGTCTCATTTTTTGTGATGTATGTCCGATAGAGCCCCTGCTTCAACTGCCTGCTGATGCCTCTGGAGAGGATGGCGGCAAACAAATCCTCCGCATGATCAAAGGTCTCGGTGCTGACATCATCATAATTTGACTGCTTAAGCACCTGAAATGCGTAGGAAAGCATGTAGTAGATGTTCTTTATGTAGATACTCCTATCCTTAGTCATCGAAAATACCACGCAGGTTCTTTTCCCAACAGGCCAGCTTCTTCGGTTCATCAAACCAGTATTCACTGAGTGTGGGAAGGATGTCGAATTCGACAACGGATCGCATCCATTCATCGGTACAGCCCAGAACTTCCCGTCCGCAGAAATAGCTGTGGCCAATCTGGAAGCCGCGCCCCAGGGACTTGTCTTCCAGGATATTCCTGTTCAGCTGCTTGATCTGATTGATGAGAGCGTTGAAGGTCTCATTGGCAAAGGACTCCTGATATTTGACGAATCCCTCGGAATTGAATCCGGGATCCATGTCGAAGAAGCTGAATCGGCGCCTGAGAGCGTAATCAATCATGGCGAGGCTGCGGTCGGCGGTATTCATCATGCCGATGATATACAGGTTATCCGGCACGGAGAAGGGCATCCCGCTGTAAGCCAGCGTTGCCTTGGTTCCACGGTAGTCCTTGTCAATCAGCATGAGTAGCTCGCCGAAAATCTTACTCATATTGCCCCGGTTGATTTCATCGATGATGAAAAAATACGGCTGATCCGGGTGGTTTGCGGCGGACTTGCAGAAACGGTAGAAAATGCCGTCTGTAAGTTTGAAGTCAGCACCTTCTGGTCGGTACCCCATGACAAAGTCCTCATAGGAATAGTTCTGATGGAACTGAACCATCTCTATGCGGCAATCATCCACCTCTTCCATAATGGCATAGGCCAGCTTGCGGGCTGTGAAGGTCTTTCCTACGCCGGGCGCACCCTGCAGGATGATGTTCTTCTTGTTCTTCAGCAGCGCGACAAGGACATCATAGCGTTCTTCCGTCATGTAAACCTTGCTGAGAAAGTCAGCTTTTGTGTACTTCTGGCTTGGAGTGTCCTGCTGGCGGAGCGGGTTCTCCTCGCGGATGATATCCATAATGAAGTCGTACTCGCCACGGGTCAGCTTGAACAAACTTCCGTTTGGCTGCACGAAAAACTCCATTTTCTCCAACTCAGGCTCATCCCTCAATACAGAATACTCTATGGGGATGGTCAAGCCCTCGGTTTTTTCAAAGTAGATAGCTTTGCCGTCATTCTCCTGAGTGATGCGTCCGATTGCCACCACCTTCTTTACGGGGTTAGATTCATACCCGATAACGACATCCCCGGCTTTGGCATCCAGAAAGTTCTGGAACACCCTGCGTTTGTTGCCGTTCTCGTTGTAAAGGGTATAGCTCTCTTCCTCGCCGATTTTGATATTGGCAAAGCTCCAAATTTTCGGATTTGCGGTCAGCCACCAGAATCCATTTGCAGTTTGCTCAGATTCACCAGTGGCATACAAATGGACAGAATCCAGATCTACCTGTTCGAGGGCTGTATTCAGTTCATCACGAAGTTTCCAGACAAATACGCCTTCCTCATCCTTTCCCGCCGATTTCCCTAAGAACAGAATCGGCCACCAACGCTCTTCACCTGGACGCAGTTCCACCATAGGCAGACCTTTGACTTCCGCCACTCGCTTTGCAAGCGTGGAAGAACCTGTGTTATAGAAGTTGGCCGACTCGCCGTATTTCACGGCAAGCTGGGAACAGGTCGCCTGCCCGCCGTAGTCCTTCATGCGCTTCATGATCTGAAGGCTGCTGGCAGTAAATACGGAAGTATCGCCAAGAAGCTCTACCCATTCCTCCGCGGATATCGGAGATTCGTAATCCTTTGGCATCCAACCCTCACCAGCCTTCTGCTTTTTCTTTTCGTCCAGATAATAGCTGCCCACGTAATGACAGAAATCAATGGTCAGTGTCTTGAATGCTGGATCGCGATAGCAGGCAGGTGTCAGAACCTGTCGGACAAGAAACAGCAATTCCTCGTCCTTGCTGATTTCAGTGCAGACCTCGTCGTACATCCGCAGACCGCCGATCATGGTTTCGACAGACCCATTGGCCTTGGGCGTATAATCAGCAGCCAGGTCTTTTGAAACCGCCTGACTGATACCGTACTTGTAAATGTAATACTTGTCCGGGAACATCAGCCACAGATAGGTGCTGATGGCATTTGTGTTCTGATAGTGGTTTCGCCAGGTACCATCGTCGTATTTGTTTCTCATGGCTTCAGCGGCGGCCTGAAATGCCTCCACACGCATGGATAAATCCTGTGACTCATCGGCAAGGTCGCGGAACATGGCTCTCGTTGCTTCATCGTCAGCCTTTGCGAAATTGATGATCATGCCTCTCGGGTAAGCATAACCGGATGAAAGCAGATTCGATGTCTTTGCGGTAGCCTGCTCAAACATCGCGCCAAAGTTCTCGGCGTCAATATCCCAGTGATCCTGAAAGTATTTGACAGCCTCCCATTTGTACTTCTCGTTCTTCCAAATGGAGAGGAACTTGCTTTTGTAGTTTGCAAGTATGGGAGTTAACCTTTCCACATTGATCATCGCATTCTTGTTCCTTTTGTCTTGTTTCGAATATGCCGGTTATATCGGTCATGGGTCGGGCGGTCATGGGTCGTGATTTCAGTTCGGCCGTGATTTCATCTCTTGAACAGTTGATGTAAGATTTCGATCAGTGCGTACAGAGGAGCCGCATACAGAGGAGCTGATTTGGCATAATCGGTATCGTGCTGATTGACTGGAAGGTCGCTATTTGTAATCTTAACTTCATTGCAATCCCCTTCAGCCCCGATTTTTGTGTGCGATATGGTACGGATTCACTAGTATTCTTGTCAAGAATTCCTGAGGCCTTAAAATGGAGGTTTAAGACCTATAATACGATTTTATTTTGAGAATTCGTTATGATTAATAAATTTACTACGTCAGTTGGTGAACACATTATTGTAAGAGGCGAAGAGTTTATTGTTCAGAAGACTGATAAGCTGGGAGATGACAACTCTTTCAAAATCACCGCCATGGGAGTTTCAGATCTGACGCGGGGGCATACCTTTATTTTTCGTACGGATTTGGAGTCTCCTGATGAAATCAAGAAGCTGGAGCCCAAAAACACAGTTTTCGTGGAAGATAATTCCGCCAATGCCAGAAAGACCATCGTGTTTCTGGAAAATGCCGTCAGAGGCAGCTATGGCTACTTTGACGACTATGATCCTGATAATGCTGAAAATTCCTCCGAAACTGATTCCGGCGGCAATGCCCAGGTCTTTGTGGCAGACCGCTGCGCCGCCGATTGTCTTCCCTATCAGTATGAACCCTTCTACAAGATCCTGAAGCTGCCCCGGCCCAGATTTCTCATAGCCGATGCGGTGGGTCTGGGCAAGACCGTGGAAATCGGGATTATTCTTGCGGAAATGATTCACCGGGGCCGGGGACAGCGTATTCTGGTCTGCACCATGAAATCTATCCTTACCCAGTTTCAGGAGGATATTTGGAATCGTTTTGCCATCCCTCTTACCAGATTGGATTCTCTCGGGGTGGAACGGATCCGGCAGCAGGTACCCATCGGCGCCAATCCCTTCAATTACGTTGACCGGGTCATCATTTCCATCGACACCTTAAAAAACGATGTCAAATTCAAGAACTATCTTGAGAATACCCATTGGGACATAGTGGTGGTGGATGAGATTCATACCGCAGCTAATGCCACTACCCAGAGAGGCGAACTTGTTAAGCTCCTGTCTGACCATTGCGACAGCCTGATCTTTGCCTCAGCCACCCCGCACAACGGCAAACCGGAATCATTTGCCGGCATTATGAGAATGCTGGAACCCTCCCTGGTGCCTGTGGGATGGGACTATCAGATTGACAACAAGGATGAAGAACAGAAGAAGGTCTATCAGGAGCTTTTGGATCTTTGGAGATCGTACTTTGTCAGGAGATCCAAGCAGGATGTCGGGAAAGAGGCCGGGGAGCAGTTCCGGGAAAGAAAAATCATCCCCCTGGAGTTCCGGCTCAACCAGCATGAAATAATGTTTCTTCATCTCCAGCAAAAGCTTAAATCCCTGGTGCTCAAGGAGTGGAACGATAACGGCAGCGGCAAGAGCCGGGATAGCACCCAGCTTTTCCCGGTAACCCTGTTTAAATCATTTCTGTCGTCTCCTGTAGCCGCCTGCGAAACCATTAAAAACCGTCTCAAAAGGCTTCACGAAAAGCTGTCCTCCGGCAGCAATGACGACACTGATCTCAGACAGGAGATATCCGATCTTGAAGAGCTAAGATCTGCTCTTGACAGTGAATCCTCCTTATCCGGCAGAGCAAATGATACCCGGTACCAGCGTTTCCTTGCTGAGCTGCGCCGCATCGGCTGGAAAGGTGATGCCAAGTCTCCGCGCATCGTGGTGTTTACCGAAAGAGAAGAGACTCTAAAATATCTCAGGGATGCCATTATTGCGGATTTCGGACTTGATGATGAGGCGGAGACTGTTTTCGCATCCCCGGCTGCAGATGATGCTGTTACCGGAAAGACTGCAAAAACAAAGGTCCGGGGCCGTAAAAAGGCAGCAGGGACTGATAATGATAACAATGCCGCCGCTGTTTACAGTCCGGGGAACAGGAACCGCATTGTTAAGATATTTTCCGGAAAGATGACAGATACCGAAGCGCAAAGCCTGGTAGAAAACTTCAGTCTGGAAAAGAGTTCCATTCGCATGCTCATCACCACGGATGCCGGAGCGGTGGGCATTAACCTGCACTTCTTCTGCCACATCATGTTCAACTATGACATTCCCTGGTCATTGATAACGCTGGATCAACGTAACGGCCGCATTGATCGTTACGGCCAGAAGGAATCTCCCGAGATCTACTACCTCATTGCCCGCACATCTGATGAGAAAATGGATAATGAGAGTCTTGCCGCATCACACAGGAACAATAAAGATGATAACGGGAAGGACAGCAAGGAGAATAACAGGGAGGGGCTCTCTGTTCCGGAAGATCAGATGACGGATCTCAGAATCATCAGCCGGCTTATCAGCAAGGAGGACGAGGTTCATAAAACCCTCCACGGAGAAGCCAGCGCCGTAATGTCCCTCTATGATGCCCGGAAGGAGGAAGAAAGAACCTTTAAGGCCGTGGCTGATGAGGATGAAGGCTTTCTGGAGCATCCTGCCGAAAGCGCCGAGGCTCAGGATGACTTTGTTGAGTTCCTGCTGGCCGGAGGCGATGAAGACGAAAGTGCCGATAAGGATGACAATACGTCTTTGACGGATCCTTTAGGACTTTTTGCTGAAGACAAGCCGGCCCGGAAGGCATTACAGAAATCCAGCCGCAGACTGTCCTTTTACGACGGGAAGGGCAGCGAACGGGAAAATACCTTCAGATTCTACAAGGATCTCTTTGAGCAGCTTAACAACTATGCTCCAGATGAAGGAGGCCTTGCGGAAGGGGAAAAGACGGTCTACGACCAGGAAAAGGTGGTCAGGATCGATATTCAGAAGAGCGAATCCCTGCGAGAATGCGTTACGGATTTCCTCCCCGGGGAATGTGTTCCCAAAGAAGGTGTCATGAAGTTTTCTTCTGACATTGACGATCTTAAGGATGCCATTACGAGAGCCCGGAACTCCACTCTCGATGATCATAAGTGGTCGGAGCTTAATGTGCTGTATGCCCAGCACCCGGTGATGAACTACTACATCTCCCTTTTCGATTCTCTTATCGGCCGGGAGAAAGCCCTAGCTGTTTCCACTCCGGAAGTTCCGGAGGACGAGGTCTGGTTTTTCTGTCACGGCACGGTGCCCAATGTAACCGGAGCTCCGGTGATAAACGAATTCTATGTAGCCAGATCCCGGTATGTTCAAAAGGAGGTGCCCGAACAGCCTGATGAGCTGGGGGATTTTGCGATTGTGAACGCTTTGGAGCTTTTGAACAAGGAAGAAGGAGCCTTCTTAAGGAAGCCGTCATTCGAGGCCCGGAACTATGCTGCCGGTGAACTCGCATTTATTCAGGAAAACTTCTTTGAAGCCTACGGATCCCTTGAAGTTTGGGAATACTTCAAAAAGCTTACGGAGCAGGCAGAAAAACAGCTTAAGAAAGCCAAGGATCTGCAGCTTAAGAATCTGGAAAAGTGGAAGATGCTGTCAGATAGCAATATTGCGGCATCCCGCGGTTTAATTGCCACAAGGGAGAAACTAAAGAGGGAGACTCGCGCCGAGTATGAACGCAGCAAGATAAGCTATGACAGCTTTTACGACCTGAAAAGCATCGGCGACAGCACAGGCCCGGAAAACATCGCCATCAGAGTGCTGGCGGTTTTCTCGAATATCACCGCTCATTTTGAGCAGGAGTGATGAGAAGGATTTTGGGGGGGCAAGCTTAGCAGGCATTTCGGGAAAGGAATGTTTTCAGGGAGTGCGCGTAATAACGTAACGGCAGAGGAACGGTATAACGGCAAAATGCAAAGCTGACCGCCTCCATCCCGAATCTCCCTGATACACTGCCCGCGATCCGGAGGGACTGTCCTGCCGTGGGTGATAAGGCCCGCAAATCCTGATATTCCCCAAAGAATCCCCCCTGAACTCCAAGCCCCTTGGTGTAAGGGGCTGACTTTGTTATGTAAAAATTGCAGGGAAGAAAAATTGCAGGGAAGTTACATCTAATGGGGGTAAAATCGATTTTAAAGAAACGAATGAAAAAAATTCTGAAAGGTTAAGACATATGCAAAATGAGGAATTTATCTGAAAATATCAGGGAATCAGCAACTTGAATTGCAGAGAGCGATTTAGTGAAGTGTATATATTTTGGGCGTCTTATTGAAAATTCATGCTTTAATTAATATCAAAAAAATAAGATGCTGACCGTTGACGATTAAAGCGGTTGTGTGATAATGGCAATGACAGAGCCTTTTTGCGCTTCAATCACTTCGTGAACAGATGATCAGGGAAAGGCCTTTTCAGAGGTGATGGTCAGATTCAAAGGTGGAGCAGAATGCTTAAGTCTATAGGTATCGGAGCGGAATTATTTCATAAGCTTATTGAAAATGACTGCTATTACATTGACA
>JAEEGG010019053.1_pt1 | contig 13891 bp, 16 predicted proteins | sample 9134161 | NCBI WGS metagenome assembly JAEEGG01 (sample SAMN16246543, study PRJNA631951) | gut metagenome | biome: gut microbiome; feature: rumen; material: CR-attached | host: Bos | place: Iran: Karaj | collected 2018-10 | reverse complement strand
TGATGTCGGATTTCTTGGTCTGGCTGCAGAGCACGTCCAGCGGAGTTTCGCCTTCTACGACCTTGTTCACGCGGAACAGACCGGTTTCAAGGCCCTTGAATTCAAGGAACTTGGTGAGCCACTTGGGAGTCAGCGCACCAAATTGCGGCTTGGTCTTGGTGACGTTCGCCAGGTTGTAGGCAGCCTTTGCGCCAAGCGCATTGATGCCGGTTTTCTTTTCTGTAGCTTCATTTGCCATAGTGGTTTACCTCTTGGGTTTGTGTTAAGTGTTGCACCCCGTCATCCTGGAGGCCGAAGGCCGATAGGATCCAGTGCAGTTCTATAAAGTTTTGTTTCCTATCAATTTTATAGGATTTTGCAAGAAAAAATTTTACAGCCATGCGCCTTCATGCGAGAACATGATGTCCTTCATGGCGTCGACACCGCCCTTCAGGTTGTAAAGCGGGCCTGTGTAACCGGCTTCGCGCAGTGTGTTTATCGCGAGGATGCTGCGCTTGCCCTGCTTGCAGATAAAGACGGTATCCTTGTTCGGATCGAGTTCTTTTTGCCTGCGGGCGAGCTGTCCAATGGGAATCACGACGGCGTTCGGGAAGCGCAGAATCGCGCGTTCGTGCGGTTCGCGTACATCCACGATGGTCATCGGGTCGCCGTTTTCGATTTTCTTCGCGAGTTCTTCGGGCGTAAAGCCTTCCACCGGAATTTCATTTTCGGTCTTGAGCCCGCAAAGTTCCTCATAGTCGATTTCTTCCACGTCGGTGATGGTCGGGTTGCTCCCGCAAATGGGGCACGCCCTGTTGCGTTCCACCTTGAGGATTCTCGAAGTCAAGTTCAGGCTGTCGATATGCAGGAGCTTTCCGTTCAGATGCTCGCCGATACCCAAGATGAGCTTGAGCGCTTCGTTCGCCTGGATGCTTCCGACAATGCCGGGAAGCGGGCTAATCGCTCCGCCCTCGGAGCAAGACGGAATGAGCCCTGCCGGGGGGGGAGAAGGGAATTGGCAACGGTAGCACGGGCCGCCATCCAGATTGAAGACGCTTACCTGGCCTTCGAACTGGTAGATGGCTCCGAATACCACGGGAATGCCGTGCAATGCGCACGCATCGTTAATCAGGTAGCGGGCCTTGTAATTGTCGGAACAGTCGACCACCAAATCGTAACCGTCGATTTCTTCCAGGATGTTCGAGGAATCGAGTTTTACCTTTTCGGCGACGAGTTCGATGTTCTTGTTGATGTTCTTGACCTTGTCCTTGGCCGATGCGACTTTCGGACGCTTGATGTCGCGTGTGCCGTGAAGTACTTGACTCTGCAGGTTTTCGAGCGAGACATCGTCAAAATCGATGACCTTGATGGTGCCCACGCCCGCAGCGGCAAGGTACTGGATAACCGGGGAACCGAGCGCGCCTGCACCCGCAACAACGACTTTGGCAGCCTTGATGCGCTTTTGGCCCTTGACACCGATTTCACGCAGCATCAGGTGTTTGCCGAAGCGTTCCACTTCGGAATCATCGAACGAGACCGCCTTTCTTCTTTCGTCCGAAATGAGGCTGTCTACCGTCGTATTGTCGACAATCGGTGCTCCGCCTGCGATGGCGGGCAGCAACAGGATTTCGGTATCTTCGGGCAGGGGCGTTTCCCAAAGGGCCTCCACCGTCAGGTTTTTGCCGTTGATATAAATTTGTATGAAGTTCCGGAGCTTGTTGTTGTCGTCGTAAAGGACGTTTTTGGCATCCGGGTACATGTCGAGAAGAATGGCGAGAGCCTTTCTCACCGAACTTGCGGGTATCTCGACCTGGGCGTTTTTCCCAAAGAAATTCCTGAGAGTAGCAGATATGTATATTTTCACTTTTTCCTCCGTACAAAAAAAAGTGTTATTCCGTACAAATTAGATGCTTGGAACTTTTTTCAAGCCGAAATATAGAACTGGTTTTTACCCCTGTCCAATACTTAATTTTTATGCGGAACTATTGATTTTTTTTATAACGCTTATAAATGAAAGCGTAAATCAGTAATTAGTATCTTTTTTATAACTTCTGGTATCCTTGACACCGTCTTTTGTCACGGATAAAATAACATAGACGAGTCCCGGTACCATGTTGTCGTAATCCTCATCCGAGGGGACTGCCGCACAATCAGGGTGCGAATGGTAAAAGCCGATTACCTCGATTCCGTTACCTTCGATTTCGCGCTCCACCTGGTAAAGGAACAGCGGATCTATCCTGAAATGGGCGGATTTCTGCGTTCCCTGAATCAAGTTGGGGGCTTCGCGGGTTTCCAAAACTTCAATTTCACCGTTTTCGCCGGTTTTCCCGAGCAAAATACCGCAGCATTCGCCCGGATAGGCGGCTTTTGCGGCGACCTCCATTTGACAAGACGAATTTTTGCTCAGGTTGATTTCCATAAAGAATTCCGAAAAGAAGTGCCCCCAGAGCCGGAATTTCACAAGGACCCCGGGGGCACCGTTGTACGGAGACCTTTATTCTATCACCAAGCCTTCGTTGGTGGCATCCACACCTTCGATGTGGAAGGAATTAAGCACCGGTTTTACGCGGTCCTGTAGAGAAAGAATCAAGTAGCTCGCCTTGCTATCATAAGCGAGACGCTTGTCTTCGTCGGAGGGGCGCGACGGCGATTCCGGATGGGAATGCCAGTTGCCAAGCGGGGCAAGGCCGTTTTGGCGCATGTCCTTGATGGCTGCGAGCTGTTCCTTGGGATCAAGCGAAAAATGTTCGTTCGAATGGTCGATATTCGTGAGCAGGTAAACCTTTTCGATATGCTTGTCGGCTCCTTCGATACGCCCCGCAATCAGCCCGCAGGCTTCTTCCGGGAGGTTCTTCTCCGCATGCGCAAGGATTTTTTCGTATTCAGATTTCGGTAATGTAATCATTTGAAATAATTCCTATGACCATCTATCGTCTTTCGTCTATAGGGCGAAGCCCGTTCTTTCGTCTAATTTAGTGCTTCAAGTCGCAAACCGCCTGTTCGTAGTCAATCAGCTGCGTGATAGTCGGGTGCGTACCGCAAACCGCGCAGTCGTCCGTCTTGGTCGGGAGTTTGACCTTGCGGAATTCCATGGTAAGCGCATTGTACGTGAGCAGGTAACCCGTGAGCAGGTTGCCCACGCCAAGGATGTACTTGACCGCTTCCATCGCCTGCAAACTTCCGATGACACCGCCCATCGCGCCGATGACGCCCGCCTGCTTGCAGGTAGGCACGGCGTCTTTCGGAGGGGGTTCCTTGAACACGCAGCGGTAGCACGGTCCCTGGCCCGGAACGTATGTCATGAGCTGGCCCTGAAAGCGGATGATGCCCGCATGGGAGAAGGGCTTCTTCGCCATCACGCACGCATCGTTGATGAGGAACTTCGCCGGGAAATTGTCTGTCCCGTCAATCACGAAATCGTAATCCTTGATGAGGTCAAGGATGTTCTCGCTCGTGACGAACGTGTGGTACGTAATCACCTTCACGTCGGGGTTCATCGCTTCCATCGTCTCTTTTGCGGACTGCACCTTCAGCTTGCCCACGTCCTTGGTGGCGTGGATAATTTGGCGCTGCAAATTCGAGAGATCCACGACGTCGGCATCGGCAATACCGATAGTGCCGACACCTGCCGCCGCGAGGTACATGGCGGCAGGGGCGCCCAGGCCTCCTGCACCGATAATCAGCACCTTCGCGTTCAACAGCTTCTTCTGGCCCTTCGCACCCACCTCTTTCAAGATGATGTGGCGGGAATAGCGCTCGAGTTGCTCGTTAGTAAAAGCCATTAGCAGCCACCTCCCATGAAGTAGAGGAATTCGACGGTATCGCCGTCCTTGAGGGTGGTGGATTCGAACGTGCCGTTTTCGACAAATTCCTCGTTCACGGAAACTGTGACGTAGAGCGGGTTGTCAATCTTTTCGGCTTCAATAAGTTCTGCGACGGTCAGGCCGTCCTTGTATTCTTTCTTGTTTCCTGCAACAGTAATAAACATGTTTGAAATTCCTTTTAGTTAAATGTTTTCGCTGTCATCCCGGATTTATTCCGGAATTGCTTTTTTCGGTTAGTCCCCGACTTTTTTCACAATCAGCGTAAACGTTCCGTCCTGATTGTCGGTGAGTCGTAGAATTTCGTGACCTTCTTCCTTGATGCTGCGCGGCACGTTCTGCACCGGCTCGCCGTCGTTCAGGCGCACCGAGAGAATCTGCCCGTCCTCGAGTTCTTCGAGTGCGACCTTCGCCTTCACGAAAGTGGTTGGGCATTTTACGTCTGTGATGTCAACGAAATCGTCTATCTTAAATTCAGGTTCTGCCATTTTTGCCTCCGTACATATTTTGTTTGTTGCCAAATATAAAACGTGGCATTTGTAGCGTCCAATACTAAATAAGTATGGCTTTTAATAGGATTTTTCTATAAGTGGTTTTGGACTTGTTTTTACTACTTTATAATGTCATTGTGAGGGACCGAAAGTGACGCGGCAACCTAAATATGACTTTGACACTACAATCGACCGGCGGAATACGGATTCCGTAAAATGGAATGTCGCCGAAAACGTGCTCCCCATGTGGGTGGCCGATATGGATTTTCGGACTGCCCCCGAAATTTTGGATGCGCTCAAAAGCCGCCTAAATCATGGCGTTTTCGGGTATGCGGATGTTCCCGACGCCTGGTACAATGCCTACATCAATTGGTGGGAAAAACGTCATGGCCTGAAAATGGAAAAGGAAAATCTGACGTTTTCTGCGGGCGTGATGCCTTCGATTTTCTCCATAATCAAGCGGTTTGCCGCCCCGGGCGAAAACATCGTCATTCAATCTCCGGTCTACAATAACTTTTACAACTGCATCGAAAATAGCGGTTGCAACGTTGTTGAAAACCAGCTTTTGTATAAAGACGGGGCTTACTCCATCGATTTTACGGATCTGGAACAAAAGTTGTCGAACTCGCAGGCAAATGTGATGATTCTCTGCAATCCCCACAATCCGATTGGAAAAATTTGGAGTGCAGAAGAATTGGCAAAAATCGGCAAACTTGCCCAAAAGTACAATGTCACCATCATTTCCGATGAAATCCATTGCGACATTACGGAACCGGGGAAAAGCTATGTACCGTTTGCAGTGGCTTCCGAAACTTGCCGCGAAGTAAGCGTCACCTGTATTGCGCCGACAAAGACTTTCAACTTGGCGGGTCTCCATACTTCGGCGGTGTATGTGGCAAATCCTGTTCTACGACGAAAAGTGAGGCATGCGCTCTATACGGATAAAATCGCCGCGCCCAATTCCTTTGCGACGGTGGCCGCGATTGCCGCGTTTGAACAGGGAGAGCCTTGGCTTGAATGCCTGCGTGAATACCTCTGGGAAAACCGGAAACTGGTTGAAGACTTTTTGGCGAAGGAACTCCCGGAAATCAAGGCCGTCAAGGGAGACGCGACTTACCTTGTGTGGCTTGACATTTCGGCGTTGCCTGAAACTGGGCGAAATGTTGCCGCCTATTTAAGGCGTAAAACGGGACTGTTTCTTATAGGCGGCGATGCTTACGGTGCCGGCGGTGAACATTTCTTGCGAATGAATGTCGCCTGCCCTAAAAGTGTGTGCCTAGAAGGGCTCAACCGGCTTAAACAAGGAATTACAGCGTTACTACAAGCGTGATTTTTACGCATCAGTGATGATGCGAATGGTCGTGCATGGAATGGTCTTGCTGCAAAAAATCCCGCTGAACATCGCCGTGTGAATGATGGTGAGAATGATTCATCTCGACGGACTGCTTTTCCGGCTGGTAGCCTGCTATGGACGGATCCACCATACCAAAAATCATGGCGATGTGAGAAAGGACCAAGAATGCGGCCAGCAAAGAAATGCGGATGATGTGTTTTTTCTTCGGCTCCGAACGCTTAAAGAGCAACTTCAAGTTGAGCAGCGCCAGCAGAATCATCGGGATGCCCGCCAGCAGGTACGAGAAGATGGCGACCCCATCGACCCATGTCCTGAATTCTCCGTTGGACGCGAGTGGCAGGACTACAGCAGGGACGAGGTAAAGGATGATGCCGATAAACGCAATGCCTGCGAGAACGCCGCACACGCGGTTCACCTTTTTTGTCAACTCGGCCCTTTCTGAAAGGAGCGGAATCAACAGTTCCGTAATCGCGATGGTTTCTGCCAAGACGACAGGAATCGCCATGAACAGAATTAGGTTCCACGGCGAGTTCTGCATCAACAAATCCATATAATGGGTAGAAGACATAAGGTGTTCCTTGGTTTATTTTCCTATATTTTTGATAGGAAAATAGCAAACGGCGACTTTTTAGACCATACTTTGGCTTATATTATTTTTCTATAGGGATTTTTTACCATGAATCGACAAACCGCTCTTGATATTTTGAACGCGAACGCAGATTCGTTACCGAACTTGATTGAACAGGCGTATCAGTTGCGTACAAAGTACAAGGGAAACCGCGTCAGCATCCAGTTGCTCACCAATGTCCGCAGCGGAAACTGCACACAGAACTGCGCCTATTGCGCCCAGTCCCGCGATTCCGAAGCACCGATTGAAAAGTACCGCTATGTAGAAGACAAGAAGCTGTACGGCGACAACGACCTCGTTGACGAAATGCATTTGGCGAGGCACTGCATCGGGCTCAGCGGCATTCGTTTTGCGGACGACGATATCGAAAAATTGGCCGAACGCATCCGCAAGATGAAAAAGAACGACACGCAAATCTGTTGTTCCATCGGGTTCCTGACCGAAAAGCAGGCGCTGATTCTTAAAGAAGCCGGCCTCAACCGCATCAATCACAACCTGAACAGCAGCCGCCGTTTTTATCCGAACATCTGCACCACGCACACTTACCAGGAACGAATCGACAACCTGAAAATGCTCAAGGGTCTCGGTTTTGAGATTTGCTCCGGCGGCATCATCGGCATGGGCGAAACGCCCGAAGACGTGGTGGACATGCTTTTTGAGCTGCTTGAGATTAATCCGGATTCGGTGCCCATCAACTTCTTGCTTCCGGTAGAAGGAACACGCCTTGCGACTCGCGATATTTCGGCGTTGACGCCCGAATACTGCATCAAGGTGCTTTGCCTTGCGCGCCTAATGCTCCCCAAGTCGGATATCCGTTGCGCTGCCGGCCGCGAGGTGTATTTCAAGGGTCACGAAAAGACACTCTTCAAAATCGCCGATTCCATATTCGCGTCGGGTTACCTCACCGAAGGCGGCCAGAGCCTCGAAGAAACATTCCGCACCATCGAGGCGGCAGGCTTCACCTGGCAAGTAGAAAGCGAATCATCCCACTAGCTTTAAAAAATACTGGTGAATACTTGTGTCGCTATTGAGTTCCGGATGGAACGAAAGCGCAATCTGGTTTCTGTAACGAACGGCAACAATCCGCTCGGGAGCGTCTGTAGTGTTCGAACTTGCCGTGCGCGAAAGGACTTCGACTCCGTTGCCGACTGATTCAAAGAAGGGCGCACGAATGAATGTCTGCGGCACTTTTCCAACGTGCGTAACTTCGTTTTCGGTGAAAAAGCTGCCGAGTTGCCTTCCGTAGGCATTCCTGCGGATAATTGCGGGGAGTGTGGCAAAGTGCGCCTTGTTTTCGCCAGCAATGTGCTCCGCAAGGAGAATTGCGCCGGCACATGTTGCAAGCACCGGCAAACCTTCAGCAATCTTTTTACGCAGAGGTTCGAAAAGTCCCAAGTCGCGCAGGAGCTTCCCTTGCACGGTGCTTTCTCCGCCGGGGAGCACGAGACCGTCTAAGTGGCGGTCAAGATCTCGTAACTGCCTGATTTCAAAAACTTCGGCGCCGAGCGATTTGAGAATGCGTTCATGTTCGATGAACGCCCCCTGCACCGCGAGAACACCTATTTGCGGTTTGCGAATTCCCATTTACTTCCCCCTTTCGGCCATCAGCAGCGCGATTTCTTGTTCGTTGATACCGACCATGGCTTCGCCCAAGTCTTCAGAAAGTTTGGCAATGAGTTTTGCATCGGTGTAATTCGTCACGGCCTGCACAATGGCGGCGGCACGCTTGGCGGGGTTTCCCGACTTGAAGATTCCGGAACCTACGAAAACACCTTCGGCACCGAGTTGCATCATGAGGGCGGCATCGGCGGGGGTGGCAACACCACCGGCAGCGAAGTTCACCACGGGAAGTTTCTTGTTGTCGTGAACGAAGCGCACCAGGTCGTACGACACCTGAAGTTCTTTAGCGCGGTTAAAGAGTTCGTCTTCGCGCAAGCTTGAAATGCGGGCGATTTCCTGGTTCATCAGGCGCATATGGCGTACGGCCTGGACGATGTCGCCCGTGCCCGGCTCGCCCTTGGTGCGAATCATCGATGCTCCTTCTTCGATACGGCGGAGCGCTTCGCCCAAGTCCTTCGCTCCGCACACGAACGGGACGTCAAATTCTCGCTTGTTGATGTGGAAAATATCATCGGCGGGGGAGAGCACTTCGCTTTCGTCGATGTAGTCAATTTCAATCGCCTGCAAAATTTGCGCTTCGGCAAAGTGCCCGATACGGCATTTTGCCATGACCGGGATAGAGACGGCATCCTGAATGCCCTTGATCATCTTGGGATCACTCATGCGTGACACGCCTCCTGCGGCGCGGATGTCGGCAGGAATACGTTCCAAGGCCATCACGGCTGCGGCACCAGCGGCTTCAGCGATTTTGGCCTGTTCGGGGGTAGTCACATCCATAATGACGCCGCCCTTGAGCATCTGGGCAAGATTCTTGTTGAGTTCGTAACGGTTCTGATCAGACATGTAAATCTCCTTGAAAGTGGTTGTTTTGTTTACGGCGCTTAATTTAAAACATTCGGCCTGCTTGCGCAATATTCAGTTTTTTGTTATTTTTATAAGGTCAGTTAAATACCAGATTTGATTAATCAATAAGGTCAGATTTATGTTTACTTACGATATGTCGAAGGCGGGTGCGAACAGCCTCTACCATTACCTTTACCAGTGCATCAAAGGGGATATCGTAAGCGGAAACATCCTTGCCGAAGAACAACTCCCTTCCAAGCGCAATCTTGCACAAAATCTAGGCGTGAGCGTCGTGACGGTCGAAAATGCCTATGCACAGCTCTTGGCCGAGGGCTTTATTTATTCGCTCCCCAAGAAGGGCTTCTTCGTTGCGGACATTAAAGCCACGATTAACGCACAAATGCCGCATAATCACAAGAAATTACGTACTCGCAGGCTGCGCACAGAACTCCCCGAAGAATCGGAACACACTAATCCGAAATATATCGCCGACTTTGCAAGCAACGGAGCCGATATCGAGGCTTTTCCCTTTACCACTTGGGCGAAAATCACTCGCGAAGTCCTTTGCGAAAGACAAAAGGATTTGTTGCAAGTTTCTCCTGGAATTGGTACTTTGGAACTCCGGCGCTCCATTGCACGCATGCTTCGTGAATTCAGAAATATCCACGCGACTCCCGAACAGATTGTCATTGGCGCAGGAACCGATTATTTGTACGGATTACTTGTGCAGTTACTGGGCTTTGATAAATGCTACGGCGTTGAAGATCCCGGCTATGGAAAGATTTCAAAAATATATGGCCAATACGGTGTTGAAGTTTGCCATATCCCTATTGATGGCGAAAAATTTGTCGATGCGTTGACAAAATCTAATGCCGATATTGTTCACATTTCGCCCGCACACCATTTTCCGACAGGTAAGGTGATGCCTGTTGGCGAACGCTACCGTTTGCTTAGCTGGGCGGCGGAATCGCCCAAGCACTACATTGTAGAAGACGATTACGACAGCGAATTCCGCATGACCGGAAAACCGATTCCTGCGCTCCAAAATATTGACGTCACTGAAAAGGTTATTTATCTGAATACATTTTCCAAAACGATGACTTCGGCCATTAGGCTCGGTTACATGGTACTTCCGTTGCACCTCGCTGAAAAATTTCAAAACGAACTTTCGTTCTATTCGTGTACGGTGTCGAATCTAGATCAGTATGTGATGGCGAAATTCATTGACCTTGGTTACTATGAGACGCATATCAATCGTATGCGCAATCTGTACCGAGGTAAGCGTGATTTTTTACTTAATGTAATTGCAAAGAGTCCGTTATCGAAAAATGCCTCTGTATTGGAAGAAAATGCCGGACTTCATTTTATTTTACAAGTGCAGACGAAACTTTCTGACGAAGAATTTTGCAATCGCGCCCGAATTCGCGGGGTAAATATCCGTGCCCTTTCGGAGTATTATTTTGAAGCTCAACCCTCTGCGCATAAATTTGTTATCAACTACTCTTCCGTAGAGAAGAAAAACATGCAAAAAGCTATTCGAGCGATTGAGGAGTCGCTGCTTTGCCTATAAGCCGCAGTAAATAAGGTGAACGCCTTCGAATGCGGAAAGTTCCGTTGAATCTTTGAAAAAAGCTTCGTCGAGATCTTTTGGGGTTAGGTCGTGGCAATATTTGATGCCCGATTTTTTGGCCAGTTCGACAACTTGTGCGGGGTCGTAACCATCAGCCATTCGTTCGCCACATGCGGCGGCAATTTGCTTTAGGCGTCTGATTTTAGTGGTGCTGTCCGCGCTGTTCCGCTCTTTTTCGTAGTAATCGAAAACCACCACGCTATTAGTCGCTGCAATCTGGGAAATCTGCGAAATGGTCTTGAAGAAAATTTCAATCGGAATGTAGTAGGACACTCCAAGAATTGAAAAGACGGAGCGCTTTTTGGGATTAAATCCCGCATTCATCAATCTATCAATGATGCTGTCTTTGTTGAAATCAATTTCTACAAAGTGAACTTTAGGTCGCCTTTTGGTGAAAAGTTCCCGCATCCGCTCAATCTTGAAAACCTGAGTTTCATAAAGGTCCAATTCAAAGACATCTACATTTTGGCTTTTGTTCCTAAGCGCAAAAGAATCTAGGCCCGCACCCAAGAGCACATATTGCACGTCTCCTGTTTTCTGCTTGGTATCGACGATATCCTCGGCAAAGCGGTTGCGCGGAAGGACAATGGGTAAAAAGTATTCGTCCAACAAATTTTTGGTCGGAAACCTTGTTCCAGGAAATAGCTCCTTTGCGAATTTATAGGCGTGGCGGTATTCCTTAAGGCTCACAAAATCAAGCGCAAATTCATCTTCGAAGATTTTTTCGCGGTTGTTTTTTTTGTTGTAGCCATGAGTGTACGCTGCGCGGGCAAGGGCGCACAAAAGCGCAGTTTTGCTAATCATGTCTAATTCGCCTTTGTCCAGAACAGGAGTTTGCGTTTTACAAATTCAAAAAGTTCCATAATCGCAAGCACTACGATGCCTGTCCAAAGAATTCCTGCAACCATGTTGGGATAGTCGGAATAGTCCGCATAAAATTGCACAAAGTGCCCAAGCCCCGTATTTTCGCCGAAGAGTTCTGCGACCGTGAGCATGATGAACGAAAGTCCCATGCCTACGGAAAGCCCTGAGAATATGGACGGAAGGCTTGCTACAAGGGCAATTCTCCACAAGTATTCAAAGCGACCTATTCCAATAATAGCGGCGTTGCGTTTGTATTTTTCGGGAATATCGGCGGCACCGGCTGCCGTATTCAAGTAAATAGGCCAGAATGCAGCAATAAAAATGATAAACGTGGATGACAGGTAAAAAGTCGGCAGAATCGCTATAGCGTAGGGAATATAAACGTTGGGCGGAATCGGGGCCGCAAATCGGGAGATAGGTTTCAGCATGTTGCTTATCCAAGAAACAGACCCGGAAAGAATTCCGATGGAAATGCCGACAATCGCCGCCACCAAATATGCGGGGACAAGTTTCAAGAGGGACGCTCCTGCACTTCGCAAGAGTTCTTCACGAGAATCAAAGAGGGCGTTCGCTATCGCCTTGGGCGATGGAAACAGGTATTGGCTGCTCCATTCCGGGCCACAACTGATGAGAGCCCAGATTCCCAGTAAAAACAGGAGGAATAGAATTCCTGAAAGCTTGGACAGATATTTTGTGAAAGTTCTCATATGCTTGCTCCTCCCTGTACGATATGTCCGAGTTTTTCAAGGACATCTTTGTGGTAGGCATCTTCAATGGCTACGATTGTTTGTTGTACTTTTTCGTCGCGGAACCAATCGCTACGATTTTTCCTTACCGGGAAATACAGAGGAATGTCTGCAATGATACGGCCTGGTGTCGATCCCAATACGACAATTCGGCTTCCCAAATAAACGGCTTCACGAATATCGTGAGTTACAAATAACGTTGTAATTGGTCGGTCTTTTACGCCACGGCAAAGTTCCAAGACCAAATCCTGAAGGCTTGCACGGTTTACGGGATCAAGCGCTCCGAAGGGTTCGTCTAAAAGAAGGGCGTCGGCACCAACGCTCAAGGCTCTCGCAATAGCCCCGCGCTGGCGCATTCCACCCGATAGTTCAAAGGGATATTTGTTGAGGCTTCTCGAAAGTCCCACCAAGTTCAGGTATTCTTCGGCCAAATGTTTCGCATCGCCACTCTTGACTTTTTTAGTCTTCTTGATGGCGAGCGTGACGTTCTGGAGAAGGGTGAGCCAAGGGAAAAGAGAGTAGTCTTGGAAGACGACACTCCTTTCGGCGGAAGGTTTCTCGATTTCCTTTCCGTTCCAATAAATATGGCCCTCGTCTGGCTTGGTGAGGCCTGCGAAAAGATTCAGCAAGGTGGTTTTACCGCTGCCGCTTTCGCCCAGCAGACACACGAATTCACCTTGATTTATTTTCAAGTTGATGTCTTTCAGGATGGCCTTGCCATCGTAAGAAAAACCGAGATTCGTCGCTTCAAAACCACTTTGCTTTTGACTCATGTTGTCTCACCTCTAGTTTCTGGACTTGAATATTTTTTCAGCATTCGCGTAGAACTCGGAATTCGGCTTTTGCTTGCGGAGTTCTGCGATGGCTTTCTGGTAGAAGTCGGTACGCACATATTCAGCGACCTTCTTGTCGGACTTGATGAATTCTGCATCCTTCAAGAAATCCCAGAAGAATTCGACGCCCTTCACGTTCGGGTCGGTATCCTGCGTAACGTGTCCACTGTAGAACGCCTTGTTGACAAGGGCTGTGTCGAGCTTGATCCACTTGGCAATAATTTCCACACTCTTCTTGTGGTCATTTTGCACCAGTTCCTCGGCTTCGATCAGCGACTTGACCAAGCGCTTGTAAACGTCCTCGCGACCGTCAATCTTGCGGAGCGAGGCAATCAGGCGGCAGCAGATGTGGCCCGGATTGATGTCCTTACTGCGAAGCACCACGGAAAGGCCCGCTTCTTCGGCACGGAGGTCATGCGGTCCCCAAGTGACGCCTGCGTACACGCTGCCGTTCTTTACAGCTTCGATTACTGCAGGCGGGTTCTTGAGTTCCACGATGGTCACGTCTTTGTGCCAGTCGATGCCTTCTTTCTTGAGGCCGCCACGAACGATGGCATCGGCAGTACCCAAGCGAATCGTCGCGATTTTCTTGCCCTTGAGATCGCTCAACTTCTTGACGGAGTCAGCGTTTTCCTTGCGCGTAATGACAGCCTGGTCGCCACCCATGATACCGCCAATGACGCGGATGTCTGCGCCCTGGGCAATATGAATGAGAGGAGCGAGTGAACCGAATGCACCCGCATCGAGTTTACCTGCACGGACTGCGGCGATGCCGTCACCGGAATTCGAGAATTCCACTAGGGTCACGTCAAGTCCGTTCTTCTCGAAGATGCCGGCATCTTTAGCGATGAAGAATTTTCCCTGACCCGTAGAAGAGAGGTAACCGATGGAAATCTTGTCTGCGGCAAAAGCAGATGCGGCACAGACGAGAGTGAAAAGGAATGCCAAAGCAATCCGAGAATGCTTTTTATGAAGATTATGATTCATTGTCAAACCTCCTTATTAGAATCCGTATGTTGCGGAAAGTTGATAACGGTTCAGGTCGGCTTCCTTTACTTTCTGGGTGCCGGCAGTCAGGTAAT
>JAEEGG010019052.1_pt1 | contig 13892 bp, 8 predicted proteins | sample 9134161 | NCBI WGS metagenome assembly JAEEGG01 (sample SAMN16246543, study PRJNA631951) | gut metagenome | biome: gut microbiome; feature: rumen; material: CR-attached | host: Bos | place: Iran: Karaj | collected 2018-10 | reverse complement strand
TGAGCATGCGGTCGCTGTTGGCATGGGTGCCGCAGTTCATGCCCGAGGCATTATTGGCGACGATGCCGCCCACCATGGCCGAGCCGATGCTGGCGGGGTCGGGCGGGAACACGCGCCCCAGCGGTTTTAGGATCTGGTTCACCCGTGCGCCCACGATGCCGGGCTGCAGGGTGATGCTCTCGGCATCGGCAGCCACGCTGTAGTCCTCCCAATTCTTGCCGGCTACAATCAGGATGCTGTCGCTCACGCTTTGCCCCGACAGCGATGTGCCTGCAGCGCGGAAGGTGAACGGCAGGCCGTATTTGCTGGCCGTCCTGACAATCGTCGCCACTTCGTCCTCATCCTTGGCGCGGATGACCACTTGGGGCGTCAGGCGGTAAAAACTTGCGTCGGTGCCCCAAGCCAGGGTGCGCAACTCGTCGGTATAAACCCTGTCGGCGGGCAAAATGCCTTTTATTTCGTTCAAGAACCTTTTCATAGCAACCTTAATAATACTTGATGGTGAAGGTGTCGGTTATGTTCAAGTCATCATCCCAGTGGCCGCGATAGACGATGGGGACATTGCGGTAGGCCTCGGGAACCTGCAGAACGTCGATTTTGCTCCAGCGGGGCGGGCCGTAGTCAAACGACTTGCCCGACAATATCAGAATATTGCTGGCATAGTCATACTCGTAAAATCCGCCGCCCAGGCACGTCTCATGCGGCATCAGCAGGTCGCGATGCAGCGTGACCATGCCGAGCCTCAAGTGGCCATTACCGGTGATGATAAACTTAGGATGTTCCATAACCGCAAAGATAGTGTTTTTTTAGTTTTCAGTTCCTAGTTTTTGATTTTTAGTTGGCTTCAGCATCCAGCCTGCGGCACAAAATGTTTTGAAGACAAGAAAGACAAGAAGGACAAGAAAAATATTATTATTGATAATCAATACTTTTGTCTTTCTTGTCCTTCTTGTCTTCTTATCAGAGACTTGGCGGCTTAGCGTGAGGCCACTAAGCGCGGATTTCCCTCTAAGCCCTAAGCTCTAAACTGCGAGCGCAGCTCGCAAAACTCGCATTACCACGAGCCAGTGAGCATGTAGTCGATCAGAGCCGTCACGTCGCTGATGTTGATGCTGCCGTCCTGGTTGCAATCAGCGGCTGTTAGATTAACGCCCGAAGCATTGCTGGTCAGCAGATAGTCGATCAGGGCGGTAACGTCGCTGATGTTGACGCTGCTGTCGCCGTTCACGTCGCCACGCTTCACGCTCTGCTTGGGAGTGAGTTTCACGTGGTCGATGGCGAAGTAGTCGCCTTCGGGATCGACGCTGCCGTCCTTGCTGTAACTCCACTTCAAGGTGTGGGTGCCGGCCTCCAGGTCAACCGAGTAGCTCTCCCAGTCGTTCTGGTACTCTCCATACTCTAACCGTGCCCTGCCGTCGATGTAGAACGTACATGCGTCGTAGATCCTGTCATCTTCGTAACCTTCGCCCCACGCCTGGAACACAAACGACAGGGTGGCGCCGCCCTCGGCAACATCAACCGTCGCCGTCAGCGACGACGTGGTGCTGGCAACGCCTGCATTGCCCGACTCGGCATAGCTAAAGGCTCCGCCGCCGTCAATGACCACCTTCCAAGGATAGTCACCTGTGCTCTCGAAGTGGATGGAGCCGCCATCGTCATTCAACGCGTCGTCAAGCGTCACCGTCTGCTTGGGAGTGAGTTTCACGTCGTCGATGGCGAAGTAGTCGCCATCGGGATCGGCGCTGCCGTCCTTGCTGTAGCTCCACTCCAAGATGTGGGTGCCGGCTTCCAGGTCAACCGAGTAGCTCTCCCAGTCGTTCTGGTACTCTCCATACTCTAACCGTGCCGAGCCGTCGATGTAGAACGTACATGCGTCGTAGATCCTGTCATCTTCGTTACCTTCGCCCCAGGCCTTGAACACAAACGACAGGGTCTCGCCGCTCTCGGGAACATCAACCGTCGCCGTCAGCGTCGACGTGGTGCTGGCAACGCCTGCATTGCCCGACTCGGCATAGTGGCGCGCGCTGCCGCCACTGGCAACCTGCCACGGATAGTCACCTGTGCTCTCGAAGTGGATGGAGCCGCCATCGTCATTCAACGCGTCGTCAAGCGACCATATTCCACGGATGTCATAGAAGTTGCCCCAATACTGGGCCTGCTGGTAGTCTGCGCAAGCGCTCTGTGGAACATACAGGACCGTGTAGTCGTAGTGGCCGCCATCGAATGCGTCCTGAGAATTGATCGTGGGCGGAACCAGGGCCAGGCAAGTGATGGTGCCACGATCCAAATCCTCGCAGCCGTTGAAGGCCATGGCGCCGATGCTGGTCATGCCGCTGCCGATGACCACATCGGTCAGCGACGTGCAGTTCTGAAAAGCATACATGCCCATGCTGGTCACCGAGTTGGGGATGGTGATGCCCGTCAGCGACGTGCAGTTCTTGAATGATGTGTTGCCGATGGCAGTCACCGTCTCGGGGATGACCACATCCGTCAGGTTGGGGCAGTTAAAGAATGCCAGATGGTCGATGGCAGTCACCGTGTAGGTCACACCATAATAGGTCACCGTTCGGGGAATCACGATGCGGCCGCTGTAGGTGTTGTAGTTGCCGTCCTTGTAGGTCACGCTCACCTTGTCCGCGCCTGTAATTTTGTAGTAGAAGCCATTTTTCTTGAAACTGTAGTTCAGTTCCACGATGTTGCCAAATTGATTCCAGGCATTAATGGCATGATAGGCCGAACTCGTGCCGTAGGGGACATAGAGCGTCATCTCGGGGGCATTGTAGGGGTCGGGAGCGCTGGGAGAGATCAGCGGTGGCGTCAGCGCCATGCACGTGATGGTGCTGTTGCTGGCGTCCCAGAACGCATCCTCGAAGGCTTCGTTATGGATGATGCCGATACTGTTGGGCAGAATCAGGTGCTGCAGATAGGGGCAGCGGTAGAACGCACGCTCATCGATGCCGCCCACCGTGTACCACCTGCCGTCGGGCTCATAATATACCTCCTCGGGAATCTCCACCGTGCCGCTGTAGCAGCCGTACTGCCCGGTTCCGTCATGGGTGACCAGGACATCGTAGGCCTCAATCTTGTAATAGATGCCGTCCACTTCAAAAATTCTACCGATGATGTCCTGGATATCGGTGAAATAGCCGGGATTGCTCGGGCCACCGTCGATGTGGGCATAGTCTTTGTCAGTGTGATTGTCATCATAAGTCGTGCCCTGGCCGCCCACCAGGCTGGTGCAGCCTTTAAACATCCAAATATCATCTCTCACGGCGGTTGTACTCCACCCATCGCCAGCATAGATGGTCTGCAGATTGCTGCAGCCATAGAACATGAAAGACATACTGGTCACCCTGGACGTATTAAAACTGCTCAAGTCAAGGCTCGTCAAACTTCTGCATTGATAGAACATATAAGTCATGTCGGTCACCTCACTGGTGTTCAGGTTGTTGATACCCTCGATGGATTGAAGATCAGACATCTTATAGAACCATCTATAGGTGGTCGTTGGGAGGGCATCAGCGAACGAAGAGGTGAAGACCACCTTGGTCACATTGGCATTGATGCTATCTTTTACCCAACCGGGATCATTCTCACCCACGTTCAGGGTGTAGGTCATGCCTGTACGGCTGAAGCGCTGGTTGTCGTAGTAGAACGTCAGCGTCGTGTTCGACGGCGTATAGCATGCATAGGCATAGCTCACAGGGGTTCCAGTGGCTGTGAAATAGCCGGGGTTGCTGGGGCCGCCGTCGATACGGGCATAGACTTTGTCAGTGTGATTGGCATCGTAGGTCGTACCCATGCCACCCATCAAGCAGGTGCAGTCTTTAAACATCCAAATATCATCTCTCACGGCGGTTGTACTCCACCCATCGCCAGCATAGATGGTCTGCAGATTGCTGCAGCCTTGGAACATGAAAGCCATACTGGTCACCCTGGACGTATTGAAACTGCTCAAGTCAAGGCTCGTCAAACTACTGCATTGATAGAACATATTAGTCATGTTGGTCACCTCACTGGTGTTCAGGTATTCCATTCCCTCGATGGTTACAAGGTTACTCATTTGACCAAACCAAGAGTACGTGGTCGTCGGTCGGGCATCAGTAAACGAGGAGTCAAAGACCACCCGAGTCACATTGGCATAGCTGCTGTTAATTACCCAATCAGGCTGATAGTTTCCATAGTTCAATTGGTAGGTAGTGCCCGTGCGGCCAAGGCGCAGCCTATCGTAGTAGAAGGTCAGCGTCGTGTTCGACGGCGTGTAGCACGCATAGGCTTCAGGCTCATTGGGATCCCTGGTGAAGTAACCAGGGTAATTGGTGCCGCCGTCGATGTGGGCGTAGGTCTTGTCCATCGGGTTGGATGAGTTCCAGGTCGTGCCCTGGCCGCCTAGCAGGCTGGTGCAGTCATTGAACATACCATAGGAGGTCGTCATAGCTGCTGTGGTCCAGCTACTGCTCACATAGATGGTACGCAAACTGCTGCTGCCAGAGAACATGAAAGATACGTCGGTCACCTGGGAGGTGTTGAAACTGCTCAAATCTAGGGTAGTCAATCCAGTGCAGTAACTAAACATAAACTCCATATTAGTCACCTCGCTGGTGTTCAGGTAATTCAGACCTGTGATGGACTGAAGATTCCGCATGCCAGAAAACCATAAGCGGGTGGTCGTCGGACGAGCACCAGAGAATGCCGGGGCAAAGACCACCCGAGTCACATTGGTTCTCGTGCCGTCGGTGTACCAACCAGGATCGTTGTTTCCCGTATTCAGGTCGTAGGTCGTGCCAGAGAGACTACTGCGGTAGTCATCATAGTAGAAAGTGAGCGTCTTGGTCATCGGCGAGTAGCACGCATAGGCCTCTTGGGCGCTGGCGCCGAGGGCGCACATCATGGCCGCCACCAGGACGACCAAACGAAAGAGTAAAGCTTTCTTTTCCATAATCATTCTATTTAAAAGTTAATATTTGCTGCAAATATAATAAAAAAAGTTTTTGGTTGCTAGCTTTTTGAGCTTTTAGTTGGCTTCAGCATCCAGCCTGCGGCACAAAATGTTTTGAAGACAAGAAAGACAAGAAGGACAAGAAAAATATTATTATTGATAATCAATACTTTTGTCTTTCTTGTCCTTCTTGTCTTCTTATCAGAGGCTTGGCGGCTTAGCGTGAGGCCAATGAGCGCGGATGCCCCTCTAAGCCCTAAGCCCTAAGCTCTAAACTGCGAGCGCAGCTCGCAAAGCTCGCATTACCACGAGCCAGTGAGCATGTAGTCGATCAGTGTGGTGACGTCGCTGATGGTGGTGGAACCGTCCTGGTCGCAGTCGGCAGCATCAGTGTCGATGCTATCGGCGTTGTTGCTCAGCAGATAGTCGATGAGGGCGGCTATATCGGCAATGTTCACGTTGCCGTCGCCATCCACGTCGCCACGCAGGCTGGCATTGGGGTCAAAGCCAAGTTGCTGGTCCATCCACGCGATGCGGTCGTGCAGCCACTGCTTAAGCCAGTCTATCTCGTCGGCATAATTGTCGGCGATGTAGTAGTTGGGCCACACATATTGTCCCCAGCGGGGCCATGCCTGGCTGTTGCGCTGCTCGGCGCCGTGCGAGGTGAGCACGTTGGCCAGCGAGTCGACGGTGGCCATGATGCGGTCTTCGCGCAGGTTGTTGCGGCGGTACTGTGCCCAGCGGTTCTTGAGCGCCTCGGTATACTCGGGGTCGGTGTTGAGTTTGTACCACCAGAAGGGTATCAGCTGGGTGTCGCCCGCGCTGTTGAGGGTGTTGTTGTTCTGGTATATCCAGGTGTTGGTGCGCCAGGCGTTATAATAGTCGGCGTTGCCATAGGACAGGTTGTTGTCCCATACAACCATCTTGAAGCGCGCGTCCTCGCTGTCGCGGCGCTTGAAGAACTTGCCGCTCAAGCGGTAAGCGTCCACGTTGTGGCCCAGTTCCATGGCTATCTGGTAGTCGACAAAGTTGTCCACATCGATGTACTCGCTATAGGTCGACGAACCCGTGGGCCTGTAATTCCACAAGGCGGTCTCCATCTGGTCGATGCGGCCCTTGATATAGGAAATCTGTTCCGAGGTCATGTCTTCGTAGTCGGGCGACTTGTACTGGAAGTGGATGTACTGGTTGTTGTAGGGCGAGCCCGTACTGCTCAGCGGGTGATATTTGGACGTGTGGGTCACCTCGCCCTCGGTACGGTTCACCTCCATGATGTAGCCTCCCGTGAGTTCGTCACCCTCGGTGCCCGGGTTGGGCAGATTCAGGCGATGCTTGCCGTCGGACACCACCTCGGTCAGTACGAACACACCATAGTAGATGCCGTCGAGAAAGAGTTCGCAGTAGCGACCCTGGGGCGTGTACTCCATCCACGGCCTGGAAACCTCAAAGGCCAGCAGGTCGCGCATCATGCTCTTGTCGGCATAGGGGGCGAGCAGGGCCCAGTTGTTGTCCTTGCCCATGCCCAGGATATTGACTTTCTTCTTGACACCGCCCTCCTCCAGGGGCTTGTCCAGGGGACGGAACGAATACGGCTTCTTGTCACTCATGCTGAACGACGAACTGCCACGGTAGCGCAGGGCCACATAACCCTCGTAGTCGATGTTCTGTCCGGGATGTGCCACCGTGTCGCCATAGTTGATCTGACCATCGCCGTTATGGATGATTTTCATGCGGGCGGTGATGCGTTCATAGCGGTCGATGTACTGGCCATCCACTTCGAGCCACACGATGGGCAGGTTGGTCGATGTGAGTTGTACCGACTGGTCATCGGGCGGGTAATTCCACCATACCCATGCGCGGGCGGTTCCCGTCAAGGCCATTAGGGTCAAAGCAAGCAAAAATAATCGTTTCATCGTTTTCAGTCTTTAGATATTGATTGTGATTCTTGATGTGTTACTGTGTTGCGTGGATGATGGGCGAGAATCTCGTCACGCAGACGCGAACGGTCGATGTGGACATAAATCTCGGTAGTGGTGATGCTCTCGTGGCCGAGCATCTGCTGGATGGCGCGCAGATTGGCGCCGCCCTCGAGCAAGTGGGTGGCGAAACTGTGGCGCAGGGTGTGGGGGCTGATGACCTTGCGCACGCCGGCCAGTTCGCACAACTGTTTGACGATGTGGAAAATCATTTGGCGCGTGAGCATGGCGCCGCGGCGGTTCAGGAACAGGATGTCCTCGCTGCCGCGCTGGACCGTCTGGTGGGAGCGCGTCTGCTCGATGTACAGGTTGATCTGTTCGATGGCGACGGGCGAGATGGGAACGACGCGTTGCTTGTTGCCCTTGCCCTGGATGAGGACGTAGCGCTCGTCGAAGAAAAGTTGTGAGAGCTTGAGCGTCACCAGTTCGCTCACGCGCAGGCCACAGCCGTATAGCGTCTCGATGATGGCTCGGTTGCGTTGTCCTTCGGGCTTGGACATATCGATGGCGGCAATCATGGCGTCGATTTCGGCGATGGTGAGCACCTCGGGCAGGTGTCGTCCGATTTTGGGCGCCAGCAGCAGTTCGGTGGGCTCGGTGTCCAGATAGCCCTCAAGTCGCAAGAACTTGTAGAAACTTTTCACGCCGCTGATGATGCGGGCCTGGGAGCGTGGCTGGATGCCCACGTCCTGCAAGGTGCAGACAAAGCCTTCCAGATTGTCGGTCGAGGCATTCTCGACGGCCTCCCCGGCATCGGCGAGGTAGCGGGTGAGTTTGTCCACGTCGTCACCATAGGCCACGGCGGTATTCTGACTCATGCCTTTTTCCATAGTCAGATAGGCCAGAAAACGCCGTTTCACATTCGCTATGTCGGTAATGGGGCGCATGTCCCTAGTTTTTAGTTCTTAGTTTTTAGTTCTTAGTTGTTAGTTGGGCTTGGATGGTGTCGGTCAAGAGGGGGTCGAAGTTGTCGCTGGCGATGACGGTCACTTGGTTGCCGTTGGGGATGATCTTCATGCGGCGGTTGTCGCCACCGTCAATCCAATCGACACGCATGGCCAGCGTGTCGCCCTGCCAGGCGTAGGCTGCCGCGCTTGTGAAGGGCCTGGGTGTGCCCACCAGTTGCTCGCGGCACTCGACAATGTAGATGGGATGGTCGTCGCTGGTGGTCATGCGCCACTCGCCACAGGCGGCCAGGGCGTGGTGGATGCCACGGCGGTCGGTCATCATGAACAGGCGGTCGTTGCCGCTGCGGTCTACGACCAAGGATTGCAGCCCCAGCAGGTTGTTACCGAAAACGATGGCCTTGCCCATCAGTTTATCTTCGAGGGGATGGGTGGCTTCGCCCTGCGGCATGTCGATGGCCAAATGCACGGGTGCGGCTTTGAGCAGCTCCTCCTCGTCAAGCAGCGGCTCCACGAGGTGGTAGTAGAGGGCGTTGAGTTCGTCGCCATAGTTGCCGGCGCGTCCGTTGATGACAACGACAAGGTCCAGTTTGGGCACCACATAGATGAGTTGGCCGCCGTAGCCGGCCGCAAAGTAGCATTCGGCCCGCGGGTGCTGGATGGCCTTGGTCTGGTACCCGTAGCCCAAGTAGTAATCATCGACGTTATAGCCCGTGAACCACGAGCGTATGGTGTGCCACATGCTGCGCAGGGCATTCATCAGCCTCTCGGTCCAGGACAGCTTGATGTCATGCTTCTCCTGGGTGCTGATAAGGCGTTGCGTCATGTCGTGAATCCACTGGGCACTGATGAGCTGCTGGCCGTTCCATTGGCCCTCTTGCAGCATGAGTTGTCCCAGCTTGGCCTGACTCTCGGCGTGCAGGCGCAGACCCCAGGCGCCTATCTCGACGCTGTCGGGGGCAAGCTCCCAGTCGCATTGCGTGATGTGCAGCGGCACGAAGATGCGTTCCCGCACATAGTCGAGCAACGGCTTGCCCGTGAGCCGCGTGACAATCATTGCCAGGGCATGGGTGCACATCGAATCGTAGTTGAATACCTTGCCCACGCCATGGAAATCGCTGGCAAACCAAGTACTCAACCAGTCCTTGTCGCCCTCAAAGATGCTCAGGTCCTCTTCACGTCCCGCCGCCATCATGAGTACGTCGCGCACGGTGAGGCTATCCAGGGCGGGCGACAGCGTGGCAGGCATCTTGTCGCGCAAGTATTTTGACACCTTGTCCTCGACCTTGAGTAAACCGTCCTCAACGGCCAACCCTACAGCCATTCCTGTCACCGTCTTGCTGGCGCTGTAGAGGGTGTGCACGTCGGTGGCCTGATAGGGAGAGGCATGCAGTTCACCGATGACCTTGCCGTGACGCAGCACCATCATGTGATGCACGTCCACATCGGGCATACTGGTCAACTGACGGTAAAAACTGTTGAGCAACCCGCTGGAAACGCCCTGCTCCTCGGGCGTGGACCGCGGCAACTCTCCCACCTGGGCATTAACCGCCAGGCAGCTCGCCAGCAATAGCAATATCAAGTAAAGACGTTTAATCATTGCCTCGTGAAGGGGATGGTGACAGTTTTGGAATTGGGATAAGTGTCGCAGATGCTTACCTGGTTGTTGTCAAAATCAAAGACGTAAGTCAAGCCGCTAATCCAGTCAACAAAGTGGACGCGCACTTCGAGTTTAGTGGCCGAGGTCCATGCATAGGCCGCAGCGGCAGTGAAGCCGTGGTCAAAGCCCTGCATGCGGTTGATGGCGTTGATGGAGTAATAGGGAAAACCTGCCAGCGCGCTATAGCACCACGAGTTGTAGCCCAAAGCATATTCCTCGCTGTCCTGGGCTTCATATTCTATTTCCATCGTATTAAGACCATTGGCCCCAAACAAACCTATCTGCCTTATGCCGAATTTGTTGGAGTTCAGATGCAATAGTATGCTCTGCTTCTTTCCTTTTTTGCCTTGAGGCAACTTCAATGCGGCTGATGAACATAATTTCTCCAACCGTTTTTGCAGTTTGTTCTCGGGTTGGAGCGGCTTGGCGTTCAATCCGGGCATCAACTGGTTCCAAATGCATGCCAGCTCCTCGTGTCCGTAAAGTTTCATGCCCAGGATGACCACTACGAGGTCCTCTTGAGGCACCACAACGGTATATTGCCCCATGGCGCCGTCGGCACGGAATGAGCCCGGCCATTTGCTCTGCCACACCTGGTAGCCGTAACCCTGATTGCCGTCGGTGGGCGGCACGGTTTCTTTGGCACCGCCGTCGATAAGGCGTGAGCAGGCAGCGGTCACATAGTCGGCACTCACCAGTTGCTGCCCGTTCCAGTTGCCCTTGTTGAGCAGCAGTTGTCCCAGTTTGGCCATCGTCTCGGCCTGGACGCGCAGTCCCCAGCCGCCGGTGTTGATGCCGTCGGGACTCGTCTCCCAGTCAGCCACAGTGATGTGCATGGGGTCGAACAGTTTCTTTTGCAGGTACTCCAGCATCGTTTGTCCCGTCACGCGCTGCACAATGGCGCTGAGCATGAAGGTGCACATCGAGTCATACTGGAACAGGCTGCCCGGTTTGTCGTCAACAGGTTTGGCTAGCCAGTCCTTGACCCAATCGGTGCTGTTGTTGCGCATGGTCCAGTCGGGTTTCACTCCCGAGGCCATCATCAGCAGGTCACGCACAGTCATGTCGGCCATGTTGTCGCTCACGCGGTTCGTGCGCTTGTCGGGGAAGAAGGTCATCACCCTGTCGTCGAGGCGCAGCAGGTTTTCGTCGATGGCGATGCCCACCGCCAGCGAGGTAAACGTCTTGCTGGCCGAGTAGAGGGTATGGCTGTCCTCGGCGCGGAACGGAGTGGGGTGCAACTCGGCGACCACTTTGCCGTGGCGCACAACCATCACGTGGTGGATGTCACACTCGGGCAGGCCCATCAGCGAGTCCATCATGTTGATGACCGCCTGTGTGCTGATGCCCTCGGCCGCAGGCGTGCTTCGAGGCAGATCGCCCACCTGTGCCATCGAGGCGAGGAAGCACGTCAGCAATAAGGATATGGCAAATATATATCGTTTCATACTACAGTGAATTTGATGAATACAGGTTCAAATCTAGGATAGCTGTCGCGCACAATTGCTTCTTGCTTGTCGAAATCAAACAAGAAGGCCGTGCCGCTAATCCAATTGACATAGTGGATTCGTATCTCTATCGTCGACGGGGTGGTCCATGCATAGGACGCTCCGGCCACGAAATCATGATTCAGGTTCTGCATGCGGTTCTTGGCAGTGATGGAATAGGGCGGATATCCCTTGATGGTGCTATATGTCCACTCTCCATATCCCATGGGTATGGCCTCGACGGGTCTCCCCTTGCAGGCAAAGCGCAGGGTGTCACCATCTACCTGCGCCCATTGCAGGCCATAGGAGTTCTCTTCCATCAACAGGCGTCGCGAGGTCACATTTTTCCCTGTGCCTGTTGCTTCACCTTTGGGTTTGTGCAAACTGGCCTCGTTGCATAGCCTGTTCAACTGTTTTTCAAGTTCGGCATCATGTTGGACAGGGCCAGTATAAATACCAGGCAGCAACTGGTCCCAGATGCATGCCAGCTCGGTGTGTCCCAATACGGTCATACCCATAATCACGACCACGAGGTCATATTCGGGAATGACTACACTGTATTGCCCGAAAGCGCCATCGGCACGGAACGAACCGGGCCACTTGCTCTGCCACACCTGGTAGCCATAGCCCTGATTGCCGTCGGTGGGCGGCACGGCAATGTCCGCTCCACCATCGTTGAGACGCGAACAGGCCTCCTCGACGTATGCAGCACTGATCAGTTGTCGCCCCTTCCAGTTGCCCTTGTTGAGCAGTAGTTGGCCCAATTTGGCCATCGTCTCGGTATCTACTCTCAATCCCCATCCGCCCGTGTTGATGCTGTCGGAACTCATTTCCCACTCAGCATCTTTGCACTGCATGGGAACAAGAAGTTTCTCGTTCAGGTAGTCAAGCAACGTCCTGCCAGTCACGCGCTGCACGATGGCACTGAGCATGAAGGTGCACATTGAGTCATACTGGAAACGTGTGCCGGGTTTGTCGGCAACGGTTTTTGCCAACCAGTCCTTGACCCAATCGGTGCTCGTGTCCCGCATGGCCCAGTCGGGCTCCACGCCCGAAGTCATCGTCAGCAGGTCGCGCACGGTCATCGCTGCCAGGTTGTCGCTGATGGTGTCGGGCACCTTGTCGGGGAAGAACGACACAACCTTGTCGTCGAGGTGCAGCAGCCCCTCGTCGATGGCAATTCCTACCGCCATCGAGGCAAAAGTCTTGCTGGCTGAGTAAACCGTGTGCTTGTCACTGGCACGGAAGGGCGCGGGATGCATCTCGGCAACCACCTCGCCATGTTGCATAATCATCACATGGTGGATGTCGCAGTAGGGGATGGCCAATAGCGAATCCATCATGTTGATGACGGCCTGGGTACTGATGTGACAATCCTTCGTACTGCCATAAGCATATCTGTCGGCCTGAACCGCCAGCAGCAACGGCAACAATGCCAGCAATATGAAAGATTGACGTTTCATCAAGTGCTATTGATAGTTCTTTAGGGCTTGTTCGAGTTCGGTGCGGATGAGGGTTTTCAGTTCTTGGGGTTCCAGCACCTCGATGCTGGCGCCGTGGGACATGAGTTCCTCTTTCAGGTCGTAGGTGATGCGCATCCTGTAGGTGAATATGGAGTACTGGTCGTGCACTTCTTCCTGTTGGGATCTGTGCAGCGGTAGGGCGCGGAAGTATTTGGCCTGTGTGGGCTCCACGCGCAGGACAATGCGCTTGGCGCTGTTCTGGTTGGTGATGATGCCGAAACAGTCCTTGAAGAACTCCGACGGGTTGATGTTGTCGGGCATGACAAAGGAGTCCTGTAACAGGTTCAGGTTGCTCATGCGGTCCAGTGAATAGGTCTTGATCAGGTTATCCTTGACGTTAAGACCGATGACATACCACAACTGCTTGAAAATCTTGACGAAGTAGGGCTCCAGCACAATGCCGTCGGTGGGCAGTGCGCGGGTATAGCTCTTGTAAGAGAAGCGGATGCGGCGGTTCTGCTTCAACGCGTCGATGACCACCGGCAAGTGCTCGCGGGCCGAGGGCACATTCTCGAGCATGATGCGGCTGCTGATGTCGCGGGCATTGCTCAACGTGCCACTCATCGACACCGAATCGACCAGCCACGACAGCAGGCGGGCATTTTCCTCACCGCCCGTGTCGTCGATGTAGTATTCAAAGGTGGCCTTGTCGCACTGGATGTTGATGTCGAACATCTCTTCCACGCCGTCGCGGTAGTGAAAGAATGTGCGCCGTGCCAGCGGTTTGCCTTCGCTGATTTCGCTGCGCAACCAGGCTGCATTCAGGTCCTTGAGTGTGATGCGCCCGTAGCGGCTGATGGTATCCACCAGCCACACGTAGCGGTTGATCATATTGCGGGCCATGATTTAGTCCTTAGTTTTTAGTTCTTAGTTGTTAGTTTTTAGTTGGCATCCTAACAGTTAATGCCTAAAGCCTAACGCCTAATGCCTAACACCTAATACCTAATACCTATAGCCTATCAATTTTTCTTGATGAGGAGGGCCAGGCCAATCATGGTCAAGGCGGCATTCAACAGCAACAACTCGAAACCCAGGGTGTAGTCGAACTGGTTCTTGAGCCACATCTGGATAAAGAAACTGATGACGGGAGCGGCGATACACACCACGGGAACCAGGCGGTCACGCACGGGGCTCTTGCACATCATGCCAAAGGCAAACAGGCCGAGGATGGGACCGTAGGTGTAGCTGGCCAGCGTATAAACCGCGCTGATGGCATCACTGTTGCTGATGGCGTAGAAGATGAGAATCACCAGACCCATGCCGGCAGCCATGGCGATGTGCACCATGCGGCGGGTGCGGCCCAGGGCCTTGTCGTCCTGCTTTTTGTCAGCGCCCAGGATATCGACGGTGAACGAGGTGGTGAGCGATGTCAAGGCCGAGCCGGCAGCCGAATAGGCCGCGG
>JAEEGG010019049.1_pt1 | contig 13893 bp, 9 predicted proteins | sample 9134161 | NCBI WGS metagenome assembly JAEEGG01 (sample SAMN16246543, study PRJNA631951) | gut metagenome | biome: gut microbiome; feature: rumen; material: CR-attached | host: Bos | place: Iran: Karaj | collected 2018-10 | reverse complement strand
CGCAGCATGAACATTTGCAAGGAGTGTTGGATAGGGGTGCCACTTCGTGCGGCCTAATCTGCCACAGGTGGAAGGCCCTTTTGCCGACGGTCCGCAGATGTTTGTCCTTCACATATTTGATGATGCTCGTTCCTTTTTTCATCGTTCGCTGATTAGTTGGTTTTTCGGTGATGTCATTGCCATTTTCCGTGTGCAAAGATACGTCCTTTTTGCGACTTCACCAAATTATATATAACGACTTTGCACGAAAATAATGTAGAAATCGGCAAATTCTGCATTTTTTTTCGTGCAAAAGTGATATTATGATGTGGATTTGTTGGACAATTCGATAAAATTCCATATATTTGCAGCAACCATTTCTAAAAACCATTTCACCATGAAGATTCAATTCCTCGCAGCATCCATGCTGCTCATCTGTTCCCAATCCCTGACGGCACAGCAGCTCACGCTCAGTGCCGACAACGTAGATGAAGTCCTCAAGGCAATGACCCTCGAGGAGAAAGCCACCCTTTGCGTAGGTTACAGCATTGCCCAGGCCACCGAACAACTCAATGGTGTCATCGGCGCTCATGCCGACCTCGTCCCAGGTGCTGCCGGTGCTACCCGTGCCATTCCACGACTCGGCATCCCGTCCACCGTCCTTGCCGATGGTCCTGCCGGTGTGCGCATCCGTCCCACACGCGAAGGAGATCCCAACACCTATTATGCCACAGGTTTCCCCGTAGGCACTGCTTTGGCCTGCACGTGGAACCAGGAACTTGTCGAGAGCGTAGGTCATAGCATCGGCAACGAGGTGCTCGAATACGGTTGCGACGTCCTCCTCGCTCCCGGCATGAACATCCATCGTTCGCCCCTTTGCGGACGTAATTTCGAGTACTATTCCGAGGATCCTCTGGTAGCAGGCAAGATTGCTGCTGCTTACGTTCGTGGCATCCAGAGCCAGGGCGTCGGCACCAGCATCAAGCACTTCGCTGTGAACTCGCAGGAAACCAACCGCACCTTCGTCAACGAAGTGGTCAGCCAGCGTGCTTTGCGCGAAATCTACCTCAAGGGCTTCGAGATTGCCGTCAAGGAGTCCGATCCCTGGACCGTGATGTCGTCCTACAACCAGGTCAACGGCGAATTTGCCCAGCAGAGCCACGGACTGCTCACCACCATCCTGCGTGACGAGTGGGGCTACAAAGGCATCGTAATGACCGACTGGGGTGCCAAGGAAGGCACGATGAAGGCTGTCATTGCCGGCAACGACCTCATGGAACCCGGCAACCAGACCGAGATCAACCGCATCATCGAAGGCGTAAACAATGGCACCATTCCTATGGCTGATCTCGACCGCAACGCCCGTCGCATCCTCCAGTACATTGTTCGCACTCCTCGCTTCAAAGGCTACAAGTACAGCAACAAGCCTGACCTCAAGGCACATGCCGAAGTAACCCGTCAGACGGCTACCGAAGGCATGGTATTGCTCAAGAACGACGGGGGCACCCTGCCTATGAAGGACGTGAAGAACGTGGCCGTCTTCGGCATCACCGCCTATGACTTCATCGCAGGTGGAACAGGTTCGGGCGACGTCAACAAGGCTTACACCATCGACCTGATGCAGGGCATCACCAATGCCGGCCTGACCGTCACTGAAGATCTGAAGAACCTCTACTACGACTACAAGAAGTTCCAGGAGAGCAAGGATGCTGCCGAATTTGCCAACACATTCCGTTGGGGCAAGCCCGTGCTTCCCGAACTGGAAGTCGCTTCTCGCATCGTCTCGAACCAGGCCAAGAAGGCCGACATCGCACTGGTTTGCCTGGGCCGTCAGGCTGGCGAAGGTGCCGATCGTCACATCGAGAACGACTTCAACCTCACCGAGGTGGAGCGTAACCTCCTCAACGACGTATGCCTCTATTTCCATCAGGCAGGCAAGAAGGTCGTCGTGATCCTCAACATGGGCAACGTCATCGAGACAGCATCCTGGAAGGGTATGCCCGATGCCATCCTCATGGCTTGGCAGCCAGGGCAGGAAGGAGGCAACTCCGTGGTCGATGTGCTCACCGGCAAGGCCAATCCTTCGGGCAAGCTCACCATGACCTTCCCCATCGCTGCAGCCGACATCCCCGCCCTCGCCAACTATCCCAACGTGGGCATTCCCGAGGTACGTGGCTGGCGTAGCCGTGGCCCAGTCAAGAACACCGACTACACCCTCCATCAGGAAGGCATCTACGTAGGCTATCGTTACTTCAACACTAACGATGTTGCCGTTTCCTATCCCTTCGGCTTCGGTCTGAGCTACACCACCTTCTCCTACAGCAAGCCCGTTGTCAAGGCTGGCAAGGATGGTTTTACAGCCACTATTACCGTCACCAATACGGGTAGCGTAGCCGGTAAGGAAGCTGTCCAGCTTTACGTTAGCGCTCCAGGCGGTGGTCTCGAGAAACCTGCCAACGAACTCAAGGCTTTTGCCAAGACCCGCGAACTCCAGCCCGGTGAGAGCCAGACCCTTACGATGACCGTTTCGGCTTACGACCTCGCTTCCTACAACGAGGCCACCCAAGCCTGGGAGACCGCTTCTGGTCGCTACACCGTGAAGTTCGGCGCCAGTGTCGAGGATATCCGCGCCACTGCTCCCTTCACCCAGGCCAAGCCCCAGTCCTTCCTTGGTCACGACGTTTGCAAGCCAGATATGGAGTTATAATCGCTAACGCTGCTATTTAGATCATATCAATCCAAAATCAATCCCGTGTGGTTATTTCGGCCACACGGGATTCTATTATACCAGCTCCTTCGCTGCTTTTCCTGTCAAGTGCTCGATGTCCAGACGGATCATCAGCATCCGGCGCAAGCCGTTCTCCAGTTCTTTTAGAAGGCTTTCTTCGTGGTTCGGATTATATCGGTCGCCCAGCAGTCGGGCCGTTTTCAGCTTTTCGTCCTCATCCTCAATGATGTGGATGCGCCCGAACGCTATCACGCTTCGATAATAGGTGGTGTACTCTTCCGGATGAACATTGTCCTGTTCGATGACACAGAACGAAGCCTTGTCGCAACTGCGGATGGCATCCACCTTGTGGCCGCTCAATGCGCTGTGAAAATACAGGTGCCCCTCGGCATAGACATAGCTGATGGGCACGGCATACGGGTAACCGTTGTCGCCCAGCAGGGCCAGGGTTCCCGACGTCGCCTTCTGCAGGATGGCAATACTCTCAGCTTCCGGAAGCTGCTGGCGTTTCCGCCTCATTTCTCTGAATTCGTTCATTTTCCTTCTATTTGAGTCATTATATGTGAAGCAAAAAACAGGCTCATCCTTGCGGATGAGTCTGCAGATCATGGATATATGAAACAGGTTAATGCTTGAGGTTGAACTTATAAGCGAGCGACAACTGGAAGGTGAGGTTCTTGCTGTCGAGATCGACCTCTTTCGTGTCGAAGATCTTGGTGAGGCCGAAGGTGTAGCGGGCATCAACCACGAAGTGCCTGTACTCGTACGAAAGTCCGACGGGGATGGCCAGATCAAAGCCCTTCACGGCGTCGTCCAAATCCTTCTCGACATCACCGGCCTCGATCTTGGCGTTGACATTGATTCCTGGCTGCAAGCCTGCCCTCAGGGCCAGACCCTTCACTACATAGAAGTTTGCCGTAATAGGCATGTTGACATAGTCAATCTTATAGGTAACCTCTGTATCTTTTAGTTCAGCACCCTGTTGTGCATAGTTGATGCCTGCACCCAGACTGAAACGGTCGGTCATGAAATACTCCATCTCGGGACCTACTACCATCTCCACGCGAGCCTTGGTATCTGAGGTGTTGTTGAAGTCGGCAGCACAGATGCCAAGACGTGCCTGAAGAGTGATATCACCTGCACTGTGCTGTGCGAAAGCCGAAACGGATGCCATCATGATGGCGGCTGCTAAAACTATCTTTTTCATACTGTTTTTAATTTTTTAGTTTGATTTTGAATTTGTTTTTTTTGAACGTTTTGAGTTGATTTTTTGTTTTTGACGCTGCAAAGGTATGGGGTTTTTTCACATGTTCCAAACTTTTTATCCATTTTCTTCATCTCATGTCGCGACAAAGCGCCCAAACCACGACAAAAACGACTACCCCTCTCTAAAATTGTCGCCTCAGAGCCGCTTATTTCTGAAATCAAGAAGGTTTACACCCCTACCTTTCGCTTTAGATGCCAAAAAGTACGCGATATTCAGGTTATTTTACGCCATAAATCGACGATAATAGCCATTTTTTCAATTTTATTCGATTATCCTTTTGGTTTTTCAGGAAAAAGCTATACCTTTGTGCCGCGATTTACTAACAAAAAATACCTATTTAATATATTGAAATGAAAAAGCAAGCGAAAATCCTTTTTGCTTCCCTGCTGTTTGCAGCAGGGGTAGCGCCCGCCCTGGCCTCTGCAGGATGGGTAGGCAACAGCGCCGTTTGTATCCTCAAGAACGACGCAACACAAGACATCTGGTACTATGGCGACAACAATCTCGACTGGTGCCACGGCGGTAACTTCAATGGTGCGTACCTCGGCTCGTTATCCGATAAATTCTATTTGTCCGGGCAGTGCGACATCTGGGATAAAGGAAATGCCAATTGGGGCTCTAACTCTGTCATGTATCTGTATTACAAGATCGATGACGGCGAGGAGCAGACCCTCACCCTCAATTGGTACGATTACAGCGACAACAACAATCATTTCAAGTCGGGCGGCAACAACTTTACCCGCGCAGAGATCGACATCTCCAACCTTGCGGTGGGCGAGCACACTCTCGCTGTAAGGTTCGGACAAGACGAAGTCTATGCTCCCGAAAGCGGCTACAACGTAGCTACCTTCCACATCTTCGACCGCAATAGCGACGGCGCCTATATCATCCATACGATTGAAGACCTCGACAACTTTACTGCCAGCTTGAACAGTGGTGACATCGATGGTGGTTCTTCTGTTGTTCTGGACAACGACTTTGACTTTACAGGCAGGACCTTTACCCCCATTGGAACAGAAGAACATCCCTACAACGCCTTCTTCAATGGAAATAACCATTCAATCATCGGCATTGATATTCAGGGGAGCGACGACTATGTCGGTGTCTTCGGCTATCTCGGAGAAGATGCTTTTATCCTCGAACTGAATGTGCAGGGATCTGTTTCCGGTAACGATTATGTGGGTGGCCTCGTGGGATATGGTGATGAGAGCATGATCTCCGGCTGCTCGGTCGAGATGGCGGTTTCTGGCCACAATTATGTCGGAGGCATCGCCGGATATGCCAATCTCTTGATCGGCAACTGTGTCAACAGAGGTACAAGTGTCACGGGCGAAGATTATGTTGGTGGTATCGCCGGTTATTCTTTAGGATGGATTGATGGCGGTGTCAGCACTGCGAACGTCAGCGGTCATGACTATGTCGGTGGCATCCTGGGCGTGATGCATGATGGCTATATGCAGGCTTGTATTTGGGCGAACGACAATTCTTCGGTCAGTGGAAATAAACATGTCGGCGCAATCGTCGGTATCGATGAAATGGGTTCGAACGACAATCCCGACGATCCGGACTATCCTTTAGATTATCATTTGTCAAACAACTATTACCTTAAAGCGGTTGATGTGTGTGGCGCCAATGGTGCCGACATCACCGCCCACAGCGGTGCCGTACGCGGATATGTGTTCGACGATGTGCCGTTGGGAATCGGTGGTGAATCCTCTGAATATCTTCTGCCGGGAATCCTCTTCTTCGACAATGGTCTCAAGTATGGCGATAAATATGTGATGGGCTATATTTGCCTATACGATGCAGGTTTTGATTCAGAAACTAAAACGACCAACATTAAAATTCTGCAACGCTGGAAGGACACGCCCATCAGCATCAAGCTTGTAGGCCGCACCCTCTACAGGGATGGCACCTGGAACACAATCTGCCTGCCGTTCTATCTTGACAACTTCGGGGGCACTATCTTCGAAGGTGCTTCGGTGATGTTCTTCGATGGCTCTGACTTCGACACCTCGACAGGCGAACTGTCACTCATCTTCGACAAAGAACTAGACGGCATCGGAGCAGGCATGCCTTACTTCGTGAAGTGGGATGAAGGCGGCCACGATGTCATCGATCCAATTTTTAGCAATGTCACAATCGATGGTGAATATGGAATGACGCCTACCCCTCTTGAGACCACGTATGCCGATTACATTGGTACCTTCGATAATTTGACGTTTGAGGAGGAACGTAAGGACATCCTCTATTTGGGAGCCAATAACGAGCTCTTCTATCCTAGTCCCGAGGCGGACGAATCGGTTACCATCGGAGCTTTCCGCTGTTACTTCGAGCTTCATCTTCCCGAGGATCAGCAAGCCCGGACATTCCAACTCAACTTCGGCGACGAGGAGACTGGCATCCGAAGCCTCACGGCTTCACAGCCTCACGACCTCTCGACCTCAGATTGGTACACCCTCGACGGTCGTCGTCTCAGCGGCAAGCCTACCACCTCTGGCCTCTACATTTCCAATGGCCGGAAGGTCATCATCAAGTAGTCTGCAATCCTTTCGACGGTTTAACATCTAAAAAAATACACCGCTGCAAACTCATTCCTTGCAGCGGTGTTTTTTCGCCTTTTTCAGAAGTGTCCAGAAGCTATTTCACCAACTTCTTCCCTTGTCGAATATAGAACCCGTGAGGAAGCTCATTGAATTTGCCGACCACCCGGCGTCCGTCGATGGTGTAGAACGCATCCGAATCATTCTCGGGAGCAGTGAGGGTAGGGATGTCGAGCAGGTATTTCTCAAAATCGTCGATGTAGTCGAAGGTTATCACGCCATCCTCGCTCTCGGAGATGTTCGCCAGGGCCTTGTTCGTCTTGTCGCCTTCGGTGTAGAACTTGTAGTTCACGATGCCCAAAGTGTCGTTCAAGGCCGTCACGCCCTTCGTGCCGGGGAATGGGTCGCCGGCAAGTTCTTCGTAGAAATCGGCGTTCCCAATGAACTTTCCGTCGATGGTCTTGCCTACATTGACTCCGGCGAACAACAATCCGTCAGCTGGTACAACGGTCATGCGAGGATGCCCCTTGACGTTGTTGACGGTGTTGTAGCGGAAGCTGGTCGGGTCGTATTCCACATGCGTCACCAGCAGGCCGTGGCCTTTCTGGTAAACATTCAACCCGTCAGTCTGGACATTTTCCAGCACAAAGTATTCATTGGGGGCAGCTGGATTGGAGATGCGATAGGCTGTGCCGCCTTCGTCCAGCGGTCGGGCTTCCTGCTTGCCGTTGACGTCGAGGGGGGTGATTTCGGTCCAACCCAGCGCCTCGCGCTCCCAAGCCGTGAAGGCACAGGGCTTGTAGCCGTTGTTCAGGTAGCAGCCGCTGTCCATCAGGCTCCAATATTCCATGGATTGGTTGTCTCCCTGCCAGGCCTCGCCGGTGGGGTAGAAGTCGGGAAGACCCAATGTGTGGCTGAACTCATGACACATGATGCCGATGCCATTGATGCGCTCCCAGGGAGCTGCGGACCAGCAGCCAGGGAATCCGTTCAGCTCGGAGACAGCAGCATAACGTTCCACGTTCTTTCCATCGTAAGTGCCACCAAAGAGGAAACCCGATTTGGGCCAGATGCAGTCTGCCGAGTTGTTTGAAATGGCTTGGGAATAGCCGGCATAAACGATGATGACCAGATCGACATAGTCATCGTCGTTGCAGTCGTAGTTCGCAAAATCGAGGCTGTCGTTCATCAATCTGCAGGCATCCTGGACAAGAAGGCTAATGTGCTCGCCATCCCCGTCGCCACCATGGTCCGCGCCGTAGGTAGCCAGGCTGTTGGGGAGTGTCACAGGTCCATAGACGTCGAAATGGGGGGTGAACTGACCAAAGCTGACCTTCTTGAAGTATTCGCCCACGCTGGTGAAGTTGCGTGCTTCGCCTCGCCCGTGGTCCTCCAGGGGGCTTGTGCCATTGAAATACTCGTCGAACGAGCGCCTGGGGTTCTCGATCGTGTAACGGACAGTGTCGCTGAACTCAGCCAGGATGACAATGGCACGAGGTGAACCGACGTGCGGGAAATTCCTCAGGTCGGAATCGCTTATCGGTTCCTGCTTTGCCCTGCGCATGCTGCGGAGCTTCTCGCCAGCAGCCAAAAAGGCCGCACGGTTCTGCAGCGATGCCTGGCGAACTTCCTCGGCGCTGCGTTCGGCTGCATCATGGGCCAGCAACGAAGTGGCAGTCAACGTGCCTCGTTCATCCACCGCACCGATGTAGTAGGCCCCTTCGCGTTGCACCAGAAGAATGCCGTCGAGGGTGGTGTAATAGTGGAAGTTTTCGTCGCCGTGCTGGACGATGGTGAGGGTTGCACCGTCAGTCTGGCGCACTTCAACGGGAAAGGGGTAGCTCTTGACCGCCCAACAGTTGAAGGCACACAGCAGGCCTATCAATATGCTCAGAATCTTTTTCATAACAAAAGGGTTAGTATTGAGGTTGCAAAGGTATGCATAATTTTTCATACCGCCAAATTTTTGACCAAGAATCTGCTTTTTTCACATCGATTGCCCGGCATCCCTCATTCTCGAAAGATTGTACTTCAGTCTTTCTTCCCCATCAGATACGGCTTGAAGAACTTGCCCTGCGTCGAAGGTGTGAAGTCCCAGTCATCGATGAGCGTCGGAGCCCAGTGCGGGTCAAAGCACCATACCGTGAATGAGATGCCTCGCGCGTCGAGAAACGAAGTGATGGCCGGGCCATACTCGTCGGTCGAGATGACAGGGATGTGCGCTCCGTGGTCCTCGGCATAGCAATATCCGAGTTCGGTGCAGACTACCGGATACGTCTCGGCCACGTAGCCGTAGTCCTTCTGCCAGTTCTCCTCCCAGTTGCTCTCACGCTTCATCGGGTAGGGGTGTGCCACGTAGGCGACGTTCGGACGTCGTATCGGCTCGGCAGCGACAGGAGTGAGGTCGTAGGCCCAGTTGAAGCCCGCGCAAAGGCACACCGCATTGGGCTGGATCACACGGATCGAGTCGATGATCTGCTCCTGCAGGTCGCGCCATTGGCTCCACGTGGTCTCTCCCAGGCCGGGCTGCTGGCAGGTAGGCTCATTGAAGATCTCGTAGAGGGCCACCGTGGGTTCATCCTTGTAGCGGCGGGCAACGGTCTGCCAGAAGCGGATGGTCTCGTCAAAGGTAGTGTTGTACATCTCGTTCTGGAACTTTTCTTCACGAAGGTTGCCGATCGAATGCCAGTCGATGATGACGTACAATTCGCGCTCACGAGCCCATTCGATGCCCTGGTCATAGAGTTCAAAGGCACGTTCCCAGCCCATCTCGTTGAGCCAGGAGGGATGGATGGCAAAGCGGACGATGTTGGCGCCCCATTGGGCCATCTCGTCGAAGTAGCGCTCGTTCCACATGCTGTCGTTGTAAAGTTTGACAGGGTCCGAGCAGCACAGTCCACGAAAGACGATCGAGTCGCCCTGCGCATTCACAAAGTGGTTGCCACTGACGCTGATGCGGCTCATCGACGAAGTCTGTTCTTCAGCCTGTTTGGAAGTGCATGCAGCGAAAAGCATCGCCGCAGCTGCGAATAGTAGATGATAGATTTTCATGAGTAGATGATATTAATTGTTTTTGGGTTCAGTTATCCTCAAGGACCGATAGGAAATCCGCGCCAAATTTCCCTATTTTTCCTCACATATTCAAAATTTTCCCTATTTTTCATCAATAATCCCCTTCATTTTCTCCTCTTTTTCCAAGACAACCGATTGCACCAAGTCATTATTCCCGGCCCTTATCTGCCGAGGTCATCAGCCATGGTATCATTCTTGCAGATTGAGCATTCCTCCGATGCTTCGAGAAGAAGGTTCAGGTCTGCTTTGCCGGTCCTTTTCCGATGCATGTTCACGATGTTTCAAGGCGAGATCCTGCAGTGCATGTCCCATCTCAAATCTGTCCCAGAGGTCGCTGCAACATGCCAACTCTTTCTTTGTGTTCAATGCTTTGTGTGACCTTTTCTGAACGAACAACTTTTTTAGCCATTTTTTTGGCTATGTCGGAAAATAGGGTTATCTTTGCAGCCTGAAATAAATATGAAAATAACTATTATGGAAGAACAGAAAAACGATCAGAACAAAGAACCGAAAAAGTTTACTAAATTTGATTACATCATTTTAGCGGCAATCGGGTGTCTTATCTTCTTTCTTAAACTCATCACCTCAAAAGAAGATACAAGCCCAATGACTAATTATATTATTGCGGCAATATGCCTGGTAATTGTTGTTTATCTTGTCAAAAGATTCGATTCCTGATTCTGCAAAAAATAACGATACAATCCAATGGTCGTAAGGCCATTCTCGGCAGTTCTGGAAGCTTTACTGCTTTTTTGTAACTTTCCCAAAATTGCAGCATATCCTTCGACGAACGTTCGGGGACATGCCGACATCGGAGCATGTCCTTCGACGAACGTTCGGGGACATGCCGACATCGGAGCATATCCTTCGACGAACGTTCGGGGACATGCCGACATTGGAGCATGTCCTTCGACGAACGTTCGGGGACATGCCGACATCGGAGCATATCCTTCGACGAACGTTCGGGGACATGCCGACATCGGAGCATGTCCTTCAACGAACGATAGGGGACATGCAGACATCAGAGCATGTCCTTCAACGAACGATAGGGGACATACCGACATTGGAGCATGTCCTCCAACGAACGAAAGGGGACATGCAGATATTGGAGCATGTCCTCCGACGAACGTTCCGGGACATGCAGACATCAAAGCATGTCCTCTTCGGTACCTTGGGGGACATGCAACGATTGGGAATGAGGAATTACATTATCGGACTGGAGTCTTGTCTCTATTCTGAAAAACGTTTGTAATTTAGGATTCTTCATCCATTACCACATGTTATCCACGAATTTTCATGAATATTTCAATGTTTTTATAGGTGATGCGGAACATTTGACCTGAAAAATAAGGAGAAAATATAGGTTTTTGACGATGGAGAGGCACAAGTTTCGAATATAATTCGTATATTTGTCGCGTCAATATCATTACCTTTAAAAAAGAATAATTATGAAGAAAACATTGTTTACTGCGATCGTTGCTATGTCGTTTGCACTTGCTGCAGAGGCACAGTTGCTGCGCACAACGGTGGCGCAGGGAGAAATCGAAGGCGTGCTGCACGAAGGACACGCCCTGTACAAAAGGATTCCTTATGCCGAGGCTCCTGTGGGGGACCTGCGCTGGAAGGCACCGGTGAGCAAAAGCCCTTGGGAGGGCGTATATAAGGCTGATGAATGGGGCGCACGTCCACCTCAGGCTGCCCAGGGCGGCAATACCGAGGGAATGAGCGAGGACTGCCTCTACCTGAGCGTCGAGACGCCTGCCAAGAGCAAGGACGAACATCTGCCGGTGTTTGTGATGATCCACGGAGGAGCCTTTTCGAGCGGTTCGTATGCCGGCACGCAGGAGAGCTTCGTGAATGAGGGCATCGTATATGTCAGCATCGAATACCGACTGGGTGCGCTGGGCTTCATGGTGCATCCCGACCTGAGCAAGGAGAGCGAGCGGGGCATTTCGGGTAATTATGGTCTGATGGACCAGATCTTGGCGCTACAATGGATACACGACAACATCGCTGCTTTCGGTGGCGATCCGGACAAGGTGACGATAGCGGGCGAATCGGCTGGAGGCATCTCGGTGAGCATCCTCTGTGCTTCGCCACTCTGTAAGGGCCTGTTCCGGGGTGCCATCAGCGAGAGCGGTGGCTCGTTCTGGCCCGTTGCTGAGACACGTGGAGGCAACACGGGCATCTGCACCGTGAAGGCTTCGGAACCCGAGGGCGTGGCCTTCCAGAAGAAACTGAAGGCGAAGAACATGAAGAAACTGCGCAAGGTTCCCTTCCAGGCTATCGTGGACAGCACGCAGGGTCTGTTCTGGCCAGTGGTCGATGGATATGTGATCACCGACGACCAGTACAAGCTCTATCAGAAGGGCGAGTACAACGACGTGAATGTGATCATCGGCACGAATTCGGACGAGGGTTCGATGTTCGCCGGACCGATGCCTGTGGAGGTGTTCCAGCAGCAGGTGAAGGCGGCTTATGGCGAATGGGCAGACAAGGTGCTCGAGGCTTATCCTGCCACCAACGAGATGGAGGTTTACTTTGCGGCTTCGGACATCTTCCGCGACGGTTCGTTTGCATGGGGCACCTATGCTTGGGGCAACCTGCAGAGCAAGACGGGCAAGGGCAACGTGTATATGTACTACTTCGACCAGAATTCGGAGAACACCATCGTGCCCAGTCGACGGGGTGGCGCGAGCCATGTCGCCGAGATGCCTTTCATCTACGGGTACAAGTTCGGCAACGGCAAGATGACCGAGACGGAGAACCACATGCTCAGCATCATGTCGAAGTACTGGATCAACTTCACGAAGACGGGTAACCCGAATGGTGACAGCCTGCCTTACTGGACGGAATATGCTGAGGGCAAGCCTACGGTGATGATCATCAAGGAGGGCTTCCACCTGGGACCTGTGCAGAACCAGCAGCAGATGGATCTCTTCGAGGGGTTCTTCGGGAGCAAGAGGAAGTGATTCTAAGAGATACTACAGGATATTAAGGGATTCTAAGGGATATTAAGGGACAAATGTTTCTTGGGCTCCATTCTCCTAAAGGCGATGGTAACGTCCTTTAATATCCTTTAATATCCCCAAATATCCCTTAATTTCCCTCAATCGTGTGGTCCACCATTGCGGCAACGCAGGAGTCGGACCACACGTTTTCGGCTGTTTCGACCATATCGATGATGGTATAGATGGGGAGGATGACGCCGAGGATGGAGATGGGGGCACCGATGCCCGACATCAATGAGAGGGTGAGGAAATAGCAGCCCATGGGCACACCGGCATTGCCGATGGCCGAGAAGACCGAGATGAGTATCCAGAGCAGGATGGTGCCCAGCGTGATGGGCGTGCCACCGTTCTGCATCACGAAGAGCGAGGTGACGAGGATGAAGGCTGCGCATCCGTTCATGTTGATGGTGGTGCAGATGGGCAGCACGAAGCGGGCGACATTCTTGCGGATGCCGAGGCGCTGCTCGGCCGATTCCATCGTGACGGGTAGGGTAGCGGCACTGCTCTTGGTGAAGAGCGCCATCAGCACAGCAGGCATCATGCGACCCAGCACATGGATGGGATTGAGCCCCTTGACCAGCAGGAACAGGGGGAGCACGACGAAGAACTGAAGGAAATTGCCGCCCAGGATCACCAGGACATACTTGCCGATGCTGTCGGAAATGACGCCTGCACTTACCTGCGCCAGCAACTGTGCGGAGAAGGCGACGATGCCGAGGGGAAGGGTCCAGATGAGCCAGCGGATGAGCAGGAAGAGCAGTTCCTGGAGTCCCAGCAGGCCTTTGACCACCACCGACTTGTTTTCGCTATCCGGGAGTTTCGACAGTCCGATGCCGACGACAAAGGCGAGCAGGAGCAGCGAGAGCACGTTGCCTTCGAGGATGGGGCGCAGGATGTTGTTAGGGATGATGCTGATGAGGTGGGAGAGATAGGAGAAGCCTGCAGCCTCGCCCTGTTGGGGGATGGCACCAGACGCTTCGCCCGTGAGTTCGGGAAGGGTCGGAAGGTTGGAAGGGGCAATGATGAGATAGAGCAAGGCTCCGACGATGGCAGCTGCGAAGGTGGTGAGTAGGGTATAGGTGATGGTTCGGCCGAAGATGCGTCCTGAGCCTTTCGAGCCGAAGGTGGCAAAGGTGGTGATCACTGCCAGCACGATGGTGGGTACTGCCAGCAGCTGGAACAGACGGGTATAGACCGTAGCCACAACATTCATCACTTCGTTGAGCCAGTTGATGCCCAACAGTCCTAACACGGCACCCACCACGAGGGCGCCTATCCAGATTAGTGTTCGCT
>JAEEGG010019047.1_pt1 | contig 13894 bp, 8 predicted proteins | sample 9134161 | NCBI WGS metagenome assembly JAEEGG01 (sample SAMN16246543, study PRJNA631951) | gut metagenome | biome: gut microbiome; feature: rumen; material: CR-attached | host: Bos | place: Iran: Karaj | collected 2018-10 | reverse complement strand
TTTACCAACGTGGTCTCTAGGAGCAGGGATAGTTTCAAGCATTACATCCATAATTTCGTTATATCCTTCGAAAGCTTGGTCGATAGTCTCAAATACGATAGACAGAGGAATTCACTTTAATTTAGTATCGAGCTGAATTGCATTTACTCAATCTCTAGTTCCAGCTACTTTGAAATCCATATCTCCAATAAAGTCTTCAGTTCCCATAAGGTCAGTAAGTACCATATGGTCAGTAATATTTCCAGCTTCGTCGTGGTCTGTGAATAATCACATAGCTACTCCAGCAACCGGTTTTTTGATAGGTACTCATGCATCCATTAATGATAAACATGATCCACAAACTGAACCCATAGAAGTAGAACCTCCAGATCCTAAACATTCAGATACAACTCTGATTGTGTAAGGGAAATCTTCTTTGGAAGGAATCATATTTTCAAGGGCTTTTTCAGCTAATCTTCCATGTCAGATTTCTCTTCTTCCTGTTCCACGAATTCATTTAGCCTCTCATGTTGAGAATGGAGGGAAATTGTAGTGGTGAATATATCTTTGAGTATCTCAATCGTGTTCCATATCATCTAGGATTAGGTATTCCATAGGTCCTCCAAGAGTAACAGTTGAAAGAACCTGAGTATCTCATCTCCAGAAAAGTCCAGTTCCATGAGTACGTTCAAATAATCCAACTTCACAATACAAAGGACGAATATCTTTCTGAAGTCTATCATCTACTCTCTTATGTTGAGAAAGAGTCCTTCCACGAATGTGATATTTAGTTACGTTAAACCATGCCATCTTAATTTTTGATTCTGTATGTTCTTCATCTTCTTCATCTTCAATTTGTTCCTTAAAATGTTCAACACATTCTTTTTCGTATTGATAGAATAAATCATTAAATGAAACTTTTCCATTTCACATCATAGATTCCAATCTTTCCTCTCATATGAAATTCTTCACCTCTTCTTCCAATTCGTGAGATGGTTTATTAAACATTACTTCTTTTTCAGTAATATTTAGTTCTTTCAAAAATTCTAATTGGAAATCACAAGATCTATTGATTTCTTCTTGTCAGATTTCAAAAGCTTTTTTCAAAATATCCAAAGGAATTTCTTTAGATTCATCCTCAATCATATTGATTGAATCTCTTTTTCAGGCTACTAATAAATTTAATTCAGCTTTTTCTAGTTCTTCACGAGTAGGATTCACGATAAAATTTCAATCTAAGTAAGCAATTTGTGCAGCTCCAACTGGTCCATCAAATGGAAGTCCAGCCGTCATAATTGAAATAGATGCCCCGATGATTGAAATTACTCCAAGTGGATATCTAGGATCCATAGCAAGTGGAGTAGATGTCATAACTACATCATTAATCATTCCTTTTGGGAACATTGGTCTGATTGCACGATCTGTAAGTCTAGCATTCAAGATAGCTTGATCAGAAGCTTTTCATTCTCTTCTTCTATAAGCGGCTCATCCAATTCTTCCGGCTGCAGAAAATGATTCTCTCATTTCTACCATTAAAGGCAAGAAATCTGTAGTAGGTACGGGGTCTTTATTCATTACAGTTGTAAATAATACGGCCCAATCTTCAAATTTTAGAGTAATTCCAGAATCTGCTTGCATGGCTAATTTACCTTGTTCGAAAGTTAGTTTTTTACCAGCTCGGTCAAAACTTTTGCGGTTCTCGTGAACCTCTCTTTTAAATGTTGGCATAAGCAAAAACATAGAAAATAAAAGTCTGAAATTCATTTCTGGAAACTGATTATAGAAAAGAATTCTGTCTTAGAATACTTTTTTGTAATCACCTTCCTATGAAATGATTCCATAAAGAAAATATATTTTTTTACTGGTGAAATGCAAATTAAATGGAAGTATATTATATCACAAAAAATATATAAAGCAAATTAAATATTGAAATAAATCCCTAATTTTTTGCTTTTTTTTGAATTTTGGACTATAATTGAGTATGTACTTTATGTTATAAATTTATTTATGAAAAAATTGTTTGTGCAATTGTTACAATGGATTAGTAGATATAAGAAAAGGCTGATTTATTGAGCTTTGGCTTTATTGATTGGTCAGATTTGTTTTTTTAATCTATGATGATTTGGAATAAATAATGTGACATATGCTGCAGAACCAAATACACCTAGTCAAAAAACAGATTTTCAGGATAGAGCCGGTGAGTGGTTAAGTAAATTATCTTTTTTGAAGAAATGATGTTATATTTTATTATATCCAATTTTGGTGTTAGCGGGTGCTTTGGTTAATAATTCTATGGTTTATGCAGAAGTTTTTTCATTTGATGTAGTATTATGGCAATTTTGGAATGTAGTGAGAAATTTGGCGAATTATGCATTATGATTTTTATTTGTGTTTAAGATTTTTCAGTTTTTGATAGGTGGGCAAAAAACGGGGGATTTAGGAAAACTTTTGACATCAACTTTAATTGCATGAATATGAATTCAGGCGAGTTGGTTTCTTTTGGCGGTATTGATAGATATATCGAACATTTTGACATATAGTCTCGGATGATTACCAATACATATATTATGAACACAAAGTGATGCATGAGATGACGCTAATTTTGGGAATCCATATGTTTTACAGACAGTTATATGGGTTAATTTGGATGATCCAGATAGTGTTTATCATTATTTATCTAATACGTCTACTGGAGCAAATCAATGATGAAATCATTTTATTGCAGAATGTGAGACGTTCACTCTTAAATGAAGTTGAAAGTGAGAGAATTTTATAGTGGCACCTAAAATAGTATATTATTATGATGGAAAAAATTACCATGAAACAGAACAAAAGTTGTGTCATGTTTGAGATGATGTTTATCGTCTTAAAGGATTTGCAGAGGGTATCCAATGGCAAAGTGGGGAGAACCCAACACGGAAAGATTCTCAGATTAAGTACCATAATTCGCTTACTGAAGCAATAACTGTTTTAGAACAAAAAGATGAGTGATGAATTATTGGATATCTTAATGCTTGAACTGTTTTACAGATTAGAAATGCTCATGCAACATGAGATAGTAAAGTTTTGGTTCCTTATAATGAGAATGACAAGTGACTAGATGTGAATAATGAGTGAATATGATCTGAGTGGAAAATGGCTAGGCTTCATGATATATTAGAGTGAGATGATGGATATGTGTGAGTTTTTTCTGCTTTATATTCATCATTATTAAATGCGGGAGCGGATTTCCAGATTCCAAATGCCTGAGTTTATGGAGAGCTATTGAACACTATGTTATCTTTCTGTCATGTAATAGCTGTATGAATTCCATTGTTGGCTATGCTAGTAGTATTTTTTATGAGAATCTGAGTCATTTGGATGGCTATAATTTTGTCTCCTATTATAATTTTATTGAAGGCGTTCAAACTTGAAGATAAATTATTTAAAAAAGATAGTATATTGGGAAATCTGACGGTAAGTAATTTAGTTGGTATAATTTTGTCTCCTGCTGTCGTTTGCTTTGCTGTAAGTATATCTACGGTGCTCGTTAGAATTATAAGTACAGTAAATGCTGAACGTATTATGGAGAATGAAACGCCTATACTTTGATGATTAATAGAACTCAATATTGCAGGATTTTGAGTGGGTACATGAAAATTGATTTGTAGTGTGATATGAGTTGCAATTAGCTGGTTCTTGATTTGGACAGCGATTGAAGCATCGGCATTATGAAAGAGTGAGTTGATTAAGAGTATTAAAAGTTTTGCTACGACAACATTGTGATCTATCCCAATTGTTCCAATTCCATGAAAAGATTGAGTTTCTTTTGTGTGAGTGAATGCGGTAAAAAAGATTCCATCTGTGGCTGAACAGTATGTGAAAGATACATTTGGAACTGCTAGCAATGATGCTGTAGAAGATTTGATAAATCCATCAAGGGCTGCTGGACGTAGAGCTGATGCTTATATGAATGTAATAAATTCATCTAATTTTAACTTAAATTCTTTACAAGGAAATGATTGGACGACTCAAGAAATAGAAATTAAATCTGCGAATTGATCACATAAGCAAGATTTTAACTCTCTACCATGGGATAAGAAGGAAAAAATAATAGAAACTATTAATGGTATGGATGATAGTAAGCGTAAAGCTTTTGGAAGTAGTAAACCTGTAATACAGTTTACAAATGGAGAAGATAAGATTGAAATATGGCAGTTTAGGCCAGATCAAGATAATAAATATTTTAAACAGAGTTAGTTTATTTTGTTTATGGTTTATAATTAATGAAACAGAAAAGACGAATTAAAATTTGAATTGTATTGATTGTTGTGTGTGTGATGTCTTTTTCTGATTGGAGTTTTGCAACAGTAGATATCGAGTGAGAACTTTGATCACTTACATGGTTTTTAAATATTCTTATTAGTATTGTTTCTTGGCTTTGGGTGATTTTTGCAAAGATTGCTTGAGAGTTTTTGACGAATAAATGGGTGTATGGTGAAATCTTATGAATTGATGTACTGTTATGGCAGTACCGAAATATTGTAAAAAATATGGCAAATTTTTGTTTATGATTTTATTTGGTATATGTAATATTTAAGTGATTAATCTGACAGTATGGTGGTAAGGAAGAGATAATTAAAAATTTGAAAAATATGTTATTGCGAGTTTTAATTGCGTGAATATGAATCCAAGCGAGTTGGTTTTTAACATCGGTGGCAGTTGATGTCTCAACTGTTGTTTTAACTGCGGTTTGATCTTTGCCAGCACAGGTAGTTTCAGAAAATGAAAAATTAAACAAATCAATTTTATCATGAATAGAGAAATTTGGTACTTGAACGAATGTATATAACCTATTTCCTGAGTGAGGTGCGGCTAATAGTTTTTCAGAAATGTGACAAATTTGATTTAATGGAAATTTAAATAAAGAGCAACTTATGGATGAAATATTGCCTAAAAAAGATTCAGTTTCTGGTCCTTTATTTTACATGGGATGGTCAATATTGAGAACAAATGAAATAAATAGTGTTAATGATACAAATTTAAAAAAGTCGATAATCAATCTAGTTGTGCAGGGATGAACGACAATAGTTTATTCGATAGAAATTGCGGTATTGTGTGTATTGGCATTGATGAGAATAGTATATTTATGGATGTTTATTGTATTGTCACCATTGGCTGTATTATTAGCTTGTTTGCAAAAATCATGAGAAAAAGATTTGATGAGTACATGATTTGTTTCAAGTTTACTAAAACAGATCAATTTTAAAGCATTTTTTCTTAAAGTTTTTCAACCATCTGTTATAGTTTTGTGAATTTCATTATGTTTGATTTTTGTATCACTAATAAATGGGATTATTAATGAGAATACTACAAAAAGTATGGAAAATTTTGATATAGGTTGAGCGAAAATTACAACATTTATGGATCCTAAGGAAGATCAAACATCTCAAGATGTGACTTATACAACAAATCTTGAGTGAAACTTAGTTAGACTTTCTTTTTCTCGTATTTGAAAATGATTTTTGGACTTTATGATGGCTATAATTACGGTGGTTGTGGTATATTGGGTTATAAAAACAGCGGTTAAAATGTGATGATGAGACGATTTTGTCTCGAAAAGTATCAATAATCTACAAGATACTGTAACAAGAACTATAACTTCAATACCGTTTGTTCCAGTTCCATGATACGATAAACAATGAGTACCTACTACAAAAGCAATAAGTTGGCAATGATTAAAGTCACTTCCGCAAAGAAAAATCGACTCTATGACTAGAGAGAAAACAACAATTACAAATTCACAGGTTGATTCTCTTATGAATAAATGGTGACTTGTTAATCCAAGTTCTTTAACTCAAAGTGAAAAAACGGCAATAATGAATGCGTGAAGTAGTGCAGGATTGGCGTGATTAAAAGTTTTGGAAGCAAAGCGTGATTATATTAATACTAAAATAAAGCCTAATGGTAATGGTTGAAAATGAATGGTATTAAATCCTAATGCGAGTGATCAATTTTGGATACAGGAGTTTACTAAGTGGTTAAATAAAACCGAGCCAACTAGTGTTTCGGATCCAGATTGGAGGGATATGCTCACTTCTTGGAAAAAAGAACCGGAAGAAAATAAAAGGAATTTGATGGAATTGTTTAATAGATGAAACTATGCAAAAACCTATGCTAATTTCTTTGGATATACTTGAACTTATAAAGATTTCAATTCAATAATGGACTTGGATATTTCCGAGGATACTAATAAATAATAAATCTTTTCCATTGCATTCAGATTTTGTTTATTTATAATATCACTTATAATATAAAAGTGCTACGTTTTAGTATGATAAATAAAATTTAAACATGGATTTTGATCCTAAGAAAAATTATTACGATATACTATGAGTAAGTGAATCTGCTTCGACAGATGAGATAAAAAAGGCTTTTAGAAAGCTCGCTATCAAGCACCATCCAGATAGATGATGAAGTAAAGAAAAATTTCAGGAAATAAATGAAGCTTACCAAGTTTTGTCTGACGAAAAGAAAAGGTGACAATACGATGCATTCCGTAAATGATGATTTACTGGGTGATTTGGATGATGACAATGAGGTTTTGATTTCTGAAATTTCTGAGGATTCGGTGGATTTAGTAATTGAGAAAGTGTGGACTTTGATATTTGAGATTTGCTCGGATGAATATTCGGAGGATGATTCGGATGATGATGAGCTAAAGTTCGTAAATGAGAGGATTTGAAAAAGATTATAGAAATTAGTTTTGAAGATTCATATCTTGGATGTGAAAAGAAGATTAGTTATTCAAGATTTAAAAAAGTACCTTGAGCTACTGAGGAAGTTTGTCCAAATTGTAATGGAAAATGAAAAGTTCGTCAACAAGTGCAGACAGCTTTTGGAGCTATGCAGACTTCTAGTGCATGTAGTGTATGTAAATGAATTTGAAAAATTTATAAAAAAGGCTGAAAAACTTTGGAAAATGGTTGACTAGAAGAAGTAAAAGAGACCATTGATATAAAGATTCCGGCATGAATTAAAGAGGATGCTTATATCAAATATTCATGAAAATGAGATGCTGGAATATGAGATGCTCCAGATGGAGATTTGTATTTGAAAATTCGTATAATTCCAAATAAAAAATATCGCCGTGAATGAGATGATTTGTATGTAAAGGCTAACGTTAGTATTTTTGATTTGGTTCTTTGATGAGAAGTCGAAGTTTCACATCCAGAATGAAAACTTAAAGTAAAGATTCCGAAATGAACTCAAATCTGAGATAAAATTAGAATATGATGAAGATGATTTGGAGAAAAATGATTATTCAAGAGTAAGTGAGATATGATAGTGGAAACAGATGTCTCCATTCCAAAGAAATTATCAAAAGATGAAGAAAGTCTTTGGAAAAAACTTAGAGATGGAAAATAATTTATTTATTTTTGTAAAATGTATTATCTCTGAATAGATCCATGAGTTAGAAAATTGGGTTATGCATTGATAGATGATGATTTAAAAATCATAGATGCGGGGATTTTGTTGCAAGATAAAAAATCTCCTACTAGAGAGGATCAATTCCAAAGAGCTAACCAGATTTTGGAATTTTTTGAAAAGTTATTGAAAAAATATCCAATAGAAAAAGTGGCCATCGAGAAGCTGTTTTTTACTGATTATAATCAGAGTAATGCGGAATTCGTATATGCGATTAGATGAGCATTGATGATGCTATTTTTGAGAAAAAATATTCCTGTGTTAGAGTTTACTCCAATAGAACTTAAAAAATTTATAACATGAAATGGAAAAGCGGATAAGATGTTGGTTCAAAAGACAATTAGAAGGTTTTATAAACTTCAGGATGTTCCCGAATATAATGATGCAGCAGATGCACTTTGATTTGCATATTTAGCAAAATTAAGAAAATAAGGATTAATCTCTAAAAATCAGTAAAAATCGGATAAAAAAAGTCTGATTTTTTTTGACTTTTTTGTTGGTTATGTGTATAATTTTGTGAGGAAGAATTTTACTTTTCTTTATATAAAAAATGAAAAAAAATTGGTTATTGAAAATTGGATTAACTGTATTTTCTATATGATTGTTCTGTCCATTTTTTACATCAGCAACAGTGTTTCATTTAACCTGATTGAAACAGATTTATGCTTTGTCTCCAGATAGGATTTTGGACAATATGATGTATATACATTTTGCAGACAATTGAAATGATTTTGGAGGATTTATGTATTTTTCTAATAATTTATGAGATGAAGAAGATATGGAATCTGATGAAATATTTGAAGTTGCAGCTACCGGACATGATTCTAGTTATGAATGTAGAAGTCAAGTTAAATGATTTTATTATAATGCGGAGAGATGAGAGAGGTTACGGCCACTTGATAATGAAACATGGAGTGGTTTAAGTGAAGATTGATTGCAGATGACATGATGAATATATACTTTATGTGCACAATCTGGATATCAAGCAGCACTCGGTGAGTGTGAGAATGGTATTTATTCCGGATGTGAACAATGTGATTATAATGAATGTGTGGCAAAGGTAAGGAATGATTTTAGTGCAGGTGGATATGGATATTATTGAAGTATACAGCATGTTTATAAGTGAATAACGGGGAATCTCATAATGTGAGTAGAATATGATGATTGAACTAACTGATTTATTTCTATAAAATCTGGATCGGATTTATCTTCAACCTTCGTAAGGCTTAATAATAAAATCCCAGTTTGATTTATATATGATAATAAATGATGATTAGGACTTGCATGATGTATGTTTGGTTCTGGTTATTTAACATGAGGTTCAATGAAAAATCTTGTTAGAGAAGTGAAAGAAAAATGACTGGCTGAAGTTTTTCATCCAGCAGGGACGTGATATATCGAATATGTATGAAACCTGTCATGAATTACATGTACTGGTATTTCTTTCCAAGATATGTTAACAAAAATCTTGATAGAATGAATAATGTGATTAAGCAACAGTGGTACATGATGAGATACAAAATTCTGAACTATAGGTAACTCAAGTGATACAAAAATGCAATATTTTGCTACAAAGAGTGTGAGTAATGTTACGATGATGAATTATGTTAGAAGAAGGGCAGAATTGTTGTGTAGATGAAAGTGGAAAGATAATGCATCATCAATTGAAAATGGAGATAAAATTATATGTTTGGATGGTGTTAGTGTGGAGAGTAATACAACAAATTTAGCAAAAAAATTTGGAAAAACATTGATAGTGAAAAATGGGAATGTGACAATCAGTCCGATGAGTGCTGAAGAATATGGAAGTAATCCTAATAAATATTATGATATGTTTATTTTGAGTGGAAATTTATTGATAGATGAAGAAGATGCTGAAAAGTTTGTAATCGATAATAAAGGATTTATTACAAATAAAGATATTACTGAATTTAAAAAATCTGTTATAGCACGGAATATTAATAACCTGTATGGTAGTATAGATACGGCTTCAGGAGCTCTCAGAGAATGTGTCGATAATGGAGGAGATAAGTATTGTAGCTCTTGGATGGATATTAATAACGATTGATTTACTAATGAAGAGGATATTCAAAGTCTTGGAAATCTTGGAGATCTTGGAGATCTTAGTGCAGGATCTGATGAATATGTTGCAGTAGCTTCAGTGATTAGATGAAACTTTATTGTTAATTGAAATGTAAAGGCGGCAAGTGGAAATACATTGGATAATAAGTATTTCCTTTATGGAAAGTTTACAACAAAAGATACAATTAGTACATTAGAGAACGTATTTGCATGGAGATGTAATAATGAGATGGGTAGTGATGGAAATTTCTGTCCTAAATTTGATAAAAATCCATACCGAAATGCATCTCTTGTAGTAATAGATCAGAATTATCCTTCTCCATTGCTTCAGTCCTAAATGAATATAGAAAATAAAATTGACAAAACAATAGATGATGAATTATTAAACTTGAAGATAAATCCGAATTCAATACAAACGAATTTGCGCGAAAATTTTTTAAGGAGCTTATTATATTTCAATATATAATTAAAAATTTTATTTCTTTACGATGAACACGATGTCTATAAATGTAAGACAATTTGTTTACGACAACATTACTCCATATGAGGGAGATGCTTCATTTCTTCAATGACCTACAGAAAAAACCAAAAAACTCTGGGATAAATGTCGTGAATATCTCAAAGAAGAGAGAGATAATAATGGACTTAGATCTGCTGATCCATCTACTATTTCAACAATTACTTCTCATAAACCAGGATATATTAAAAAGGAATTAGAGACTATTGTTGGTCTTCAAACAGATGAACCATTAAAGAGAGCTATTAAGCCTTTTGGTGGTGTTAGAATAGTTGAAAAAGCCTTAAATGAGAGAGGAATTGAATTAGATCCTAAAGTAAAAGAGATTTTCAAGTATGCTAAAAATCATAATGATGCTGTATTTTCAGCTTATGATTCTGAAATTAGATTGTATAGAACAAAGCATGTTTTAACAGGATTGCCTGATAACTATGCAAGAGGTAGAATTATTTGAGATTATAGAAGATTAGCTCTTTATGGTACTGATAGACTTATTGAAGAAAAGAAAGCTGATTTTGCTGCAATTAATGGTGAAATGGATGATGCAAAAGTTAGATTGAGAGAAGAAATCTCAATGCAAATTTCTGCATTAAAGGATATTGCTGAAATGGCTAAAGGTTATGGTTTTGATGTAACAAGACCTGCTGAAACTGCACAAGAAGCTATTCAATGGGTTTATTTTGCTTATCTTTCATGAGTTAAAGAACAAGATGGTGCTGCTATGTCATTAGGTAATGTTTCTTCATTCTTAGATATCTATATTGAAAAAGATTTGAAAGAAGGAAAGATTACTGAAGTTGAAGCACAAGAAATGATAGATCATTTTGTTATGAAATTGAGATTGGTAAGACATCTTAGACCGGCATCATATGATGAAGTATTCGGAGGTGATCCTACTTGGGTGACAGAATCTATTGGTTGAATGTTTAATGATGGAAAAGTAAAAGTAACTAAAACTTCATTCAGATTTTTACAAACATTATATAATCTTGGACCTTCTCCTGAGCCAAACTTAACAGTACTTTGGTCTGAATCATTACCAGAAGGATTCAAAAAATTCTGTGCACAAGTGTCTATTGATACATCATCAATTCAATATGAAAATGATGATTTAATGAGACCTTGTAGATGATCAGATGATTATGGTATTGCATGTTGTGTTTCATATCAAGAAGTTGGTAAGAGAATTCAACATTTTTGAGCTAGATGTAATTTAGCAAAAACACTTCTTCTTGCTATTAATGGAGGTAGAGAAGAAGATGAAGGTGTACAAGTAATGGATGCTTCATTGTTTGAAAATTGTGATAATGAAGATGGAACATTAAATTATGATAAAGTATATGCAAACTTTAAAAATGCTATGGCTAATACAGCTAGAGTATATGCTAAAGCTATGTATATTATTCATTATATGCATGATAAATATTATTATGAAAAAGCTCAAATGGCTTTCATCGATTCTGGATGTGGAATTGATATTGCATACGGAGCAGCTGGAATGTCTGTTGTATTAGATTCATTATCAGCTATTAAGTATGCTAAAGTTAAAGCTGTTAGAGATGAAAATGGTATTGCTAAAGATTTTGAAATCGATGGCGAATATCCAATGTTTGGAAATGATGATGATAGAGTAGATTTAATGGGTAGAGAAATTCAAAAATATTTCTTAGATGAATTATCAAAACATAGAGCATATAAGGATGCAACTCCAACATTATCTCTTCTTACAATTACATCTAATGTAATGTATGGAAAGAATACAGGATCTACTCCAGATGGAAGAAAGGCTGGAGAACCATTTGCTCCAGGTGCTAATCCTATGCATGGTAGAGATCATTCCGGAGCTATTGCTTCTTTGAACTCTGTAGCAAAACTTGATTATAATTATTCTAAAGATGGTATTTCAAATACATTCTCAATTGTTCCTAAATCATTAGGTTCAACTAAGGAAGAACAAAATACTAATTTAGTTGGAATGTTAACATGATATTTTAAGAAGGGTGCTCATCATCTTAATGTTAATGTTTTAAATAGAGAAACATTAATGGATGCTTATGAACATCCAGAAAATTATCCTTCATTAACAATTAGGGTTTCAGGTTATGCAGTTAATTTTGTTAGATTATCTAAAGCTCATCAATTGGAGGTAATTAAGAGAACATTTCATGAAAGTATGTAATTAATATCATAAAATAAGAAAAGATTCGGTTTAATAATCGAATCTTTTTTGCTTTTTTGAGTAAAATGGAATATACTTTAAATGCCTTTATATTTTACGGTGTAAATATGCCTGAAGATATTATTAACGAAGTAAAAGAGGAGCAAGAAGTACCTTCAGATCAGGTTGATTCTAAAACAGAGCAGGCTTTTAATCTTATTCGTTCTCATGACGAATGGATGAAAAAAACTCAAGAGTTTTTAGATAGAAATGTTAATTCTTTATGAAGATTTGAAGTTAGTAAAAAAGTTTTGTCTTATCCAGCTAAAAGGGTTTGAGAGCTTTTTTCTGAGTGGAATGAAAGTCCTGAATCAATAGACTTGACAAATCCTGATGATAAGAATATTTATTCAGATATTTTATTGTATGTTAAAATTAGTAATCCTCAATTGGTTAATATATCATTAGATGATATGCAAAAAGCTTTTCTAAATTTGAAACAAAAAGAATGGGAAAAAAAATATAAATCGTCAAGAGATTTTAGAAATAAAAATCCTTTAAGTTTAAAAATTCCAGGTAAACAATATAAACACGATTGACCTTATGTTGTCTATTCAACATTTGATGATTGATGGAAGGCTGCGTATAAGATGATTGATAATCGAAAAAATTGAAATAGTAAAATTTATAAACCGACCTTTTCATTGACTCAAGTGAATGCGAAATATGCATCAGATCCAAGGTGGGCATCAAGAGTAGCAATGAATTTAAAGATGCCAATATCAACGAAAATTTGACAAATTCCTACGGAAAAACTTGTAGCAGCAATATCAGCTGTAGAAGATGGAGAATGTTATAAATTATGAGTTGCAGAAGGTTATATTCCGAGTCTTCCTGGTGTAAAATAATACATTAAGAATAAATTTTAATCGCTTCTATTATTATATATCCTCATAGGATTATACATAGAGCGATTTTTATTATTCAGCTCATTGCAATTCAAATAAAGCTTCATAGTGCTGGTTTTACACTTTCTTTGATAGAATTCCTTTTTATATATTCACCAATTAATGCACCTATAAATGGTCAAAGTAGGATTCCTCGAATTCATCCAATTAGTCAAACTATTGTTCAAATCGCAGCTCATCGTGTTCAGTGTTTTGATCATCCCAATTTTTTTGTTGCGAGCATAGGTAAGAAATTGTCTATAACTATTATAGCGACAATGATAATAAATCGGATTACTAAAAATAATGTAGAAAATGGTCTTCCGCACATAAAATGAAAGATAAGTATTCCTAGATATGCTAGTTGTGGTCAAGGGAGAATTGGTGCAATACATCAAATAATTCCACATATAACAAGAAGTAATGATATTATTATTCAAGCAATTGTCATATATTATCTTCTTTTTTTGGTAAAGTGTTTTCTTCAGATACTTTTTTAATTGCTTCTTTAAAAAGATTTCATTTTTCTTCAAAGTTTTTCCATACACTATAGCTTGGAGAAGCTGTTGAAAGTAGACAAATTTTATCTTTTTCTGTATTTACGAATGCAAATGCTACGGCATCTTCCATTCTGTCTGTATAAAGAATTTTACCTTTGAAATTATTCAAGAATTTAGACATTATTTCTCCTGATGGAGGAAAGAATACTATATTTTGGATTTCATATTCTTGAACCATTTCCAT
>JAEEGG010019046.1_pt1 | contig 13896 bp, 8 predicted proteins | sample 9134161 | NCBI WGS metagenome assembly JAEEGG01 (sample SAMN16246543, study PRJNA631951) | gut metagenome | biome: gut microbiome; feature: rumen; material: CR-attached | host: Bos | place: Iran: Karaj | collected 2018-10 | reverse complement strand
ACATCTGCAGGGGTATCTGGTGTAAGGCTGCTAAGAATATCTCCTTCAAAAGTGAGTTCGAGCTTTTTAGGTTTTGCATTTGCACCCTTGAAGTTTTCTCCTAAGAGTTCTTTACCGTTAAGAGATACAGTTCCCTTGTAGTTAGTATCATCTAACTTGCGGCCCTTAATGTATGCATAAATTGCTTCAAGAACTCGTGAAGTTGTAGCAGTATTCTGCCAGTAACCATGACTTTGATTCTGCATGAGTGTATAAATGAGTTTATCAACCATCTGGTCATTTGGATTAAGCTTACAAAGAAGCTCAAGAATCAAAGCCATCTGTTCAGAATCAGAGTTGTACCATTCCCACATATTGCTTCTTGATTTACGAATAACAGAAACTGTTCGTCCGTCAATCTGCAGGTAGTCACGGATTTCCTGTGCAATAGTTTTGGCCTCTGCGGAATTTCCGTTACTTCCTGCAAGATATGCAAATGCAATAAGTGCATTTGTTGAAAGACTAAGCTCCTTTCGTTTTGCATAAAGATTCTGCTGAATAACATTCATATTTGTCTTGCCTAACAGAGCATGGATGTAGCAGGCATAAGCTCTTTCGTAGTCGTAAAGAATGTCAGTCTTCTGTGCTAGTTCTCTGCGGATATAGTTCAAAAGATTATCAATGTTGTAACCAAAATCATCAGCTTTATAACCACGTTCAAGAGCCAGTGCATAAATATATGCCATTCTTAAACTTACATATAATGAAGGGTAATCACCATTTGGCCAGTAAGGGAAGCCTCCTTCATTAAGCTGATACATTCCCCATGTTTTGATGTAAGACTTAACTAAAGTTTCAACATTAGAAATCTCAGAGTTCAAACCAAATACATCAATATATTCTCCGAATGCAATGAGAGGAAGAATCTTGCTTGACTGCTGCTCCAGACATCCATAAGGATATGCAAACAGATAGTTTACAGAACTTCCAAGCATACCAAGACGTGTTGCATCAAGAGTGAATGCTACATCACCGCGTGCATCCTTTGCAAAGCCTGGAATTACAAGCTGTTCTACAGATTTTCCTGTAGTGCTTTCGTTGTTAATTGTGCCTAACGTTGCAACAGTTTCGTATGTATATGTTTTTTCAATCTTAATTGGAGAATTGAGTTTTTCGTTAAGAATATCAGAACTTACTGTATAAACGAGTTCTACTGTTCCCGCTTTTTCAGCAGCAACATTAAAGTAAACAACAGAAGAATCTCCTGGAGCAACATAAATCTTATTGCTGCTTGGACCATCTATAGAAGCCCCTCCAGGAACTGTTATTCTTCCTTCTCGTTCATCCTGTGCAGTATTTTTTGCAGGAGTTCTTGTTTCAAGAGAAATTGTTATTTCATGACCCTTTGCATCAAGGTTTGTAACAAGAACACCACATTCTGCAGTATCGCGTTCGCGGAGCTTTCTTGGCTGTACCTGCTGAACGTTGATTGGATTCTGGACAACAAACTCATCTTCTTTAAGAGAGAATAAATCATCCTTTACTCCAAAGGCAGTGATTCTGTAAGTTGTAAGGCTGTCTGGAACTTTGAAGGTAACAGTTGCTTTACCATTTTTGTCTGTAACAACTTCCGGTTCAAATACTGCTGTAGGTCTGAAATCCTTTCTTTCATCTTCATCCTTTTCTTCATCAGAGTCGCCACCCTGCAAATCCTTTATGCTGTAGGTAACAGGATCCATGAGCAGTGCGCGGGAATCACCACCACGAACTCTAAGCGGGAAGTTGCTTGTTGAATAAAAATAATCAATTGGATTTGGAACATGGTAATTGATTAAATCAAGAACACCACGGTCTACAGCCATTACTGTAAGCTCTGCATTGCTCAAAGGCTTTCCACCTTTTGTTGCAGTCAAGGTAAGGGTTGCCATTTCGCCTGGTTTGTAAGAAGGCTTGTCTGTTTCAACTGCAACAGAGAATGCCCTTACATAAGGATTTACAAATACAGGAGTTACACCAAAATATCCTTTAGGCTTGTCTAAGTCTGGCTCACCGTATTGATGTGTTGGCTGTCCCTGACGAACAGAATAAGAAGAAACTGCAACATAGAATACAGGAACGAACTTAGAAGAAACTGGAACTTCAATTACATTTGCAGGAGAATCAAAGTGTCTGATTTCTTCAGAGAAAATACCTTCTCGCTCAATTGTAATAAGGTAGTCACCTTCTGGAAGAGGGCTTTCCATAAGAATCTGTGCCTTGTCTCCAGGATTATACTGTGACTGTTCCGGAGTAAGATTAATTGCTTCTGAATTGTAATCATTGTAGCGGTAGAAGTCTCCGCCAGTTACATAAAATCCCAGCTGAGTTATAACTGTTCCATCTTCTTTGTCTGTACCGGTAACTGTGAGTGTGTACCAGCCGGAATTAGTTGGAGTAAGAGAAAGTGTTCCACTTGCAGAAGCACCAACATTTATACTTCCAGTTGCTTCTTCAATATCCTGACGCTCATAACGTGTGTAAAGAGTATTATCAACACTTTGTTCGTGGATGACTGTCCATTCTTCACGCATAAGCTTGTAAGAAAGAGAAGAAACCTTCTGCATAGGATTTGTAAGAGAGTTTCCTTTTACATCTGTAAGAATATATGGGAAATCAATTTTTGTGTTAGTCTTAGCAAACCCGGAAGATCCTGCTGAACGTTTTACACCAACGTAGAATTTCGCAGGGTGAACTGTGATGTTTGCAGCAGTAGAAATACGCTGATTAGAAACATCTGTTACGCTTGATTCAACTCTGTAAGAATAAGTACTTCCATCTGTAATTTTTTCTGAAGTACAAGAAAGAGAAGCTTTTCCTTCTGCGTTGAGTTTGCCCTTTGAATCTGAATAATAAGTTCTGTAAGAGTAAAGATCAGGACCAAACTGGAAGCCTTTTGTTTCTGGAGTTTCAAAGCGGATGTTCTGTGCCTGCTTGTTCCATACAGTATTGTATTCAGCTCCACTTAAAGCACCGCCTGCAAGATATTCTGCAGAAAGCTCTGCTGTAAGAGTATCGCCGCTGTAATATGTAATTTCTGGAACAGTAATTGAAGCTGTAGTTTTTACGCGTTCAAATTCTGCAATCTGGAAATTGATTCTTTCTATGGTATATTGGTCTGCATCATCACGATGATATTTAATTGTATAAGTTCCAGGCTCCTGGTCATCAGGAATTTTAAATGAACCATAGAATCCGCCCGAAGCAGAAAGTGTGCCCGAAATTTCCGGAGTGATTTTTTCTCCGTTCCACCAGCCTTCTTCTACATTGATTGTGTAGCTTCCTGAATGAACATTAAGAGCCCCAAGAATCTGGTCTCGGTCAATTCCACGGTATGTAACTGTTTCTCCAGGTCTGTAAACGCCGCGGTCTACAAACATAAAGGTTCTTTGAATTGCTTTACGTGCATCGTGTCTTGAAGCGGTTGGAACACCGTCTCTCCAGGTGTTATGAGATGTAGGAGAGAACACTGCCTTATCATCGCCCTTTGCAACATATACAGTAAGATTATCCTGATAGCTGTAATCGTAATCGTGATTTCGTTCATAGTTAGCAATCTGTTCTTCTGTATAATTAATTATTGCAAGACCGTTTTTGTCTGTTTTTCCCTGAGCAAGAATATGGTTTAAAGGATCGTCGGTAAGCTTACTGCATTCGTTCAAAACATAAACATCGGCATCTGCCACAGGCTTGTTTGTAGAAAGACTACGAACCATTACAACAGCGCGGTTAATTCCCATACGAGTTGTAATTCCAAGGTCTGTTACCTGAATTGTAAGAATGTTTTTATCTTCTTTTGTATACTCTTCGTTATCCCAGTAATCAATATCTTTGTATTGGGTGTTTGCATCAAAGCGTACAAAACCGTATCCGTTTTTAAGATATGGATCTAATTCAATTTCTTCAAAGTGTCGTCTGTTTTTTTCATTATCATTTATGTAAACAGGGTTATTAAGTACAAGTCCTTTATCGCTTGTGTAAAGAGGATTTTGAACAGCTCGAATCATATAGTAAGAATTGTCCAGAACATTCTGATGTTCATAAATCAATTTGTGAGGGAACTGTGCTTCGAGCATGCGTGCACCGTAATCAAGATAATTTACGTATGCTTTTACAGGACGGGTTTTGAAAGTGTAGTAAAGAGTTCCGTTTCCGTTGTTGTATAACTGTCCGTAAATATCTCTAAAACCATTTGCAACGTAAAGATAGTATTCTGTGTTGAGTTCAAGTGGAAGACTGTGAATTGTAAGGAAGCGTCCGTTTATTACAATGTTGTCTTTTGTAAGTTTAAAAATGTTGCCTTCTTTGTCGTGCACAGTGATATATTCAATTACAGAATCTTCATCAGGAATCTGAGAGAAAATAATCTTAAGAGGATTTCCCATGTTTCCATCTGTATATTCTGTGTAATCGTTTACTCTTACACGGTCAAAAGGTTGGAGTGTTTTGAATGTACATGTTTTGGCATCATCAGTTGTGCGAACAGAAATTACGCTGTTGTGAGGAATGTGTCCGTTGATTGTTACAATAAATGAGTTTGTTGTTCCTGCATCTTTGTCGCATTCCGGTTCGTTATTCCACCAGCTGAAGGATTTATTTGAAAAATCAGCTTCGACAGAAATTGCAGAACTTGCATAAAGATTGTTGCCTGCTTTTACTACAAGTTTCTTTGCAAGAGACTCTGCTTTTAAAAGGTAGTTAGTCCGAACAAACACGCGGTTTTCGTATGCTGGCAAAGCACCAGTTGTGTTGTCGTAGGCACACATGTTTTCTTTAATATAACCACCCCAGATTTCTTTTATCTGCACTGGTTCTGCCGAAGTTTTAAAAGTTGTTTCGCCTTTTATTGAGTTTCCGTAAATTGATTTTAACTGAGGATCGACTTTGATGGTGTAGGTAACAGAAGGGTCTGCTGCTTCTTCTGCTTCAAAACTGATATGTTGTGTACCATACCAGTGGAAGCTTCCTTTAAGTTCCGGGGTAATAGAAATAACGTCTGATTTATTTGAAGGAGCATCCAGTGCTGCAAGGGCGCGTACCGGTTGTGAAAAAATTACATAAAACTGTGGATATTTTGCTTCTGATACAAGGCTCTTTTTTGGACCCCAGTCTTCTACTTTTAATTCAAGACCAGAAAGATCTTCATTTTCTGTCAGTTTTTTTTCGGCGCTGTAAATATTAAACTTTTTGCGTTCAGAAGAATACTTTGTTTTATATTCATCAAGCTTTCTGATTTTTGGAATTACAGAAGTTGATTCTTTGTCTTTCTTTGATTTTTTATCTTTGCTGCTGGAAGTATTATTTTGAGACTGAAAATCCTCAGGCTCTTCTGCAGAAAAATCAAGGTTGAAGAATGAAGCCATTGAATCAAAGGTTGCTCGTCCTTCGCTTGCAGCAACGCGGATTGCTTCTGCCCCTTTAGACTTTCCTTTTGTTTTTATATCAAAAGTTGCTTCTCCCTTTCCTTGAGAGATTTCTGATTTTTTATTGCAGGAGGTTGTAAGAAGTGCTGCTGCAATCATTAATACAGATAAAACTGTGACTCCGTGTTTTGTTATCCTAAACTGTTTCATTTTTCAACTCCTGTTGTCTGATTATTTGTTATATTTTTTGCAGTCCATTTTAAAACTGCCATTGCATATTTCATTTGATTTTCAGGCATGAAGACATAATATTTTTTTTCACCTTCTTCAAACTTTGCTCCAATTGTCATTACAGTAGAAGTTGTTTCTGAAACAGAAAAAACTGCATCAATTGGAATTTCTATTCCTTCAGAAAGTGTCATGATCGCTACACGCTGATTTGTTATTACAAAGTTACCTTCATTTCCTTTCTGAATTGTTTCTGTTGCAAAATTGATTTTTTCACCTTCATTTAAATCAAGGCGAAGGAAATGAACCATAGGCATTTTGGAATCAGGGGTTAGCGGAAGCTTGTATTTGTTTGTGTCGACATAAGGATTTTCGTATGTTGATTTTCCTTTTGAACGAAGGTTCTGCATTATTATAAGGAAGAGCATAAAGCCAAAGAACAAAATAGGATAAATGAATTTAGGGGAACCCTTGCCCTGTGACTGCTGAACACTTTTTGGAACCCGTTCACTTAAAGGCTGATTTTGATTATTTGATTTTTTTCTGCCGGCAGATGATTTTGAAGAACCTGAACCTTTTGCCCCGCCTCCGGAATCAAAGGCTGTATAACCGCTGTTTGAACCAAAAGGAAGAGAAATGCCTCCAGAATTAATTGCGGGTTTTACAAAAAACAAAAATGCGAGTAATGCTGCATAAAATGCTGTGAGCGAAATTGAAAGAATTATTTTAGTTTTTTTCTTCCACTGGGTGTAGTAAAACATGAGAACAATTCCAAGCGGAATGCACAGAATTGAAACAAAGCATGCTATAGTAACGATTGAAAATAGTTTACTTTTTGACATTCAAACTCCATACCGTATGTAAGTTTTAAGTTTTCTTTATTTAATATATCACTTATTTTACCACAAATAGGAGTAGTCAACAATGGCAGAAGTATGAGGGTGTCTGCATAAGAAGCAGCAAGGTTTATGTCATGCACAGATAAAAGAATTCCAATTCCTTTTTCCTGTGCAAGGGTATGAAGCTTTTTCAAAAGCCATGGCTCATAAACAAAATCAAGATTTGCTGCTGGTTCATCAAGTAAAATAAAATCGGCTTCCTGGCATATTGCTCTTGCAATGCGTGCTTTTTGAAACTCTCCGCCCGAAAGTGAATGAACAGGCCTTTGTGCAAGAGAATCAATCTGAAGCTCGCGAAGGGCATCGTCTGCAAGCTCTTCATCCTCTTGTGTATAAAAGCCGTTTTTTGTGTGGCAGAAGCGTCCCTGAAGTACAAGCTCGCGGACTGTAAAATCCCAGGTGGAATATTCGTTTTGCTGCATAAAGGCAACCGTTTTAGCAGCAGTTTTTCGCGGGAGTTTATGCAGACTCAGGGCATCAATTTGGCTGGGATTATTAAGCCTTTGTAAGGCACTTCTTTGAGAAACTGTTCCCTGTAATACCTTGAGACTTTGATCTGGAACCCCTGCAAGAATAGAAAGCAGGGTAGATTTTCCGCAGCCGTTTGGTCCGCACAGGCAGGTCAGTTCTCCCTGTTTAATAGAAACAGAGACATTTTTGAGAACAGTTTTTTTTCCGTAATAGGCAGAAAGACCCCTAAGAACAAGCTCCCGGTTCATAAAAAATATTATACATGATATACAAAATCAGGGCAAACAAGAAAAAAAAATTGCATTAAATCGTTTTAATTTTTTTTGAAATTGCCGGCAAATCTTGACGTGTCTGATGCTTGTAGTAAAATAAAATTACTATGAAAAGATCTGGGAAAAAATCATTTTTAATTTTCTTATTTGTAATTTTGACTTCTCTTGCCGGAATCTGGGCAGAAAATAAGACCATAGCAGTCGATTCTGAACATGTCAGGAAAGTTGGAAGAACCTATGAACATTCAAAGGGATTAATTCTTGCTTTTTCTGCAAGCGGAATTGAATTTAATGTAAATGCAAAATATCTGGGAGTAACCATTGCGGGAGACAGTGGAGTCTCTGGTTCCGAGAACAATTCTTCTGCCAGAATTGTTGCCTTTGTAAATGGCCAGAGATTTCTTGATAAAATGATAAGCAAGAAATCTGAAACTTTTACAATCTTTGATGAAGATAAAAATGTAGAAGGACTTGTTCAGATTCTTAAAGTTTCAGAAAGTGCAAATTCTCTTGCAGCAATTACAAGTCTTACTGTTAATGAAAATGGAATTGTAAGCCTGGCTAAAGAAAGAGCGCTTAAAATGGAATTTATAGGCGATTCTATTACTTGTGGTTATGGAGTTGATGATCCGGTAAAAGAACATCATTTTAAAACTTCAACAGAAGATGCCACTAAAACTTATGCATTTAAAACCGCACAGGCTCTTAATGCAGACTGGTCTTTTGTAAGCGTAAGCGGCTGGGGAATTATTTCTGGTTATTCCGGAGACGGTAGAAAAGTCTCAAACTCTGTAATTCCAAGAATTTATGACAAACTTGGATTTAGCTGGGGGAATACAATTTTTGGAATTAATCCTGGAAATGTAAACTGGAACTTTGACTCATATCAGCCCGATTTTGTTGTTATCAATCTTGGTACGAATGATGCAAGTTACACCAAAAAAAAAGCAGACAGGCTGCAGGAATATATAGATTCTTATGTAGCTTTTTTGAAACAAATCAGACAGAAAAATCCTAAGGCTCAAATTATTTGTTGTTTGGGAATGATGGGAGATGATTTGTATATCAGTATGGCTCAGGCAGTTTCAAAATATTCTTCGGAAACAGGAGATACAAAGGTTTCTGCCTTAAGACTAAAACCTCAGCAAATGAGCGATACAATTTGTGCCGACTGGCATCCTTCGGAAAAAACACACGAAAAAGCAAGTAAAGTTCTTCTTGACATACTCCGATAGTCATAGTATGATAAATATAGTACGACAGACGTAGTACGATAGACAGAGTAACCACACAAGGAGGAGCTATGGTATCAATCAGCAGTGATGTTATCCGCGGTTATAACGACACGATGATATTGTTTCTGCTAAAAAAGGCGCCGTCCTACGGGTATGAAATTTCCAAAAGTATAAAAGCGATGACGAACGAAAAGTACATCATTAAGGAAACAACGCTCTATTCTGCTTTTACACGAATGGAAGAAAATGGTTATGTAGAATCATTTTCACGGGAGGCCGAGAACGGTAAAAGGCGTACGTATTATCGTATAACCGAAAAAGGGAATTTGTATTACAATGAAAAATGCGAAGAGTGGAAGCTCACTCAGGAAGTTGTAGGCAAGTTTATTGCAGAAGAATCTATGTAACAGGAGAAGACAAATGGAAACAATTAAAAATTATCTTGAATCAATGTTCAGAAATCTTCCAAATACAAGCGAAGTTCTTAAAGCAAAAGCAGAGCTTCTTCAGATGATGGAAGATAAATACACAGAACTCAGACGCGAAGGAAAATCAGAAAACGAAGCAGTTGCAACTGTAATTTCTGAATTTGGAAATCTTGATGAGCTTGCAGACTCTCTTGGAATTAAGCACATTCTTAATAACGGCCAGGAGCAGCAGAGACGCAATCTTTCTTTGGATGAAGTAAAGGAATATTTTTCTGATTTATTTGCAGCAATAACCTTTAGAGCTATAGGAATTGCATTTTTTATTATGTGTACAGTCCCTGTAATTCTGCTTGGAAATGTTCTTGGCGTTTGTCTTATGTTTGTGTTTATTGCACTTGGAATTGTAGGAGTAATAATTCCTCGTATAAGAATGGAGCAGTGGAGATTTATAAGAAAAGAGCCTTGTTCAATCAGCCCTGCAACTACAGATTATGTTTCTGAAGAAAAAAGAAAGTTCAAGAATGCATACACAATTATGAACACTCTTGGAATTATATTTTGTGTATGTAGTGTTGTGCCGGCAATTGTATTAGGCGAATATGCTCCTAAATCATGGGATTTCTGGTCTGGCGCTTTATTGTTCATCTTTATTGCAGCAGGCGTTATCTGCTTTACTTACAGCAACAGCCGTTACAATGCATATCAGAGAATTCTCAATATTAATTCTGAAACAACAATTGGCGGAACTTACACAGGCTCACGCGACAAGGAACCGTTTTATACAAATAAAACAATGCGTGCTATAATGTCTGTATACTGGCCTTTGATTACATGTATTTATTTGTGCTTCAGCTTCCTTACTTTCCAGTGGTGGATTTCATGGATTATCTGGCCTATCGCCGGAGTAGTTCACAAGCTGATTATCAATTTGAGCGCCGAAGAGTAGTGGAGAATTAAACTATGAAAAGAAATACTTTCTTAATTATCATTTCTGCAGTAACAATAATCTGTATTATTGCAGGATCTATACACCACCTGGGATTTGTTCGAAAAAATCGTAATTCCCTAAGATCATCTATAAAGGAGCATATTCGCAATGGTAAGCTGCACTTTGATGATGATTACACAGATGAAGATTGGGATGACTGGTCTTTTGAGGATGAAGAGGTAAAAGACTTTACAGCTGAAGCAATCGAAGAATTTGAAGAGCTTGATGTAAAGCTTAATACAGGTGCTCTTAAAATTGAACGTGGAAATTCCTGGAAGATTCAGACAAAGTATATGAATAAGCATATTATGCCTGAGTATTCAGTAAAGAATAAAAAGCTTACAATTACGCAGCCAAATCTCAGAGGAAGAGTTTTGACAAATAAAAACTGTGCCATAATTATTACAGTTCCGTTTGGTACAGAAATTAAAAAGCTCACAGCCCGACTTGATGTTGGGGCAATAGAATTGAACGGCTTTGATATTGGAGTTGGCTCAGTTGATACAGATGTTGGCGCCATTTCAATTACGAATGTAGGCTTTAAAGAGCTTGATCTTGATTCTGATGTTGGTGCAGTTTCTATTGACCTTATTGAGCCTATAGAAAACTATGATGTAAAACTCACTTCGGATCTTGGTGGAATTTCAATTGATGGACATCATGCAAAAAGAAAATACATTCACAATGGTAATAAAAACAAGAGTCTTAGAATTCACACAGACATAGGCGGTATTGAGGTTAATTGAATGGGCTCACATAAAACCGCTTCTGCTAACATCATTATTTCTGACTTTCCTGATCCTGATGTAATTCGAGTTGATGATGTTTATTACATGGTAAGCACAACAATGCATTTTATGCCAGGCTGTGTAATCCTGCGTTCTTATAATCTTGTTGACTGGGAATTTGCGTCTTATGTTTATGATAAGTTAGAAACAACTAACGGCCAGCTGCTCATGGATAATCGTGGTGTTTACGGAAAAGGAATGTGGGCAGCTTCGTTGAGATATCATGATGATAAGTTTTATGTAAGTTTTGTTGCAAACGATACTCATAAAACATATCTTTTTACTTCTGATAAAATTGAAGGTCCATGGACTCGTTCAGAAATAAAAGGCTTTTATCATGACATGTCGCTTTTCTGGGATGATGATGGAAGGGTTTTTGTTGTTCACGGAAATACAGATATTCATCTTACCGAGCTTGAAAGTGATTTGAGCGGTCCAAAAAAAGGTGGAGTTGATAAGGTTATAATTCAGGATGATCGTGAAAAGGTGAACCTTGGTTATGAAGGAAGTCATCTTTATAAAATAAACGGCCGCTATTATAACTTTATGATTCACATGCCTAAAGGAAAAATGCGCACCGAAGGCTGTTATGTTGCAGACAACATTGAAGGCCCGTGGACAGGCGGTGATGTTCTTTGTTCAGATCTTGGAAACTGGAATAGCGGAGTAGCCCAGGGCGGCATTGTTCAGGATAAAGAAGGCAACTGGTTCGGTATTCTTTTCCAGGACCACGGGGCTCTGGGACGGATTCCGGTTCTTGTGCCGGTTGTTTTTGGCCAAGATGGATATCCAAAGTTTGAGGTAAAGCCTGAGCTTACTATTCTCGATAACAATCCTGGTTACAAATACGCACCTTTGTGGAGTAACGACTTTACAAATCCTGCCTGGCAATGGAATCATATACCAGATCCTCGCGGATATACTTTGGAGAACAACCTTTACACAATCCAGACAAAAAAGGTTGTAAAGAATATTACTCAGGCTGCAAATACATACACACAGAGAACGCTAACAGAAAAATGCGCAGGCTCTGTTGTTATTGATGCAAGCCAGATAGGTGAGGGCGACTTTGCAGGTCTTGCGGCTTTAGAAGGAGAATACGGCTTTATTGCAGTAACAAAGCGCGACGGAAAATACTATCTTGTTGCCGCAGAGCATAAATCAAAAAATGAACCTTGGGCAATGGGCGTGTTTGATACAGAACCACCGACTATCAAAGAAGAAATCCCTCTTAAGTCTCCAAAGCTTGAGCTTAAACTGAACTTTGATTTGACTCGTGCAAAACAGCAGGTTGAGCTTTTATACAGGGAAAAACCAGGTAAAGGTGAGTATCAGACTCTTTCAACACCAGTAAAACTGCGATACACTCTGGACCAGTTTGTTGGAGTTCGTTTTGCATTGTTCTGTTATTCAACAAAGCAGGCCGGCGGAAAAGCTGAGTTTACAGATTTTAACTATTCTTTCTGGTAAGACAAAGAGAAATAAAGAAAGGCACTCCCAGTATTGAAGTAATAATTCCTGCCGGGAGTTCGCCTGGTGCAATTGCAGTTCTGGCAATTGTATCTGAAATAAGGAGAAGGGCTGCTCCAAACATCATGCTGTAAGGAATTAAGGTTTTGCTTTTAGGTCCCGAAAGCTTTCGCACAATATGAGGAGCAATAAGGCCTACAAAACCAATTGTTCCTCCTGCACAAACAGCAGAGCTTACAGCAAGCGCACCACAAATCAAAACAAATATTCTAAGGCGGTCTACCTGTACACCAAGGGAGGCCGCTGTTTTTTCTCCGCATGTAAGAAGATCAAGCGGACGTGAAACTGCAAATGCAATAATAATAGAAAGAGCAGAAGGAATTGCAATAAAAATAAGCTCCTTCCAGCCGCGTCCGTTAAAGCTTCCTAAAATCCAGGTATAAATTGAGTGAAGCTCTTTGTTGCTTGTAAGAAGAATTGCAGAAGAAATAGAAGAGTAGAGAGTTCCAAGAGCGGTACCGCAAAGTAAAAGCATTACAGAAGAGGCTTTTCCGGCTTTGCTAAATGCAAGGGCAGTTACAAAAAATCCCGAAGCAAGCGCACCCAAAAACGCACAAAGGTTTATTGGAGAAATAAACTTAAAAACCGGTTCGAGTGCCGGTGGTAAAGTGTGTCCTGCAAGAATGACTGTTGCAATTACAGCCCCAAGTGTAGCGCCCGAAGAGATTCCCATAATGCCAGGTTCTGCAAGCGGGTTACGGAAAAACAACTGGAATACGGCACCGCTTCCACCAAGAAGTAAGCCTGTAACAAGAACAAGCAGGCATCGTGGCAATCGGATTTTCCAAAGTATTATGTTCTGGAATTTAGTGCCCTGTCCGAATATTACTTGAAAAGGCAGCTTTTCGGCTCCAAAAATCAGAGCGGCAACAATCGAGAGAACTAATGCAATAGAAAAAATCAGAGCATAAAGCGGTTGACGTTTTGCCATTATAAAAAATCTACTGGTTTATAAGATCTGCAAGCTCAATAATTACATCTGCAATTCTTGGAACAGGGCGTGAATATAAGTTGTCATCAACAATAAAGATTCTATTGTTTTCAACTGCAGGAATAGAGCTCCAGCCCGGTCTTGCTTTTACATCAGCTGCGGTAATTCCTGTGCTTTTTGGAATAAGAATTACATCAGGTGCGCGTGCAATAATTGCTTCTTCACTAACCATTGGGTAAGCATCTGTAAGATCTTCAAAAAGATTCTTAGCGCCTGCATGAGCAATAATGTCATTAATAAACGATGAAGCGCCTGCAGTCATAAAAGGACTGTTCCAGACTTCGTAGTAAACAGTTATTGTGTTATCCAAAGTTTCAACTTCATCGTCTTCTGTTTTTTCCGGGGCAGGAACATATGCTGTGCTTAATTTTCCAGCCATCTGTGCAACAACAAGTGCTGCTTCATCCTGATGTCCTGTAATTTCTCCAATATCAATAATTTCTTTTTCAATTGCAGTAACAGAAGTAGGATTTGAAAGGTACCATTTAATTCCGTAAGTATTAAGGGAATCAATCAAAAAGTTGTGCATGCCTTCTGTAAGGTACACAAAATCAGGTTCATATGAAATGATTGTTTCAATGCTCAAAGTCTTTCCATCAAATCCACCTACAACTGGTTTTTCTGCTGCTTCAGGCGGATAATCTGTAAACTCACTTACTGCTACAATCTGGTCCTGAGCTCCAATTGC
>JAEEGG010019045.1_pt1 | contig 13897 bp, 3 predicted proteins | sample 9134161 | NCBI WGS metagenome assembly JAEEGG01 (sample SAMN16246543, study PRJNA631951) | gut metagenome | biome: gut microbiome; feature: rumen; material: CR-attached | host: Bos | place: Iran: Karaj | collected 2018-10 | reverse complement strand
GCAGCGATGCTTCTGACCCTGCAGTTCGGCGGAACGGTCTATGCGGACGGAACGATGGTCGGGACGGTTCCGCTGCGCGCAGCGCTTCTTTCGGCGGTCTGCGCTGCGTGTCTGCCGCGATTGATCCGAAAGCTGCTTTCGGTCCGCAGAAGAAGGACGCTGCATACGGAACTGACGGTTCGGCTTGCGGAGCATACCTATCGGCTGGACGCGCTGATCGACAGCGGAAATCTGTTGAAGGACCCTGTTTCGGGTCTGCCGGTCATTCTGATCGACAGAGAGGTCGATCGGCCGCTGCGTCCGATTCCGTTTACAAAAGTGTCCTGCGGCGGCGTTCTGTACGGGGAACGGCCGGTATCGGCCGTGCTCCCGCAATACGGCGGCGTCACGGTCGACTGTATTTGCGCGAGAGCGCCGGAACCGATCGGCGCGGCGCAGGCGATCCTGCCGGAAAGTCTTTTACCGTATGATTGGAGGATAACGGATGACAGCGTGGCTACTTCGTATTTGGGCACGCCTGCTTGTGCGGCTGCGCATTGGCAGACACAATACCTTATGGTACGTGCATGCAAACGAGGGACTTCCTCCTCCGCTCGATCCGGAAGAGGAAGCGCGGTGCATCGAACTTGCGCCGACCGACAAGGCGGCAAAGGATAAGCTGATCGTACACAATCTTCGCCTGGTCGTCTATCTTGCAAAAAAGTTCGAGAACACCGGCGTGCAGACGGAGGATCTGATCAGCATCGGAACCATCGGACTGATCAAAGCGGTCGAGACGTTCAAATCGGAAAAGAAGATCAAGCTTGCGACCTATGCTTCCCGCTGCATCGAAAACGAGATCCTGATGCATCTGCGCCGCACGACGCGGTTGAAGCTTGAGGTCAGCTTCGATGAACCGCTGAACGTCGACTGGGACGGGAACGAGCTGCTGCTTTCGGATGTGCTCGGCACCGATCCGGACGTCGTGAGCCGCGATATGGAGGACGAGGTCGAGCTCGAACTGCTGAACAAAGCGCTTTCAAAGCTTACGGACCGCGAGCGCGAGATCATCGATCTGCGGTTCGGACTGAAGAACGGCGAAGCGCAGACGCAGAAGCAGGTTGCGGACGCGATGGGGATCTCGCAGAGCTACATCAGCCGTCTCGAGAAACGGATCATGAAACGGCTGAAGCGAGAGATCGTTCGGATGCAGTCATGAACCGATATACTTCTCAAGCTGCTTCAACGCACTCTTTTCAAGCCTCGAGACCTGCGCCTGTGAGATGCCGATCTCCTTGGAGACCTCAACCTGTGTTTTGCACGCAAAGTACCGAAGGTTCAGGATCTTCTGATCGCGCTCGCTGAGACGCGAGATCCCTTCCTTCAGCGTGATGGAATCGACGCGTTTTGCCTCGCTGTCCTTCGGATCGCAGATCTGATCGAGTACGCAGAGCGTGTCGTCATCCGTCTTGAACACCGGATCATAAAGGGAGACGGGATCGGAAATCGCATCGAGCGCAAAGACCACGTCCGGCTCGCCAACGCCGAGCTCCTTTGCAATTTCGCCGACGGTCGGCTCACGCGAAAGCTTTTCCGTCAGAGAAAGCTTTGCCTGCATGGCGCGGTATGCGGTATCACGCATCGAACGCGACACGCGTACGGCACTGTAATCGCGCAGATGCCGTCGGATCTCTCCGGCGATCATCGGCACCGCGTAGGTCGAAAAACGAACGTCCTGCGAAAGGTCAAACCCGTCAACCGACTTGATCAGTCCGACGCAGCCGACCTGAAACAGATCGTCCGCAAGCTCACCGCGTCCGGAAAATCGCTGTACAACGGAAAGAACGAGCCGCAGATTGGAGTAGATGAATTGCTCGCGCGCTTCCTCGTCGCCCATTTTGGCGCGCTCCAAAAGCTTTCGCATTTCATCCGGCTTCAGCCGCGGCAGCCGTGAAGTGTCGATGCTTGTGATCTCCACCTTCTGCAAAGAGAATCACCTCCGAGCCATAGTCTGTCCGACTTTCCGACCGCTCAAACGTGCGCGGAAGATTTGACAGACTTTTCCAATCGTGGTACGATACAGAAAAACGGTCCGGAGGAAGCGTTGTGAAGCGTTTTCAGAGTTTATTTCTTATCATATTGTGTCTGTTCCTGCTTGCAGCGTGCGAAAAACCGCAGGCGGAACAAGCGGAACAGCCCGCAGCAGACGAGACTGCCGTTCCGGTGATCGACGTCGATGAAATACAGATCGACGCGATCGAACCGGCGGCCAACATTCCTGCCGTTCCGGATCCGACCTTGCCGGATCATACGCAGGAACCTGCCGACGCGCAGACGCCGGCACCTGCGTCCATGGCAACGCCCGCGCCGGTCGAACAGCAGCAGACCTATGTCGTGCCGGACGGCGTCTATACGATCGCGTGGATGAGCGATCCGCAGCATTATTCCAAGAAATTTCCGGAAACCTATTATGCCATGACGGGATTTCTGCGCGATCACCGGGAGGAAATGAATCTTGCCTATATCATCAATACGGGCGATCTTGTGCATAACACGGATCTGGATTCGGAATGGGACGTGGCGGACCGCGCGCAGGCGATGATCGATGAGATCCCGAACGGCGTGCTTGCCGGCAACCATGATGTGCTCGATCCGATCGGCTACAAGACGTTCTGCGCACGCTTCGGCGAGAAACGCTATCAAAACAAACCGTGGTACGGTGGAAGCTATGAGAACAACCGCGGGCACTACGATCTCCTTACGATCGGAGAAACCGATTATCTGTTTGTCTATATGGGGTTTGCACCGTCGCAAAAGGGAATCGACTGGGTTCGCGGTGTTTTCAAACAGTATCCGGACCGCGTTGGTGTTCTTTGCCTGCACGACTACTATACAAAAACACAGACGCTGTCCGAAGACGGAAAGAAGTGGCACGATCAGGTGGTCAAAAAATCGCCGAATGTGTATATGGTCCTGTGCGGGCATAAGTACGGCGCATACTGCTTCCCGGAATCGTTTGACGACGACGGAGACGGGAAGGACGACCGCACGGTTTATCAGATGCTGTTCAACTATCAGGCGTCACTGAGAGACGGCGGGGGAGGCTACTTAAGATTGATGCAGATCAACGAGGCGGAGGGAACGATGCACAACCTGACCTATTCGCCGGTGTTTGAAGATTTCAACCGATTCGACGATCCGGCAAACCGGGAGGAGTACTATCCGTTCGACGAAAAGAACGAGGAATTCGTGCTTCCTCTGCCCTGGAGGATTGCACACTGAATTGAATACCAAAAGAATGAGGAGCGGAAAAACCGCTCCTTTTTTGTATCCGGAAAACCCCGCCATAGTGGCGGGGTTCCGTAGAGGTTAACCGATGAAGAAGACAAAAGAACTCCTGATGTGTTATAGATAATACATAACCTGCCAGTAACAAACACATCAGGAGGACATAAGAGATAAGCTCTCCTACAAGAGAATTATAACATAAACGTAAGAAGAAACCAAGTTTGCAAAAAGGAAGATCGGAAAGGATAGCAAAAATGATGCAAACGAAAAACATACCAACGGATGTAGGATTAACATAAGGCAACGGAATATAAAAGCGGGAGAGAGGACAGTAGTATGAGATTAAGGGAACCCGTTAACGGGTAGCAAGTAACCGGTGCGTGCTGGCAGGCGTTATATGCCCACGTGCGGGCAGCCAGTAATATGAGGGCTATGCCCGAAAATGAAAAACCACCGGCTAAGCCGGTGGATCATTATTTGCCCTTGCGGTGAACCCCGATCAGACTGTTTCCGTGTTCTCTTCACGGCGTCTCTTTTTTTCAAAAATGAACAAAAATCGACCGGAAATGGCGCTGTTTGCTTGCAAAATACGCGCAAAAAGCGTATACTATATACGATACTCGTGCCGCCGTATGACGGAAGCGAGACGTGTTTGCCGGAATCCGGCTGTTTATGCACTTTTTTTCAAGACAGAATCCCGTGACCTGTGCAGACCAAACGATCCATAAGGGGGAACAAATGATGAAAACCGGCTTCTTTACAAAAGCCCTTGCACTGTTGCTTTGTCTGTGCATGAGCGTCTCTCTGCTGCCGAGCAGATTTGCTTTGGCGGAGAGCTCCGACGAGCCGTCCGCGCCGGGCGGCGAAACGCCGGACGTGCCCGTGACGCAGGACGGAGAAAACGCGTCGAATGAGGACTGGGATGCGGTCTATCCGTTTGGCACATTCGCCTTCGGCAATCATCAGGCGGATATCGCCGAGCCGGGGGCAAAGACCGCGGAAGGAAACGAGATCCCGCAGTCGCTTCTCATTCCGGTTTACCGCCTCGGCGGCACGACCGGCAGAGCGACCGTGCGGATCCTCTATGCGCCTGCCGTTACGATGGACGAAAACGCGGAGGAGTACGTCTATGACTATGCGGTCTCGGGCAGAGAGGATATCCTGATCGAATACGAAAGCCCGAATCCGATCGCCGCGTATCAGCCGGTTGCGATTTCCGAAGAGGAACGCAGAATGACGGCGTCCGCGTTTCGCGTCACGCTTCCGGAACTGCCGGAAGAGGTTTTGGAAACGGACGAGCTTCAGCTGATCCTGTCCGGGGATGCGGAAGCGGACGCTTACCGCTGGCAGGTCAACGACCGCAGCGGATGGCAGGATATTCAGGATGCAAATACGAACGAGCTGACCGTCTGCTACGGCGATCTTTGGGATTTCGACGCGAACGCGTGGACGGGAATGGATTTCCGCTGCCTGTATGCAAAGGACGGCGCGCTGTTCTGCACAGAGTCCCTGCTCGGCGAGGTTTACGAATCTCCCTACACGGATCCGGAGCCCGTTCCGGAGGATCTTGAGATCCCGAAGGAGCTCGGCTTCACCGCGCTGACGTTCGAGAATGATTATGATTCATGCGAGTTTGATCTGACCTTCGCCGACGGCGAAACGGTCAAGTATATCCGCGTCACTGCCGTGGACGACGCGGTACCGGAGCTTCCGGAGATGGGGCTGTTCACGATCCTGCGCTGCGAAGGCGGTACGATGTCCGATACATGCAACACGCTGACGCTGATGATATCGGATAACGAAACAGGGGAAGCCTCCGAGATCGGCTTTACGGCGGAAACGGTCTTTGCGGATCGAGCGGAAGGCGTCGCACGGGTCAGGATCGTACGCACGGGCAGCAAGAGCTACACCGTAACGGTACACTACGCGACCGAGGACGGTACGGCGCTTGCCGGCATCGACTACGCAAAGACCGAGGGCGATATGGCGTTTGCTGGATCGATCGATGAAATTGAGATCACGGTACCGCTGATCACGAACTATGATACGGACGATAAGACCTTCTCTCTCGTTCTGTCCGATGTGCGCGGCGGCGGTGAGGAGAAGCTCTGCACGCTTGCGACCGAGCGGACCGTCGTAACCGTTTCCGGCAAGGCGATCGAGACGGACGACGAAGGCACGGGGCAGAACCTTGCGACGCTGCTGACCGGCGCAGACGGCAGAGAAAGCGCCTCCGTGACCCACGGCGAGGATGCGCTGATCAATATCGAGAAGGATGCGAGCCTGAAGGGCGAAGTCGAGATGATCGAACCACAGGCTGCCGAAGCGACGCTGGTCACACTGTCGGCGACCCGTTCCCATCCGATGCAGAACAGCTATCGATTCACCCGCGCGCAGCTTGAGGAGCTCGAACAGACCTATGATGATATTTATTTCTGGCATGATTGGGACGACGTGCTGGGGCATGCGCATCTGTGCTACAACGATCTGGACAGCGCGAAAACCTTCAGCGATCCGGTGTCTCTGAGCTTTTCGCACGACGGCGGAGAGAGCGGCGCCAATCATAAAGTCGGTTGGGGGACAAGAAGATACGGAAGCGGCACGGAGATCGACAACATCGGAGAGCTGACCAGAGGATTCGGCGGCGGCTATGAAGTCACCATGGTGGATACGAACTATCGCGGGCAGTTGAAAAGCTCCTGGAACGATTCGAATGCGCCCGGCGATTATTACGATCAGCTTTTAATGTCCTTCGGCTGGGTGCGGCCGGGCGTGCGAAAGACAAATCCGCTGGAGATCGCGCACCGCTACCTGCGTCCGAAACTTAAGCTTACGGTCGGATCCTGGTCGGAAAGCAAATACTTTGACGTTGATACGAGCACCGCGCATTCCGCGACGATTCCGAAGGAGTGGGAAGCGTACTGCCGCCTGAAAGGCCGCGGAGACTGGCAATGGAACTGGGCGGAAAAATACAATCATAACGATAAATACAGCGTACCGGACGGTCCGTATCTCAGCTTCGGCGAGAGCTTCAAGATCGAGATGGACTTCCAGTTCTATAATACATGGACCAGTAATGAGTCGGGAACCTATGCCTGGGCAAAAACGGAGGACAGCATGTGGTCGCAGTTCGATATCCGCTGCGTCAGCGGACATCGGCGCGTGTTCAGTTCGACCGGCTCGAACGGCATTGCTTTGACGATCTATACGGCGAATGACAAGGACGCAAACAACGATTTTACAAAGATCGAAGATGACAGCCCGATTTACGATGATCTTGCGCCGAGCGTTTCGATCGTTTCGAAATGCGGCGGTGTTGACCAGAACGGCAACCTCTATGTCGGAACAAAGCTGAAGATCGACACTACGCATCAGAACAAGCAGTTCAAGATCGCAACGGACTTGCAGGAAACGGGTTTGTATCTCGAAAGCTCGAACGGCCGGAGGATCATGCTGACACCGGACAGTCAGGACGGCGACGTCTGGTACTGCACAATGATCTGGGACGGGATCGGAAGCGACGATCTCAGCGCGGATTACAGACTGTGTATCTATTATACCCGCAAGCAGAACATCCAGATCAACATAGCGAACTCCCTGCCGCGCGACGAGCACGGCGCGGTCATGCCGAACAGCGTGTGGGAGGACTTCCTGACAAAAACGATGACGGTAAAGAAGTCCGTAATGAACATCTATAACGGGTCGTACTGGTTCGAGGAGAGCGACAGGACCTGGGATTGGGAGCACTACGCCGACTTTACCGCATCGGGTGATCACAACTCGTTATATACGCTCAGCGACATCGGCAATATACAGTCCGTCTGCTTCCATCAGGATCCGGACGACGTGATCGTGTATAACGAACACGGCTATGCCGGAAACGCGGAGATCCCGCTAGCGCCCGGCGATTTTACGACCGACAACCTGTTCTTTGACTTCTACGACGCGGACTATCTGGAAAGAATCAACACCATGACGGTCAACATCGATCACGTCGAGGTCTACTTTGATAAGAACGGCGACGGCGTGATCAGCGGTCATCTGAACGAAGACAATATGTTCATCCTCGACGTCGGCGCGGACGGGGAAACGGTGGACACCTATCTCGACCGGATCACGGGCGACTATCCGGATTCGAGCTTCGCACCGGTTCTCGACGATCAAAACCGGCTCCATCAGTGCTTCTTCAAGGTATATCTGAGAATGACGCCGCGCTGTCTCATTAAGCCGGCGACCGCCACGGGCGATGAAAAGGCGCAGCTGCTGCCGGCGTTCATCACTGCGGTCACCGATCCTCAGCAGGCGGCGAAGCTCTCCGAGGAACAGCGGATGTATCGCTATATCCGCGGCAACGACACCGACGATCTGCCGATGTACGGCGCAGAGGTGGAAAAGCTGCGCACCATCGACATCCCGCTCGGCGGCGACGTCGGCGAGATCAAGCTTTCATCCGTCACGAACGGTGTGCTCGACGACGACGGGAATCTTGCCGATGCGGATACCACGGACGTCTTTACATGGACGCCGGATTTCCGCGAGAATCTTCTGCTGCCGTTTGAAGCGCCGTCCCCGATCATCGATACAAGCAACGTAACGGGCGGCGAAGTTGCGATTGCGGGCGAGAACCCGGAGCTGGCGGACGACGGAACCTATCAGTTCAGTCAGGCGGGCATCGACAAGCTTAACGGATATCTCGGTTCGTTCGCAGACCGTACGACCTTTGCGATCGGCGTGCAGGAGCAGAAATCGCCGGAGAACGGCGCCGGCGGTTCTGGCATCCGAAGCTTTTCGGACATCAAACCGGAATCGATTGCGATCGGACCGGTGCGCTCCGTTCCGAGCGCGGACAATATGGTAACGCTGGGCAGCGCGAGCGAGCCGGGCGACACGGACGGCTCGGGCCCCGACACAAACGACGATACGAAGGACTTCAAACAGGACTTCGGCACCAAGCTGCCTGCGCTGCAGTTCGGGCTCGGCAATTATGCCACCGTGATCATGGACGGTTATCAGGTCGGCTTTGCGATCAGCATTCCGATCTACCAAAACGAAAAGTCCAAGACCTACGACGATGAGACGGAGGGGACCACGGCGGACGGCGCACAAAAACGCTCGTGGAAAGACGAAGAACAGAACCAGCATGAGGAGTATACCTATAAAAAGCCGGACGGCACGGACGTTAAGACCGAGGTGGTGACAAAGATCGACCCGAACGATCCGAACAAGCGGGTCAAGACGATCACGACCGAAACGAAGAAGGACGGCAAAACCAGTTATCGAAAGGAAGTGCGAACGCAGCAGAAGAACGGCAACAACTGGGTCGGTACCGGAAAGACCGTAACCGACACCAAGCCGGACATCGGCGCAAAGGAAGGCTTCAAGAAAGCCAATAAGCTCGATCAGCTTGAGAATTTCATAAACGCGTGCACGAGCAACGACAAGGACGAGCTCGATAAGTTCATGCTCGGCGCAGGGTTCGATCCGTTCCGGGCAGTGAAGAACGGCGCGGCAAAGACCAAAGGTCACAGCGTGACGTTTACCGTTCAGATCGCGATCATGTTCGAGTACAATCCGATCGACGACTGCCATTATTTCAAGAGCGCAGGGCTTTCCGCGGCGCTCGGCTTCGAGTTCACGGCGCAGATGCGGCTCGGATTCTGTCCGCTCGCATATGTCTATATGAAGATCGGCGTGGAATTCAAGATCAGCATGTCGCTGTCCTGCTATCGTATCGCAAAATACGGCGACGCGATCACGGACTTTGAATCGGGAAGTCTTGCGTCCCTCGCAAGCGGCGAAGAGGCGGTCTTTGCGCTGGATATGCGAAACGATTACAAGAAGTATCGCGGCTTTGTCTTCGATCTGAGCGGCAAGGTCAACATGCAGATCTTGGACAATGCGGAGTGCACGGGCAGCTCGATCACATCCGGCGCGCTTTCGGGCGACGGCGGAAACCGCGAGGTCCTGCTGAAAGCGTACGACAAGACCGTGTACATCCGTCTCACGCCGGCAAACGGCACGGAAGCGGTCTCGGTCGGAACGCTTCGTCCGATCATCGGCGCTGAGAGCAAGGTCGCCTTTGACGGCGTGACGATCGAACCGAGCCTTACCGCAGAGTTCGGCGTCGGCATCGGCATCGAGGTCGCCAAGCTTGAGGTCTATATCAAGGTCAGCACGTCGATTGCCTTTACAATGGGCGGTTATCTGAAGGAGACGGACAGCTATGAGGGCTTCTACATCTCCAGCTTCAAGGGCTCGATTGCCGCCGGCTTTAACATTGTGCTTGCATTCTTCAGCTTTTCCATGGACGCGATCGCGTTCGGCTTTGAAGGTACGCAGCACGGTACGGGCGGCTATTTCAGCTGGCACATCAGCTGTTCGTCCGTCAACGGCTCCAAGGAGTGGTGGTCGAAGGACTGCTATACCTCTGCGGACGGCAAGACGCTGAACGGCGAACCGAAGCCGCCGCAGGGTACCAATATCTTCCCGGCGGAGGATTCCGACATTCACTTCTTCAAGAAGGACGGAACGGCGGTGGATCTCTCGAAGGACGCGCCGAAGAATCAGGGCTGGACCTTCCGCACGGGCGTTCTGCCGTGGCGCTGGAGCGGCGGTGAATTCCTCGGCGAGATCCCGCTGAACGCCGACCTTGCGGAAGCCGACGAAGACGGCGTGTTCGTCAAGTTTACCCCGGAGGAGTCCAAGATCAAGCTCTATCACAGCGGCGAGATACAGATCTTTGTCGGCAGCGATACGACGGGCACCAAGAGCAAGAAGTCGCCTGTCACGATCAATGCCGGCGGTCAGGAGGTCAAGCTCCTTCTGAAGAAGGGCGCAAAGCTCGATCGCTACACGGGCGCCGACGCCAACGAGCCGAATGCGTCGATGGGCGACATGCAGGATGCGGGAAGCAGCCTGATCCATATCACCGGACCGTCGAATATTACGGACAGGCAGAAGGTCGTTACGCCGACGTCCGACACCCGCGCGTTCACGCCGACCGGCACCGCGGATTTCGAGCTCTCCGGCTATAACACGGCGGGCGACGCGAAGGAGCTTGTCAAGAATCTTGAAACCGGTTACGATTATCTGCTGGTCCCGGCAGGCGGGGAGAATTACCTCATCTATCCGCTGATGATCGGGGATGCGGATACGAGCACGGCGGCGCCGCAGCTCGTGGCGAGCAGGATTGTCATGACGGGAGACCTTTCGACGGGCACCGGACTGGTGCATCCGACCACGGGAGGAACGGATCCCGGATACCTGGTGCTGGACGACGACGAATTCACCGACCTTTCCTTTGATGCGGTCGCGACCGACGACGCGCTTTTGGTAACGTGGGTCACTTACGACGACGGCGACAATGCAACGTACAGCGTCAAACAGCGGACGATCCCGCTGACGCCCGACGGAACGGATTCCGGTCCCGTGAAGATCTTCGAGGGCGACGATCCGTGCCAGCTGCCCGCGACGGAAAAAGACGCAACGGTCTGGGTCAGCGCGTCCGGCGACGGTTCGCGTGACAACGCGCGGCTCAAGGCATGGCTGCTGGCGCATAACGAGGATCTGACCGAGGAGATGCTTGCCCCGCCGTATTCAACTTCGGATCCGAACACGGCAGCCGCGGTATTCCAGTGGGCGTCGCAATCCACGATCAATCGTCTCAACGGCGATGACAGTGTGCTGCATGTCAGGATCGGCGAGGAGATCAAAACCGTCACGGTTGCCGACGAGCATATCCAGAACCTGGAAACGGCAACGATCGACGGCCGTGTCTATCTGCTGTACACGACGACGCAGACGGTATACTTCGATACGACGAATGACGTGCCGCTGACCGTCGGCGCATCCGATATCGACGCGGCGACCGAGCGGTCGACGATCCATCATCTGTATCTCAGAACGGTGGACGCGAACGGATTCTCCCCGGCGGTGATCGTCGAAACGGTCGTAGACCATGACGGCTGCACCCGGGACACCATGGCGACTTCGAGATTGAAGGACGGCGTGTATGAGGGCGGTTCGCTCTCGAAGGAGCAGGCGGATCCGTACATCTCGAACCTGCGCTTCGTGACCGCCGATATCGACGGAACCGGCAACAGGGCGATGGCGCTCTTTGAAATGGGCGGCAATACATGGCTGCTCGGCAAGGAGGACATGGATCTGCTGCTCGACGACGCCGGTGCATCGATCGAGCTGAAGCCGATCTTCAGCGAGACCACCGGTATGGAAGTGGCGATCGGTTCGGACGACCCGGACGGCGACGGCAGCCTTGCGATCGTCTATACCGCTCCGATCGAGAACTCCCTCAGCAACGCGATCTTCATCTCGTGGTGGGACAAGAATGCGCAGAGCTGGGGCAACCCGACGATCCTTGCGATGCGCGGTCTGCAGATCTACGAGGATCGCATCACCTACAATATGACGCCGGAGGAGGCCGAAGCCGCCTATCAGGGCAGAGCGATGACTCCTGGCAATCATACGGGTACGCTTGACAAGCTGACCTTTACGAACCTGCAGATGAGCGTGGCGAAAGTCGATCACGACGGAACGGAAGTCGAGCAGCTCATCATCCTGACGAACGGCGCGCTGACGCCGTACGGGGATGCGCATTTCACCATGAACGACGGCTTCCGATACGATACCGTGGCGCCGACAGACCGCGCCGCCGTCGGCTTCTATGCGATCGCATTCGGCTCGGGCGAGCAGGCGATCGGCGAAGGCGATCTCGATTTCTCCAGCCACGACTTTACGATCGGCAGCAAGCTGATGGGCGAGGTCAGCTTCCGCAACACGGGAACGGCAGCGCTCCGCGCAAGCGACGCCGACCCGCTGACGGTCCGGCTGATGGTCTCGGAGGGCGGCGCGGAGGATAGCCCGAAGCAAAAGATCGCGGAGTGGAAGCTGATCAAGTCGATCCCATCCGGCAGAGCGGCGCAGCTCAAGTTCGAGGCACTTCCGCTGACGTGCAATCTGCAGGAAGGCGCGTACTTCTACCTCGAGGTCGAGGAGAACAATTCGCCAACCGTTACCGATCCGTTCCGCGGCGCGACCGGCAAACTGTTCACCGTGAGGGCGGTGCCGGAGCTGAGCTTTAACAATTTCGATCTGGAGCTGAAAAGCGTCACGGACGGCGTCGCGATCTTCTCGCTCGACGCCACGGTCGTGAACAACGGCTCTGCCGATGCGTCGGAGATCTTCATTCAGTTCAGCTATGACAGCGGCGAAACCGACGATTTGGGCAACCGTATTTATTATCCGGTCAATATCACCGGCAGCACGCTCAGCACGAGCGAGCAGACGCCGGTGAAGCGCAACGCGATGCAGGAGGATTATGAAAAGGGCATCTACAAGCTGAACGGACCCGACGGCGGCGACCTTTCCATCGGATACTGCCGCACCGTATCCGGCAAGCTCTGCGTACCGACCTCCTGCTTCGTGAACAAAGACGACATCAGCGGTCTGCATCTGAACGCGGAGATCTACTCCGAAGCGGACAACCCGAACTATCTCTACGGCGTATACAGTTCGGATCATGAAGAGTACAACGAAGTAAACAACAGCTGCAAGCAGACGGTCAAGCATCACACGGCGTTCTCCGTTCCGAATCGCATTGCGACCGCGCTCGGCACAACGCTGTATCTTCCGGTCTCGTTTGATGCGACCGACGATTCGCCGGACCTGGTGCTGACCGAGCTCAGCGACGGCACGCCGGATTGGACGCCGCGCATGGGCGTCTGCTACTACGACGCGGATCGTCACGTCATCGTTGCGGCGCCGAACAGCACCGCGCAGGCGCTGATCGAAGCGGGCGAAAAGCCGACGGGCATCCTGCAGCTGAAGGATACGGCGACCAACACGATCACGGCGATCACTTACCGGATCGACACGATGGGTGAAGGTGTGAACATCTATCGCGACGACATGTCGTTCACCTTCTATGACGCAGACGGTCAGGAAACGATCCTGTATCCCGAAGAGACCGATCAGCCCGGATGGCGATTCCTCGACAAGGGCGTGTCGACCGGCTGGACCGGCGGCGCGACGCCGGACGAGGTCCCGATGAATCACGATCTCTCGCTTGCGGATCAGGACGGCGCATACTTCACATTCAACACCGTCGCCGACACCATGACGTTCTTCTTCATGGGAGAGATCACCGTGGAGTCCTCAAGCTTCGGCCGACAGACGTTCACATCCTCTCCCGCGACGATGAATTTCGACAATCCGACCGGCGCGATCCACACGCTCAAGGTCACGGCGAAGGCGGGGACCAAGATCGACCGTTACGTCGCGACTTACAAGACGAACCCGATCGTCGATCCGGATTCGGATGCGCCGCAGGTGCTGTGGAACCGCAGCTTCCCGGACGTCGCCTCGGTTCTTGAAGGCGAAAGCGTACCGATGACCTGCTACATTCTCGACCGCAGCGGCATCGTGAACGTGAGCTTCGACGACCTGGCGCTTTCGGAGACCACGACGCCCGCGCTGGTCAAGGTCAGCGACAGGCTCTGGTACTTCGATTATACCTTCACGGAGAACGGCGAGCACAGCATCCGCGTATCCGACACGGCGGGCAATACCGGCGAAAGCAGGTTCTACACGGAGTGGTTCAACAGCGTGCTGAGCA
>JAEEGG010019044.1_pt1 | contig 13897 bp, 9 predicted proteins | sample 9134161 | NCBI WGS metagenome assembly JAEEGG01 (sample SAMN16246543, study PRJNA631951) | gut metagenome | biome: gut microbiome; feature: rumen; material: CR-attached | host: Bos | place: Iran: Karaj | collected 2018-10 | reverse complement strand
TCGTGGTTGCAGGCATCGCGCACGATGTTCACACCACTCAGGAAGGCCACAGGCGAGAGTACCGTGTGCGGGCCATTGAGCAGCGTCACCTTACGCTTGTGGTAGGGCTCCTCGCTGGGTACGAACAGCACGTGCAGTCCAGCCTTGTCGGCAGGGAATTCCTCGGCCACTTCCTTCGGAGCCTCGATGACCCACAGGTGGAAGTTCTCGGCCTGTACGACGAGGTTGTCGCGATATGAGATTTTCTCCTGAATCTGTGCAATTTCCTTGCGGGGGAAGCCCGGCACGATGCGGTCGACCAGCGTGGCATACACGCCGCACGACTCCTCGAACCACTTCTTGAACTCGGTGGGCAGCTGCCACAACTCAATGTACTTCTCGATGCAGTCCTTCAGCACGTGGCCGTTCAGGAAAATCAGCTCGCAGGGGAAGATGATGAGGCCCTTGGTGGGGTCGCCGTTGAAGGTCTGCCAGCGGCGGTAGAGCAGCTGCACCAGCTTGCCGGGATAGCTGCTGGCGGGAGCGTCGTCCAGTTTGCAGGCGGGGTCGAAGGCGATGCCGGCCTCGGTGGTGTTCGAGATGACGAAGCGAATCTCGGGCTGATCGGCCAGTGCCATGAAGGCAGCGTTCTGGCTGTATGGGTTCAGGGCGCGGCTAATCACGTCGATGCGCTCCAGCGTATTCACAGCCTTGCCGTTCTCGCGGCCCTGCAGGTTGACGTGGTACAGGCAGTCCTGGCCGTTGAGCCATTCTGCCATACCGCGCTCGATGGGCTGTACGACAACGACCGAACCGTTGAAGTCGGTCTTCTGGTCCATGTTCCAGATAATCCAATCAACGAACGCGCGGAGGAAGTTTCCTTCGCCAAACTGAATCACTTTTTCGGGCATCACGCTCTTAGGCGCGAACTGTTTGTTTAATGGTTTCATTTGCTTTGTATTTGTTTTAGATGCTTGTTTCTTGAAATTCGATTGCAAAGATACGAAACATTTTCTGAACTACCAAATTTACTTGTATTGTAAAGTGTTAAAATCAGCGTAAAGGTTTGCAAAGAAAAAGCGGGCACGAGAGCGGTTTTGTTGATTATTTTCATATCACCCGAAGAGAGCCGTTAGCGCCCTGAAATGCCCCAAAAAGGGGGCTTTGAGTTTCCCTAGGGTAAAACCGGAGTTTACCCTACTGAAACCCCCAGTTTACCCTAGGGAAACTCCGGGTTTGCCCGGAGCAATCTCAGAGCCCGATTTAGGGAAATTTTCGGTGTAAACTATTTTTACTGTTTTGTTGCCAGCAGCAGGCAGGCCCAGCCGTTTTCCTCAAGCTGGCTGACCAGCTGCAGGCCACATTCATCGGCCTTGTCTACCAGCAGGGGAATGTCGTCGGTGTAGAATCCGCTGAGTATCAGTTGGGCCCCGTCGGCCATCTTGCTGCGGAAGGTGGGCAGGTCGTTGAGCAGTATGTTGCGGTTGATGTTGGCCATCACCAGACCGAAGCTTCCCTCCACCTTATTTAATATAGTAGCGTCGCCCAGCAGGGGGGTGATGTCCACCTGGTTGATGACCGCGTTGTGGCGGGTATTGTCAACACTCCATTCGTCGATGTCGTAGGCCGTACACGCGCTGGCCCCCAACTTCATCGCCACGATGCCCAGGATGCCTGTGCCGCAGCCGCAGTCGAGCACCCGCTTGCCGTCGAGCGGCAGCGTGAGCAGCGTGGAGCACACCATGCGCGTGGTCTCGTGGGTGCCTGTACCGAAGGCCAGTCGGGCGTCAATCTCAATTGATAATTGATAATTGACAGTTGATAATTGTTCAGGCAGGTGGCGTCCGTCGTGGATGACGAGGCGGTTGTCGACGACGATGGGGTCGAACCCCTCCTGTTCCCATTGCTCGTTCCAGTCGCGGTCTTCGGCCTCGCCGACGGTATAGCTGACATTGACGTCGGGAAAGGGGAACGACTGCAGCAGCTCGTCTAACTGCGACGGGTCGAACAGCTGTTGCTGGACGTAGCCCGTCAGTCCCTCTGCCGTCTCTTCAAAAGTCTCGAAACCAGCCTCCCCCGCGAGTGCTGCCAAGAGGTCACAGGCGTCGCTGTTGAGGGGGGAAAGTGTGAAATTTACTTCGTAATACTTCATAAGTTGTTAAATTTTGGGGCAAAATTACAAAAAATAGGGAAAAACCTATCATAGTTTAGGGTTTTTCCCTAATTTTGCAGTAAAATTAAGTGTAATTTTGTAGCGTGAAACTATAAAAGTATAGGAGATATGATCATGAACAGCAGAATTTTAGTATCGCTCATGTTGGGGGCTTTGCCTCTGACGATGGTAGCTCAGGACGATGACATGTACTTCGTTCCTGCGAAGAAGAGTACGGTGGTACGGACGCAAACCGGTGTAGCGCCCCGCCCCGCACCTGTGTACTATTCGGGCAGCAACCGCGATGTGGACGAATACAACCGCCGCGGCGGCAGCTATTATCAGGTGGTGTCCAACGACTCGACGGGCAACGACATCATCGACTTCAACGGTGAGTTGGGCGTCTATCCCGACTCGGTACAGACCGAAGACTACGCCCTGACCCGCCAGATGAGCCGCTGGGACGGCTACGAGCCGGAGGAGGCTTATCGTGAGGGTTACCGCGACGGCCGGATGAACTCGTTGAGCTGGCACTCGCCCTGGTACTACTCCTCTTATTATCCCTGGTACGATCCCTGGTACTACGATCCCTGGTATTACGGCTACTACGGCTGGTACGGCGGATGGTACGACCCCTGGTACTACGGCTACTCGTATTATCATCCCTGGTACCATTCCTACTGGTACGGCGGCTACTATCCCTACTACGGCGGCGGTGGCGGCTACATCACCACCACGCGTACTTCGGGAACGCAGCACCACGGCCGCATCAGCTACAGTTCCCCCCGTGGCATCAGCAACGGACGTACCACGTCCTACTCGGCAGGCACTTTCGGCGGACGCAGCTTAGGTAGCAGTTCGGCCAACCGAGGCACGTTCGGCACCTCGCGCAGCACGTCGTCGCGTCCGGCCTCCCGGCCTACTTCATCAGGCACCCGCGTCACCAATTCCTATGGTAACTTCGGTGGCAACCGCACGGTGTCTTCCAGCAGCTCGCGCAGCTATACGCCCTCTTACTCCAGCAGCAGTAGCTCCGGCAGCAGCGGCGGTTTCAGCAGCGGCAGTTCAGGCTCGTCGGGCAGCTTCGGCGGCGGTGGCAGCTACGGCGGCAGCCGTTCTTCCGGCGGTGGCGGCGGTGGCGGTGGCCACTTCGGCGGCAGGCGCTAATCATTCAACAAACCAACTTTGACCAACTAATATTGACGATTATGAAGAGAATACTGATATCATTAGGCATTAGTCTGTTGGCAGTCAGCCCCATGCTGGCGCAAGAGACATACGAGAATATGAAGGTGATGACCGAGGACCTCAACGGAACTGCCCGCTACGTAGGTATGGGCGGAGCTATGGAGGCGCTGGGTGCCGACATCTCGACCATCGGCAGCAATCCCGCCGGCATCGGTCTGATGCGCAAGTCGACCATCAGCGCATCGTTCGGATTGGTCAGCCAGCAGGATGCTGCAGACTTCTCGCACGGCGACAAGACCAATATGAGCTTCGACCAGGCAGGATTTGTCTATACGGGCTTCGACGGTAACAACTCGTGGGTGAACCTCGGTTTCAACTACCACAAGAGCCGCAACTTCGACTACATCCTCTCGGCAGCCGACGGGCTGGGCAACGCTTCGCAGAACAAGCTGACTTATGCAAAGGCCAAGAACGGCCTGCTCTATGAGGTGGCCGGAGATGTGACTCCCGACTTCAACCGCAGCTATGCCTCCTGCAGCCAGTTGGACGACATCTACGCCCGTAACCTGAACTACGACACCCGTGACAACACGTGGTACTACGACGAGGCGTGGGCCTACGCCCTGAACCGTGCCCACAAGGGCTATGTCGGCGAGTACGACATCAACCTGAGCGGCGGCGTCAACGGCCGCGTGTACTGGGGCCTGACCGTCGGCATCTCCGACGTCAGGTACCGCCACTACGGTGAGTACACGGAGCAGCTGGACGGCTTCCACCTGACGGTGGCCGATGACCGTGAAATCAAGGGCACGGGCTACGACATCAAGGCCGGCGTCATCGTGCGTCCCATCGAGCAGTCGGGATTCCGCATCGGTGCCTACGTCCACACGCCGACGTGGTACACGCTGACCACCACGAACGACACCTACGTGTCCGACGGTTCCATGACCGTCTATGGAGGAGAGTCCTACAAGTTCAAACTCTACACCCCGTGGCGCTTCGGCGTGAGTCTGGGTCACACCGTAGGTTCGATGCTGGCACTCGGAGCTACTTATGAGTACACCGACTACGGCAGCATGGACACCCGCTACGTCACCGACAGCTACCTCGACTGGTATGGCGACTACCACGACCGCAGCGAGAGCGACAACATCATGAACCGCCACACGGAGCAGACCCTGAAGGGCGTATCGACCCTGAAGTTCGGCGCTGAGATGAAGCCGCTTCCCGAACTGGCAGTCAGGTTAGGCTACAACTACATTTCGCCCATGTACAGTAAGGACGGCTTCAAGGATGGTACCCTCGATTCTGACGGTTCTTACTACAGCTCGGCTACCGACTATACCAACTGGGACTGCACCCATCGCATCACAGCCGGCGTGGGCTACACTCTGGGTAACGTCAACCTGTCGGCAGCTTACCAGTACAGCGTCAGGAAGGGCGACTTCTATCCCTTCATGAACTACGTGGACAACGACAGTGCTGCCGACGATAACATCTGCAATGCCGTCAAGATGAACGACAAGCGCCACCAGCTGATTTTCACCTTGGGCTACACTTTCTAAGACGAAAGTTGCACTTTGCAACCGAGTTGCACGACGTGTGCCGTAACTTTGCACCCGGAAACAATTAAAACCGGACAAAGTTATGGCACACGTTCATCATCACCACGACCATGAGTGCTGCTCGCACGAGCATCACCATCATCACGAGCATCATCACGACGGCATGAAGCGGCAGATAGCGACGATTGCACTTGCCGCCCTGTTGCTCGTAGTTGCCGTGTTTGTAGAGCACCATTACAACCTGCCTGTGTGGCAGTTGCTGCTCGTCTATCTCGTACCTTATTTAATAGCAGGCCTTGGCACGCTCAAGGAAGCGGCCGAGGGCATTGTCGAGGGTGAACCCTTCAACGAGCACTTCCTCATGTCGGTAGCCACCATAGGTGCCCTCTGCATAGGCTTCCTGCCGGGTGCCGAGACCCAGTTTCCGGAGGCCGTCTTCGTGATGTTGTTCTTCCAGGTTGGCGAGTTGTTCGAGGGTTACGCCGAGGGAAGGAGCCGCGAGAGCATTGCCCACCTCATGGACATCCGCCCCGATGTGGCCCATGTCGAAGGGGTAGGGGAGGTAGCCCCTGCTGAGGTGGCCGTAGGCAGCATCATTATCATCCGTCCTGGCGAGAAGGTGCCGTTGGACGGTGTCGTCATCGAAGGCCGCTCGGCCCTCAACACCGTTGCGCTGACGGGTGAGTCGGTGCCCCGTGAGATAGACGTGGAGGATGAGGTCATCTCGGGCTGTGTCAACCTTTCGGGTGTGCTCCGCGTCCGCACCACGAAGAATTTCGGCGAGAGTACCGTCTCCAAAATCATCGACCTGGTGGAGCACGCCAGCGAGCACAAGTCGCACAGCGAGACCTTCATCACCCGCTTTGCCCGTGTCTATACGCCGGTCGTTGTCTTTGCGGCCCTTGCATTGGCCATCGTGCCTACGCTGTGGAACGCCGTTCAATGTTCAACGTTCAACGTCCAATGGATATACCGTGCCCTGATGTTCCTCGTCGTCAGCTGTCCCTGCGCATTGGTTATCAGCGTCCCGCTGACGTTCTTCGGCGGCATCGGCGGTGCGTCCCGTCGCGGCATATTGGTCAAGGGAGCCAACTATATGGATGTTCTCGCAAAGGTTGACACGGTGGTATTCGACAAGACGGGTACGCTGACGCACGGACAGTTTGCCGTCGAAGTCGTTCATCCCGACACCTGCGACGAGCACCAGCTGCTGCACTTGGCTGCTCATGTGGAGCACTTCTCCACCCATCCCATCGGTGCCGCCTTGCGCGACGCCTTCCCTGACGAGGCCACCGACGGCTGTCGGGTGAGCGACGTAGAGGAGATTCCCGGTCAGGGCGTCCGTGCCCGCGTCGGCGACCAGTTGGTTTGCGTCGGCAATACCAAGCTGATGGATGCCGTCGGTGCCCGTTGGCAAGACTGCCACCACGTGGGAACCATCATCCATGTAGCCATCGACGGCGTATATGCAGGCCACATTGTCATTAACGACCGCATCAAGGAAGATAGTGCCGAGGCCATCGCCCAACTGCGGAAATTGGGCGTTGCCAAGACCGTCATGCTAACAGGCGACCGCCGTGCAGTAGCCGAACACGTGGCCCAAACCCTCGGACTCTCTGACTACCACGCTGAGCTGCTGCCTGCCGATAAGGTAGACCAAATCTCGAATCTCAAATCTCAAACCTCCAATCCTAAATCCTGTGTCGCCTTCGTCGGCGACGGCATCAACGATGCACCTGTGCTGGCCCGTGCCGACGTCGGCATCGCGATGGGCGGTCTGGGCAGCGACGCTGCTATCGAGGCGGCCGATGTGGTGCTGATGGACGACAAACCCTCGAAGATAGCCGAGGCCATCCGCATAGCCCGCCGCACCCTCGTCATTGCCCGTCAGAACGTTTGCTTCGCCATCGGCGTCAAGGTGGCCGTGCTGCTGCTGGCTGCTTTCGGTGTGGCTACCATGTGGCTCGCCGTCTTTGCCGATGTCGGTGTCACCGTGTTAGCCGTGCTCAACGCTATGCGTGCCCTCAGGGTATGACGTTTAGACAAAGTATAAATATCAGACAAATCCTGCGAAAGATTTGCAGGATTTGTTTTTTCTACGTATCTTTGCCGACACATTTTTATTCACTAACAAATACTAAAAACCGTAATTTATGAAGAAGAAGTTTATTTGCGCCGTTTGTGGATATATCTATGAAGGCGATGCAGCTCCCGAGAAGTGCCCCATCTGTAAGGCTCCTGCCTCCAAGTTCTCTGAACTGAAGGACGATGCCGATATGACCTATGCTACCGTTCACAAGATTGGTGACGGCAAGCCCGAGGGCGTCAGCGAGGAGATGATTCAGGACCTGCGCAACCACTTTAACGGTGAGTGCGGCGAGGTAGGTATGTACCTGGCTATGGCCCGTCAGGCTGACCGTGAGGGCTATCCCGAGATAGCCGAGGCTTTCAAGCGTTATGCCTTCGAAGAGGCCGACCATGCAAGCCGTTTTGCCGAGTTGCTGGGCGAGTGTGTATGGGACACCAAGACCAACCTCGAGAAGCGTGCCGCCGCTGAGGCCGGTGCCTGCGAGGACAAGTTCCGTATTGCTAAGAATGCCAAGGCTGCCGGTTTCGACGCTATTCACGATACCGTACATGAGATGGCCAAGGACGAAGCCCGTCACGGTGCAGGCTTTGCCGGACTGCTGAAACGCTACTTCGGTAAGTAAAAACTACCACCCGTTCCTACATGAAATGCCGAGTTGCTATTCCCTGCAACTCGGCATTTCTTGCAAAAAAAAGAGCATAATTATTTGGAGAAACGGATTTTTTTAGTACCTTTGCAGACATCTATATAAACCGATAACTAAATGGAGTGAAAATAAGGCTACTATACATCATCATCGTTCTGGCATTCTTCGCTGTTCAAGGGAAGGCCGACGTTCTTGCTTATAGCAAGGAGCGTCCGTTGCTGTTTGGCATCGACCTGGACTATCCGCCCCTTGAATACATTGATGAGACGGGCAAGCCTCAAGGCTACGACATCAAGTTCACGACGGAACTGATGAAGCGTATGGGCATACCTTTCACCTATAGTCCGAATACGTGGGAGAACATTGCCGACGACGTGCTCAGCGGGCGTGTTGACCTGGCTATGATGGTGTACTCGCCTTACCGTAAGGACGCGACCAACTATTCGAGGGCAGTCTTCCGTTTGTATTATCAGATAGTCTATCGCAAGGATGAAAAAGGTGACTTCGACGTGCGCCACCTGGCAGGCAAGTCGGTGGCCTACATGGCATCGCGCCCCATCAAGGACACCTTGACCAAGGCAGGGGCCGTGTTGCACGAAATCAAGAACCTGACGAGGGCGACGAAGGACCTGGCGGTGGGCAAGTATGATGCCGTCATTTGCTTCCGTTATCAGGCGAAATACATGCTGGATAGGTATAAGTTGAAGAACTTGGTGGCTGAAGACCTGACGCTGACACCCCGTGAATACTGCTACGTCAGCGACGATAAGGCATTGATTGACTCCATCAATACCGTACTCGACCAGATGGAGGAGGAGGGCTACATAACCAACATTTATGGTGAAGTGTCTTCTGCGTTTGCCGACTTCAAGGTGCCGGAATGGGTATGGTATCTGTTGCTAATGCTCGTCTTGGTCTACTTGGTGGTGTTTATCTTCTTCCAGAAACGATACCAGCAGAAGCTGCAGCGTGAGATGCATCGTGCCCAGCGCAGCGAGAAACTGAAGTCGGTGTTCCTGGGCAATGTCAGTCATGCCCTGCGTACTCCGCTGAATGCCATCATCGGCTTCTCGGAAGTGCTCGATACAGAGGATGAAGCCACGATGTCGCAGAAAGACCGTCACCAGTTGCTGGGTCTCATCAACAGCAACGGCAAGCAACTGCTGCACTACATCAATCAGCTGCTTCAACTCTCGGAGATAGAAGGCAACGACAAACCGCTCGACATAGTGAAAGTGCGCTTGGCAGAGACCATGAAGGCGTGTCTCGGTAAATGCAGGAGTGAGGTTGCCGAGGGTGTGCAGCTGCGCATGGAGGGACCCAAGGCCGTCGTAATGGCCGACGAGCGGTATATGCGCTTGGTGACGGAACACTTCCTGAACAATGCCGTCAAGCATACCAAGCAGGGCAGTATCGTGTTGAGGTACTCGCTCGTAGACAATGGGCTGCGGGTGGAGGTGCAGGACACGGGCGAGGGACTGCCTGAGGCTCTGCGTGAGAACATCTTCAGGCTGCTGTCGGAGGAGGCCACCTTCGTGCAGAACGAGATGCCCGGGCTGGGACTCACCATCAGCAGGGCTATCATTGAACGGTGCGGCGGCCGTATCGGAGCAGAGTCGCCCCAAGAGGGAGGTACCATTCTGTGGTACTGGATTCCGGTAAAGGTTAAAAAATAAAAAGGTAAAATAGTAAAGAGGGTAAGAACAGATGACGCTGATTATTGTCATAATGTTGATTATAGGCTACCTGCTGATTGCCACCGGTCACCTGACAGGTGTCAACAAGGCTGCCATAGCTATGTTCATAGGTACGGTAGGGTGGGTGGTCTACATCTGCTGGGGTGCCGACTTCGTCATGTCGCAGCATCCGTCGGAGTATGCAGAGTTCCTGAACGGTGAGGCTCCGTCGAGCGATGCCGTCAAGTACTTCATCTATGACGACGTATTCTTGAAGTATGTGGGACGTGCCGCCAGCATCGTCATGTTCCTGATAGCCACGATGACCATTATCGAGATACTCGACAACAACGGCTGCTTCGACTTCATTACCGAATGGATTCGCACCCGTAACTCCAAGCGCCTGTTGTGGACCATTACGCTGGCCACGTTCATTCTGTCGGCCAACCTCGACAACCTGACAACGGCTACCATGATGCTGGTCATCATGCATACCATCGTGCGCAGCCGTCGACAACGCATGTTGATAGGTGCGGCCATCGTGTTGGCTGCCAACTGCGGCGGAAGTTTTACCGTGATCGGCGACCCTACGGGGCTGTTGCTGTGGGGCGATGGGGCTGTGACGGCCACCAACTTCTCGGCCTATCTGGTGCTGCCTGCCCTGGTGGCCTGGGTGGTGCCCACCATTCTGATTAACCGTCAGCTGCCCGACCGTCTGGATACGGAGTGGAGTGCGCCGCCCTATCGTGGCGACGATACCAACTTGAACCGTTGGCAGCGTCTGGTGATGCTGTTCGTCGGCATCGGCGGTCTGTGGTTTATTCCCACGTTCCATAATATCACCAAGCTGTCGCCCTTCCTCGGTGCCCTCTGCGTACTGAGTGTGCTGTGGGTGGTCAACGAGGCTTTCAACCGCAAGCTGAACGATGCCGACCAGATGGCTCAGCGTCGCATTCCCCGTGCCATCCAGTATGGCACCATCCAGCAGATGCTCTTCGTGATGGGCATTATGCTCGGCATGGGCGTCATGACCGAGACGGGCGTGCTGGGCGACATCTCCGCCTGGATGGACTACAACATCCATAACATCTGGGTTGTGGGCATCCTAAGTGGCGTGCTCAGCGGTGTGGTCGACACCTTCACCATTGCCATCACCGACATTTCGCTCTACCCTGTAGTCGAGGCCGACGCTTTGGGGGTGTGGGCCGATGGCGACTATTTACAGAACTTCACGCTGAATGGTTCCTATTGGAAGGTCATCGCCTTCTGCACAGCCGTCGGCGGTTGCCTGCTCAGCGTGGGGTCTACCAGTGGCTTGGCCCTGATGAAGATGGAGCACGTCAGGGTGGGGTGGTATCTGAAGAACCTGACTCCGAAGGTGCTGCTCGGCTTCGTGCTTGGGCTGCTGATTCTTTTTGTGGAGACAATTATCCTTTAATTCTATAGACTATGGCAAAGATTAAGACTATCGGTATTCTGACGTCGGGCGGCGATGCCCCCGGCATGAATGCAGCCATCCGTGCCGTGACACGCGCTGGCATCTACAACGGTTTCAACATTAAGGGCATCTACCGCGGCTATGACGGCCTCATCAAGGGTGAGGTGAAGCAGTTCACGACGGAGAATGTCAGTGGTATCATCACCAGGGGCGGCACCATCCTGAAGACCGCCCGCTCGAAGGAATTCATGACCCCCGAGGGCAAGCAGAAGGCCTACGAGACGCTACAAAAGGAGGAAATTGACGCGCTGGTGGTAATCGGTGGTAATGGCTCGTTGACGGGTGCCCGTGACTTCGGCATGGAGTTCGACTTCCCCTGTATTGGACTGCCCGGCACTATCGACAACGACCTCTACGGCACCGACTCCACCATCGGCTACGACACGACGATGAACACCATCATGGACTGCGTGGACCGAATCCGCGACACCGCCAATTCCCATGAGCGCATCTTCTTTATCGAGGTGATGGGCCGTGACGCCGGCTTCTTAGCACAGAATTGCGCCATCGCTTGCGGTGCCGAGGCTGCCATCGTGCCCGAGGAGGTAACCGACGTTGACCAGTTAGCCGCCTTCATGGGCCGCGGCATCCGCAAGTCCAAGAAATCATGCATCGTCATCGTCTCTGAAAGTCCCAAGTGCGGCGCCCTCTACTATGCCGACCGCGTGAAGCATGAGTTCCCCGAGTTCGACGTGCGTGTATCCATCCTGGGTCACCTGCAGCGTGGCGGCACCCCGTCGGCCCGCGACCGCATCTTGGCCAGCTGCACGGGTGTAGGAGCTGTTGAGGCCATCCAGCAGGGTCAGCGCAACATCATGGTCGGTGTACGCAACAATGACGTGGTCTACGTGCCCTTCTCGGAGTGCATCCGTACGGATAAGCGCTTCGACAAGCGCCTGATTACGGTACTCGACGAACTGAGCATTTGAGGAATTGAAGAACAGCAATATCTGCTTTAATGGCAAACATTAAGAAGATTGTGCTCACGGGTGGACCCTGTGCCGGCAAGACGACGGGCTTGGTACGTATTATCGAGCATTTCAGCAGCCTTGGCTTTAAGGTCTTCACGGTGCCCGAGGTGCCTACACTCTTCAGCTTGGGCGGTTGGAACTACTTGACACCCAACCGACGGCTCTACTACGAAGGCGAGCGGGCCATTCTGGAAACCCAGTTGGCGCTGGAGAACCACTTCCTGCGCATGGCTGAGGTATGCACCAAGCCGGTGCTCATCGTCTGCGACCGTGGTACGATGGATATCTCTGCCTATATGAAGCCTGAGGAGTGGGAAGACATCACGGCCAAGGCCGGCACCAACAGCAATCAGTTGCGTGAGCGTTATGATGCCGTCCTCCACCTTGTATCGGCAGCCGATGGTGCTGAGCAGTTCTATACTACCGCCACCAACTCCACCCGTTACGAGAAGGCCGACGAGGAAGGGCTGCGCTTAGCCCGTGAGCTGGATAAGAAGGTGGTTAAGGCTTGGATGGGACATCCCCATCTGCGTATTATCAACAACCACGACGACTTCGAGAACAAAATGAACCGCGTCATCCGTGAAATCTCCAACGTACTCGGACTGCCGCAGCGTGTCACTGAGGAGCGCAAGTTCATTGTTGAAATTACCGGGCAGTTGCCTGAGACCGTTGACAGCGAAATCCTGCAGACCTACCTCGTCAGCGAGCCGGGAACGGAAGTCCGTTTGCGCCGCCGTACGTGGAAGAACGGCAAGGTGGTGAACGTACACAACACGAAGAAGCGTACTGGGCCGGGTGAGCAGGTTGAGACGGAGCGGCAGGTGGAGAACGCCCTCTATGAGTCGTTGCTGCAGCAGGCCGACCCTTACCGCCAGTCCATCAGCAAACTGCGGCAGAGCTTCATCTGGAAAGGCCAGTGCTTCGAGCTTGATACCTATCGTGGCCCGCTTGAAGGGCTGGTAATTCTCGAGACCAAAGGCATTGCCGATGCTGAAGACGTCAACTTCCCCCCGTTTATCAACGTGAAGAAGGAGATTACCGGCAACAAGGAGTACTACAACTACAATCTTGCCCTTAAACATTGAACAATAAACAGGGGATGCTAAACAATAAATGAGCAGGAAATCCGTTTTATCAATATGATGAAACGGATTTCTTTATACCTTATTATATTATTAGGCATACTGACGGCATGCTCTGACAACGACTCGTTCACGACCAGCCGCAGCCATCTGCTGACTTTCTCGACGGATACGGTCAAGATGGACACCGTGTTCTCTACGGTTGGTTCCAGCACTTATTCCTTTTGGGTGTTCAATGACTCGGGCGATGGCATCCGGCTGAATTCCGTCAGGCTCAGGAATGGTAACCAGACGGGCTTCCGTGTGAACGTGGATGGCTCCTATTTGGACAACACGATGGGCTCGATGGTGAGCAATTTGGAAGTGCGCAAGGGCGACAGCATCCGTGTGTTTGTGGAACTGACGCCTCCCGAGAACAAGCAGCAGGAAGCGCAGTTGGTGCAGGACGACCTGGTTTTCTCGCTCGAGAGTGGGGTGGAACAGCGAGTCTGTCTGAGGGCCTACGCTTGGGATGCCCTTCCTGTCACCAATCTGACGGTTAGCAAGGACACGGTCATCGAGTCAATGAGACCCATGATAGTCTATGGCGACGGCATCATGGTCGATAGCGGTGCGGTGCTTACGCTACGCAATACCGTCCTCTATTTCCACGACAAGGCTGGCATCAGGGTCAGGGGTACGCTGAATACCGAGCACGTCTTGATGCGTGGCGACCGGCTCGACCACATGTTTGACTACTTGCCTTACGACCGTGTGAGCGGCCAGTGGCGCGGCCTTTCCTTTGAGAAGAGTTCGACGGGGAATGTGCTGACCGACACGGAGATACGCAACGCCATGACGGCTATCATGGTCGACTCTGCCGCTGTGGACTCTACCGTTCTGCGGCTGAGCATGACACGATGTATCGTTCATAATGCCAAAGGTCACGGCGTGGTATCCCATCACAGTCATATAGCGCTTCATTATTGCCAGTTGACCAATACGATGGGCGACTGTTTGTCGGTGTATGGAGGTATTGCTGATATCGATCACTGCACGTTGGCACAGT
>JAEEGG010019037.1_pt1 | contig 13900 bp, 13 predicted proteins | sample 9134161 | NCBI WGS metagenome assembly JAEEGG01 (sample SAMN16246543, study PRJNA631951) | gut metagenome | biome: gut microbiome; feature: rumen; material: CR-attached | host: Bos | place: Iran: Karaj | collected 2018-10 | reverse complement strand
CCCGGCCCGGGAAGCCATCGAGCAGATTGACAGCAGGAACTATCTCCTCCCTTACTCGCTCGACGGCAGGCAACTGACCAAAATCGGCATCTCTTTCTCCACCGAGGAGCGGAATGTGACGGAATGGATAATTGGATAACGGGGCTTTCCTTGAATTGTGTTTACAAATTCCCTATCACCTGGAATGGTTTCAGTCATCTTCTCAACTTTCAGGAGGGAATTTACTCCGTTGCGGCTGTCGGAATCGAGCGTCACGCTTAGCCTGCGCTCTTATACCGATGGAATCTACATCGTAAGCGTGACTCTCAACGGAGAATCCGAAGCCTGAAAAATCACCTTACGGAAGTGAAGTAAAACGCTGCAAAGGCATTTTGAACGGGAGGTCAACCTGGACCTATTCCTTCAAAATGTGAAGTTTTTATAACAGAAATATATCATATATAACAATTTAAGACTAATTTTATAAATTTGTTTTAATACTGAATATCAGTTATTTGGATATCAAAAACACCAAAAATGTGAACTTTGTGTGAACTTTTTTTGATATCTTTTTCATAGTTGATAAAAGTTTATTGCTTAAATTTGTATTGAAAGATTTCAAATATTTTCGTAAGAAAAATATTTTTCTACTATATTTAAGCTTTATGAAATACCTCAGATTTTTCTTGATGGCACTGCTCTTGCCACTCTCGCAGTATGCAATCGGTTGTAATGTGGCAGATGACCCACCCATTAACTTGGAAATAAAAAATGGGCCAGGTGGTGGAAATCCGCGGATGCCGGCAGCACCGGTTTATATGAACCAACACGGCAACGAGCTCTCGTTTGATGTTCAGTTTGCAGGATGCGTGGTGACCTTGTTTGAGTCCGATGGAGATTCAGTGTTTGCCGACATGGTTTCTGATGAAGGAATCATTATGGTGCCTGAAAGCATATCAGGCGTTTTTGAGCTTGAACTTTCGGTGGGAGACCTCATATATCATTGTACATTAACCCTTTAAAGATTCTTACAACTATAAAAACAGTGTGCGTTGAGAGCAACCACCTTTTTGATTACCGCAGGTTTCGCTGGCCATATAGGTTGGTGGCCTGCGGTATTTTTCAGTCAAAAGAATGTGTACGGCATGCCATGGTGCCTGTTGACAACTCTTTTTTTTGTATCTTTGTACAACTAACAAGCATATTCCATTCAAAAACTGCATAAGCAGCAAAAGCTAAATGCTCCACAAACGCTATGAGAGTTTTACTTCATATCATATTGACAGTAACCATTGTATGTGGCTTCTGCCCCTCATGCGGTTCTTCTTCGTCGGAACGGGCGTTTTTCGCAGGTTTGGACAGCCTGATTGACTCATCACCAGACTCAGCCCGTTTCCGCCTTCTGGAACTCCAACCGGAAGTGGACTCTCTTGACGACATCTCCCTCAGGATGCGCTATGAGCTGATGATGGCTGAAGTGCAGAACAAGCTGTACATGCAGCTGCCATCCGACACGGCTTTTCAAGAGGTCATGAGATTCTATGATAAGGAAGGAGACGCCAACGACCAGATGAGGGTGCGGTATGTCATGGGCTGCATCTACCGTGACAGGAATGAGGCTCCCATGGCTTTGAAATACTATCAGGATGCTGTTGATGCTGCCGACACGACTGATATCAAGTGTAATTTCAAGCTGTTGGACAGAATATATGGACAGATGGCCGACATCTATTATAACCAGTACTTGCCTCTGAAATCTATTGAGGCTGAGCGCAAATGTGGTCTTTTCGCATTGAAGGCTGGAGACACCTACGGTTACATAAAGTCCGTGGAAATGCTGTCACATCCCTATTCCCTGCTGCATGACACGGCCAAAGTGATGGAGGTATGCGACTCCGCCTGCATGCTCTACAGACAGAACGATATGCCTGAGAACGCAGTCCGTGTGTATCCCATTCTCATAAGGTTGATGCTCGGAAGGAAGGAATATGCAGATGCTCGGAAACTGATGGATGAATTTGACAGGGAAATCAACTTGTACGGCAGGAAAGGCACGGCAGATCCAGATTACGCCGAATATCTGTATCAGAAAGGCCTGTATTACATCGCTCTTGACCACCATGATTCCGCAGAACAATGTTTTCGAAGACTGATTCCATTCAACCAGCATTACAAAGCTTACAACGGATTGCAGGCTGTATATTCTTATAAGCGTGAGCTGGACTCCGCATTCTTTTACAACAGGCTGAAAGATTCATGCATCAATGAGGAACTGGCAAGAATCCACACAGACGCAGTCAATCAGGCTTCATCCATGTACAGCTATGAGAGACTGTACCGTAAGACTCAGGAGGCGGAATGGGAGGCAAAGAAAGAAAAGCTGTTCAGATGGTCGTTAATCGGTTTTATCATTCTGGCTGCCTCATTCACAATTTATTCTGTCCGAAGAATCATTGGCAAGAGGAAAAAAGAAAAGGAGAAACTCTATAAAGACTATTGCCACACATCCGCCCTTCTTGATAAGACCAGTTCAGAACTGAAAACATTGAAAGCGGCATACAATGCCCTTCAATCGTCCTCCGGCAAAAACAGTGAACAGCTTTCCGAGCTCAAGCTGGTTCTCAACGAAAAGGATAAGGATATTAAAAACTTAGTCCGGTTCCTTTCTGATTTTGACAGCAGCCATGCCGCCATGTTTTCCCGCCAGAACATCAACCAGCTGAAAGGCTGTGACATTCTAATAAAAATATCTGATAAACTGAAACCTGAGCCACAGAAAGAGAAGAAGGTTTCTGAAGAGGAATGGGCCGAACTGATAGAAAAAGTGAGGAACTGCATTCCTATTTTCTATTATAATATCACCAAAAACAGCAGCCTGACCAATCAAGAGAAGCTGACAGCCATATTGCTGCTGCTCGATTATTCTAACAAAGACATTTCCATCTTATTAGACACGTCCAAATCGAGAATCTCCAATATCAGGTCAGGCATCAACCTAAAGTTGTTTGGAACACACTCTGCACTTCATGTGGAGAGCAGGTTGAAAGAACTGTTGACAGTTGGATAAGCCAATTGGTGTATATATATTTGTAAGTTTTTTAATCATCTGTTTTTAAGAAATATATCATAAAAGCGACAAATAATGTGAACTTTGTGTGAACTTATTCTTTGATTGATTTTTGAATGTTCAAAGATATTTGTATTATATTTGCAATTGATGAAATACAAATCGAAATACTTGCATGACAAAAGAGCAAAAAATATTATTAATCATTTAACAATCAAACATCATGAAAAGACTTTGTTTTATTATCCTATGTGGATTAATCTTGTATTCTTGTTCTAAGGATGAGACAGTAACAAATTATCTGGAGTCAAATAAAGGAAACACTTCTAACTACCGGACTCTGGCGGAAGCACTTCAAATTGCGCAGGATGCGGCAAGTATGGTTAATGATTCTGTTGAAACGCGTGCTGCTTCAAGAACCCGCATCGTTGACACGAAGAATGTCCGTGTGATAACCTCTCCAGGCACAAGATCCTTCTCTGCAAACAATGATACGCTTCTCTATGTTTTAAACTATGAAGATGAAAAGGGATTTGCCGTTGTTTCCGCCAATAAGGCGACAGAAGGGTTGCTGGCTGTGACAGAAGATGGATCTTATGAAGAAAGCTCAGACGCATATCACGATACAGGCATCAGCGACTTCATGGAATTGGCGAAATCATACGCAACCAGAGGTCCGGAAGACTCACTTGAAGTGGATTTTTTTATTCCTATTGATACAATATATACTACTAAAGGTCCTTTGATTAGTGTGAAATGGGGACAGAGATATCCTGAAGGAAAATATTGCCCTAACTTGCGTTCAGGATGCGCAGTGACAGCGGCTGCACAAATATTCAGCTATTATAAGCATCCTACAAGTATTGCCCTAACATACCCGAATGCAGACATTAACAATCAAGTTTTAGATTGGGATGAAATGCGGAAACATATACTGTATTACACACCTTATGGCATGTGCACAATCCAATATTGCTTGGCCAATGACAGTGCACACAACATGATAGGAAGATTATGCAGGCAATTAGGACATTTATCCGATATGGAATATTATACAGAACCTGACACAGCTTCTGCAACGGATCGCATGCTGATTTGGTACGCCATTCTAAATTCAGGGTATTCTTGTCCATTATGGGATGAGTATATAACAGGGAAAGCACATCAGAATATACAATATAATAAACCTGTGTTGTTCAGTGGGGGCGATGTTGTATCATGGAAGAGGCATATTTGGATTGTTGATGGTTATAAAAAAATGACAGTTAGATATACTACCTTACATCCAGACCGTCCCCCATTTAGTAGAATCACTTATTATAATCATATCAACTGGGGATGGAATGGACGAAACAACGGTTATTTCTTAGACAATATCTTTGATACACAGAATTATCAAAACTTAGATTCAAGCCCATATTCTACTGTTAATATTAGTTTTACGCATGAAATACGATATTGTGTTCCACAGCCCGATAATTAAATCAGTTTAAATATCCTTGATAAATAATTTTTATGTATATTTGTTTTTACAATCCTTAAAACATTGACAATAAAAACAGACATAATCCATTTAACCTTTTAATTTTTATGAATATGAAAGCAAGATTTATTTATCTAGGCGGAATTATTTTAGCCGCATCATGTATGTTTCTTTCGTGTTCAAAGGATGACATTAAGGAGAAGGATACTCCCGCTCCAGTGGTGGATCCGGCTCCCGAATCCCCGGAAGACAACCCATCGGAAGACGACCCGACCATAGACGATAGCCAACCCTTCTACATCAAAAACAAATACAATCTCCAAGTCATCGAAGACGGAGAGGCCACAACAGACCCCAACGAACTCAAGAGAGAAACACTCACAGAAGATGAGACAGAGGTGATTGACGCCATCAATGTCTTCTCGTTCAATCTTTTCCATAAGATATATGAAACGGGTGACGCAGGACAAAATTTGTTCATTTCCCCTTACAGCGTTCAGCAATTCATGTCGGTGCTGGCAAATGCCGCAGGAGAAGCCACAAGAAAGCAAATCTTGTCGGTTCTGCAATACGACGGTGAGCTGTCAAAATATAATGCCTGCAACAAAGTCATCAAGAACCTGTTGGAGAAAAAACAAAATATTTTTAGCAAAATGGTGGTTTCCAACGCCTTGTGGGTCAACAAGGACAAACCCGTCTATCAGAGTTTCCTGTCGGTGATCCGCAATTTCTATGATGCCGACGTTTTCGCCATGTTGTTTGATTCCCAGGATGCGGGCAAAGCCATCAACTCCTGGTGTTCCGACAAGACGAACGGTCTGATTAATGAGATTGTGGATGATGGTCCACTCCCTTACAACTTATTCCTTGCCAATGCAGTCTATTTCTTTTCTGGTTGGAGTAACGAGTTTGACGAGTCGCTGACAGCCAAAGAAGACTTCACCAATGTCAATGGAGAAATCAAGAAGGTGGATATGATGCGCTGGCCAGCTGCCTGTGCAGTCGCACATGCAAGCTTAGAGAACATGGATGCCGTGTGCCTGCCTTTAAACAGTTATTTTGGAATGATGGTCTGCCTGCCTCACAAGGATGTAGGCATGAACGCCTGCATGGGACAACTGGATGCTGCAGTGTGGAAAAAACTGTTGGAATCTCTAGAATATAAAATGGTGGACGTAAGGCTGCCGAAATACAAGATGAACAAACAACTTATGCTGACAGACGTACTTATCAAGTTGGGAGCTGGCAATATCTTCCTCTCTGACGACGCATTTGCACGTATGACTCCTGCCAATCTTTCACTTGATGCTGTATTCCAAACCTCAACCATTTTCGTGAACGAGAAAGGAACGGAAGCTGCGGCTGTGACAGGAGGATGGGCATCCAGTAATGGTGAGGAGCAAGAGGAGCATCCTGTCACGGAATTCAAAGTGGATCGTCCGTTCTTCTTCTGCATATATGACAGAACAATTGGAACCACACTGTTTATGGGTGCTGTGAACCAACTCTGAAGCCCCTGAAGGAGTGAAGGAGCTTATGAGCCAAAATGGAAGGAAAACGCCTTTTTCTTTTCCTTGAAGCCCGATAAAGATTCTTAACTATATACAGAGCCCCAATCAGTCATCTGGCAGGGCATTGGCATTGTAAACACAAAGCCAGCCTCTGCCTGATGACCGATTGGCTTATCATATAAAGATAAATGGAGCTTCCCTTCCTCCAATGATTTTTTTGGCGATGGTGAGGACAGATGGCGAACTTTTGCTGCAGAACTTTGCATAAGAGATATAACTGTAGGAGCCTTGGTAGGGACAAATTATGGAAAAAATGAATCTAATAATAATAAACCTTTCAGGTCAGGTTTATCAATAGTTGGCAAAGGTGAATGCTGGGATAAAGGACATGTGTTTGTTGCACCTGCATGGATAGGCTTCCGATCTGGAAATCAAATAAAGAGATTTGGATATAGCCATGAATATATACAAGCATTAACTCAGAATGTATTTCATAAATACTTTTCTCGCAATACGCCTTTCTTTGCAGATTACGATGGATTCCTTTATAAGGGTCCTTATTCCTATAATGGTTATTATAACCCCTATGTTTTATGGAACAAGTAAATAAAATCAGAAACTTCAAGCATAAATCAAAAAAACATATTGCTGTTTTATATTCTTTTGCCGTGCTTTTATCTATCAGCAGTTGCTCCGTGGTGTCTTATTTCACAGGAATTCCAGAGGACAATTACGACCAAGAGACCTATCTCAGCACTTTCGATGAGGTGGAGGGCGGTGTGTCGTCACACATCAACATCAACGGATATTACAATTTTAAGTTGATAAACTGTTATTATACTGATATTGAAGGTGGAATCATATTCTTTGATGACGGCAGTTTCAGCACACTTCAATGGAAGGATGCCCCTCCACTGCTCTTGAATGTTCCCAATGTTTCATTAAAGTCACAGCTTACAGACTACGACTACAGGTACAAGCTCATGGGACGGGTGTTCAAGAGGAAGTACTATGATTTATCCGGAGGGCTGTATGTAGTCCGGGGAGACACAATCCTGACGGAACACATCACCAATGATTTGGAACATTACAATTACATTGAGCGGATGACTTTTAAAATAATCGACAGAAACACCTTGCAGTTGCTGCAATGCGAGAAACTCACAAGAAACGGCAACAGTTGCAGAGATTTCAGAAATATGCATCCCGATATCACCTTATTGCATTTCTATCCGGCATACAATCTCCCAGAACCGACAAACATGTACATGAAAAGTCTGTGGCATAGGTGGAAAGACGTGGATAAATGGAGAGATTACATGCGGCAGAGAGACCTGTATCTTAAAAACAACAGAAAATAACTTCTTTAAAATGAAAACAAAGTTTCTACATATATTATCAGTTCTGGTCATCACCTTTTCCCTCAGCAGCTGTATCGCATATAAAATCTACAGGTTGTTCGTTCCCAAAAGACTTTTCTCTGAGAAGTCTCAACTTGCGCTTTTTTCCGCAGGAAAATCCGATGTCAGAGATTATATTGACATTGACGGCTATTACAGATGTGATTCAGATTACTATTCGACGTTCAGCACAAAGAATATGGTGATATACGATGACTGGTCGTTCAGTTTCTTTGACTGGAAATATGATTATGGCGCGAAATATGAAGACAAGATGGAGATGGACAGACGCTTGGCGGAAACCAATGATTTGGATATTGGGAATCATGTTGAATATTATTGTAGTGGTTTGCTCGAAGGATACATGTTTCTCTCAGGAGGGGCTTATAAGGTGGAAAAAGGGGAAATCATAACAGAGACGTCAGAACTGTTCAACGACGAGCGTGTCATCTGCAGGAATATTTTCAAGATATTGGACCGCAGGACTCTAAGAAGGGAAAGATTTATGGTGGTAACGGATGATTCTGTCATACAGCTTGACACTGCCGCTGTTTTCCGATTTATCCCCGCCAGAAACCTGCCTCCATCCTCATTGCAACTTGAGAAAAGGCACAAGTGGATGTGGAAGAACAAGGAGGATTGGAAGCTCCATAAGGCCCAGAGGAAAAAAGACATACAGAAATTCAAGGAGGAACACCGGCCTCAAAGCTTGCAGAGATAAACTTGTGGAAAGGAAGCGTTCTTGCTTACTAAAACCTATTAAACAATCACCTAAAATGAGAGTGTTATTGATTTTGACCGCTTTGTTCTCTTTTTCATTATCGGAAGCGCAGGTGGTTTCTGAACAGCCTGATTCCATACAGGAAGAGACTGCTTCCAGTGAGAGCGGGTTGCATTTTTTCGCAAGGGGTGGAGTGTCCTTGCCAGCATTCTTTTACGACTTTGAAGATCCCAATTTGTATGATTCCCGGTTTTTGCCGGGAGCAAACATTGGAGTCGGCATGCAACTTCCGTTAGTCAGGAAGAGATGGTTGTTGCTTCAGCCAGAACTGAAGTTCATCCAAAAGGGAATGCAGGCTAAAGTCAGGTATGGAGAACCTTTTCCTAATATTTATAAAACAATAAATTTCCGCCACAACTATTTAGCAATGCCAATACAGTTGATGTTCCGTTTCCACATCAGGAAAGTCTGGATGGAAACAGGATTAGGCGGTTTTATAGCTTGGGGCATTGGCGGAAAAGTACATTCTCATGGAGTGAAAACGTTTGATGTGTATGATGTCAGCGGAGACCCTTCTGTTTACAGCGATAAGATTGGATTCCGCCATTTTGACACCGGTTTCAATTGGGAGTTTAATGTTGGAATTGGAAAGTGGGCGGTAGGCATGTCGACCGAATGCAGCCTCGTAAGGTTTCATAAACTGACCAGATTGAATGATGCGGAAAACTACAACTTCGTCTGTTCGTGTTATCTAAAATATATGTTCAAATAAAAACTGAAACAGTCATGAGACACATAATAAAGATTACCATTAAACTTCTCGCTCTCGCATCAATTATGACCCTATCTCAGTCATGCGACTACTGGGGAGTGTTCACTTTTGAGATAAACAACAATACAGAGGAAAGTCTAACCATCTCATATCAGCACTCCGAAAAGTCTTCAGAAACTGTGCACCCAAACACACGAAGGGAGACTGAGGTGGCTTCTAAAAATGGCAATGCGAGTGGGTATAACGGAATAAAGACTGTAACCCTGAATAGTGGAGAATCCCTGAATGTAAGCTTCGATGTGGGGCAGGTGAGCTCAAATTTCCCGACAAAGAATGATGTTCCCGAAAGTTATGGAATCATCCCATTGTGGGATGCCATCAAAAGTATGGCTATAGGCAATGACATCCTTCCCAGAAACATCTATTCCAAAGACAAATGGGTAGCCAGTCATGGAATTCTTTTCACGCTGGACATCAATGAAAAACCTGTGGATAATAACAGTAATAAAAACTCAATGCAACAGAAATGAAACTCTGGAAAATAATACTATGTACGTCGGCGATGCTTTTGGCATCATTGACATCATCAGCCCAGTCCATCACATACAGTTACGACGCGGCAGGCAATCGCGTCAGCCGTGGGCTGACGGTGAGCCGGATGAGAAAGCAGGAAAGGAAGACCCTGAACCTTGCAGATGGCAATGACCAGGAAGGCAAGGTGAGACTGACAGGAGATTCACGGACGGGAACCGTGACCGTGGAGATTATCGGACACCGGACAGGCGACCGCTGCGAAGTCAGTCTATACGCTCTTTCTGGAGAGAATCTGCTACAGCTTCAGCCGTCGGAATCGAGCGTCACATTCAGCCTGGGTTCCTATCCCGACGGAATCTACATCGTGAGCGTGACCCTAAACGGAGAATCTGAGGCCTGGAAAATCACCAAGCGGCAGTGACCTTCCATGAAAACTACCCACACAGCCCGATGAATCAACGTAAGCAAAAGACCCCGTTGATAATTTGCTTAAATGGGAAATATTATGTAATTTTGCTTTCACATCAAAGGGTGGTTCTAAAAATTAGGTCGGATTGATTTTTGAATTGAAGTGGATGGATTTTTGTCAGAGTTTAAAGGCGCATAGCGAGCTATGTAACTGCAAACAATGGCAAAAAGACGCCGCATCAAACAAAAAGCAACCGAATTTTAAACCATCCCATGAGATTTGTAAGTAAAAACGTTAATTTATAGAATCACCCAATAAATAGGTTTGCCTTTCTTAGTTGCAAAAATAAGAAAAAATCCTTGCATCCCCATAACGTCATCGTCTTTTTTTTCCTTTTTCCAAAAATCTGTGCGTAAGTGCGATGTTCTCAAACATCTGTATATGCCTATTAAAACAAAAAAAGAGGTCTGCAATACTACGCAAGTGTATTGCAGACCTTACTTTTTGATATACTTGGATTTATTCTGGTAGGTTCTGTGAATGATGTCCTGGCAGTGTGAGCATCACTTCTACGTCGTTGGTCACACTACTTACTAAGTCATTATCATACTGGTTGGTGTCGGTGACCATGCTCGTCAAGTACGACTTGATGTATGCCATTGCCATGCCTTTCAGCAGTGGTATATAGCTGCTGCTTTGCTCGTCGGGCATCTTTCCTTTGAATGCCTCCTGCAAGAGCGATTCCACGCCTGCCTCTACTTCATCTACGATAACGGAGCTGCGAGGGTTCTCACCTTCGTTGCCCACCATGCTCATCAAATAAACCTCACCCAGCAGCGACCCCAGATGTTTGGTGATCAGAACTCCGGTTTCTTCTGGTGTTTCGGGCAGCAATGTCGATGGCAGGCCGAAACCAGTCAGCATCGAACGGTAGCCGTTTATCGTAGGCCAATACTCTCTGATGTGCCATGTCAGTCCGCCAACGACGTTGTCTTGCAGACGCTGTTTGCAGGTCTGCTGAACGTCGGACACCGAGGCGAGGCTCTTGGTGTACTCCGTGGAGACGCGCCACTTGGTGAAGTCAAGGTTCACCTTCAGCGTGCGCCATGCGTTGGGATAGGCCACGGTCGATGACGTGGTGATGTCTATCAGGCTGTCTGTGGCCGACTCCTGCCAGACACGGTACTGTGCGATGTCTTGCATGTGCTGGTGGCCAGTGATGACGAGGTGTATGCCGTGCTGCATCATGCCTTCGGCCACATCCTTGTAGTTTTCCACCACGTAAGGAGCCATAATGATGGATTGACCGTCGAAGTGCTCAATTGCATTGTGGTGCTGCATAACCACCACCTGTTTGCCTTGGGCATGGGCGGCATCGGCCTGCTCCCACATCCAGCTGAGTGTTGCTTCTCGGATGCGGCCTGCCGTTTGGTTGTGATCGATGCTGTCACCCTTCTCTATGAAAAGATTCTCTTCATAAAGATTGGTGTCGAGGCATATAAGCACCAGCCCTTCAAGTGGTTCACACACATACGACAGGGAAGCTGGGTCTCTTTTTGTTTCAGGACGTCCATAGCCGAAGTCTTGGTATAATTGTGCAAACTGTTCGGGCGATGTGCGTTCGGCTGGGGTCGTCTTGTCGCCTTGGAAATAGACACCCTCCGGATTGTTGATGTCGTGGTTGCCTGGGACAACCACAACAGGTATGCCTTCCGTGTTTATGCGCTTCAGGATGCTTACCACCAGCTTGTGGCTGGCCATCTCGCCGTCTTTGGTCAGGTCACCGGGAATAAGCACCAGGTCGGGCTTACGAGTGAGTACCTCATCCACAACACTTTCAAGCATCTCGCCGCTCTCTTCCAACAACTTTGGGTCAGACTTGAGGTAGTTTTCGAAGGCCTCACCTTCGTTCACGAGTAGCTCGGGTGCCATCACATGAATGTCGCTCATGAGGAAGATGTTGTACTCTGTTTTGGGCTTGTCATCTCTGCCTTCTGGCTGAATGATTGGATCGTCCTCAGAGTCAGAACACGACATGAAAGCTATCGAGCCGCACATCAGGGCTGCAGCCAACACCTTTTTCATTGTCTTCATAATCATTTTTTTAAAAGGGTGGTTCTAAAAATTAGGTCGGATTGATTTTTGAATTTAAATGGATGGATTTTTGTCATTGTTTAAAGGCGCATAGCGAGCTATGTAACTGCAAACAATGGCAAAAAGACGCCACATCAAACCAAAAATAACCGAATTTCAAACCATCCCATGAGATTTGTAAATAAAAACGTGATTTATAGAACCACCCGTAATATATCTCAACAAAGATACATAATTTTATTTTTATTTGGTAATTGAATTGAATATTTTTCGCTAATTTGGCTTTGTTTTGTTCTCTTCTTAGCAATTGAACCGCTGAGAGCCGCATGGACAAAATCCTTTTACACCAGCGTTTAAACCAAATGTGGAATTATAAGCCTGCCTTAATCATTCCCATGGTGAAGCTGGTTCGGCGAAATCAATCCAGCACGCAGCACTATGTTTTTTATTCAAAGGTATAGGTTGTCATAAAACACAGGGATTTAAGGATTTAAAGGATTGCAATTTGTTTCTTTAGCAAAAAGTGGTTCATGCTCCAATGTTTCAGAACCAAAGTTGATAAGTAAATCGCTGTTTAATCCCTCCAGTATTTGAACCGTTTAAAACACGGCGACCGTATAATGTATTTGTGCCGGGACTCGGCAGAAATTACAACGTGATGTATGTCACATACAACAACCAGCAGAAAATCACTTTGCAGGAGAATAACGTGCATTAATGGAAATGAAATTATCCACAGAACAATTGGAACAAGTCGAAAAGTACGCAAGTTTTTACTTGCCTATTTCCGACATGGCCATACTCATGAATATCCCTGCAGACATGCTTCGGGATGAGATACGCAACAAAGCCACAGAGGTATCTAAAGCATACCACCGTGGCAAGGCTGCGTCCCGTGTGAAGCTCCACCATCAGGAGATGCTGCTCGCTCAGGTGGGCAGTCCGCTTGCTATAGAGAACGCACACCGCAACCTACTGGATATGGAGGATGATGAATAATTAATAAGCAAAAAACAATTAATATTTATAATTCATAAAAATTTTTAAAAATAAATTAAAAATTCATCTGCTTAAACATTCTTTATAATTTATTTCTTATTTTTGCAGTAGTATTAATATATATTACATTAATTTATCTAGTCATGAAAAAGTTTTTAACTTTTATTTGTTTATTCACTTTAATATCTAATGTGTTTGCACAATCTGCATTGCAAAGGAATTTCCTGGGTTTTTCATTATTAGATTCAAAACAAAAAGTTGTTCAAACATTAAAACAAAGAAATTTGAAATTTACTGAAGAAGAAAATGAGAGAATACAGATAATTGTGGTTCAGCCAGTTAGTTTTGGTGGTATTAATTGGAAAGAGGTCGAACTTTCTTTTTTTAATAATAAGCTATTTGCAGTGAGATTCTTTAAGCCAGAAGATAATAATATGCAATATGAACTTAACAAATTAGCAAAAGATCTGGTTAATAAATATGGTTACAATTTAGTTCACGTAAATACAAGATATGATGACCCAAATAAAGTTACAAATCTTGCAGGACAAGATAGCTTTCATACAGAAGTTGTCTTAGATTATCTATGGGGAGGATTAGTTTTAAAATATTTTGATCAAAGAGTAGCATACGAAAGTATGCATCCAGGATTTGGAGATTTATAATAATAACAAAACAAAAAAACTCAGATTATATATTTATAGTATATTGCTGTCTTTTCACCACCCACAACACTTCTCTACCTTTGCGGTAAAGAAGTGTTTTTTTATGTCCGTACCTTCCATCCATGACATAGTTCAGTCCGACCTCTTCACTTCCGAAACGGAGCTGAGGGAGAAGTTTCCGCAGACATCAGTCGATCGTCTGCTGAGGATCCGTGCCATGTACAACTGGCTCATATCAAATCCGGAGACAAAGGACAAGGAGTTTG
>JAEEGG010019034.1_pt1 | contig 13901 bp, 10 predicted proteins | sample 9134161 | NCBI WGS metagenome assembly JAEEGG01 (sample SAMN16246543, study PRJNA631951) | gut metagenome | biome: gut microbiome; feature: rumen; material: CR-attached | host: Bos | place: Iran: Karaj | collected 2018-10 | reverse complement strand
TGATGGGGTTACTTTTTACTAAAGGGTCGTTAGGAAAATATTTTTTCCTAACTAGGGAGTTTTTATTTCCTAACTAGAAAGTTAAAATTACTACGTTTGGAGTTTCTTGGACGTATAAACCGTACAATCTAAAGAATAGAACAATTTTAGTAGATTAGAAATCGCCAAATAAAATGTGGACAGTTGTGGACAGTGGACAGTAATTAAAATATGTACGGTACAAAAATAATCAAGCCTACAGCTGCTGCCGCGATGGCAGTTACGAGTACGGCTCCTGCTGCGATGTCCTTTACCTTACCTGCCAATTCGCTATAGTCGGGATGGGCAAGGTTGGTAAGGCGTTCCACAGCACTGTTGAACAGCTCTGCACTGATGACTAAACCAAAACAGAGAACTACTGCCACCCATTCCATGCGGGTGATGCCAAAGTAAAAACCTGCGATGATGACCAGCACCATCACCAGCAGATGAAAGTCCAAATTCTGCTCCTTTCCTACACAAGCACAAATGCCTTTCCAAGCGTACTTGAAGCTTCTCAGTTGTTTTTTATAATCGTACTTCATTTCTTTAATTATTGAACATTGAGCATTGAACATTGAGCATTAAGAATTCACAATTCACAATTCACAATTGACAATTAGCCATACGGATGGGAACGGCGAAGCCGTAATGTTCAATGCTCAATGTTCAATGTTCAATGTTTATCAGTTTCTCGAAACCTGTTTCACACCCTTTACAGTACGCAGTTTCTTAATCAGTGCATCCAACTTACTGGTGTCGCTAACCAAGACAGTAAGAGTACCAGAGAAAAGGCCATCGTGTGCATCGATGTTGACACTGCGCAGCAAGATGCCTTCCTCCTTGTTGATGACACTGGTGATATTCGTCAAAATGCCAATGTCATCATTCCCCACTACTTTGAGGTTGATAGGGTAGTTCTTTCCCATCGACTTACCTGCCCATCTTGCCTTTACAATGCGATAGCCATAACGCTCGCGCATGTCCTTGGCATTGGGACAATCGGTACGATGAATCTTGATGCCATGCAGGACTGATACAAAGCCGAAGATATCATCTCCATAGATAGGGTTGCAGCACTTAGCCAGTTGGAACTTCAGTCCCTTCACGTTCTGATCAATCACCAGCACATCATCACTAGGCTGACTGTCAGCATCCACTTTCATGTTCTGCAGAGTGAACTCTTCTGCACTGTGTGTAGTAGCTTCTGGCTCCAGCACTCTGCGTTGCTGCTCTACATATTGATCGATGATTTGGTTGACATCCAGTGTCCCATTGGCAATGCTCTGATAGAAATCGGTGATGATCTTATAGCCCATGCGCTTGATAAGCTGCATCATGATGCTCTCATCCCATTCTATCTTGCGGTTCTTCATCTTGCGCTCTAGTTCCTCTTTGGCCAACGTATGCTGCCGTGCAGCCATTTCCTTGAGTGCCTGCTTGATTTTCACACGTGCCTTGGAAGTCACCACATAGTTCAGCCATCCTTGTTTAGGTGTCTGAGTGCTCTGCGTCATAATCTCCACTTGGTCGCCACTATGCAGCACCTGCTTGATAGGCACATTCTTGCCATTTACTTTGGCACCTATGCAACTACATCCCAGTTTGGTATGGATCAAGAACGCAAAATCGAGCACTGTGGCTCCCTTTGGCAATTTGTAGAGATCACCTTTAGGTGTGAAGACAAATACCTCATCCTCATAGAGATCCATCTTGAACTGGTCCATTACCTCCAGATCGCTGCTATCGGCAGTTTCAAGCGCTTCGCGCACGGAGGTCAACCACGTGTCCAATCCTGTTTCTTGTTTGATGCCTTTGTAACGCCAATGGGCAGCAAGACCACGTTCGGCGATGGCATCCATACGCTCTGTGCGTATCTGTACTTCCACCCACTTGCCTTGAGGTCCCATCACCGTGATGTGCAGACTCTCATAGCCATTGCTCTTAGGCACGGAAAGCCAGTCGCGCAAGCGGTTAGGATTAGGTTGGTACATATCCGTCACGATGCTATATACTTGCCAGCATTCCTGCTTTTCTTTCTCATACTCAGAATCCAGAATCACACGAATGGCAAAGAGGTCGTACACACCTTCAAACGGGCATTTCTGCTTCTTCATCTTCTGATAGATGGAGTGAATGCTCTTAGTGCGCCCCTTGATGTGGAATTTCAGTCCAACAGCTTGTAGTTTCTTTTCTAGTGGAGCAATGAACGCATCAATATAGGCATCACGACTCTTTTTGGTCTCATTGAGCTTGTCCTTGATGTAGTAATACATATCGTGCTCGGTGTACTTCAGGCTCAAGTCCTCCAGTTCCGATTTCAGCATGTAAAGACCAAGTTTATGTGCCAATGGAGCATAGAGGTAAGACGCCTCATTGGACACCTTCAAACGTGCTTCTTCATTCGCGGAATCACGTATCTGGCGCATGATGTTTACGCGGTCGGCTATCATGATGAGAATCACTCGCATGTCCTCCGCGAATGTAAGCAGCAACTTCTTGAAGTTCTCGCTTTCTATGGTAGGACTTTTGGTATAAAGCTCCTGCACACGGATAAGACCGTGAACGATACGTGCGACGTCGGTCCCATAATCATGCTCTACTTCCTCCAATGGGAGGTCACCAGAGCGCACAGCGTCGTTGAGCATTACTGCCAAGACAGAGGCCCGCTTCATGCCCATTTCCTGCAAGAGAATCAGGGCGGTCTGTAAATCTTTTATGATGGGATTCAATCCGAAGATGTCACGTTGTACCCTTCCGCTCATGGCCGTCTCCCGAAGTTGTTCTTTCAGTTTCTTACGGTCAGTGGGCGAAAAAGAGTCGCTTGTAGCACGAAGTAATTCTCTGTAGAGAGAGAAGAACAGCGACTTTTCTTCAAGGGTAAAGAATGTGGTATTTTCCATGTCAATTATAAAAACGATGTAAAAATACTTTTTTCTTTCGGTTTTCTTGATGCGTATAACAATTTTTTTGTACTTTTGGTAAAAATAATCAAAGCATAAAGTTATGTTGACTGTAGAAGATAAGAACTATTTGGCCTCTAAAGGCATTACAGAAGAGCAGATTACACGTCAGTTAGACTGTTTCAAAAAGGGTTTCCCTTATCTGAAACTTGCTGCAGCAGCTTCTGTGGACAATGGCATTCTCTCGCCTGATGGCGATGCGCTGAAATTGTACCTGCGTGTGTGGGATACCTATATTCAGAGCGAGCGTAAGGTGGTGAAGTTTGTGCCAGCCTCTGGAGCAGCCAGTCGTATGTTTAAAAACTTGTTCGGTTTCTTGGAGGCTGAGTATAATGAGCCACAGACCGATTTCGAGAAGGAGTTTTTTGCCAAGATTCAGAAGTTTGCTTTCTATGAGGATCTGAACGCTGCTTGCCAGAAGACTGCTGGAAAAGACATCCCTACACTATTGGCTGATGGACAGTATAAACCTGTGGTAGCTGCATTATTGGGGGAGGCAGGACTGAATTACGGACAACTCCCAAAGGGCTTGCTGAAATTCCACCGCTATGATCAGGGAGCACGTACACCTGTAGAGGAACATCTTGTAGAAGGTGCGCTTTATGCGACCAACCGTTCAGGACTGGTAAATGTCCATTTCACTGTTTCTCCAGAACATCGGGCGCTGTTTGAAAAGTTGGTGGAGGAGAAAGCTAATCTCTTTGCCAAGCGCTATGGGGTGCATTACGATGTGAGCTTCTCAGAGCAGAAGAGCTCTACCGATACCATCGCAGCCGATGAAAACAACGAGCCTTTCCGTGTAGATGGCAAGCTGTTCTTCCGTCCTGGTGGTCATGGAGCCTTGATTGAGAACCTTAACGACCTCGATGCCGACATCGTGTTTATCAAGAACATCGACAACGTGGTGCCAGATAAGTTCAAGGCAGACACCATCACTTATAAGAAACTGTTGGCTGGTGTATTGGTTACCTTGCAACAGAAGGTGTTTGGTTACCTGCAACTGCTGGAGAGTGGCAAATATACCCATGAACAGGTGATAGATATCCTTCAGTTCCTGCAAAGAGAGCTCTTCTGCAAGTTGCCTGACACCAAACTTTTGGAAGACACGGAGTTGGTAGTTTACCTCAAGAAAAAACTCAACCGTCCGATGCGTGTCTGTGGTATGGTGAAGAACGTAGGCGAGCCTGGTGGTGGTCCGTTCTTGGCTTACAACTCCGATGGTACCATCTCTCTGCAGATTTTGGAAAGCTCTCAGATTGATATGAACGATCCAGAGAAGAAAGCCATGTTCGAACAAGGAACCCACTTCAATCCTGTGGATCTGGTTTGCGCTGTACGCAACTTCAAGGGCGAGAAATTCGACCTCACCAAGTATGTGGATCCTGCTACGGGCTTTATCTCCAGCAAGTCAAAGAGTGGCCGCAACCTCAAGGCTCTGGAACTTCCAGGCCTGTGGAATGGTGCTATGAGCGACTGGAACACCGTCTTCGTAGAGGTTCCACTCACTACTTTCAACCCTGTTAAAACTGTAAACGACTTATTAAGAGAACAACATCAATAATCTTAGCGCGTGATGGCGTGGTAGCGTGTTAGCTAAAACGCCAAAACGCCAAAACGCTAACTAAATGAAAAAAATATTATTACTTGGCTCTGGTGAACTTGGCAAAGAGTTCACCATTGCTATGAAGAGACTTGGACAGTATGTAGTGGCTTGTGATGCCTATGAACATGCACCTGCCATGCAGGTAGCCGATGAATGTGAAGTGTTTCGTATGCTCGATGGTGATGCTTTGGCTGCTGCCGTTGCCAAGCATCAACCCGACATTATCGTGCCTGAGATTGAAGCTATTCGTACGGAGCGTCTGTACGATTTTGAGAAGCAAGGCATTCAGGTGGTGCCCAGTGCACGTGCCGTGAACTATACCATGAACCGTCGCAGCATCCGCGACTTGGCTGCGAAGGAGCTTGGCGTGAAGACTGCCAAGTATCGTTATGCCGCTTCCTTGGCAGAACTGCAAGATCATGCCAAGGAGATTGGTTTCCCTTGCGTCATCAAGCCATTGATGTCGTCTTCTGGTCACGGACAGAGCGTGGCACGTTCAGAGGCCGATCTCGTAAAGTCTTGGGATGAGGCACAGCATGGCAGTCGTGGTGATATCGCTGAGGTGATTATCGAAGAATTCATCAAGTTTGATTTCGAGATTACCCTGCTCACCGTTACCCAGAAGAACGGACAGACGCTGTTCTGTGCTCCTATCGGACATGTGCAGATCGATGGCGATTATCGCGAGAGTTTCCAACCCATGCCTATGCGTCCCGAGCATCTGAAGCAGGCACAGGAGATGGCAGCGAAGGTCACTGGTGCCCTTACGGGTGCAGGAATCTGGGGTGTGGAGTTCTTTGTAAGCAACAAGGATGGTGTTTACTTCAGTGAGTTGTCTCCTCGTCCACACGATACAGGTATGGTGACCCTCTCTGGTTGTCAGAACTTCAGCGAGTTCGAGCTTCATGCCCGTGCTGTGTTGGGTTATCCTATCCCTGTCATCAAGCAGGAGAAGGTGGGAGCCAGTGCTGTGGTGCTCTCTCAGATAGAAAAGCAAGGTTATCCCGATTATACAGGCATCGAGGAAGCTTTGAAAGAAGAAGATACAGATGTGCGTATCTTTGGCAAACCTTTCACTCGCTTCCATCGTCGCATGGGTGTGGTGGTTTGCAGTGCTCCCCTTGGCTCTGACATCAATGCCCTACGCGACAAGTGCAAGGGCCTTGCAGCAAAAATTACAGTGATTTAACATTGAGCATTGAGAATGAAGAAAAATTTAGAAACCCTCTGCGTACAAGCAGGTTGGACTCCTAAGAAAGGTGAGCCCCGTGTGCTGCCTATCTACCAGAGCACGACATTCAAATACGAAACAAGTGAACAGATGGCTCGTCTTTTCGACTTGAAGGACGACGGATATTTCTACACGCGTTTGGCTAATCCTACCAACGATGCTGTAGCAGCGAAGATCAATGCGTTGGAAGGTGGAGTGGGGTGCGTGCTTACCTCTAGTGGACAGGCCGCCAATTTCTACGCTGTGTTCAATATCTGTCAGGCAGGCGATCACTTTATCACCTCCAACACCATCTATGGTGGTACGTTCAACCTCTTTGGTGTTACCATGAAGAAACTTGGCATCGAATGTACTTTCGTGGATCCCGATTGGACCGATGAGGAGATAGAGAAGGAGTTCCGCCCTAACACCAAGTGCTTCTTTGGCGAGACTATCTCCAATCCTGGTGGGAACGTGTTCGACATCGAGCGCTTCGCCAAAATGGCACATAAGCATGGGGTTCCTTTGATCGTGGATAATACCTTCGCTACACCAATCAACTGTCGCCCCTTCGAGTGGGGATGCGACATCGTGACGCACAGCACCACTAAGTATATGGATGGTCATGCTACACAGGTTGGTGGTGCCGTTGTGGATAGCGGAAACTTCGATTGGGAGCAGTATGCAGAGAAGTACCCGGGTCTCACTACTCCTGATGAGAGCTATCACGGGCTCACCTATACCAAGGCATTCGGTAAGAAGGCCTATATCACTAAGATTGTGTCACAATTGATGCGTGATCTCGGCTCTATTCCATCACCGCAGAACTGCTTCCTGCTGAATCTCGGCTTGGAAACGCTGCATCTTCGTGTACCTCGTCACTGTGAGAATGCTCAGAAAGTGGCAGAGTGGTTGGAAAAGAACCCGAAGGTGGGGTGGGTGAACTATTGCGGATTGCCATCCAATAAGTATTATGCCCTTGGGCAGAAATACTTACCCAACGGCTCCTGTGGTGTCATCGCCTTTGGCTTGAAGGGTACCCGTGAAGATGCCATCCGCTTTATGGATAATCTGGATTTCATATGCATCGTCACCCATGTGGCAGATGCCCGTACTTGCGTGCTTCATCCTGCTAGTCATACCCATCGTCAGATGAGTGACGAGCAGCTTCGTGAGGCAGGCGTGGCACCCGACTTGGTTCGCCTCTCCGTAGGCATCGAGAATGTCGATGACATCATTGCCGATCTGGAGCAAGCCATGGCGAAGATGTAATAACTTAATAATAAACCATTAAAAGAAATATGAAAAAACTTCTGTTTTTGGTAGTAGCCGCTATGCTCACGACTTTTGGTGTGAAAGCTCAGGAAGGTTACGATGACACCAAGCACGAGATTGCAGTCAGCTATGGTTATCTGGCCAATTCGCAATGGATTGATGTCTTCGAGGACATGGCCACCATCATGGCAGGAGCCAAGTTGGACGATGAAAAACTTGTTGGCCCCCTGTCAGTGGAGTATTTCTATCATGCTAAGAACTGGCTTGGTGTGGGTGGTATCTTCGCTTACGGTAAGAGCACACAGGACATCTATATCAGCAGCAGCAAGTCGGGTGAGCTGAAGCATACCTACTACACCGTGATGCCAGCTGTGAAATTCGACTGGCTTCGTAAGCGCTACTTCGGTATGTACTCTAAGTTGGCTTTTGGTGCCACCGTGCGCACTGAGGACGCTGATGGAGAGAGTGATACTTCTATCCATCCCAACTGGCAGGTTTCATTCATAGGTGTAGAGGCAGGTAGCCCTACCTTGCGTGCCTTCTTGGAGCTTGGTACTGGTGAGCAGGGCCTTGCCCTCGTTGGCGTGCGCTGCAAGTTCTGATATTATCATACTAAGGTCATGAAAAACATTCCTCAATTCCTGATTGCTGCACCTACCTCGGGGGCTGGAAAGACTACGGTGAGTCGTGGACTGATGGCGCTGCTCGTGAGTATGGGTAAGACGGTGCAGCCCTATAAATGTGGGCCCGACTATATAGATACAAAGTATCATACCAAGGTGTGCGGGCGCTCTTCCGTGAATCTGGATACATTTATGGCCAGCGAGGAGCATGTGCGTGAGATTTATGCACGTTATGCCAAGGATGCCGATGCGCTGGTGGTAGAGGGAATGATGGGAATGTACGATGGCTATGAGCGCGACAAGGGTAGCAGTGCGGAGATTGCCCGACTGCTGGATATCCCTGTGGTGCTGGTGGTGGATGCGAAAAGTGCAGCATATAGCATGGCTCCCCTACTGAAGGGTTTCATGACGTTTAGGGACGATGTACAGATAGCTGGTGTGATATTCAATAAGGTGGGTTCTGCACGCCACTATGCCATGTTGCAGGAGGTATGTGATGACCTTGGTTTGACGTGCTTCGGATATCTGCCTAAACAGAAGGAGCTGGAACAGGGTTCGCGTTATTTAGGACTGGATTTCAGTCAGGCAGAGGGCAAGGAGGTGCTGAACCAGTTGGTCAATACCTTGAAGCAGCATGTGGATACCAAGTTATTGCTGAAGCGGGTGATGAGACCTATGCCCAAGCGTGTGAGAAAAGGTGCCAGGAAGGTTGGCAAGTGGAACATCTTGGTGGCGAACAACGAGGAGTCGTTTTCTTTCATTTATAAGGAGCATCTGGACATACTGCGTTCATTAGGAAAGGTGCGGACTTTCAGCCCAGAACTGAATAAGCCGTTGCCAAAGAACATCGACCTGATTTATTTGCCTGGAGGCTATCCTGAAAAGCATGCGGAGCGACTGAGCAAGGCACAGAAGACGCTGGACTCGCTGCGCGACTATGTGGAGGCAGGTGGAAAGGTGTTGGCAGAGTGTGGCGGACTGATTTATCTCTCGCAAGGCGTCGTTTATGACAGCTCCCCAACTACCTTTGGCATCTATCCTTTGGCGGGCATATTCAATGTGTATATCTCCATGCGTAGGGTGGATCGTAAATTGTCCTTAGGATATAGGCAATTGGAATACAAGGGTCAGACACTCAAGGGGCATGAGTTCCATTATACACAGTACATGAAGCAGGAGGGGGGCGACTTGCTGATGCCTCCTTCGGTGGCAAAGGTCTATGATGCCCGTGGGAAGTTGACAACCACCCCTGTATTCCGTTACAAGAACGTGATAGCCAGCTATACGCATTTGTATTGGGGAGAGGCGGATATAACCAAGTTGTTCGATTAGAAATGAACAAAATCTACACTAAGACAGGCGACGAAGGGATGACGAGCATTCGCGGAGGCGTGCGAGTCCCAAAGGATCATCCACGTATCGAGGCAAATGGAATGCTCGATGAGCTGAACGCCATGCTGGGTGTGGCACGTACCTTGATGCCAAAGGACGATGAGCGCCAGGCACTCCTCACGGAGATTATCCATGAGCTGATGCGGGTGATGAGTCATGTGGCCACACCTGAGGGAAAAACCAACCCACGACAGTTGCATGTGGTTGACCTGACTGCCAAGTTGGAGCAGTTGATAGACGATGTACAGGCCAAGACTACTTCCTCAAGACACTTTATTCTGCCAGGGGGGACACTTCTTTCTGCCCACCTGCAATGGGCACGTACGGTATGTAGGCGTGCAGAGCGGAGGCTCTGGACACTTCATCGTAAAGAACCTCTGAATCCGGATATCCTGAAGTTCGTCAACCGCCTTAGTGATGCCCTTTTTGCTATGGCTCGTGATGAGATGGAACGTGCTGGGTGTGCTGAGGAAGAATTTTTGCTCTAATTCTTTTCTTATAGAAAAAATATCCTTATCTTTGTATCGGTTTTGGAAACCTGAGTGAGTTCTATCTCCTCGGGTGCAAGGGAATCCGTGTGAAAGACCGGAGCTGTTCCTGCAGCTGTAATCTCCCAAGAAAAGTTTTGCCTCCGCAAGTGTCACTGTCTGCCGTAGCGCAGATGGGAAGACCCTGGCAAGATGGAGAAAGCCAGAATACCTGCCAATTCCACGTGTTATAAACGGCATGCAGAGCTCCCAGGTAAGGAGTAGGGACCGTATCAGAATCTAGACTATCTGTCCATACATCGTAGGACTCTGTAATGCTTATCTATTATGATTATTAGGAATGAGGCATTACTTGAAACATATTTGCCTGTTTGTTGCAGTTTTTTTGATGTCAGTGCAGACGGTGCTGGCACAGAGCATCATCCAGAACAAGAGCGAGGAGGAACTGACACGCATCTTGGAAGAGGTGGTGGTGACTGGTACAGGTACGGAGCATTTGCTGAAGGATACCCCTGTGCAGACGGAGGTTATTAATAATAAGGTGTTGCGCAATTTCTCGGGCAACAGTCTAGAGGATATCCTGAGCATGTTGGCTACTTCGCTTGATTTCAATGGGAGTGACATGGGTAGCGGCATCACCATGAATGGACTGGGCAACAGCTATATCCTCATCATGATAGATGGCAAGCGCATGCATGGTGATGTGGGTGGAGAGAACGACCTGAGCCTTATTGATCCCAACAACATCGAGAAGATCGAGATAGTGAAGGGTGCTTCCTCTGCACTCTATGGTAGCGACGCCATCGCAGGCGTAATCAACATCATCACTAAGAAACATGATGAAGGATTGCTACTGGAGAATACCTCGCGTATGGGTTCCTATGGAGACCTCAGACAGCATAACGGCATAGGTTTTAAGTTGGGCAAATTCCAAAGCTATACCAATTTCCAGTTGCAACACTCTGATGGATGGCAGAATACCTCTGTGGAGCATACTATGGGTAAGGAAAAACCTATCACTGATAGTCGTAACAAGACGACCAACCGTAATACTAACTGGCAGATTGCACAGAAATTTACTTACGATGTGAATGAGAACCTGCAGTTCTATACAGAGGGTAGCTTGTACTGGAAACGTATCTACCGCCCCAGTGGTCATCATCCACATTATGACGTGAAGACGTATGATCTAGAGTACCACAACTCTTCTGTAGCTGGTGGTGGTAAACTGAAACTGAATGCGACGGATTATCTGACTTTGGATGTGGACTGGAACCGTCATGCTTATTTCTATAACTTCACAGATACCACGCTGATGGATGGCTACGACCCTTGGGGAAAGTTCACACACTACTATCCTTATTTCCCTAAGGACAAGATGCTGCAAAGTGACCAACAACGTACGATGGGGGCATTGAAGGGTGTGTTCGAACTGCCTTTGGAAAACCGTCTGAGCGCAGGTTTGGAGTATCGTTACGACTGGTTACGTGCGCCTATGCGTGTGGTAGGTGGTAAGGCGAAGGACTGGACAGCAGCTGCTTACGTGCAGGATGAGTTCAACTGGTTCCGCTGGCTGAATATCACAGCAGGTTTGCGACTGACGAAGAACCAGAAATTTGGGTGGAAGCTCACGCCTAAGATATCAGGTATGCTCAGTCTAGGTGATTTCCGATTGCGTGCCACATGGAGTCAGGGATTCAAGACACCTACGCCCAAGGAGCTGGAGTATCTCTATGTGAAGGATATGAATGGTACCTATCTCTATATGGGTAACGAGGACCTCAAGCCGCAGACTTCCAATTATTATTCCGTGGGAGGTGAGTACAGTTGGATAGGATTTACCTTGAATGTAACAGGGTATATCAATGACGTGAAAGATATGATCAATCTGGTGAACGTCCCAAACTATATGGCTCCTATAGAATATCAGACACAATATGAGTTGAAGCGTACCAAACAATATAAGAACCTAGAGTCAGCAAAGACCAAGGGCATTGATGTGAGTCTGCGCTATGCCTACAAGGAGTGGACGGCAGGCGTAGGTTACAGCTATCTTGATACGGATGCAGAGATCTACGATGACAATCATGACAAGATGAAGAGAGTGACTATAGACGGTATGGCACACCATAAGAGTAATGTCTTCCTGACATGGGGGCATCGGTTCTCTGAGAACTATCGTTTAGGGGCTGGTATCTATGGACGTACCAGCAGCAAGCGCTACTACCAAAGCGATGGCGATGGTAAGGGTTACCAGATTTGGCGACTGAGTACTAACAACGACTTTGGGAAGAGCAGTACCACGACCTACCGTCTGGAGGCTGGTATCGACAACATTTTCAACTATGTGGACCGTACGCCTCATGGCTTGCATCTTGGTACTACCACTCCAGGCACCACCATCTATGCCTCACTCACCATCCGCTTTGCAAAAGGTAAGAAAACTAACAATAAGTTTAACTCTAATTTAAGTAATAGTAATGATGAAGATTAAGTATTTGTTTATGGCCATGATGGCCATGCTGCTTGCTGGCGCATTTGTAGCATGTGGCGACGATGATCCTAAGGAGATCATCAAAGAGGTGGAAGTCATCAAGGAAGTGGAGAAGATTGTGGAAGTTCCAGTGGACAACAGTTGGACTCGCTATCAGAACGCGGTGACTGATAATGTGAAGAAGTCGAAAAAACATGACAAGGTGATCCTGTTGGTAGCTTTCGGCTCAACTTGGGAACAGGCTTATGATGCTTTCGATGATGCTGTTGGTGCTTACAAGGATACTTTTAAGGACTATGACGTATTTTTGTCATTCTCTTCAGCTATCTGTATCAACCGTGCGGCTGCTGGTGAGAACGTAGATCCTCGTAATTTCTACGCTCCTAACTTTTGGCTCACAGCTTTCGCTCAGGAAGGTGTGCAGTACAAAGAGATTGTAGTACAGTCTCTGCAGGTGATACCTGGTGAGGAATATACCCGTGTGATCAACTACATCAAGGACTTTGCTAACAATGCTAATGGTGATCTGGAAGATGAGTATCTGGCAGGTGTAACCTTGAAGTTAGGTGTACCTCTGTTGCAGGATGAGTTAGTGGATGTTCCTGCTGTGGCAAATGAATTACATGCACTGTATAAGGACAAAGCTGCTACCGATGTCGTAGCATTCATGGGCCATGGTAATCCAGATGCTTACGATACTTACAAGGCAAACGTACGTTATACTCAGTTGGAAAAGGCTTTGCAGAAACTGAGTCCTAACTATTTCGTAGGTACAGTAGATATGATGGAGAACTTCAAGACGCATGTGTATGCTCGTATGAAGGCTGCTGGTTTGACAACTAAGAACCTGAAGGTTTACTGCCATCCTTTGATGTCCATCGACGGTGATCACGGACATAACGATATGGCTGGTGACGACCTTCCAGAAGATGTAGATCCTGACAACTATACCTTTGCTGAACTGCAGGCTATGGCCAATGAAGAGGGTGAGGTAGAGGATACCAGCTGGAAGATGTACTTTGGTGCCAAGGGTTCAGGTTTCACTTGCAACGATGACACCATGATAGAATTTGGATTGTTGGAACTCCCCACTGTTCGTGCCGTGTGGATGCAGCACACTGCTGATGCCATCGAAGGCGAACCATTGGATTACTATCATTCTAAGAATCCAGAATAATTTTTTACAAGAGAACATTTTGCTATCATCACACATAAATTACTCTTGATGAGGGAGAGACCTCTCCCTATCCCTCCCCTGAATGGCAGGGGAGGGAACTTTTTATTTTAATAGTTGTATGAAAATATCCCAAAGAATATACTTGTTTATGTTATGCCTGACAGTGTCAGGGATGACGATGGCACAGGAATCCAAACAGGAACCTACAGAAAGAGAATTAAATCCTATTGTAGTAACAGGAACAGGTACGCACCAGCGCCTGAAAAGTACAGCGGTGCCAGTTAATGTGATTACGGCAGCAGAGTTGAAGAAGACAGGTATCACTGACTTCCAACAGGCACTGAGTATGGCCGTGCCACAGTTGTCGTTTACTCCTAATGCCATGGGGTCAAACCTGATGATGAATGGACTCTCAAACAAGTATGTACTTATTTTGCTCAATGGGCATAAACTGGTTGGAGACGTATCGAACAATGTGGACCTTAGTCGCATAGACCTCAGTCGAGTAAAGCGTGTAGAAGTGCTGAATGGGGCAGGTTCTTCTATCTATGGTTCTGATGCCATTGCTGGCGTAATCAACATCATTACCAACGATCCGCAAGATGAGATATCACTTACCAGTCAGAGCCGTGTCAGTGGTAAGGGACAGTTTACGGAG
>JAEEGG010019029.1_pt1 | contig 13903 bp, 7 predicted proteins | sample 9134161 | NCBI WGS metagenome assembly JAEEGG01 (sample SAMN16246543, study PRJNA631951) | gut metagenome | biome: gut microbiome; feature: rumen; material: CR-attached | host: Bos | place: Iran: Karaj | collected 2018-10 | reverse complement strand
GAAATGCTGTTTGAGCGAAGCGAGTTCATTGAGAGATTTGAAAAAATAGGGTTTCGGCCTCTGAGCTCAGGACGTTTTTGCACCTTTCTTTGCTTCGTTTCTTTCAGTGATGAAAGAAATGAAGAACTCTTTCGATAACGAAAGAAAAAGAAAGTTTACTCGAGAGGTTGCCTCTCACAGGGGATCCATAGCCAGAAGGTGGAGCCGTGGCCCTCGCCTTCGGAACTGACACCGATATGACCGTTGCAGCGGTCGGCGATGGCCTGACAGATGCTGAGGCCTAAGCCGGTGCCCTGCACGAAGTCGTTGAGCTTCACAAAGCGCTCAAACACGCTGGCCTGCTTCTCCTTGGGGATACCTGTACCGGTATCTTCGCAGTAGAACAGCAGTCCGTCGGCCTCGCCCTGTTCGTCAAGCGTTACCCTGCGATCGTAGTGATAGCCCACCTTGATATGTCCCTGGTGGGTGTATTTCACGGCGTTGGTGACGAAGTTGGTGAGTATCTGTTGTACGCGCCCCTTGTCGAGCTTGGTCACATAGTGCTCGTAGGGGTTGTCCTTGATAAACTCCACGCCAGGCTCCTGTACGCGCTGTGCCAGTGTCTGACAGATATCGTCGAAGAAGGTGGCAAAGTCAACCTCCTCAGGCTTGATGGCGAGTGCCTGTCCCATGTTGGATGCCTCAAGGATATCGTTGATGAGGCGCATCAGCATGTCACAGTTGTTGCGGATGATGCGGATAAACTCCATGCGCTCCTCGGTGGAGTCCACCACAGGCAGGAGGTCGCTGAAGCCAACGATGGCGTTGAGTGGTGTACGTATCTCGTGGGTCATGTTCGCCAGGAAAGCACTCTTCATCTTGCCCGAGTCTTCGGCACGGGTTGTCTCCTTCTTCAGCTTCTGCTGTGCCACGATCAGCTTGGTGACGTCACGCGACACACCGAAGTAGCCTATCTGAGAGCCGTCTTTGTCGAAGGTGGGGATGCCGCTCACGGCATGCCATGCCGGCTTGTTGCTCTCCCACGTCGATTTGAAGTGGTGGATGATGTTAAAGGCCTTGCTCATCGTGTCGGGGTCTCTGAAGGCCTTGAGGGTAGCCTCTTCCTCACCGGGAAAGATACGGTTGATATAGTCGTCGATCGTCTCTTCGAACTCGGGCTTGCGCAACGAGCGGGAGTAGGTGAGCTTGCGCGTTTTCAGATCAGAGCGCCACACAAACATGTCACTGTTCTTCAGCAGATAGGTGAGCTGCTGCTCATAGGCGTTGATGGTGTCGTTGGTCTTGCGGATCTCAGTGTCATGATGCATCTGGTCGAGATACATGGCACGTTCGGAGGTGACGTCGCGTGCGGTGATGACATAGGAGTGCAGCTCCCCTTCCTCATCGTGCACAGGTCGGATGCGGATCTCGATGAATTTGTCGAGCCCTGCCTCGGGGTAGTTCATGTGACTGCAGATGTGCAGTGTCTCTTTGGAGCCAGGCTCATAGGACCCCTTGATCATGGCAGTCTCAAACATGTTGGTCTTTTTGAAGAACTCCTCACCCAGATGCTCGAAGTCGCAGAGCTCCCGCATCTTCGCGTTGACTTCCCTCACCCAGCCATCCTTGTCGTAGAATGACATGGCGATGAGGTTGGTCTCAAACAACTTGGCATACTTGCTGCTCATCTCCTGGTTGGCGCGCTCCGACTCCATCTCCGTGGTGATGTCCTTCACGGCATACACGATATAGCGGGGCTCCTTTTTCTTCAGCTCCACGATGGCGGTTCCTTCCAGGTGGCGCCAGTCCGGGGCTTCTATGGTGCCGATGTTAAAACGGCGGTTGAAGTATCTGTCCTGCTGCTGGCCCTCCATCAGCTGACGGGTGTGACTGAGAAAGTCTTGCTGGATGCCGGCGTCTAGTCGTTTGGTGAAGTCATCGAGTTTCAGACCTTCTGCCGGTATGATCTCACCATAGGTGTTCTGCATGAGATCGGCCTTGATGTCGTATCTGAACACGTAGAAGTTACCCATCTGCAAGGCCTGTCTCATCATCCCGTTGATATCCTCCGAGCGTCGGGCAGTGTTTCTCACCCTAGCACGGATGAGACGACTCAGCAGGAAGGCGATGACGAAGGCGATGACGGCAGCTATCAAGGCAAACAGGGCGATGGGCGACGAGTCGTTGTGCACGCGCTCGGGGTGGAACCACTTGTCGTGGATGGACTGCAGGGCGCCCGACTGCTCCAGGCGTGCAAAGGCATCGTCGATGTCTTCGAGCAGCTCCTTGTCATAGCCGATGATGCGCAGCTCTGCCGCAGGGATGTCGATGTCGTCGAGCATCAGACTGTCGAGACCGAACTCTCTGAATTTCATCTTCAGGGGTATCTCGCCCCATACGAAATAGGCACGCTTCCCATTGCGAATGTCTGTCAGCGCCTCACGCGGGGTTCGCAGCTTCACATGATAGTGCTTGTCTTTGATGCCTTGAACCTGCAGTGCCGCATAGTCGTTCTCCTTCACCATCAGGGTGTCTTCCGGCGTGAGCTGACTGAGGCGCTGGATAGCCTTCTGGCTTTTTCTTCTGACCATCTTGACGGGGTAGTAGGTGATGAGGTTCTGTGTCATCACATACGGGCGCTTCCTGTAGTTGGCCGACAGGGCGTGGATGAGGTCTGCCTCATGATTCTCGAAGGTCTTGGTACACTGGTTCCACTCCTGCATCACAAACTTGTGGGGCACCTTCAGGTCGTCGAGGATCAAGTTGAGCACCTCGACGTTATAGCCGTCGGCTTCACCACGGTCGTTGAGGAACTCATAAGGTGGGAACTCCCAGTCGCTCACAATGATCAGGGGCTTTTCTTTTGTGTATTCACGGGCCGATTGTGCGTCGGCAGACAGAAGGCTGCAGAGCAGTGAGAGACAGGTGAGGAGTATGATCTTTTTTGTCATCATTCGAATCGCTTATACTGGTTAGTTTCGTTCCATTTCAATCAACTTACAGGGGATGGTGAACCACACGTTGGTGCCGCGCCCAACGGTAGAGGTCAGATGGATCTCTCCCCCCATGTACTGCACGAGTTCCTGGCAGATGCTCAGACCCAGTCCGGCGCCGTTGCCCACATCTTCCGTCACAAAGCGGTCGAAGATATGCTGGATCTGCTTTTCCGAGATGCCGCGCCCCGTATCTTCCACGGACACGGAGAGGTGGTCGCCCAGGTAGTCGTAGTGTACCAGCACCTTGCCCTGGGTGGTATGCTGTACGGCATTGTTGATGATCTTCTCGAGCACGATACCGATATTGTTCATGTCGATGTCGAGTACGAGTCGTTTGAATGGTGTCTTCACGATGTAGTTCACGCCGGGCTTCTTGTCGTTGACCCAGGTACTCTCGCAGCGGGCGGTGATGCTTGAGGCGAAATCCACGGGCTGTGAGTTGATGGTGATCATATCGGCATCGAGACGTGAGAGGAAGAGGATGTCGTTGATAAGCTTCAGCAACTGGGCTGAGTTCGACTTGATCTCATTGATGAACACGGTCTCGTCGTCTGGGGTGTGTTCCATCTGGAAGAGCTCAGCAAAGCCCACGACTGTGGTCAGTGGGGTACGTATCTCGAAGCTCATGTTATGGAGGAAGGCGTTCTTCACCACCTCCACCTCCTGGGCGCGGAGCGTCTCCTGTGCCAGCTTCTCCTCGATGGCCTTCAGCTCACTGATGTCACGACACATACCGAAGTATTCTGTCATCTCGCCCTTCTCGTTGTGGAAGGGGATGAAGTGGAACTGCAGGTGCAGTGGACAGCCCTGTCGGCAGAGGGTGGTCTTCACGTCGAACTGGATGCGTGTAGCCGTCTTGTTGTCCATGTTGTTCAGCAGGCGCTCTGTATCCTTCTTCCACTCGGCATCGATGAGATTCAGCATCCTGGTCTGTGTCAGCGTGAGCTGGGCGACGTTGGTCTCGTTGAAGAGGGTGAGGGTGTGCGTGGTGAGGTTGTATTTCACCATTCTGATGCCGCCCACCTTCAGCACGTAGTCGATGTTACGGATATACTCCGACATCTCGGCGTTGGCTTCCTGCAGCTCCTGGATATCCTGCAGCAGACGGTGGTAGGAGTCGGCCATCTCCGTCACGTTACGACCTGTGCCATAGATGGCGATCAGCTTGCCGTTGTCGTCGCGCACCGGTGTGAGCAGCAGCTCATAGAAGAGGGAGCTGCGCTTCAGCATACCACGGAGCGGACGTTGATCATCTTCTTTGTAGATCTGCGTCATGTACATCTGCTCGAAGTGCGCCACGTCGAGGTTGGGGTCTCCCACCACATCACGGATGGAGATCTTCATGTTTTTGATGGTCTGCAGATCCACATCAAGGGCGGTGAGGGCTTTCTGGTTCATGTCCCGGATGTAGCCATCAGCATCATAAACCACCATGTCCACCATCACCGAGTTGAAGATAGCCTGGTAGCGCAGCATCGTGTTCTTCACCTGAATCTGGCGTTCCAGCTCCTTGGTCACGTCACTGCGGGTACAGAGGATGGTCGTCGGGTGCCCGTTCTTCTCACGGCGCAGCACGCTCAGTGCTATGGTGTAGTTGTGGGCATGTGTCTTCTCCTCGTCGTCAAACACCTGGATGTCGAGTATCATATGATCCACGCGCTCGTTGGCGATGTCGTCGATGGCATGCTGCAGGCGCACGATATCCCTGGGTATGTAACGATACACGAAGGCATCGAGGGTGGTGGTCTGCATGGGATTGCCCTGTTCATCCATCCACGTGAACTGCTTGGTCAGGATGTTATAGGTCCAGAGACTCACATGACTGGTCTTCAGGATGAGTGCCAGACGGGCATTGCTCTTACGCACTGCCTGGGTGAGGTGCTGTTCCCTGTTGCGGGCCATGATGTAATAGATGACCAGCATGAGGGCGATGGCCCCCAGGAAGATGGCGAGATACCACACCCACGCAGGGATACCGGTGTCGCGGCGCTCGGGATAGAACCACTTGTTCTGGATGGGCTGCAGCTTGTTGGCTGCCTTCAGTACCACATAGGCGCTGTCGATACGGTCCAGCAGCTGTTGGTTGAGCGACATGAACTTATACTCGCCGTAAGGCAGGTCGATGGGTTGGAGCTCCAGGTTATCTGCCTGGTACTTGTGAATGAGCCATTTCAGCGACATCGTGTTCCAGAGGATGAGTCCGTCGCCCCGTGTCATCAGATCCTGGATGGCGGTCTTCATGTCGTCGTAGGGCACCACCTCCTTGCCCAGGTTCTTCTTCAGCAGGTAGTAATGGCTGAAGCTGCCGGTATGCACCACCACGCGGTATTTCTCCAGGTCTTTCCTCTGGCGGATATGGATATGCTTGTCTTTGGGCACCACGACACTGTGGGTGAAGAGCTGCACGATGTTCTTGCTGAACGAGTTGTTGTCCTTAGAGTAGGAGGCATCCATGCGCAGCATCAGGTCGCACTTGCCGTTCTTCAGGTCTTCCTGTGCCTCCAGCGTGGGCTTCAGCTTCACGACATAGGGGATGTCGAGCTCCTTGAAGAGGAGCTTCAGCAGGTCGATGTTATAGCCGTCGGGCTCACCGTTCTCATTGAGGAACACGTAGGGCCAGAGGTCCCAGGCGTCCTCATACACGAGGGGGCGCTCGGTGGTAAAGATGCGTGTGGAGTCGTTCTGTGCCGCCTGTGTCTGCCAAGTCCACAGACAGGCGACCGTCGCCACTATATACCTTATTTTATTAATTGTCGAATTTATCTTCATGTCTCACTCGTTATTTCGCATGGAATCCAGAACCAGAAGGTGCAGCCGTGGCCTGCGCCTTCGGAGTTCACGCCGATCTTGCCGTGAAGGGCTTCTACGATGGCTCTCGAGATGTTCAGGCCAAGGCCTGTGCCCTGTACGTAGTCATTCAGTTTCACGAAGCGCTCGAAGATCTTGGCCTGATCCTTCTTCTCGATGCCGGCACCGGTGTCCTCGCAGTAGAAGTACAGGCCGCCGTCCTGCTTCCTGTAGCCCACCTTGATATGGCCCTCCTGGGTGTATTTCACCGCGTTGGTCACGAAGTTGGTGATCACCTGCTGCAGGCGCTCCTTGTCGAGGGTGGCGATCAGGGAGGTGTAGGGGTTCTCTGTCACAAACTTCACCAGCGGACTCTCGACACGCTGTGCCAGCGACTTGCAGATATCCTCGAAGTCCTTGGCAAAGTCGGTCTCTACGGCATGGATATAGAGGGTACCGCCTTCGTCGATGGCGGATACGGCAAGGATGTCGTTGATAAGGCGCAGCAGCATGTCGCAGTTGTTCATGATCACGCGCACGATCTCCTGTTTCTCCTCGGGTGTCTCCAGCATCGAGAGCACGTCGCTGAAGCCCACGATGGCATTCAGCGGGGTACGTATCTCGTGGGTCATGTTCGCCATGAACACACTCTTCATCTGACCTGAGTTCTGGGCGCGCTCCGTCTCCCGCTTCAGCTGCTCCTGCTTGTTGATGAGCGGCGTCACGTTACGGATGATACCATAGGTGCCCAGCTGCTTGCCGTCCTCATTGTGGTAGGGCACACTGTCGATGTAGTTCCACTGCAACTCGTCGGTATCGGAGAAGAAAGAGTGACAGAGGGCGAGCTCCGACTTGGGGTTCTGTAGCTTGATCTCGGGTTCGAGCAGATCATCCTTGAAGGTGCTCTGCACGAGGTGCTCGCGCAGCTCGTCGAAGCCCATGGGCGTCATGGCATCCTTGAGCCCTTTGTAGAAGGTGACGGTCTTATCGGCAAAGGTGGTGCGCCAGAAGTGCATGTCACAGCTGTCCATCAGGTACTGGATCTCATTCTCCAGGTTCTGTATCTCCTCATTGGCCTGTCGCAGTTCCAGACGGTTCTTCTTGCTCTGCATATAGAGCTCGCGCTCCTGCGTCATGTCGCGGATGGATAAGGTGATATACACCAGCTCCCCTTCCTTGTCGTAGATGGGGTGCACGCGCAACTCGGTATGGCAGTTCACGTCGCGCTCCAGAATCACGCTCTTCGTACAGAGGTAGAGTTCTTCGATATGATGGTTCGACAGGATATCCCTGAAGGTGGGCATGTCGTAGATGGTCTTCTCGAAATAGAAGGGGTCGTCCTCCGACTGGAAATTCAGGATCTCACGCATCCGCTGGTTGGCGGCGAGCAGATAACCGTCTTTGCCGTAGAACGCCAGACCCACCAGCGACTGCTCGAAGGTCTTGCGGTATTTATCCGACAGCTCCTTTTCTTCGCGCTCCTTCATGATATATTCTGTTTGGTCTGTCAGTGTGCAGAAGATATTCGCGGGCATCTTCTGGCCCTCTATATATTCTGCCACTCCCTGGTCGAGCAGGTAGTGCCAGTTTCCTAACCCTAACTCTCTGCTGAGATCCCAACGGAAGATGCACTCTGCCGTCTTGGCAGTGCCGTCGATGAGTGATATCAGGAAGTTATGGTAGAGCTCGCGGTCGTCAGGATGTACATAGTTCAAACTCCTCTCGTAGCTCAGACCTTCTTCTGGCAGCAAGTCGCCATGCAAGTTATACGACCAGCGCTCGCGCAGATCGAGTCTCACCACGAAGTTGCTGTTCTGGTCGAGGGTCTGCTGCATGATGTCTCTGATATCCTTGTTCTCTTGCACGGTTTTACGGATGCGAAGGATACTGATGCGATTGACCACCCACGAAATGATAAAGGCGATGGCCGCGAGTGCGACGATCGCGATCGAGATTGCGTCGAGGTCTCCGATGAAGAGGGGTGTGGTATATAGAAGGATTGTATTCATGTGACTTCTTTAGTTAATCATGTCTGTTTTCTTTTCTCTGCTCACCATCTCACAAGGTAAGATCACATAGCATGTGGTGCCCTTGCCTTGTTCTGACTGTATTTCTATCTGTCCGCCCATCTGCTCGATCATCTCCTTGATGATGGCCAGGTCGAGACCAGTGCCGCTGACCTTGTTCTGGTCTTCCCTGACGAAGCGGTCGAAGATATGCGGGAGCATGTCCTTGCTGACGCCGTTGCCGGTATCTTCCGTCACGATGATGAGCTCATCGTGGTGGTATTCGTATTTCGCGCGCATCACGCCTTCCTTGGTGTAGCAGGCAGAGTAGGCGCAGAGCTTCTGGATCACGTCGCCGAGGTGCTGCTGGTCGATCTTCAGCACTAGATGGTTATAGGGATTGCTCACGATCGACTTCGCGTTCGTCTCCTGTGAGCTCCATCCCATATAGCACCAGCTGTCGAAGAGGGTGGCGAAGTCGGTATCTTCCTTGGTAAACTCCACCATCTTCGCGTCGAGCCTTGAGATGAAGAGGATATCATTCACCAGGTTCAGCAGCTCGTCGGTGTTATGCTTGATCTGTTCTGCGAACACCGGCTCGTCTTCCACGTCGTGGGGACCGTTGAAGAGCTCTGCGAATCCTAACACGGCGTTCAGCGGTGTACGGATCTCGTAGCTCATGTTCAGCAGGAAGGTGTTCTTCAGCTCCTCTGTCTCCTGCGCCTTCTTCGTCTCTTCCCGCAGGCGCAACTCGGTATAGACCATCTCCGTCTCCTCGCGGAACATGCCGAAATAGTGGGTGACATTCCCTGCCTGGTCGGTCATGGGGATGAGGCTGAAGTTCAGATACACGTCTCTGCCCTGTTTGTCGCGGAGCACGGTGCGCAGCACCTCGGAGATGTTACCGGCCTTACCGCGGTCCATCCTCAGCATCAGTCCTTTGGCCCTGTCGCGGTCGGAAGGATGGATGAGTGTGATGCAGCGGATCTGCTGGAGCCTGTGCTGGGTCTTGTTCAGGTCGCTGTAGATGTACAGCTCATGGCGCCTGGGGTGATAGGTGATCATCCTGACACCACTGGTGCGCAGCGTGTAGTTGATATTGCGGATATAAGCCTGTATCTGCTTGTTGGTCCGCCGCAGCAGCTGAGCCTCCTCTTCCTGTTTGTGGTGCGACTCCACCATCTCCGTGATGTTACGGCCGGCTGCCATCACACCGAGCAGCTTGCCTTTCTCGTCGTGCAGCGGCGTGAGGATTGCCTCGTAGTAGCACTTGCCGCCTAGTTTCAAGTCGGGGATGCGCTCATCCTTGCTCTTCACGTCGTCGATATCGGTGATCGACGACAGGCGGATGCTGTCGTGCAGCTCGTTGATGTCGATATGGCGGTAGGAGGGGATGTCGTTGAAGTGTACATGACGCTTCAGGAACCGCTCACGGTCGGCGATCATAAAGGTCTCGCAGGCTTTCTCATTCAGGTCCATCAGTCTGCCGTCAGCCCCATAAAAGATCATATCCACGAGCGAGGAGTTGAAGACGGTCTGATACTGCAGCGACAGACTCCGTGTCTTCTCGTCCCTGCGCTTGCTCTCGGTGATGTCGCGCTGGATGCCGAGCAGCACCTCGGGATGGTAGTGCTGGTCGCGCTTCAGCACGGAGATGCTGACCTCGTAGATCCGCTTGCCGTCGTGACTTTTCACCTCCAGCTTCTCCGTGAGACTGTTCTTCTGCAGCACGTCATTCAGGAACTGGCGCAGCACCTCGAAGTCCTCGTGGTCATAGAACTGCGAGAAGTCGATGGGTGCAAGGTCGGTTCTGGAAACGGTCTCGCTGGAGAGCAGCGTAAAGATATGCTTCTTGTTGTAGGTCCATATTTGCGTCCTGTTGGCGTTCAGCACCAGCGCCAGGTGTGTGTTCAGCTGCTTGGCGCGGTTGTTCACCTCCTGTTCCTTGAAGTAATAGAGGCGGTTGGTGAAGATCATCACGAACACGCCGATCTGGAGTGCTGCCACCAGGTAGGCTGCCATGTGATGGGCGTCGGTCACGGCTTTCCAGCTCTCTGTCTGGGCATCAGCCATCAGAGAGAAGCACACCAGCACCAGCGTTGTAGTTATTCTAAGTCTTATAGTTCTGGGCATAAATTGGCAGGTTTTGGTGGCGAAATTACTCATTTTTTGCGAAACAACAAAGAAAATTGGCAAAATATTTGGCGGATTGACAGAAAAACGCTACTTTTGTCATCAGAAAAAGCTAAAACTTAGGTAAGATATGTTAGATGTAAAAGAAACTTTGAAGAAAAGCGAAGAGCGCATGGAGATGGCTGCGATGTTCCTCGAAGAGGAGCTGAACCGTGTCCGTGCCGGTCGTGCCAATGTGGCCATCCTCGATGGTGTCCGTGTTGAAGTGTATGGCAGTAAGGTGCCTCTGAACCAGGTGGCCAACGTCAGCGTGCCCGATCCCCGTACCATCGCCATCAAGCCTTGGGACCGTAAGGAGATCCGTAACATTGAGAAGGCCATCATGGACTCCGATGTAGGCATCACGCCCGAGAACAATGGTGAGGTGATCCGTCTGAACATCCCTGTGCCCACAGAGGAGCGTCGTAAGGATCTGGTGAAGCAGTGTAATAAGATTTGCGAGAAGGCCAAGGTGGAGGTGCGCAACGTGCGTGCCGATATCAAGGACAAGCTGAAGAAGGCGATCAAGGACGGTCTCTCAGAGGATAATGAGAAGGATGCAGAGCTGGAGCTTCAGAAACTTCATGATAAGTACATCAAGAAGCTCGACGACCTGATGGCAGCTAAGAACAAGGAGATCATGACGGTCTAAACAGATGGTGGCTCATTGAAAGGACTGGTCATTAGGAATACAGGCAGCTGGTACACCGTTCTGACGGACGATGGCCAGCTGATTGATTGTAAAATCAAAGGTAATTTCCGCCTGAAGGGTATCCGCTCCACCAACCCCGTTGCCGTGGGCGACAGGGTCACCATAACTCCTCCCCCTAACTTAGGGGAAGGCCGGGAAGGGGTCTTCATCACCGAGATCGACGACCGCCGTAACTACATCATCCGCAAGTCGCAGAACCTCTCCAAGCAGAGCCATATCCTCGCGGCGAATGTCGATCAGGCGTTCCTGGTGGTGACCGTCAACTATCCCCAGACCTCCACCACCTTCATCGACCGCTTCCTGGCGTCTGCTGAGGCTTACCGGGTGCCCGTGGTCCTCATCTTCAACAAGACCGACCTGCTCGATGCCGACGAGCTTCGCTACCAGCAGATGATGGTGCAGCTCTATGAGACCGTCGGTTACACCTGCCGGCAGATCTCTGCCGCTACGGGGGATGGCGTTGAGGCGCTGCGCCCCCTGCTCGAAGGCAGGATCACCCTGCTCAGCGGCAACAGTGGGGTGGGGAAGTCCACCCTTATCAATCAGCTGGTGCCCGATGCCAACCTGCGCACCGCCGAGATCTCCGATGCCCATAACCTCGGACAGCACACCACCACCTTCTCGGAGATGATTCCCATGGGTGGCGGCTGGATCATCGACACGCCGGGCATCAAGGGCTTCGGCACCTTCGACATCGAGCCCGAGGAGCTTACCGGCTACTTCCCCGAGATCTTCCGATTCTCGAAAGACTGCCGCTTCTCCAACTGCACCCACACCCACGAACCGGGCTGTGCGGTGCTCAAGGCACTCGAGGACCACTATATCGCCCAGAGCCGTTATCAGTCGTATCTCTCCATGATGGACGACAAGGAAGAAGGCAAATACAGAGAAAAATGAATAGGGGTGTAATCATAGGCTTGATGGTGTTGCAGGCAGCTGCGCTGTCTGCGCAGGAGCCGCTGCCCAAGCTGCAGACCACACTGAAGAAAGGGCTGGATAAGGTGGAGACCTATATCGACTCTTCTACGGTAAAGAATATGGACCTGGTGTATGTCGAACGACCGGAGCGCCCCTGGGCGGTGGAGCTGCGCACCGATGCCAATGAGACAACAGTGAGGATGCACACCGACTTCGACTTCCTGGACGGCACGCATGCAGGGGTCAGCTCTTCGTCGAGCAACGGCTTCTCCATGTCGTTAGGTGCCTGGGTGGGTTATCGTGGCTATGGCTTCGGATGGTCAAAAGAGTTGACAGGCGGCGATGGAACCACCTTCTCCCTAAGTGCCTCGGGGCGCAGCTATGGTGCCAACTTCCGCATCCGTTCCTATCACAGCAGCATGCCGGAGTTCCTTTCCACGACAAAAGATCCCATCAAGGTGCGCTCGCTCTTCCTCGACGGTTACTACCTCTTCAATAGCAAGCGCTTCTCTTATTCCGCCGCCTATGATCAGTCGCTCATCCAGCGTCTCTCTGCGGGAACACCGTTGGTGGGCGCCATGTATCATCACAGCAGTGTGAACTACAGTGCCGACCCCAACTGGGACTGGGCTTATTTCATGCGGGGCATCAGAAAGGTGAAGTTCACCCAGGCGAGTGTGGGGGCGGGCTATGCCTATAACTGGGTACCGGCGCACGGCTGGCTCTTCAGCGTCCTCGCCATGCCCATGATCACCCTGTATAACCGCACCTCCCTCTATTATGATGATGTCACGACGGCGGCACCGGAAGACGAATACATCACCCCTAATAAGGTGACGTGGAACTTCAACGCCCGTCTGGCGGTGGTCTATAACTGGCAGCGCCTCTATCTGCGTGTCTATGGCCATTTCAACCGTTTCAACTTTGGCACCGACGAGGTGTGGGGCCATCTCTATGACTGGAAAGTGTATGCAGCGCTCGGATTTAGATTCTAAACGTATCGCCGTCCTGCTCTCAGGCGGTGTCGATAGCAGTGTGGTGGTGTACGAGTTTGCCCAGCTCGGACTTCATCCCGATTGTTTCTATATCAAGATAGGTCCTGAGGACGATAAGGAGTGGGACTGTTCCTCGGAGGAGGATCTCGAGATGGCGACGGCTGTGGCGCATAAGTATGGCTGCCGGCTGGAGGTGGTCGATTGTCACCGTGAGTACTGGGATCAGGTCACGCGCTACACCATGGAGAAGGTGCGTGCGGGCTTTACGCCCAACCCTGATGTGATGTGCAACCGTCTCATCAAGTTTGGTGCCTTCGATGAGAAGCGAGGCCATGACTACGACCTCATCGCCACGGGCCACTATGCCCAGACAGAGGTCGATGAGAACGGCTGGAAGTGGCTCGTCACCAGTCCTGACCCCGTGAAGGACCAGACCGACTTCCTCGCGCAGATCTACGACTGGCAGTTGCGCAAGGCCATCTTCCCCATCGGTCATTACGTCAAGGATGAGGTGCGACAGATAGCCGAGCGGGAGCATCTGGTGAATGCCAGGCGCAAGGACTCGCAGGGCATCTGTTTCTTGGGTAAGATCAACTACAACGACTATATCCGCCGTTACCTCGGTGAACAGCCGGGTGATGTCGTCGAGCTGGAGACCGGTCGTCGCATCGGTGAGCATCGTGGACTCTGGTTCCATACCATCGGCCAGCGCAAAGGCATGGGCGTCTCCGGAGGTCCTTGGTTTGTTGTCAAAAAGGATGTCTCCAACAATGTGCTCTATGTCTCGCACGGCTACAATCCGGCATCTGCCTATAAGTCGGATTTTCCGATCCATGACATGCATTGGCTCACCCCCCAGCCCCCTCAAGGGGGTGCAGGCTTCCCGGATTCCTTGAATCCCTGTCGCCCTGTCACCTTCAAGATCCGCCATACCCCCGAGTATCTCCCCGGCACCCTGGAGCAGACCGCTCCCGACACCTTCGTCATTCACTCCGACACCCCTATCCACGGTGTCGCCCCCGGGCAGTTTTGTGTTATCTACGACTCCGATCATCACAAATGCTTCGGCTCCGCGGAGATTACAATCTAATGCCTTAAGATTGTAATCTCTTACATATCATGTAAGGTAATGTTTTGCAGGGTAATACCCTATCGTACCTTTTTTTGCAGGGCTTAGCCCTGCATGGTCACAACCACCCAACCCTCCTTAGTCCTAAGGAGGGCTTCAGACCACTCCCCAAACCCCTCGCCAATCTTTGGCAAGGGGCTTAGTTGATTCCGAGAGCTGGCTCTCTCCATCAAAGTTTTGGTATGGCTCTCGGGCCTTTGCCCTTCGCT
>JAEEGG010019027.1_pt1 | contig 13905 bp, 14 predicted proteins | sample 9134161 | NCBI WGS metagenome assembly JAEEGG01 (sample SAMN16246543, study PRJNA631951) | gut metagenome | biome: gut microbiome; feature: rumen; material: CR-attached | host: Bos | place: Iran: Karaj | collected 2018-10 | reverse complement strand
GTTATTTGCTTTATTAATATAACATATGCACGAATTACGTTTACAACCGAATTTTTTCGCAAAAACCAGATGATTGCAACACATCTTCATTAGATATTGTTTACATCATAATTAATTTATGAAGTTAAGATATTTGCTTTATTAATTATGATAAGGTCATACTGTCCTCGGCGGCAGCCTCCAAACTGCAAACATCAAGGTCATGACAAGATATTTCGTCATTCGTTCTGGCCCATGGCATCGTAGAACAAATCCACGTATCTCTTATATCCGCCCGAAGGAATCATTCCCTCGGTCGCTAACCAGTATTCGTCAAGGAATTCGTCATCGAACCTGTTCTCCCTCAACACATCGGCTATGCTCTTTTTCTTGTCTATGAGGAATATGGGGATGCGTTCGCGGAAATATTGGAGATTCTCAAGCTCTTGTCCGACCAGATCCTGGCTGGTGATCAGCACCTTCCCCATCATTATCGCCTCGGAGAGCGTGTTCGCGCCACATTTCGTGACCACGATATCGCATCCGTTCAGAAGGTTGCCATAGTCCTCTCCGTGAACATAGCCATGGTTCTCTATGACGGTCCTGCTGTTGGTCGACCTCGAGATCATTCTGTCGACCTTTCTCCTGTGTCTTTCGTCCCTCCCGTTCACGACTACGATGCGGAAGTCCATGTCCACAGAAAGCAGATCCCTGAGGTCCCTATCGATGGTCTTGATCCTTCCATGACCCGCCATTATCAGTACAGAGAGCTTTCCGCGTCCGCGGTTGGGGCGCTCGGCGGGCCTCTCGAATCTGACCGGGAAACCGAGGCAGGCTATTTGGTCCTCCCGATACCCCAGTCTCATCAACCCATCTTTTAGCTCCTCGCAGGGAGTGATTATCTTCTGCACCCCTTGGCCGTATTCGGTCAGCGGGTATACGGTGTAGTCCGTGACTATGCTGAAGAACGGGACGTCGAGCTTGCCGCGCTTTTTCAGCTCAGTCAATGCGATCGGATGGAACATATGCGTCCCGATTATGATATCCGGACGGAAATCCCTGACAGTTTTGAGAATTCTGCGGTATTTTCCGAAATGGGCGTACCACATGCCTATCGGATACCTCTTCGGGGGGGCGTCCCTCTGATACAGCCTGTAATAGATCCAATAGACCCAATGGGCATGGCCCATCGTGAATCTATAGAATTTGTCGCATATCAGCGATCTGAAAGGAGAGAAATAATCCTTGTAATAATCGATTATCTTGACTTCGCATTCATCCCCATGGTATTTCTCGAAGGTCTCCTTCAGCATGTTTGAGATCATGTGATGCCCGTCGCCTGAGGACATGGTGTAGATCAGAATGCGCTTGCTCATCTTGCTGGCTTGAATCGGAATTTGGTAAATATATGTGATGCTGGCTCGACTGATAACCAAATGTTATATTGCTTACCTGCCCCCTGTTATTGCCTGCATCAGGAGAAAGGGATGGAGATGGGCAAAGCGATAAGCGTCGCGGGATTGCGTAAATCGTATGGAAGCTTCCAAGCCGTGAAAGGCATATCGTTCGATGTGGAGGAGGGCGCTTTCTTCGCATTTCTGGGACCCAATGGGGCCGGAAAGTCCACTACCATAGCCATCTTATGCTCCCTTCTATCCAAAGATTCGGGAGACGTGACCTTGTTCGGAATGGAACCCGAGAAGGCGAGGAGGGAGATAGGGGTCGTCTTCCAGGACAACAAGCTCGACCAGAGGCTGTCCGTGCGCGAGAACCTGGAGATCCACGGTTCCCTGTACGGCTTCAAGAAGGCCGATCTGGCGGCCAGGATCGAAGAGGCGCTCGTCAAGGTAGGGCTGTCCGACCTGTCCGACAGGCCATGTTCCGATCTATCCGGAGGACAGAGGAGAAGGGTTGAAATCGCGAGGGCGATCCTGCACGGCCCCAGGCTCCTGCTTCTGGATGAGCCGACGGCGAGCTTGGACCCCCAGGCTAGGAATTCGATATGGGCCTATATCCGGCGTCTGAAAGAAGAAGGGATGACCGTCTTCCTGACCACCCATTACATGGAGGAGGCCGCCACCGCCGATGACATCGTGATCATAAACGAGGGCGAGATCGTCGCCCACGGCAAGCCTTCGGTCCTCAAGGAGAGGTACAGCTCCGATTATCTGGAGATACTTCCCAAAGATGCAGACGCCGTGAAATCCGTGCTGGACGGGCTCGGAATCGGATATTCCGTGCGCTCAGGCGTCCTGAGGATAGAGCTGGGCTGCACCATGGATGCGGTACCCATAGTCGAAAGGCTGAAAGGCATTATGGAATCGTTCGAGGTGCGCACCGGCACCCTGGATGACGCGTTCATCGCCATAACGGGAGGTTCCAGCAGATGAATGCGGTGTTGGCGCTGACGAAGAGGAACGTCCTATGCTTCTTCCGGGACAGGGCTGCCGTCTTATTCTCGTTCCTGACGGCGCTCATAGTCGTGTTGCTATATCTTCTGTTTCTGAGGAACGTCCTGATATCCAGCATGTCGTCGGAAGGATGGACGATCCTTTCCGGCGAGCAGCTGCCTAGCCTGGTGGATTCCTGGGTGATGGCGGGCATAATCGGGATCGTGTCCGTCACGTCTTGTGCCGGTTCGCTTCAATGCATGGTTGACGACAAAGTGTCCGGCAAGGACATGTGCTTCAGGATAGCGCCGATAAAGCCGTCGGAATTGGCGGCGGGATACGTGTTGAGCGCATTCCTGGCAGGACTCATCGTGAGCGCCGCGACGTTGGCATTCGCATTGGCGTACCTCTGCGCGACCGGTTGCGAGCTAGGGATCCCCGATGTCTTCGCCAGCATATTGCTTCTGGTGCCTTCTGCGCTATCCAGTTCGATAATCTTGTTCGCCCTGGCGTCCTTATTGAAGAGTCAGAGCGCATACACGGGATTCTCCATCATCATGAGCACGCTCATAGGATTGTTGTACGGTCTTTACCTGCCGATGGTGGCCTTCCCAAAGGCCGTCTATGCCGTAGCCAACCTCATCCCTGCCACGCATATGGCCGCGTTGTTCCGTCAGCATCTGTGCTCCGGGCCCATGGACGATGTCTTCGGTCCCGGGGGCGCCTCCGAGTTCAGGGAGGAGATGGGCGTGGACCTCAGCGTCGCGGGATACGAGTTCACGGGGACGACGTCGATTCTATATGTGTTGGCGGTCACGGCCCTGTTCTTCGCTATATCGGTCCTGATAATGAGAAAGAGAAGGAACCGATGTTCTCATGAGGAGCCTTGAGTTCGGCTCTGTCCGCTCGTAATGGCCCTGATAAGCACCGCGGGTTCGTTCGATATGAATCCGTCGACGCCCATTTCACGCAATCTCTCGGCGTATCTCGGATTGTCCACCGTCCATGCGAATGCCTTCATGCCTCTGTCATGTATCGACGATATCGTGTCTGGCTCCGTGAAACAGGACAGGTAATGGCAGAACACGTAGTCGGGTTTGAAATCCAATCCGTCGACATAGGACGGTACGTCCGCCTGGCTCATTATACGTTTGCTGATGGATGCGAACGTCTCCCCAGGGTATATCCTGCCCAGAGTCCTGCCGAGGCCGAGATACACTTCGCCGGGAGATGCGCCGTCGATCCCCAGGACGTCCTGTATGATGGTCGAGTCCTCCAATGGCGAGACGTCCTCCATCGTCAGAGCATCCATGGGCTTATCGCGAGGGTAACACTCCCCTATGATGTCGATTATCTCCCCGAAGTCATCGACGACAGGCAGCATCAGAACGCCCGTGCCGCATCCAGCATCCATATGTTGGATGTCCCTGACGAGGGAATGGTCGAAAGACGTGACGATCGCCCTTCTTCCGATTCCGAAATCCTTCAGACGCGAAGCGATGCCCTCGACGTATTCCCTGCGTCTGATGTAAGGCGTCTTCAGCTCAAGATTGGCAATTCCCTGCGTTCCCGTTGCATGCAGGCATTCCTCCAAAGTGGAGATCCTTCCGCCCATGCCTTTCGGGTTGTGACCATTAAGCTCCTCCAGGGAAAGCTCGTGGATGGGTCTTTTGCCGCCGCAGGCAGCCTCTGCGGTATATCCATGGGAGCATACGGGCACACAATCGCGAGTCATCTGGATATCGGTCTCGAAACCGTCTGCGCCTGCCGCCAGCGCGGATTCGAATGCGGATACGGTGTTCTCGGGTGCGACAGAGGACAGCCCTTTGTGAGCCAGTACGATAGTCACGATGGTCCATTAGGCCAACACTATAAATATTGTAACTTAAAATTCTATAGATTAAGCAAATTGGATGGAAAGAATGAACCAAAGTTTAGCATGCAGATCACATCTGCCGATACGCGTCTTGATGCTAAATGTTATTAAATAATCATCTTAATTAAGTTTCAAACTTAATTAATAATTATTTGTGAGTAGCCAGCATATCCCCCTTGCCAGACGTCCATCGGGGTCCGTGAAATGGTTCCCAGGCTCCAGGATGCTATTGAAGCCGGATATGCAGGGGTCGGATCTCATGCGGAGCTCCTGCCTTTCATAGCAGTCCCCAATGGACGACATCGGAGGCCTTCCCGAACGAGGCTCCTTGGATCCGAGGCTCAGATACACGCTGCTGCAGGGAGGAACTGAATTGGAATCGGCGAAAGCATCCCACCCTTCATACCAGAGCGATCCGGAGCAGCACGCCGCGCCTGCGAAGGTCTTCGAACGATAAAGGGACCAGAGGGCGAAGAGACCGCCTAGGGAGTATCCGGCTATGAAGGAGCCTTTCGGGGCATGTTTCTCCATCTCGTTCAAAACTTGTTCCCCGCGGCCTCCGAATCTGCGTCCCGCCATTTCCGAGGGCCAGGGGGAGAAGTCGTCGAACCATTCATCGGACTCGAATGCCAGAATGGTCACGGGAACGTCTGGAACAGTCTCAAAAACCTTCGATGCGATGGACTCGCCGGAGCCTTTCATGGCCGGTACGACTATAGTCCTCCCGCCTTCTCCGAGGACGAATCTGCGCATCTCCATGGACGTTGAACGCATTTTTCATTCAAATGGGTACCGAAGAGCTATTGTCGTCCATCGCTATCCCGCGGCATGGACCTCCTTCCGCTGTTCAAGAGCGTCATAGACCAGGACAGGGCGCCGGTCGTGATCTGCGACCTGTGCCATGACATCGTGTACATGAATCCCGCGGCCGCCGAGCATTACGGCGACGACGGAGGGGAGCTTCTCGTGGGGCATTCCGTCATGGACTGCCACAGCCCCAAGGCGCGCGAGATGATCGCCAAGGTCGTGGAGTGGTTCGAGGAGGACGAGTCCCACAACATCATCCACACGTTCTACAGCGAGTCCAAGGAGAAGGACGTCTACATGGTCGCGCTCCGCGACGGCGGGAAGCTCATAGGATACTACGAGAAGCACGAGTCCAGAAAGCGGGACACGGGAGGATTCTACGCCGGGATCGGGCGTCCCGGGAATACATCCAAGCCATCAGAATAAATATGGACCGCCGGATTATCGGTCATGTTCCGCGTCATGAGCCTCGACGAGATACCTCCGGATGAGATCTATGTCCTCGACACCGAGACCACCGGCTTGAAAGGAGCCCCTACCGACCTCGTGCTCGACGTCGGAATCTGCAAGGTCCGTCTGAGCGAGGGGATCGTCGAGGACTGCTACGAGGCCGTCCTGGGATACGACGTGGACGACTGGGACGACTATCTCCGCAACGCGTGGATCTTCAGCAACTCCGACCTCACCCTGGACGACGTCGCGTTCTCCAGGAAGTCCGCCGCGCAGGTCATGGACGAGGTCAGGAGGATCCTCAAGGGGAAGGCTGTCGCCACCTACAACATGGAGTACGACCTGGGGAAGTTCCTCTACCAGGAGCCGTGGAACATGCGCGGATGGTTCAACGAGTGCACCGACATCATGAAGGCCGCCACGCCCATCTGCAAGATCCCCAACCAGTACGGGTACAAGGACTACCAGTATCCGAGGCTGGAGGTGGCCTACGAGAAGATAACATCCGGGGATCCGGCCGGCCTGCGCGGGAAGCAGGACCACAGGGCCCTCTCCGACGCCAGGGCGGCCTCATGGCTGATGGTCCAGATGTACCGCGACGGGGCCTATCTTCCGTGAAGGATATTATTAACGGTGACGACGATTCACCTACGTTCCCGGGAGACCGGGCAAAGGAGATCATATGGCAGACAGGTATTGTCCGTATTGCGGGGAAATGGTGACTTCCACCTCCATAACCTGCCCCAAATGCTACAAGAAGCTTCCCAATCAGCCCGAGCCGAGCGGAGGCGAAAGCGGATCCGGCGGCAAGACGTCCCCAAGCGGCGTCAAGAGCCGTTCCATCGCGCTGCTCCTCGCCATCATACCGGGGATCTTCGGGGTCCTCGGGCTGGGATTGCTGTACTACAACAAGTCCTCCAAGCCGGGGATAATGCTGCTGGCCATCGGGCTGCTGACCTTCATCCTGTTCCTGGTGATCACGACGTCGTCCATACCGGTATTGAACATAATCCTGGCCATTCCGGTGGCTGTATTCTTCGGCATCCTTTACATCGGCAACCTGGTCGGGACGCTCTTGGGCTCGCCCTCGTCCTGATCGGAACAGCCCCGCCTCCGTAAGCACGGAGACCACGGAGGCGGTCATCCTGGCCCTTTCGGGGGCCCCTTTTCCCTCTCCGACCTCTGCAGGATCCCCTGGACAAAGAACGTCGTACGCCTTCTTGAGCGGGTCCGAATCCTCGTCAGGCAGGACCGTGGCCGCCGCGGGCAGGAACCTGTCCAGGGAAGGCAGAAGCGTGGCGCGCATGGCGAGGTTCCAGGGCTCGTAGCTCAGATGCCTGCCGAAGACCTCGCCCACGTCGAAGGACACGCACTCCTGTCCGACGAGGATCCCCTGGACCTTCTCCACCACGGACTCCTCCGGGACTCCGGAGTACAGTTCCTCCGCATGGATCCCGTAGTTCTCGGAAAGATAGTCCAGGGGCTCCTTCCCTAGGTCGCGGGGATCCGTCTGGACGTACTCGGCGAACACGGTCTCGTACTCCCCTCCGCGGATCTCGCAGATCGCTATCTGGACCACCTTGTCCATCGGGAATCCCCTCGGCCCGGTGGCCGCCGTCTCTACCGCGAAGACGCTCGTCATGCCATCCCGTATCGCGGAGGCGGTTATCCGTTTGACGGTCAGGCTCCCCGCAGGACGAAGGAAGGGACTCATCATGATTGAATATCCGGACGCCGTTGACCCCTCATGTTCCGCGCGAAGACGGTCGACGAGATATACTCGGAGGTGTCCGGATGCTCGCTGGTCATAACCAACGACGCCGCCCTTGCGACCGCCTTGAACGCGAGGGTGGACCGTCCGGTCGTCGGACACTTCGCCGTCACTCCGCGCCAGATAGCCGCCATGTCGGCGGTGGAGATCCTCGGAGAGCCGCTGATGAACGACATCAGGCTCGTCTCGGCCATAAGCGAGGACACCGGGATCGAGTTCAGGAAGGTCCACGGCGAGGTTATGAACATCCGGGAGATCCGGAAGCACACCGCCGACGTCCGCAAGCATCTCGGGACCCGCTCGGCCAGGAGGATTTACGATTCCTTCGAGTCCCTTCCCACCAAGGAGAGGGTCATGGCCGTCTTCGACCCCGCGTCGAGCCCGCTGTACAACACCCGCCCCGGGGAGATAGCCGTGGTGGGGCTGGACTTCTTCGACGACCTGGACAAGCATTTCATCCCGGACGACTTCGTCGACGTGGACGTCTTCGACCGCGGCTCCGAATACTCAATAGAAGAGATCCGCGAGATAGGCAACGACAGGCAGATCGCCGAGAACGCCGTTGACCTCATCGACGCGTCCAACTGCGACGACTGCGCAATAGTCCTGTCCGCGTCCTCGCCGATAGCGGATTCGGTCAGGTCTGCGCTTTACAAGAAGGGCATCCCCTTCGTCAACCGCTTCGAGGTCAGGGACCTGGCCCAGATACGCGACTACCTTCAGTTCGCGACGCTGTCCCTGTCTTATGAAACGTTACGCGTGAGGCACGTGAGGGAGATCTTCGCCAACTACAACGGCTTCTTCGACGACAACACCGACGGGTTCCTCCTGAGCAGGCTGGACGGCTCCATGATGCGCCGCAGGGCGGCCGAGCTCGACGACGTCATGAGGAGCGTCAGGAGCATGTCCTTCAACGAGCTCAGAGACAGGATATGCGACAAGCGCGCCAGGATCCAGGTCGGGATAGTGCTAGACGACCTAGGCATAGCCGGGGAAAGGATAACGTCGGATCTGGTCTCCAGGCTCAACTACGCGGTGGACAGCATGCCGGACCTCCACCACAACGAGGAGATACCCATAGAAGAGAAGACCGGCGTCCTGATAGCCGACTGCACCGAATCGATATGCGTGGACCGCCCCCTGGTGTTCTTCCTGAACATGGACCACGACTGGGACGTCTCCACCGCCGGGAAGCCCTACATCGACTCCGAGCTGGAGAACGAGAGGAACGCGGAGAGGCTCATGGCGGTGCTCCAGCAGGGAGAGAGGAGGCTGTATTTCGTCAACACCACCAAGAAGGGGAAGCCCGCGCGTCCCGCCATGGCGTTCGACTCCATCATGGGGCGCCCGGCGTCGGGCTTCAAGGACGTATGCTCGAGGCTCATAGGCGGAAGATGGGCGGCGACGCCGCAGGAGGTCAGGTCCGAGATGGGGGAGGAGCGCCTTGAGAACGTGGACAGGATCGTGGGGACGTTCTCCAAGTCGGGATTCAACTGCTTCTTCAGCTGCCCCAGGATGTTCATGTTCTACAAGATCCTCCCGTCCGAGGAGAGGAAGAGCACCGAGCTGGGGTCCCTGGTCCACGAGTTCGCCCAGCTCTACGCATGCTATCCCGACGTCGTGGCCGAGGTGGGCATGGACGCCCTGGTGGACATGGTCTCCGACCGCTACTCCGGCCTTTCGGACCCGCTGATGAAGGAGGTGGACAAGGACAGGGTGTCCCGCGCCATGAGGAACGTGGCCAGGTACATAGACGACAGGATGCCCGGGAGCGTCCCGCTGGACCGTCCTCCGGAGAAGGGGCACGTCAACCGCTTCTTCAAGATGTTCGGCCTGGAGTACTGGAGCAGCTGCAGCGAGTCCAGCGCCAGATCCCGGGAGCATCCCCTGTACGGCGTGTTCGACGCGGTGTCCGACGGCCTGGTCATGGACTACAAGACGGGCAAGGCGTGCTCCGGCAAGGAGATCTGCAGGGACATGAACCTGGGGAAGGCCAGCAGCCATCCGGAGTTCCAGCCCATCCTGTACTGCGCCCTCGCGAAGGAGCTGATGGGCGGCGGGGACTTCGAGATGTTCTACGCCCTCGCGAACGACGTGGAGTCTGCCGACGAGGGCTACGACATCGAGCGCAGCGTGCGCACGGTGTGCCTGCTGGACGAGGACCTCAACGAGACCGTCAGGCGCAACGAGACCATCCGCATGATGGCCGAAACGAAGCTGTCGGCCAAGTTCAGGCCCTTCGCCCAAGGCGTCCTGAACGCCATATCTGACAACATGGGCGGTCTCGGCCCGGAGCAGTGGAGGGAGGACCCGGACATAATCCAGGCGGTCCTGCGCGCCGCCGGCCTCAACGACAACAAGACCAACCGCAAGGACGCGGCCGCCGCCGTGGGGAAGGTGGCATCATGCTTCCTCGCCGGGTCCGTGTGCGACGAGGAGAGGGTGGAGATACCGTTGGACGCCCTGAACGAGTTCTACGACATGGCCAGGAGCATGCATGACGACGCCATCCGCTACGCCTGCACCAGATTCCCCGCCAAGCCGCGCATAAAATGCTCCGACTGCAGTTACTTCTCGGCCTGCACGTCCGACAGGCCTTCCTTGGAGGACGAGGGCGATGAGCGACCTCAACGAGTCCCAGAAGAGGATCGCCGAGCATTCCGAGGGGATGCTGGTGGTCGACGCCGGCCCGGGGACCGGGAAGACCCACACCATCGTCAGGCGCTACGTGAACATCATCAGCAAGCCGGACGTGAGGAGCGAGGAGGTTCTTCTCCTGACCTTCACGAACAACGCCGCGGAGGAGATGGAGCAGCGCGCCAAGGCGGCCATGTCCGGATTGGAAGGAAGGGGGCCCTCCAAGGACGTCCGCGCCAAGACCTTCGACGCGTTCTGCCTGTCCGTCGTCCTGGAGTTCGCGGAGGACGTCAGCGAGTTCTTCGACATCAAGGAGAGCCTTTCCCGCTCCGCGCGCCTGGAGACCAACGACACTCTCAACCTGGAGTACTTCTCCAGATTCTTCGACGCATTCAACAACGACCGCGGAGAGGACTACGGCGACTTCGCGGTGGCGGTCTGCCAGTACCCGGGGGACGTCATGGACCTGCTGGCCAGGCTGATGTCCAAGGGCGTGATGCCCCTCAGGGAGGGATGGTTCGGCCTGGACTGGGAGTCTGCCCTGTACGGGGACGAGGACCGCCTGCTGGCCAGGCTCAGGGAGCTCAACTCCCCCCAGAAGGGCAAGCCGAAGCTCATGACGAGGTTCGACAAGATGGACAAGGCCGACTACGGCCCCGATTTCCCGACTGCGGAGGGGCTCTGCCTGGCCGACGAAGACCTGGAGTCCGCCGCGAGGGACGACAGGAAGGACATGATGCGCTACATCCACGACATCTACTTCGCGTTCATCAGGAAGAGCATATCCGACAACCGCCTGACGTTCGGCCTGACCGCACTCTTCGCGTTCGCGCTCCTGTACGGCAACGCGGAGGTCAGGGAGAGGAACAGGTTCAGGTACGTTATGATAGACGAGTTCCAGGACACCAACGCCAACCAGCTGATGATCGCCCTGCTCATCCTGACCGAGCCGAACCTGTGCGTGGTCGGGGACTGGAAGCAGGGCATCTACATGTTCAGGTACGTGTCCATCGACAACATCACCGATTTCGAGAACCGCGCGGTCCGCTACAGGAGGTTCCTGAACCAGGGCGAGAAGAGGGTCCCGTTCGCGATTCCTGAGGCTGAGCACATACCCCTCTACGTGAACTACCGCTCGTCCCAGCTCATAATAGACAAGTCGTTCGAGTGCCTCAGGCTCCCGGGATCCGAGGACGACCCCAGCCTCGACCTCGACTTCCTGGACAGGAACGTGGTCAAGCTGTCCCAGGGGAGGACCGGCATCAGCCAATCGATGACGGAGTTCAGATGCGTCCGCGTCGGAAAGGACGAGGAGGCCGACGAGGTCATACGCTGCGTCAGGGAGTACATGTGGTCCGGAAGGTACAACGTGGCCTCCCGCGACGGGAAGACCAGGAGGATGAGGCTCGGCGACATCGCCGTCATCTGCAGGACCGGCTCCGGATGCCGCATGGTGCTCGAGGCCGCAGAGAGGGAGGGGATCCCGGCGTACATGCAGGGAGACCTGGAGATCATGTCCACGCGCGAGGGGAAGCTGGCCCTGGCGTGGCTCCGCTACGTCAACAACGAGAGGGACGCCCGCGGATACCCCGTCATAATGGCCGACATGGGCTACCCGCTGGTGGAGATCGTCTCCGTGAAGGAGGACTACGCCGGCCGGATCCCCCCGGAGATCGACGCGCAAAGGAAATCACTGTACAGGAAGAGGCGCAGGGTCACGGACCTCCTCACCCATCTGTACGGGTTCTACGGCCTGGACAACGACGTCACCCACGCCATCATCACGACCCTGTCCGACGCCCACAGGAGCTCCCTGATGACGCTGTCCGACCTCTCCACCCTCATAGAGAACGACATCCGCGACGACACCAAGTACCCCGTCGAGGCGTCCATCGACCGCGACGCCATCACCATCATGACCATGCACAAGTCCAAGGGGCTCGAGTTCCCCGCCGTCATAATCCCCTTCGTGGACCAAGGCATCATGCCCCTGACACCCAGGGAGAGGGGCCATCTGATCTACGACGACCTGTACGGGATCAGATGCACCGAGGTCGTCGGACGCTTCGGCGGCTACTCTAAGGTGTGCAAGTCCTGGCGCACCGGATTGGTGAGGGCCGCTCCCCCCGTCGATTACAGCGAGGAGAGGAGGATAATGTTCGTCGCCCTGTCGAGGGCGGAGCAGTTCGCCACGATCATAGCGGGGAAGCCGTCCAAGTTCATGTCCGGGCTCTCCGGAGACGAATATTCCGACATTCCAGACGTCGACGCAGACGTGGAGGAGCTCGGAAACCCTCCCGCCGAGAGGCCCGACGTGTCGGGATACAAGAAGAGGCGCAGGAAGCTCGGAGTGCATGACATAATGCGCCTGAACACGGGCGAGGGCCAGGAGGCCGGCGAGGGGCGCGACGAGTTCCCCAGCAAGGGCATACAGTACGGGAACGACGTCCATGCCGACGCCGAGAGCATGTTCAAGGGGATCCCTCTCACGAGGAGGCTCCCGGAGCACGCCGAGATAAGGAAGGTGCTGGATGCCACCGCGGACGCCGACCTCAGATACGCGGAGATGGAGTGCGGCCTCCCTCTGAACGGCCTGGACGTCACGCTGAGGGGGACGATAGACCTCCTGGCGGTGTATCCGGACAGGATCGACGTGTACGACTACAAGACCGACGAGACCGACCGCTTCGAGGACGAGTACAGGCTGCAGCTGTCCGTCTACGCCCACGCCGCCTCCGGATACTACGGCGGAAGGCCGGCCAGATGCCACATAGCCTACGTGTCGCTTGGAACCGTGGTGGACTTCGATCCTCTGTCTCTGGAGGACATAGAGAGGAGGACGTCGGAGGTCCTGTCCCCTCCCCTGGACCCGGAGGACGCTTCGGGACGACCCTGTACGACATGACGGTAGATTCATATCGGTTACGTCGAATCGGTGCGCATGGAAGGCCTCACGAGCGACGAGGTGGAGCAGCGCGTAAGGGACGGGAGGGTCAACCGTTCGAAGACCAAGGAAGGGACCACCTACACCCGCATCTTCGTCAAGAACGCCTTCACGCCCCTCAACTGCATACTCATCCTCCTCGGGTTCCTTCTCCTCCTGTGCGACAACATCATAAGCGCTGCCTCCGCGACCCTGATAATCCTGGTCAACATCCTGGTCTCCACCGTCCAGGAGATGCGCGCCAAGCACCGCCTGGACAAGATCGCGCTCCTGACGAGCCCCAAGGCTACCGTCCTCAGGGACGGGGTCGAGCACGTCGTCGACGGGGAGGATCTCGTCAGCGACGACGTGGTGATCCTCCGCGCGGGGGACCAGGCTCTGGTCGACGGCGACATCCTCGAGTGCAGGTCGCTGGAAATGGACGAGTCGCTTCTGACCGGCGAGTCCAGCAGCATCCGCAAGTCCTCCGGAGACAGGGTGCTATCGGGGTCCGTCTGCATCGCCGGGGAGGGATACTACAGGGTCACCGACTTCGGGGAGGGCTCCTACGCCTCGCAGATGCTCAAGAGCGCCAGGAGCATGACCTCCAAGAAGACGCCTCTGCAGATGGAGACGACGACCATCACAAGCATCCTGATGGCCATCGCCGGGATCCTCATGGCCGCCTCCCTGGTCCTGGAGATGCTGGTCCGCAACAACAGCTGGGAGCATACCCTGGAGGTGTTCGTGATCTGCCTGGACATAGTCCCGATCGCCCTCTTCCTCCTTATCACGCTTACATACATGGTCGCGGCCGTCAGGATGGCCGACTCCGGCGTCCTGCTTCAGAACTCCAACTCCGTCGAATCCATCAGCCACATCGACACCGTCTGCATGGACAAGACCGGGACCGTGACCACCAACAAGCTCAAATTCGAATTCTGCCGCTGCTTCATCGACGAGGACGAGGCCAGGCGCAAGACGTCCATGTTCGCCACCGCGACAGGGAGCAGGAACAAGACCGTGGGGGTCCTCCTGGACGTATTCGGCGAGACCCCCTGCCGCCTTCTGG
>JAEEGG010019023.1_pt1 | contig 13905 bp, 9 predicted proteins | sample 9134161 | NCBI WGS metagenome assembly JAEEGG01 (sample SAMN16246543, study PRJNA631951) | gut metagenome | biome: gut microbiome; feature: rumen; material: CR-attached | host: Bos | place: Iran: Karaj | collected 2018-10 | reverse complement strand
GTCACCACAAGTCGCTCAACCACTCGCTCAAGCGCCTCAAGTGGCACAAGGGCGCCCGCCTCACGCCCCGCATGGAGCAGAAGCTCATCGCGCGGTTGGGTGACTGGGGTGACGCTTCGCAATGAATAATTAAAAATGAAAATGAGCCGCTGGCGCAAAGGCGCCGGTGGCTTTTTTCAGTTTTTCCCGCATAGAAAGGAAAAGCGCCCGCAGATCACTTCAACCCGCAACTTTTCTGCGCCGTTTTTTTTAGAAAAAAAAGTCCCGCTGGAGTAACAATCCGGCGGGGCGACCGGTAAAGTGCTTCCCGGAGTTTTATCTTTCGTCTTTGTCGTTTGACGGTGTGGCTCCGCTAAAGTAAGTTGTAGTTTACGGCAAAAGTCACCCAACGAAGATTAGATAACTTTGATTTATATCTGCAGGCACTCTTTGATGGTTTGCTCGTCGATTCCCCTTGCTCTCATGCGTTCTGCGACGTCCAATTTCGTGTCTTTTTTCTCTAATGCAGAAAACATGATGTCACTGAAGATCTTCACGGCATCCTTGATACGTGCGCAATCCTCTTCTTTTCTCAAATCGATGTGGCAGAATGTGGCTCGCTCTTTGTGCAAATTCAAATAATACAATCCACCAATCAGCATGGATGCCAGCGCAACAATATCAATGGACGTTTCAGCAAATAAATCCCGGTATTTATCAGCCAAGGGCAGTGTGAACATTTCGCGCAATGTGGCTGTGCGATTTGTAATTTCGTTACCTTCCGCGATTTCCCATCGCAGCAGTTCCTGCATGACGGATTTCTCCTGCAATGCATCTTGCAACCCGCACATCAGAGACACAAATTGTTCTTTGGACGTCTTGCATTTGGCCGCCTCTTTGGCGATGTCAGAAAACCAATAGTCATAACTTTCATAAACTTTTTTGTTATCTCGAACCATAATTGGGAAAATCGGAGATTCGGACTGCCCAATATCGAAGCCGGCTTCATGGAGTCTGTTTCGAAGGTAGTGTTTTAAACTGTCTCATTTGACGAATGTAGTCTTGAAAAGCATCCGCTCTGGTCATAGCATCGCCCTCCATTGAAAATTCGAAATCCTTCAATGAAAGAAATTTGTTCTCTTTAATTATTATTGTATATCATTCTAATTAAAAATTTGCTGCAAATATATAAAATTGTAAAAAATCAAAAATTAAAAAAAAAAACTCAATAAAAAAATATAATATAAACAATATGATGTGTATATTTGCATACAAAAAATGCATTAGACGATAATAGTGATTAAATAACAATTAAGTCATTTCGTTATGAGAAAAAGTATTTTTTTAAGTGCAGTGTTATTCTTAATTGCTGTAACCTTTGCCGCTTGCAGCGACACAGTGGAGGACAGTCTTCCTGTTCCTGTCCAAGAGGAGGAAAACGTCATCGAGGATAATCCTTTTGCTATTAATATTGACGAAGCGGAAAAGACCCTTGAAGAGATTCTTGCCCATGATTACGAGTCAACGACGAAGGGCGGGGGCATCTCACAGATTAAGCGCATCAAGAGCCGATACACCATCGGTGGCGAAAGCAACGTGACCCGCGCTGCCAGCGGTGAGGAGGTCATTGCCGAACATCCTCGGGTTCACGTATTCAACTTCGATGATAATGGAGGATTCGCCATTATGGGTGCGGACAAGCGCGGCGCTCCGATGCTTGCCCTGACAGAAAAGGGCGAACTGACTCCCGACATGACGATAGACAATCCCGGAGTAGCGGCTGCTTTGGCACATGCAGAAGCTGTCTATGCCCAGATGATTGTCGAAGCAGGCAGTGATACGGCATATGCGTCAAACGGGCTGTTTACCGTTGCCGTGGTGAAAGACAGTGTCACGGTCAATAAACATGGCCAATGTCCAGTAAACTGGGGACAAAAGTTTCCATATAATCAATTTTGTCCGCCCTATTATTCGGGAGAACACAATTATCCAACTGGATGTGTTACAACAGCAGTTGCCCAGTTAATGGCAATTCACAAATATCCCGCCTCGTATGGAAGTTGTGTATTTGATTGGGATGAAATGGTTATTGATAGCACCAATGTTGGTATAGGTTTACTAATGCAATTATTAGGCAACTCTGACAACCTTGATATTGAATATGGTGCTGGCGGTTCATCCGGAACCATTGCAGATGTGCCACAGACCCTACATAATTTCGGATATACACATCCGGGAGAATATGGCGATTATAACGTCAACACCATTATTTCAAACATTATGATAGGTTTACCTGTAATTATCAGAGGAGAGGGGGCCGCATATACGATTCCTGCTCCAAACAATCCTAATGTTTCTCCATCTGTTGATGCATCTGGTCATGCTTGGTTGGGCGACGGCTGTGCGGTAATTAGAGTAACAACGCATATTTACAATCATGTCACGGGCCAATATACAGTGCAGGGGCCAGTTGTATCCCAATATGTTCATTGTAATTTTGGATGGAGCGGCAAAGGTAACGGCCTCTTCCTTAGTGGATATTACAACACGAATGACAGTCATTATCGACCGGATAATTCTAACCCATTCGCGGGAGGATATGCTTATGAATTTAATCTTAATACTGACATGAAAATGGTCACGGGTATTGCAAAATAGTGATATAACCTCAAAGACATATATGATACATATTCTCGTCAAAAAGAACATTGAAAAGGAAAAAAAAAGACAAGAATAGGAAAAAAAACGTATCTTTGCGAAAAATATCAGATTGACTATGAAAAAACTTTGTATTCATTTATCAGTAATTATTGCGTGTGTGATGCTGGCGCTCACGATGGTCGGTTGTAGCAAAAAAGATGGTGAAATAGAAGGTGATGGTGGCTACAACCCTGTGACAACAAATATAAGTAATAAGGTAATCCCAGCAGAAGGCGGTGCCATTAACGTTGCTTGGAGCAGAGGTACAGTGATTTACGATGATGCTTATACGAATTCGTGGAAATTCGGCCAAGACTTAACTCCACACACATCTAAGAGTGAAGGCCCTTGGGAAAAGGCCAACGTCACAATCGAGAAAGACATCATGACCGGCGAATGGTTTGTTGTTGTTCCTGTTGGCAGTAAGGAGGACGGCAAATATCCCGGAGTCAGAGTCTTCGTCTCCCCCAATACCACAGGCAAGAAGAGATGTCTGAAATTATTTGACACGGATCCGTACCAGTATGCTGCCTACATCTACCAGGATTGCGATTAGTCTGACGGCTGACGCACAGACCAAACGTTGAAAGATGAGAGACAGGGCCGCCGGAGCATTTCGGCGGCTTTTTTGTTTTGGCAGGCTAAAACCCTTTGATTTTCTGCTTTATAACATATTTTGTCTAAAAAGTGGCCGAAAAACGTATAATGTTTTCGTCAAAATGCCTATTTTTTCGCCCAATAAAATAGAAGTAAGAGGTCTATTAAGAATGAAAAATGAAAAATTAAAAATGAGGAAGGTATTGTTCATGATAACAGCCCTGCTGTGCACACTGCTGCAGGGAGCGTGGGCAACAGATTACAACGTCGACACGGACGAAGAACTGCGCGCCGCAATACAGAACAACGGGGCAAACATCACCGTGACGGCCAACATCGACCTCAGCAACAGTACGCTGAGTATCGGAAGCGACTTGACGGTGACCATCGACCTGAGCGGCCACACGCTGGACCGCCAGCTGACTCAGCGTGGCGAAGGCGGCGGTCAGGTAATCACCGTGCGCAGCGGTGCGACCCTTAACCTCAGTAACGGTACGCTGAAAGGCGGCTGGGGCGGCGACGGCGGCGGTCTCGTCAACGAGGGCGGTACGGCAAACCTGACGGATGTCACCATCACCGGCTGTGTAGCCGATGACAGGGGCGGCGGTATCAGCAACGGAGCGGGTGGCACGCTGACGATGACGGGCTGTACCATCACGGGCAACATCACTTACGACAAGACTGGACCTAAGGGTGGTGGCGGTATCTTCAATGCTGGCACGCTGAACATGCAGGGAACGAATATTGTAAACGACAACTGGAATTCTAAGGGTATGCGGTCGAACCTCTACCTGAAGAACGGCACGGTCATCAACATCACCGGCGACCTTGAAGGAAGCCACGTCTTCGTGGACATGGAGACGCTGGGCACGTTCACCAGCGGCTATTCGACCTATCACGACATTCACCCAGCCGGCTTCTTCACCGCTGACAAAGGGGCTATTAGGGGCATGAGAGCCGTCGCCGGTGAGGCGCAGCTGAACAACGCCATCCCCGAAGGCGGCGTCTATTACATTGAGCGCAGCTGGAACGAGACGGCCAAGCGCGTGGAGGCCTCTTACCGCATACGTGAGTCCCAATATACCACGCTGACGGGCAGCAGTGACAATACCTATCTTGACCCAGGCTGGTATGCGGTCAAAGGCAGCGATGTAGTTTACGACAATATGCTCTACATGAACGGTGACGGCGAATACCACCTCATCCTCTGCGACGGAGCATCGCTCGAAGCGTGGTTCTTCATCGCAAACAGTCCGAGTGTCCTTCATATCCATGGTCAGGCCGACGATACCGGCAAAATGACCAATATGTATAGTCCATCATTTTCTATCCACCGATATTATGCCGGACTCGGAGCTGACGCTGATAAGGCAAACGGCACGATTGTCATTCACGGAGGTGATATCAATGTTCATGGCGGTGATGCCAGTCCCGGCATCGGGAATAACAGCTATACTGATCCGGGTGGCGCCATTACCATCTATGGCGGTACCGTTCACGCAGAGGGAGACTCTGAACATGGAAGTGATGGTGGAGGTGGCGGAGCCGGTATCGGTGGAGGATGGAACAACGATTGCGGCATCGTGAACATCTATGGCGGTAGCGTCTATGCCACAGGTCATGGCAATTCATCGGGCGCAGCAGGTATCGGTAGCGGAAGCTATGCCCACAACAGCGGCACCATCACCATTTATGGCGGTTATGTTGAAGCTACCGGCAGCTATGGCGCAGCCGGCATCGGCGGCGGTCAAGGAACCAATGGCGCAGACGTAACTATTCACGGCGGCACGGTGAAAGCAAAGTGTGATAAACACGAGGGACCGGGTATCGGTGCAGGTAAAAATGATGATAACAGGATTACCTATACAGGGACACTCACCGTGACCGGAGGTAAGGTCTATGCCTACGGTGACGAGCGTGGTGCCGGCATCGGCGGCGGCTGGAATACCAACGGCTCCAATGTCACCATCAGCGGAGGCTATGTCTATGCCGAGGGTGGCAAGTGGGCTGCAGGCATCGGCAGCGGTTGTGAATACATCACCGGTGGCGAACGCCATGGTGGAACGCTCACCGTGACGGGCGGTTACGTGGAAGCCCATGGTGGTGAAGACGGCGCAGGCATCGGCGGCGGTGAGGATGCCGACGGTGGTACTGTCAACATCAGCGGTGGCGAGGTTCGTGCCTACGGAACCGACAAAGGCGCAGGCATCGGCGGCGCAGAAAACGGCAAGGGTGGCAATGTCACCATCACGGGCGGCATCGTCATCGTTGAGTCCGGAGGAGACCAGCGTGCCATCGGTGCGGGCTCAGACAGCGACAACCACGGCTCGCTGACCTTTGCCGACAATTTGGGCGTTTTTGTCACTACCGATTTGTATCGCTCCCAAAAGGCTAACCGCGTCAAAGACTGCCGGGAGTACAAGTATGTCAGAGTCAACAAATGCGCCCACGGAGGAGCCGTAATTGCCATCGTCAGTGGCGAGAAGCATGGCGTGACCGGCTGTGATTATTGCTACGCGGACCAGGAAGACCACAGCTTCAACGTCTACGGCGAATGCGGCGACTGCCACCTCATAGGTTTGATTGACAACGCCGACAACAGCGGCAGCATCGCACATTGGGACGACCAAACGAAGAGTGTCACCACCGGCGGACGCACGCTCTACAAGGACGGCGACTGGAACACACTGTGTCTGCCCTTCGATATAGACGACATCAGCGTCTCACCGTTGGCGGGTGCAACCGTCAAGGAGTTGGACACCGAAGGCATTTACGATACCGACAAGCAGACGGGCTATGATCCTGAAAGCGGCACGCTCTACCTATACTTCAAGGATGCCACAAAGATAGAGGCCGGCAAACCCTATCTGGTGGAGTGGGCAAGCGGCAGCGATATCGTGAGTCCCCTCTTCACGGATGTCACCCTTTATGCTGATTTGCCGACTGACGTCACGAGCGAAGACGGCAAGGTTCAGTTCTTGGGCAACTACGACCCCGTGGTGCTAACCGGCGGCGACAAGAGCAACCTCTACCTCGGCACTAATAACAAGCTCTACTGGCCCTCGGCCGACAAGACCATCAAATCGTTCCGTGCTTACTTCCACGTGGATCTCGGCCAGACGTCTGAGGCCCGCAACATCGTGTTGAACCTCGGCGAAGACGATCCGACGAGCGTAGGGGAGATTCAGGATTCAGGATTCAAGATTCAAGATTCAGGTGATGAGGCGTGGTACGATTTGAACGGGCGCAAGTACGACAGCAAGCCGACGAAGCCGGGCATCTATATTCACAAAGGCGAAAAAGTGAGTCTTTAACGAAAAACGAAAGACGAAAAACGAAAGACTATTATGAAGAAAGCATATACAAAGCCCGCCTGCGAGGTGGTAGAGATTCAGAACTGCGAGATAATCTGTCAGAGTCCGAAAGTTGACGGCAACGCCGATGTGAAGTGGGGCGGCCCCGACACCCCTGACGAACCTGTCCGCGCTCGCCAAGTCGTCGGTGTGGACTGGGACGACTGGGAGGAATGATGTCTGATGTAAGATGTCTGATGGCTGAGGGCTGATGTCTGAAAGCTGAAACCTGAATCCTGAAACTAGAAAGAGGCCGTCGGGAGTTGTTCCGGCGGCCATTTCTCATTGTATCAAAGTCTCATTCAGTATTTCTGATCAATAGAAGCTCACAATCTCGTCGAGGGGTCTGCGGTTGGGGCGTGTCGGCTCGCCGTCTCTGTAGCCCAGGGCGATTACGGCCATCACCGTCTCGCTCTCGGGGATGGTGAAGAGCTGGCGCAGCTGAGAGGCGTCGCGCATGCCCATGATGAGGGTGTCGAAGCCCATGGCACGGGCCTTGAGGATGAGGTAGCAGTTGCTCAGACCGTTGTCGTAGGCGCCCCAGCCGTCGCCGATCTCGTTGGTCTGGTTGCCCTGGAAGAAGCCCGACTTGCCCCGCTCGAAGGTGGAAACGATGAGCACGGGAGCGCCCGCGATGCGGTCCTTGTTCATCCCGACGAGATCCTGCACGGCAGCGACCTTGTCCGGGCTGATGGCCACATAATACTTCGTCGGTTGTTGGTTGGCCCACGAGGGTGCCTCCTGCGTCGCGGTGAGCAGCTCGCGCACCTCCTCCTCGGAGATCTTCTTGGTGGCATCGTAGCTGCGGACGCTTCTCCTGGAGGAAAGCACGTCGTCGAAGGACGGAGCCGATGCGAAGTTACCACTGTTGCCGGAGCAGGAAGTCAACATGAAAAGCGCCACTGCGGCACCCATAAGAATCTTTTTTGTCATGATTGTTGTGTGTTTAAATTATCAATTATCAATTATCAATTGTCAATTATCAATTATCAACTGCCACACGCGGACGTAGTCGATGAGGTAACGGCAGGGGAAGGGCGTCGCGTCCAGCGGGCCGCCGTTGTCGCCGCCGAGGGCCAGGTTGAGCAGCAGGCGCTGCGGGAAGCCGTCGAAGGGGCTGCGGTCCTCGTAAGGCCAGCCGCGGCCGAAGGGGCTCACGGTGGAGGCAACAGCCGTCTCATTGAGCAGCTCGCCGTCCAGATAGAGGCGTATCCACTCCCGATCCCAATCCATGCGCCACACGTGGAAGGAGTCGCGCCAGGCCGGCGTCTGCGCCTCGAAGCGGGAGAGCGGATAGTGGCGGCTGTGCCACTTGGCCACATAGCGCCGCTCCGTGCCCCACGCCACATTGGCCAGGATGGAGGGCTCACCCTTGATGTGGTAGAACTCCATCACGTCGATCTCGCCGCTCTGAGGCCATCCGGCCACCATGCCCACCGTCCAGATGGCGGGCCAGCAGCCCATCGCCGTGGGGATCTTGGCGCGCACCTCAAAGCGTCCGTAGGTCCACGCCGTGGGCGGCAGCGCGAGGGTGTCGCCACGGGAGATGACGCTGGCCGAGGTGTAGGGGTAGCCGGCGTCGTCCTTGCGGGCTTCGATGACGAGGCATCCGTCCTCGCACCAGGCGTTCTCCTCGCGGTAGAACTGGGCCTCGCGGTTGCGCACGTAGCCGTGCTCGTAGGTCCAAAACTCGGGATTGGGGCGCCCGTTCCGGTCGAATTCATCGTGGAAGACGAGGCGATAGCCGGGATGCTGCTCCGCAGCGCTCCCCTCCCCCTGCGCGAAGGCAAGGCTGCAGCCCATCAGGGCAAGGGCGGACAAAAGGACGGTTTTCATGGTGTTGTTGTGTTATGACGCTGTTTTTCACCACAAAAATACAAAAAAATCAGTTTAGAGTTGAGAGTTTAGAGTTGAGAGAATCGCTTATTTCTGCATTTTGCAACCGGGTTGCAGGAAAGAGTCCGTAACTTTGCAGCCGAAAACAGATAAAAAACGCAAAAAACATGGCACACGATCATCATCACGCCTGCTGCTGCCACGAGCGGCACGAAGAGCATCAGCACGGCTGCTGTCACGAACATCACCACGAACATCACCACGAACACCACCACGAACACCACCACCACGAGGGCCGCGGGCAGCTGTGGACCATCATCGCCACGGTGGTGCTGCTCATCGGTGCGGTGGCGGTGGAGAAAACCGCGACACTGCCCACATGGCAGCTGCTGCTGGTGTATCTCATCCCCTATCTGCTCATCGGCGCAGGCACGCTGAAGGAGGCGGCGGAGGGCTTGGCCCACGGCGAAGCCTTCAACGAGCACTTCCTCATGTCGGTGGCCACGATAGGGGCGCTGTGCATCGGATTCTTCCCGGGCGCCGAGACGGAGTTTCCCGAGGCCGTGTTCGTGATGCTGTTCTTCCAGGTGGGCGAGTTCTTCGAGGGCTACGCCGAGGGCCGGAGCCGCAAGAGCATAGAGCACCTGATGGACATACGCCCCGACGTGGCGCATCTGGAGGAGGCCGGCGGGCTGCGCGACGTGCATCCGCAGGACGTCCCCGTGGGTGAAGTTATCGCGGTGAAACCGGGCGAAAAGGTGCCCCTGGACGGCACGGTGGAGAGCGGACGCTCGAGCCTGAACACCATGGCGCTGACGGGCGAGAGCATGCCGCTGGAGGTGCGCGAGGGCGACGACATCATCTCGGGCTGCATCAACCTGAACGGCCTCATCAGGGTGCGCACCGCAAAGAGCTTCGGCGAGAGCACCGTGACGAAGATCATACGCCTGGTGGAGGAAGCCGGCGAACACAAGTCGCAGAGCGAGGCCTTCATCACCCGCTTTGCCCGCATCTACACCCCCATCGTGGTGGGGCTGGCGCTGGTCATCGCCGTCGGCATGCCGCTGGCCGAAGCCCTCTGGGAGACGGGACTCGGGGGCGAAGTAATGACTGCCGCCTGGGCCGCGTTCCCGCAGTGGCTCTACAGGGCGCTGATGTTCCTCGTGGTGAGCTGTCCGTGTGCGCTGGTCATCAGCGTGCCGCTGACCTTCTTCGGCGGACTGGGCGGCGCCTCGCGCAAGGGCATCCTGGTGAAGGGCGCCAACTTCCTGGACATCCTCTCGAAGACGGACACCGTGGTGTTTGACAAGACGGGGACGCTGACGGAAGGGCGCTTCGCGGTGGTGGCGGTGCATCCGGAGATGTGCAGCGAATTCCAGCTGCTGCATCTGGCCGCCCACGTGGAGCACTCGACGACGCACCCCATCGGCGCCGCGCTGCGCGACGCCTTCCCCGACGAGGCGACGGACGGCTGCCAGGTGAGCGACGTGGAGGAGCTCCCCGGCAAGGGCATACGCGCCACGGTGCAGGGCAAGACGGTCTGCGTGGGCAACACGAAGATGATGGACGCCGTGGGCGCCCGCTGGCACCAGTGCAAGCACGGCGACGAGGGCACCGTCATCCATGTGGCCATCGACGGCAGCTACGCCGGACACATCGTCATCAGCGATCAGGCGAAGCCCGACAGCGCCGAAGCCGTCAGACAGCTGAAAGCCCTCGGCGTGGGGAAGACGGTGATGCTCACGGGCGACCGCGAAGAGGTGGCGGCGCGTGTGGCCGAAGAGCTGCAGATCGACGAATACCACGCCGAACTGCTGCCGGCGGAGAAGGTGGAGCGGATGGCGGCACTGGCACCCGGAGCCCAGGCGCTGGCCTTCGTGGGCGACGGCATCAACGACGCGCCGGTGCTGGCCCGCGCCGATGTGGGCATCGCCATGGGCGGCCTGGGCAGCGACGCCGCCATAGAGGCTGCCGACGTGGTGCTGATGGACGACCGGCCCTCGAAGATCGCCACCGCCATACGCATAGCGCGCCGCACCATAGGCATCGCCCGGCAGAACATCGCCTTCGCCATCGGCGTGAAGGTGGCGGTGCTCGTCATGGCCTTCTTCGGACTGGCCACCATGTGGCTCGCCGTCTTTGCCGACGTCGGGGTCACCGTGCTGGCCGTGCTCAACGCCATGCGGGCGCTGAAAGCCTGATTCCGGCGGCGAAAATGCATTTTCAGGCCATATAGGGCGCCTTTTCGGCTTCATTTTCTTTATCTAAGAAAAAAAAACCTTATATTTGCACACGGAAAACACAAATATAAGATGAAGAAAAGCATACTGACCCTGCTGCTGGCCGTCCTCACACTGACAGCGGCGCATGCTTACAACGAGATTCGTGCCTACAACCCGGAAACAGGCGAAAAAGGCCTGTATCTGCCCGATGTGTGGAAGAGCGGGTACAATCCCTCGAGCGGAGAATACACGTATGACGGCGTGTCGTACAGCGTGGCCCGGTCGCGAGAGAGCGACAACTTCGTCGTGTTCTGGTCCGGCGAATACGGCACCACAGCACCCGATCAGCTGGCGACGACGGATTTCTACTATGTCGACATCGACTACATGCTGGAGCAGGCGGAGAATTTCTACCGGCTCTACACGGAAGAGCTGGGCTTCGTCAACCCGGAGCAGTCCACCACCCTGTCGCGCTACAAATGCATGATATGCCTCATCCACACCACCACGTGGATGGCCTACGGCGGCGGCTACGACTACGTGGTGCCGGCCCTGTGGATCAACCCCTCCACGTGTAAACCCATCGGCCACACGGTGGCGCACGAAATCGGCCACGCCTTCCACTATATGTGCTTCGCAGAGGCCGCCGGCCACCGCGAATCGACGACGGTGAACACGGGCTTCCACCTGAGATGCGGCAACGGTCAGAGCATCTGGGAGCAGACGGCCCAGTGGCAGGCCGCCAACGCCTTCCCCGCGGAGATGTTCAGCCAGAGCTACCCGCTGTTCGGCAACTGCGCCAACTACGCCTTCTCGCACGAATGGATGCGCTACCAGTCGTATTGGTTCCACTACTACCTCTGTGACCGCTACGAAGACAGGACCACGGTGGGCCGCGTGTGGAACCAGCCCATGACGGGACAGACAGACGGCACGGCAAGCGACTTCCCCATGGCCCTCATGGCGCTGAAGGGCCTGACGGCAGAGCAGTTCTTCGAGCTCTACCACGACTACGCCATGCACTGCGCCGCCTTCGACTTCTCCGCCGCCCGGGACTACCGCAGCGCCTACATCGGCAAGTTTGACTACCACGCCGTCAGGCTCGGCGAGGAGAAATATCAGGTGTCCTACTCCAGCGCACCGCAGTGTACGGGCTTCAACGTCGTAGAGCTGGCAGTGCCGGCAGCAGGCACCGCCGTCACCACGCGGCTGACGGGCCTCAAACCCGGATGTGCCCTGGCCGACGGCGACCCCGGAGTGTACAACAACGGCGTGGCCAACAACCTCGTCCCCGCCGGCGTGAAGAAATACAACGCCGTGGCCCAACCCTCGGCACGCGGATTCCGTGCGGGCTACGTGTTCTGCAAGAGCGACGGCACGACGGAGTACTACAACGACGGCATCGTCCACTGCCAGGGCATCGATGTCAAGACGGAAGACATCACGGCAACGGTGCCCTCGGGCACGACGCGTCTGCTGCTCGTCATCACCCCCTCGCTGACGATGTATTTCCCGCACCGCTGGGACGAAAAGATCACCAACGACGATCAGTGGCCGTATCAGTTCGAGCTGGAAGGCACCACAGCCCTGAGCGTCATCCCCGACGAGGCGGAGCCGGAATTCGAGCCGGCGATTGACGGCAGGGAGATTGCCGACGTCACCCTCACCTACGAGATCACTCTGCCCCCCGTCAACGGCTACGACGCCGCTTCGGTGGTCTTCGGCGGCAGCGGACTCAACGCCCTCATCACGGCCTTCCAGATGACGGGAGACGACATCTTCAACAACGTGCTGACCTACAGCAGCGGGCAGCAGCGGGGCACCATCATGAACTACCCCGTCAGAGCCAACGGCGTGTTGCAGGCACTGGGAAAGACCACCAACGGCGACTTCGGCCACTGGTTTGACGCCGCCGGCACCGCCATCGCCTACGGGAGCAACGGCAGCGCCTATGCCGAGTTCACCAAATCCACGAAAAGCGCCCTCATCGGCCAGTTTCCCAACGCCAATCCCGACGGCACCAAACGCACCGTGCGCGAAGCCCTGAAATACATCGACGCCTCGGGGAAAACGGCGGTGGCACGGCTCGTGTTCAACATCAGCTTCAAGGCCGGCGCCGCACCCCGCAGCCACCTGAGCAAGATAGACTACACAGCCCCCGTTCCCGCCGCCGTGCATGAGATGAAAGGCACGGAGGAGAGCCGGCCCGCCGCCGTGTACGACCTCAGCGGCAGAAGAGCGGGTGAGGATACGTCCCGCCTGCAGCGCGGCACGTACATCATCGACGGCAAGGTGGTAGTGAAATAGCAGTAATCAAACAAAACAAAAGCACTATGAAACAGCTGACACTCTCCCTACTGGCCCTGACTCTGAGTCTGGCGGGGCAGGCGGAAAACGTTTTCGTCAACACGCCCAAGACGACCCTGATGCTCTCTGTGGACGAGGGCCATGCGCCCCGCATCGCCTACTACGGCGCACGCCTCAGGCCCGAAGAGGCCCGTCAGGTGTACGACGCCGGAGCCCTGGGTGGCGAGGCCTACCCCGCCTTCGGACGCAACAGCTTCGGGGAGACGGCACTCAGCGTGACCCACGCCGACGGCAACATGACGACGGAACTGGCCGCCACGGGATGGCGCCGGGAGGGCGACGTGACCATTGTCAGCCTGAAGGACCGCAAATACAACTTCTACGTGGACCTCTGCTACAGGAGTAACGACAGGAGCGACGTCATCGAGACCTGGACCGAGCTGCGCAACGGGGAGAAGAAGCCCGTGAGGATGGAGCAGTATGCCAGCGGCGTGATGCAGATCCGGCAGGAAGGCGCCTGGCTGACCCATTTCCACGGCGACTGGGGCCACGAGGCAGAGATGACGGAGGAGCCCCTCAGGGACGGACTCAAGACCATCGTGGACTACGACGGCGTGCGCACGGGAATGAACGATCGCGCCGAAGTGATGATCTCGCTCGACGGCAAGCCCCGCGAGAACAGCGGACGCGTCATCGGCGCAGCCCTCTGCTGGACGGGCAACTACCGCCTGCGCATCGAGACGCGCGGCAGACACCGTCACACCCTGCTGGCCGGCATCGACGGCCTGCACACGACCTACACGCTGAAGAGCGGCGAGAGCTTCACCACCCCCACCCTGGCGCTGACCTACAGCCGGGAGGGGAAGGGCGGCGTGAGTCGCGCCTTCCACCGCCGGGGCCGCAGCGGACAG